>Ga0255751_10000898_pt1 | contig 28193 bp, 22 predicted proteins | sample 071ome_20_FD_179951 | JGI IMG/M metagenome (GOLD analysis project Ga0255751, IMG submission 179951) | Coastal salt marsh microbial communities from the Groves Creek Marsh, Skidaway Island, Georgia - 071412BT metaG (version 2) | ecosystem: Environmental > Aquatic > Marine > Intertidal zone >... | reverse complement strand
ATCGACGGCACCCTGATCAGCGAAACGGGCAATTATGATGGACTGGATGAGTTGCGGGAACTTCTGGAAAACCGGGAGAATCGGTTCGTCTTTGGAGTGGCAACGGGTCGTTCCCTGGAAAAAGTGCAGGAAGTGCTGACCGAATATAACATGCCGACACCCGACGTCATCATCAGTTCCGTCGGTTCCTACATTTATTACGGCCTCAATAAAACAAACATCGACAAGGGATGGCACCAGCACATCCACTATCGATGGAACCGCGAAAAAATAGTGGAAGCTGTGTCTTCGGTCCAGGGGGTGAAAGAACAGGAACCGGAAAACCAAAATCCCTTCAAAATTTCCTATTACATCGAAGAAGATGGTTACGATGAGCAATCCCTGGAGGCAGCACTGGCCCCGTTCTAACGGGGCATCAACGTCATGATCACCCGGGGAGCGTATCTTGACATTTTACCACGGCGTGGCTCCAAGGGCCGGGCTGTTCGTTATATCAGTCAAAAGTGGGCGATCCCCCTCAGTCAAACCCTCGTATGCGGAGACTCCGGAAACGATCTGGACATGATTGCCAACACATCCAAGGCCATTGTGGTACGAAATCATTCAAAAGAACTCGAACACCTCAGAGAAAACAGAAAAGTCTACTTCGCCGCCAAGGAAAGTTCAGCAGGAATGCTTGAAGGATTGAACCATTATGGGTTTTAATCCCCAAAACAACTTCGAGTTTTCAACATCCGGACAAAAGACCAGGTAAAATCAACAACACCATCTATCAATATGTACTCAGGACGCGGTTTCAGGGAATGGGAAATTGGAGACATCGATGTCATCAAAGTGGGCGATACGTATCACCTTTTTCATTTGGTGTTGCCCAATCATGACTACATCGCTCATGCGGTTTCGAAGGATTGCATTCAATGGAAACGTGTGAAAAACGCGTTGTTCGTCGGGGACCCGGGAGAGTGGGATGACGATATGCTTTGGACCATGCATGTGACCAGGCAGGATGACCAGTTCGTGATGCATTACACCGGTTTGAGCCAGGAAGAAAAAGGACATTACCAGCGCATCGGCAGAGCAGTTTCGAAGGACTTGATCCATTGGGAAAAGGATAACTCCTCCCCCTTTCCTATCGATCCCAATGATCCATACGAATCAAAAATCGACAACGTCCGGCAATGGGTCAGCTTCCGCGATCCCTATCTCTACTCCGAGAACGATCGGCGTTTCCTGCTCGTTTGCGCGCGAATCAAATCAGGCTCCATCTCCCGACGCGGCTGTGTGGGTCTGGTTGAATTGACCGAAGACGGGCACCAGTTGCATGATCCCCTGTTCGTTCCATTCGTGTATGATGATGTGGAATGCCCCTGTCTGGTCAAAATAAGGGGTACGTATTACCTGATCGGATCCATCCGTGAAGACATCAAGGTGCACTATTGGTACAGCAAGCAGTTCCAGGGTGAATACCACGCCTACCACAACAATGTGCTCATGCCAAAAGGCAACTACGCCGCACGTATCACCTACGACGAGGGACACCTGTTGTTGTATTCCTTTTATGTTTCCGGAAAAGATGTGGAAACCGCACATCGAACCTTTTGCCCTCCCAAGGAACTGGATGTCGACATTCACGGCAAACTGGTCTTGAAAAGTTTCTACCGCTGGGGTGACAAAATCAAAAACACACTGGAATACACCCAGTTTCCGGAGTTCAAGGCCGTTCTCAACAACCCAAGCGGCTGGCATAAAAAAGCCGAGTTCTTTCATGAATTTGCCTGTGTGAGTGGGTATGAAGTGTTTTGTTTTAAAAACCCCTCACAAGATTTTCTGTGGAGAGGTAAAATCAAAATTGTCGGGTTGGGCAAATGCGGTCTGGTATTTGACGCCAATGAAGATGGGGATGCCTATTACATTTCATTGGATACGGTGCAAGGGCTCGTTCAGATTCGTCGTTGGCGAAAAAAGCCGGAAGACATCTACAAGGACTACGAGTTTGAAAACCTGCAAACGAACAATTTCAAACCCAGCACCACGCTGGATTACGCGTTTGAATTGATTCGATACGGTCACTATATCGAACTGTCGATAGACGGAGTCGTCTGCCTTTCTCTGGTTGACCGTGGACTGGACGGAGATTTTATCGGGCTGTATAGCGAAAGCGCGGAAGTATCCCTGCACGAAAGTTCCCTCATGGAACTCAACGACCACCGCGAAGATCATCTGACTCAAACACTCGCGTAACCGACAGCTCTGGGGTGGACTTTTCCTGAAATCCAGCGGATACTCTGCGCAACCATGAAACGTCTCTTCACCAAATATGCCCGTGAGGGCTTGTTAAGCATCCTGACGGTTATTTCACCTATGGGGCTGACTACCCTGCAGGCAGCTACGCCGGAGACCGGCGGTCTGACATCACCGGTCAGCGATCACCTGACGAGTTGGTTGAAACTTTACCGGGAATTGCACAGCCATCCGGAGCTTTCGTATCACGAGAAGGAAACCGCCGGGAAACTGGCTTCACACCTGAAGCGTCTTGGCTTTGAAGTCACCACAAGCCTGGGGGGGCATGGCATCGGCGGCGTCCTTAAGAACGGGAATGGCCCGACCATTCTCATGCGCACGGACCTGGACGCGCTCCCAGTCGTAGAAGAGACAGGGCTTCCTTATGCCAGCACCGTCAAAACAAAGGACGATGCGGGAACCGAAGTCGGAGTCATGCACGCCTGCGGACATGATGTCCACATGACCGTTTGGACCGGAACCACGCAGTTGATGGCTGAAATGAAGGACCAATGGAAAGGCACCCTCATTGCCATTGGTCAACCGGCGGAAGAAAAAGGCGCTGGCGCAAAGGCCATGTTGGATGATGGTTTGTATGAGAAATTCCCGGTGCCGGATGCTGCCGTTGCCCTGCATGTCAACGCGCAGACACCTGCCGGCACCGTAGGCTATGTCAGCGGATTCGCTCTGGCCAATGTTGATTCTGTCAACATCACCCTTCGCGGTGTGGGCGGGCATGGCGCTTATCCACATACAACGCGTGATCCCGTGGTCCTGGCGGCGCAAGTCGTCATGGCGCTCCAGACAATTGTCAGCCGCGAAGTGGAAGCAACCCAACCTGCCGTTGTCACCGTGGGTTCCATCCATGGAGGCACCAAACACAACATCATCCCGAATGAGGTCAAACTCCAGTTAACCCTCAGATCCTATACGGATGAAGTGCGCCACACCCTCATCGAATCCATCAAACGCATCGTGAAAGGCCAGGCGGAAGCGGCCGGCATCCCCGAAGATCTCATGCCCATTGTGGAACTGGACGATGTCTTCACTCCGGCAACCTACAATGATCCGGACCTGATGAGCCAAGTGGTTCAAAGTCTGAAGAAGGCCATTGGAGATGAAAATGTGCAGGAATTGAATCCTGTCATGGGAGGTGAGGATTTTGGCCGATATGGACGCACCGAACACCAGGTCCCTGTTTGCATGTTATGGCTGGGTGCGGTGGCTCCAAAACAACACGAACGGTTCCTCAATGGAGAGATTGAACTCCCTTCTTTACATTCAAGCCAGTTCGCTCCCCTGCCCGAACCCACGATCCGGACAGGCGTCACCGCCATGACTCAAACCCTCCTGGATCTTTTTAATTCCAAACCATGAAAACCACATTACTCCTCACCTCGCTTTTAACAGGACTGAGCCTCGGCATCTTTGCTCAGGATCAGGATGCTCCCAAGCCCCCCGCACGCAACATCGTGATGTTCGTCGTGGACGATCAGGGCAGGGATGCCGGTTGTTACGGCAACCCCGTCATTCAAACGCCCAATCTGGATGCTCTGGCAAAGGATGGCACACGGTTTGACTACGCCTTTTGCACCACCGCCAGTTGCAGTGCCAGTCGATCCGTCATCCTGACCGGTCTTCACAATCACACCAACGGTCAATACGGTCATCAACACAGTTATCACCGCTTTCATACCAAGGACACCGTGGTCAGTCTCCCGGTTTGGTTGTCCAAAGCGGGTTATCGCACCGCACGGATCGGAAAGTACCATGTCGCTCCGGAAGAAATCTACGCGTTTGATCGACACATCACGGGGAATCAGGGTGGATCACGCAATCCGGTCAGCATGGCGGAAAAATGCCGAGATTGGATCGAGACCAATAAAGAAACCCCCTTCTTCCTCTATTTTTGCACCTCCGATCCTCATCGAGGTGGAGGCTATGGTGAAAACTTACCCTATCGTCCCAATCTCTTCGGCAATAACCAGGCCTATGACGGAGTGGAAGAGGTGACGTATGATCCTGACGATGTCATCGTTCCGTCCTATCTGCCTGATTCACCCGAATGCCGTGCGGAACTGGCGCAGTATTATCAGAGCGTTTCACGCATTGACCAGGGTTTGGGGCGATTGGTGAAGATCCTGAAAGATGCCAACCAATACGAAAACACCCTGATCCTTTATCTTTCAGATAACGGCATCGCCTTTCCTGGCGCGAAGACCACTCTCTACGAACCCGGCATGCGCCTGCCCCTCATCGTGCGCAGCCCCGATCAAACAAAACGCGGACTCGCCACAGATGCCATGGTCTCCTGGACGGATCTGACTCCCTCCCTGCTGGCATTTGCCGGGTTGGAACCTGAAGCATTGAAAACGAAGACCAACAACGGACGTATGGTGGATTACACCTTCCATGGGCGATCCTTTCTTGGAGCTTTGGACAAGGAACACCCCAAAGGATGGGATGCGGTTTTTGCCTCCCACACTTTTCATGAGATCACCATGTATTATCCCATGCGTGTCATTCGTACACGCCAATACAAATTACTGTTGAACCTGGCGCATCAACTCCCCTACCCGTTTGCCTCGGATTTATACTCATCCCCAACCTGGCAAGCGGCCATCCGGCAGGGTGAAGACGGGCTGTATGGAAAACGGCGCATCAAAGACTATATCCAGCGCCCGCGTCACGAGCTCTACAATATGGAAGCTGATTCGCATGAAATCAGTAATCTGGCTGAAAACCCTGAGTTTGCCAAAACATTGAAAGGATTACAGGATCGGCTGAAGGTATTCCAGGAAGAGACGGGAGATCCTTGGGTGGTGAAGTATAAGTATGAGTAACCTGTCTTTTTTTTTGGGGGGGGATTAAGATTAAGAGTAAGAGTAAGATTAGGATTGAGGGGGGTCTTTTGAGGTTGATCTGAGTCTTCGCTTTTTTTGTATATGAGAACATCCATACCATTGATCTTGCTTTGCTTTGGGATCTTTTTTGTTTCCAGGCAAGTCAGCGCGGGAGATTCCCCGAATGTTGTTGTGATCATGGCCGACGATCTGGGTTACCAGGATTTGGGTTGTTATGGACACCCTGAAATCAAGACTCCTGTGCTTGATCAACTTGCAAAAACCGGCGTCCGGCTCACCAGCTTTTACTGTGGCGCCACGGTTTGCACTCCATCCCGCATGGCCTTGATGACTGGAGCCTACCCACCCCGGCTTGGTTGGACCAAAGGCGTGGTGGGTTACATGATCAACACCCGACAAGGTTTATCTCCCCAAGCCTTGACGATGGCGGAAGTGTTCAAGTCGGCCGGATATGCCACGTGTATTTCAGGCAAATGGCATCTGGGCGATGCCGAACCATTTCGGCCGCACCGACAGGGTTTTGACCGGACCTATTACACCAACAAAAGCAACAACCAGACCACCCAGCTCTGGCGAGGAGACGAAGTTGCGGAAGATCCCTTTGACAACCGGCGATTGACCGCACAATTCACTCGCGAAGCCATCCGGTTCATCGACAAGCACCATCGGGAACCATTCTTTCTTTACGTGCCCTATACCGCTCCACATTTTCCGGTGGAAGCACATCCTGATTTTGAAGGACATTCGACCTTTGGCGTCTACGGTGATGTCGTTGAGGAATTGGATGCGCGCATTGGCAGTATTCTGGGAAAACTGGAGGAAAAAGACCTGACTAAAAAGACCATCGTGGTTTTCCTCTCCGACAACGGGCCACAACCCGGCGAACAAGCCCTGGCAAATCCCTATCGGGGTATGAAATGGGACGCACTGGAGGGAGGCACCCGCGTTCCATGCATCGTTTCATGGCCCGGAGTATTGCCTGCCGGCCGGGAATCAGATGCCTTGATCGCAGCGATCGACTTACTTCCTACTTTGAGCAAAGTCTGCGGAGTGGATCTGCATGAATTGACACAAAACATTCCGCACATGGACGGGGTCGATGTCTGGGACACACTTTTGGGCAAACATGAAAGTGAACACCCTCGCAAAGATCTCATGTATTGGCATGGATCCAAAGGATTTCAAGCCATCCGCGTGGGCGACTGGAAATTGTTTCCGGAGGCAAAAAACGCAAAATTACCCGGAGGCTCCGAAGGGCCCGCATTGTTTCATTTGAAGAAGGATCCTTCCGAGACCGTGAATCTGGCATCGCAATATCCTGATCGTGTCAAACAAATGCAGGCCCTGGCCAAACAACAACTGGATGCGATCATGGGACAAAAAATCTCTCTGGGTGAATCACTTCCCTGATTCCAAACAGAAGACGCATTGACAACTTGGTTTGGAAGCTTACATTTTCCGGCGCTGTTACAAGGAGCAGAATACATGAACACCATTCGATCATTCAACTATTGGGCCCTCGCATTCATTGCAGGCATTTGCATCGCAAGTTTCAACACGGCGGAAGCGGCCAAGTTTGGCTTTGGAAAGAAAAAGGACAAGCCAACGATGGAGGAACAAATCAAAGCAGCCATGGAACGCTTCAAGGAAAAAGACCCCAGCCTTGAGAAACGATTCAAGGAATCGGTGGGTTATGCAATCTTCCCCAAAGTTTATAAAGCCGGCATCGGTTTTGGCGGCGCGATCGGTAATGGACAGGTCATTGAAAAAGGCAAGCACGTCGGTGACACCTCGCTCAAGCAGGCCACCGTTGGATTTCAATTGGGTGGACAAGCTTACAGTGAGGTCATTTTTTTCCATGACCAGAAAGCACTGGACACATTTAAATCCGGCAACTTCGAATTCGGCGCTCAAGTTTCGGCCGTCGCAGCCGATGCCGGAGCTTCGGATGATGCCTCTTTCGACCAGGGCATGATGGTCTTCACGGTTGAAATCGGTGGTCTGATGTATGAAGCCACTGTCGGAGGCCAAAAATTCAGCTACAAAGAAGTCAAATAATCGTCGAGATTTCATCTTGTCCCAAGGGTGGCTTTGCCGAATGATGGACGCATGCACCACCCAGGCTCGAATCAGATTGAATCAATCAGATCCTTCACAAAAAAGTGTCTGGTTCGATGGAGCCATCGGACGTTTGTTTTCTTTGTTATCGCTTCCTCCTTTTGCCGGGGGGAAGCGATTGATTTTTCAAGCAACATCCACCCCATCCTGGAACAGCATTGTTTCGAGTGCCACGACGCAAACAAATCCAAAGCCTCCCTCAGACTGGACACCACAGACGGATGGGATTTGGGAGGGGATTCCGGAGAACCCCTGATTCAACCTGGCCAGCCTCAATCAAGCCTGCTGCTCCAACGCATCACTCACGCCGATCCGTCTGAACGAATGCCGCCCGAAGGCAAAGGCTTGTCCATGGCGGAAATCGAAGTCATCCGCAAATGGATCCTGACCGGCGCCCCGCTTTCCAAGGGGAATTCCTCGGACAACTCTTTTTATCAGACCGACCACTGGGCCTTTCAGCCCATCAAACGACCGGAGGTTCCTCACGCATCCTCCGAAGTGACACAACACCCCATCGACGCTTTTGTGGCCCGGAGTCTGACGGCAAAGGAACTTTCCTTTTCAGCGGAGGCGGATCGTTTCACGATGCTCAGACGCTTGTCCCTGATCGTCAGGGGCATCCCGCCCACACCAGAGGAACTCCAGAGATTCAAAGAGGATCAAACCCCCTATGCCTGGGAAAAATGGGTGGATCTAACCTTGTCCAATCCTCAATACGGCGAAAAGTGGGCGCGACATTGGCTGGATGTCGTGCGTTATGCGGACTCCAACGGTTTTGAAACCAACCGGGAGCGTAAAACCGCCTGGCACTATCGCGACTACGTCATCAATGCCTTCAATACCGACAAGCCCTACGACCAGTTTGTCCACGAACAATTGGCAGGTGATTATTTCGGCGTGGAAGCGGCAACGGGATTCCTCGTCGCAGGCCCGGTGGACATCGTCAAAAGCCCGGATATCAACCTCACACTGATGCAGCGTCAAAATGAACTGGACGACATGATCAATACAACCGGAACTGCTTTCCTGGGATTGACCGTCGGTTGCGCGCGCTGTCACAGTCACAAGTTTGACCCCATTCATCAGAAGGAGTACTACGGACTCCAGGCCGTCTTTGCCGGGGTTCAACATGGCGAACGACCTTTACAAAAAAACTTCCCCCCGGATCAGCAACGCAAAATCGAATCCTTGCAATCTCAATTGGCTTCCATCGAAAAAGAAATCAGCCAATGGAAACAGAAAGCGGAAACCTCCCAACAACCGGACAAGGCAGGCACCCGCCCGCCGGTCAATGCACAGTTGAACGAAGAAACATTCGATCCTCTGCAAGCCCGCTCGGTCCGCTTCACCATTCTGGCAACTTCATCCGGCGAACCTTGCCTGGATGAACTGGAAATCTACGATCAGGAAGGAAACAATGTGGCACTGAATTCGACCGGAGCCACACCATCCGCATCCGGTAGTCTTCCCGGCTATGAGATTCATCAATTGAAACACATCCACGATGGAAAGCATGGCAACCAACACAGCTGGATCTCCAACAGCCCCGGATCCGGTTGGGTGCAAATCGACTTTCCAAGCCCCCGGACGATTCAAAAGGTCATCTGGAGCCGGGATCGAAACGAACAATTCAAGGATCGTCTGGCAACACGCTATTTCATCGAGGCAAAAACTCCGGAAGACACTTGGATCCGAATAGCGGATTCCGAGGACCGCATGCCGTACAATGGCAAACCAGATCCGAATGCATTCCTCAGTCTCCTGTCCGCAGAGGATCGGCAACAGGCCGAAAGTTTGCTCCAACAACGCGAGGATCTGAAATCAAGCATCCGGCAGGCTTCCAAAACCGAACGGGTCTGGGCAGGAACATTCAGCCAGCCTGAAGCCACACACCGTCTTTATCGCGGTGACCCCATGCAGAAAAGAGAAGCCGTCCCTCCCGGCACGCTCAAGATCATCCGGCCGGTATCCATGAACTCCAATGAACCTGAACAAACACGTCGGCTCAAGTTGGCCGAATGGATCACCGCTTCAGACAACCCTCTCACAGCTCGTGTCATGGTCAATCGTATCTGGCATTACATATTCGGCCGGGGCATCGTGGGTACTCCCAGTGATTTTGGTGCAAACGGCCTCCTCCCCACTCATCCGGAACTTCTGGATTGGCTGGCGGACGAATTCATCCGAAGCGGTTGGTCGGTGAAACACATCCAACGACTCATCCTCACTTCCCACACCTTCCGCCAATCCAGTCACCCCAATCCGACCGGACTGGCCAGGGACGCCGAGGGCCTGTATCTCTGGCGTTTCACACCCAGACGCTTATCAGCAGAACCCATTCGAGACAGTATCCTTGCCACTTCCGGAGTGCTGGATCCACGTATGGGCGGCCCAGGATTCTATCTGCTCGACGTGCAGGTGGAAAATGTGATGCATTATTTCCCCAAGGAAACCTTCGGACCTCCGGAGTTTCGTCGTATGGTTTACATGGCACGCATCCGCCAGGAACAGGACGCCATCTTCGGGGCTTTTGATTGTCCGGACGGCAACCAGGTCACCCCAAACCGTTCAAGATCCAACACACCGATCCAGGCGCTCAACCTGTTCAACAGCCCATTCATCCAGCAACAATCAAAAATCCTGGCCGATCGACTCGTGGAAACCTGCGGCATGGAGGTCAACGACCAAATCACTCAGGCCTTTTTGTTGCTGCACGCCAGAAACCCCGACGAGACCGAAAGACAGATGTCCAGGGAATTGATCCAATCAGAAGGACTCGAATCCTTCTGTCGCGCACTCTACAACTCCAGTCGGTTCCTCTTTGTTTTTTAATTCATCCGGTCATGAAGCAATTACCTGAAAAAACCCATCCATTACTGGATCGCCGGCAATTTCTTTCTCACAGCGGCACCGCATTGAGCAGCATGGCGCTGACTCACCTGCTGCGTAGGGACGGTCTGCTGGCGGCCGGGAACGATGTGATCAGCGGGAAAGTCTCCCCCCTTCGCCCCAACATTGATCCGGCACACCCAAACGCCCCTCGCAAGCCCCACTTCGAAGCCCGTGCGAAACAGGTGCTCATGATCTTTTGCTCAGGTGCTGTCAGTCAACTCGACACCTTTGATTACAAACCCGAACTCTGGCGACGGCACGGACAACCCATGCCCGGAGGCAAGGATCTCATCACCTTTCAAGGCGAACAAGGCAACCTTGCCAAAAGTCCCTGGTCTTTTCGCCCACGCGGACAGAGCGGAAAAATGATCTCAGACCTGGTGCCACGTCTCGGTGGTTTGGCGGATGATCTGTGCTTCATCCATTCCCTCACCAGTGAAACCAACACCCATGGTCCCGGCGAAAACTTCATGTGCACAGGGTTCACCCTGGATGGTTTCCCCAGCGTCGGAGCATGGACAACATACGCCCTGGGAAGCGAAACCGAGTCCCTGCCCGCTTATGTGGCCATACCGGACCCAAGGGGCACTCCCCAATCCAGCGTCAATTGCTGGGGCCCCGGCTTTCTCCCCGCCGCCTTTCAGGGAACGGACTTCAATGCCACCAGCCCCCTGCGAAACCTGCACCCACCCGCAGGCATCACCCCGGAACAGGATCTCAAAACTCGTTCCTTTCTGGCGAAATTGAATCGTCATCAGATGAAGGAATATCCCGGTGACAGTGAACTTGCGGCACGCATCTCCAGCTACGAACTGGCCGCGAGCATGCAGCTGTCCGTCCCGGAAATCAGCGATCTCTCCGCCGAACCCGGGCACATTCTCAAAATGTATGGAGCCGACGCCGCCGGCAACAGCACACAAGACTTGAAAGCCGCCTATGCCAAAAATTGCATCCTTGCCCGCCGCCTGGTGGAAAAAGGAGTCCGCTTTGTCCAGCTCTTCAACGGAGCCTACCAAACCGGAGGAGAAGGCGTCAGCAACTGGGACGGCCACAAAACCCTGGAAAAACAATACAAGATACACGGCGAAATCCTGGATCAACCCACTGCAGCCCTCTTGACCGACCTGAAACAACGCGGCCTGCTTGAAAACACCCTGGTCGTCTGGTGCACGGAATTCGGGCGCATGCCAACCTTCCAAAAAGGAGCCAGCGGACGGGATCACAACCCCAAAGGATTCACCGCTTTCATGACCGGCGCAGGCGTCAAAGCCCCCTTCAGCTACGGAGCCACCGATCCATTCGGTTACCAGGCGGTCGAAAACGTGGTCACCACCCATGATTTCCACGCCACCCTCCTGCACCTCATGGGACTCGACCACGAACGCCTCAGCTACTACCACAACGGAATCGAACGCCGCCTCACCAATGTGGAAGGTCATGTGATCACGGATGTTCTTGGATAATAGCAATCCCCCCGCTCTTCAATGAATGATCCGCAGATGACTTTCATGACCGCAGAAAATGATATAGAATCATAGGCCACTATTATTTCCGCAGGTCAAACCTATCAAAACCACAAAGGGCACAGAGCGCACAGAGAGTTGCAATAAGTTAGTAAAAAAAGTTACCTCTGTGCTCTCTGTGTCCTGCGTGGTTAAAAAACAAACCATTCTCTCCGCACATTTAATCGCCCCCAGGATCATAAAATAACAATTTTTCCCCTTGCCTAAGCGATCTGAATCCTTTACCAATCCCTTCCTTCCGCGCGGCTATGGCGGAATTGGCAGACGCGCTACCTTGAGGTGGTAGTGGGATAATATCCCGTAGAGGTTCAAGTCCTCTTAGCCGCACCATTTTTTTTACAACCAATCAGTGCTGAATCATTCGACGGGCGTCCAAGGGCCGTCAGTGTTGTCAGATACTTCCAGAGAGCCGTAAAACCTGACCCCTATCGCCCCATCCCCCGTGGCAACGATTTCCAATTGATCGGCACGGTAAAATTTGGCTGATTCTTGTTGGTTGATGGTTATCCACTTGTCTGTTTGCACCGGCCATGTCCTTTCCGGTTCTGGAAGTTCTATATCGAGCTTATGGTCGATGGTAATGGGTGGCAAATAGGCTGCGGGACTCGGCGGAACCCCTGATCCGCCCAAGGTTATATCGAATGGATCAGAAAAAATGACGGCTTCCGGCATGGCCAAATACACCACGCCAAGCTTCAGTCTGACTCTTCCCTGGTAACCGTCCAGCACCTGACCTCCTCCCGAGAAAACTCCACTTCCGAGAATCTTAACTGACTGACTGATGCGTTCTCCGTCCAAATTTGCGATGAAAACGACCGCTTCACCACCTGCAACCGGAACTCCGTCGAGTAATATCTGCCCTCTGCCTATATTGCTCATGAAAACGGTTCCTTGACCATTCAACTGAGGTAGAATTCCCAGTAACAAGAATAATTTGATAATATTTTTCATGTAAGTATTTGGTTAATAGATTGATCTTTCATGCGGCAAGCCGTTGATTGAAACGATAACGAAACTTTGGGTGTCCATTTTTTTGCTCATAACGTGTATTCCCATGGTACAATGCGTAAAAAAGCCCATGTTGAGGTCATTTTTCATAAAAAAATACACCCACAGGAGAAGAAAATGACAACAACAAGGGATCGGTTACAGAAATTTCGGTTGCAATTGAGGCAATTCATGGCACGCATCCAGTCATGATGAAGTGGAATATCAAGGCGACGGTATGGGGCCTTCTCGGACTGATGGTCAACCTTCAGACAGCTCTGGGCGTCGACCTCAACAATGATCAACCTGCGATGAGAAAAGAACTTTCAATGGATTTCCAGGGTGCAACTGCTGCGGAAAGCTGGATAACGGTCAATGACAATGTCATGGGAGGTCGTTCGATCGGTGGCTTCAGGATCGAGAACGAAAAACTTGTTTTCTCAGGGCGGACCAATACGAATGGTGGTGGCTTCTCCTCGATCCGCACCAAGCCCTTGACGACTCAACTTGCAGATTCCGGCTCGTTTCGAATCCGATGCAAGGGCGACGGTAGAACTTACCGTTTTTCGGTGAGGACGCCTGCCAGATATGCCAACATTCAGGTCACATATTACGCGACTTTTGAAACAATCAAGGATGAATGGATCGAAGCAACCCTCCCTTTGGAATCCTTTTATCCATCCGTTCGAGGCATGGATGTCAGCAAAATAGCCCCTGCTCTCCGGCCCGAGGATATCGAATCCATAGGCATCATGATTTATGATAAAAAAGATGGTCCGTTCAAGTTGGAGGTGGATTGGATCCGATCTGATGTGTGAAGCTTGACCGGATACCCGTTTTGCCCTCCCTCAGCCTGTCTCCTCAAGAAGACGCTGCGGCCTTTGGACCTGGTCCGGATGCGGTCCAGAACAAACTCCCTGGAGGTGCAAATTGGTAACTGGAACGAGGTCATCGTTCTTCCCAGGTTGTAAAAAGCCTTCTTTTATGAGTTCAGGAAAGTATCCACCATACATCATCTCCGGCCTCAAAATGGTTTCACATGTTTATATTGAAGCATCCTAAATGGAATCAACATACGTATTTGATACGCTTTTGAATATCCGTGTTGATGGAGTGGTAGGGCAAAGTCAGATTACAGTGTGAGAAAGTCGAAAGCCGCTGGTATTCCAGATCATCCTGTCCCAAGGCATTTGCAAAAATGGGCTTAAGATATTCACGCCCCAGGTCGGAGGGTTTCATTTTGGAGGGATTGTAAAAGGATGGGTGCATTTTTCGGGCATGGATATGGCCCCAACGATCTCGAAACCCGTTGGCATCATGACTGTCCACCCAGAACCCCTGTCTGGAATTCCATTGAAGCGTGGCCACCACATTGGTTCTTCCTTCAACAAGAACTTCCAGGGCTTTGGCTCCAAGCTGGGCTCCATAGAACCGGTCAAACAACAGAGGTCTCCCTCCGCGCTGAGTATGGCCAACTTTGCGGGTGAAAATGGCCTCAGTTGCTGAATTGCCCCGCCGGTACGACGTGAAATACTCATCTCCAATACGTTCAATCAACAACTGCCTCAAAGCCTCGGATGCTCCCGTTAAAACCTTGTTGCCAGCCGGGTCTGTCGAGCTGATTTCAGCCCCCAAATCCCTGCCGGAAGCATCCACGATTCCCTCGCCGCAGACGATGACAACATTCTTTTGTAAATCGTACAGGTCTTTGATCTGTTCCACCAGCAAGTCCAGATTCAACGGACTTTCAGGTACAAGAACAATGTCCGGCTGACCATAGGTGGACCCCAGGGCAATGTATCCGGAATGTCTGCCCATGACTTCAATGATGGCTATTCTCCTGTGACTTTCAGCCGTGGTGCGTATGCGCTGGATCCCCTGCACTGCCACAAAAACGGCTGTTGCGTATCCCGGCGTGACATAATTTACCATGTAATCCAACAAAAAATCAGCCCCCCCGGTTTTCATCCGATAGTCAAAACCACTCTTGTCGTGACGCTGGGTCCGGATGTAATGGTCCGGTTCACTTCGATAGTTCAATCCAAGATCATTATCGATGGTCTTGGGCGCCAGTACCACCGGAAGGCGGTCTGCCAATGGCTGCAGACCATTCAATGTTCCATCGCCTCCGATACAAATGAGCCCTTCGATGCGCAGATCCCTCAAGCGCTGCTCGATGAGCTCCAGGGTCTCCGTTTGATTCGGGTCCACATAGTCTCTGGATGAACCCAAAATGGTCCCGCCCTTGGCTGGATCCAATTCCGGGATCTCCTGAAACAAAGGATTCAGGACGACATGCGGCAGACGCTGGTTATAGAGACTGTTGTATCCCTTGATCAATCCGACGACTTCTATGTTAAGCTGATTTGCCCGCTCCACAGCACCATGAATAGTTGCGTTCAAAGCCGGGGTATCACCGCCCGCTGTCAAAATTCCAATGCGCTTCATAATGTCTGATCATTGCTTGCAGGGATGTTTCGCTTTCTGAGCCAGTTAAAAATCAGGCTACGATCCGTCTCCGCTAGCTAACCGGGACAGAGCACAGATGGTGCCATAAGAATAGCAGACCCCATTCTGCCAAAAATGTGTAAGAATGCCGGCAGGATGGCAGAAGTTTAGCCAACGGGATGAGTCCTTTTGGCCATCCTGTTTAAAAAGAACCCGACTGATGGTCAATCATCGGTGAACAAGCGCCTCCAGATCTTTAAATGAGATTGCAGAGGATGATTGCAAGGCCTTCCCCACTCGGGCATCCTGAATGCCATGATCTCAAGAAATACATGTATGGAAAACTACTTACGGGCGACAATCGCTTGCATCTTGCTCGCCATAACCCTGCCTGCCAAAGCCCAGACTACAGTAAACATTGTATGGCACGATCCATCTGAATGGGGAGTCGAAGGAAGAGGTTGGGAGCAGGAAGCCAGAAAACGTTGGTATGACAGATTGCCCGCGAAGGCGGAAGGTGTCGTGACGGATGCTGTTTGGAATCTGAGCCGTCACAGCGCAGGCATGATGGTGCGATTTCAGACAGACGCCTCATCCATCCATGCCCAATGGAAACTACTCTCAAGCAACCTGGCCATGCCACATATGCCGGCCAGTGGAGTCAGTGGATTGGATCTCTACGCCCGCGACGAAAGCGGCAACTGGCGTTGGGCGGCCGCTACGCGCCCGAACGCACAGTCCATGGAAGTAAAGTTGCTCGGAAACATCAAGCCAGGCCTGAGGGAGTATGCACTGTATCTACCTTTGTATAATGGCTGCGAATCATTGGAGATCGGTGTTCCGGAAGGAGCATCCTTCAAAGGACTCACTCCACGTCAGTCAAAACCCATCGTCTTTTATGGCACCTCCATCACACACGGAGCCTGCGCCTCGCGTCCGGGCATGGCTCACCCGGCCATCCTGGGACGTCGTTTTGATCGCCCCGTGATCAACCTGGGATTCTCAGGCAACGGTCGAATGCACAAAGAAGTCGGCGGCCTGATTGCCGAGCTTTCCGCCGGAGTGATCATCATCGACTGTCTGCCGAACATGAATGCGGAAAGTGTATCGGAAAAGACCATACCCCTGGTAAAACAACTCCGAACAGCTCAACCCAACACCCCCATCATTCTTGTCGAAGACCGCCGCTTCACCAACTCCTGGCTACAGCCGAAAAAAGAAGCTTTCCATGACGCCAACCACACCGCCTTGAGACACGCCTACACAGAACTGAAAACATCGGGAATCACAAATCTCTTTTATATCCCAGGCGACGACCTCTTGGGCCACGATGCCGAAGGCGCAACCGACGCATCACACCCCAACGATCTCGGTTTCATGAGGCAAGCAAATATCTTCGAACCGGTTATACGGGAGGCTCTTCGTTTATTCGATTCAACCTCAGAATAAACGAGTATTCCAACACCTTTCACCCTTCCTAAAAAAGCCAAAAAACAAGCAAATAAAATATCGAATATTCCAACGTTTAAAACATATCAAAGACTCATGTAATCCTCCCCCATCAGAAAACGATATCCCCCTCATTAAGCACACCTATTCTTGAGTTTTCCTGCAGTTTATCACTTGTAACACGCATCAACGGATTTACGTTACGGATGCTATGAAAGGCATTTTCCATTGTTACATTAACCTTCTGCAAAGAAATTATTATGAATATTTATAAAAGGCAATAATTTGTGATATTTATTATTATAATAGTATTAATAATCTCACATACTACCCAAGCTCAGGACACCAACCCCCTGCTGCGTTACGATTTCGATAACGCAAACCTGTATGACAAGGAGGCTGCGCCCTCGTTCGTGGAGCAGAATTTCATTGGTGCTTCAAATTTCACAGTCGAACAAGGTCCTGCGGCTTGGGCAGGCAGTGCCGGGGTTCGGAACATGCGGTATGGAGGAGGTCAGGGAATGTGGTATTTGCATGCCTCGGTCTCCCCTTACCCAACTGATTACAATCGGTTTAAGTTCTCCTTAAGTTCGAACAATTACCCCATCGCGGTAACATCCATGTCGTTCAAAATTGCTCACAATTATTACAAAGTTATTGGGGTCAGCCCTCAAATTATCAATTAGCGGTCTTTTCACAAAATTGACTATATCGGAACTGGCGCCTTTCCCTTCACGAAGTCCTTCGCGGCGGGGAATCTGAATCTTTAAACTCTTTTCATTTGCAAGGGATGCAAAGGGCTTGGCATGGGCTGTATGGACATCCAGGCATCGTTGACAATTGGACCGCCCATTCAGGGCTCGTTTTTTCACTCTCGTTCCCCAGCGCGTTGCACTGGGCTGGTATGGGGCAACCCTTTGGGCTTAAGGTCGAGTGGAAAGATATCTCTCTTTGTGTCCTCGCGCCTTGTGTGAGAAGAATCAGGACTCTCCTGAGATTAAGGAACGGAGCGATGTGGCCCACTCTTTTGCAAGTGCGGCTAATCGATAATCCCATCCTTTATATCCTGTTCATCCTGTCAAAAAAACAAAGCACCCCAGAGCACCGGGCCCTGGGATGCAAACCGAAATGAACGAAGGATATCAGTGTTGGATGTCAGGGTTGATGATGATTTTTTCTTCGACGAGCACTTCGTGGGGCGTCGTGTTGTCGTGGTCTTTGTCATCCACTTTCTTGTAGAAGCGCATGAGGTGTTCGGTTTTGTTCTGTCCGGTCATTTCTTTGACTTTCTCACGAATTCCTTCGGGGAGTGCTTCAATGCTTTTTTCGGTTTCCAGATCTCCTTTGTAGATAGTGTCGCCTTCGGGGTTCAGGACAACGAGTCGTTTTTTGCCGTCAATGTTTCGAAGGTTGTAGGTGCCGGTATCGTCGCTGAGGACCAGGTTGCTGTTTTCCACGAAAAACAGACTGGTGTGCATGCCTTTTTTGAGTTCGGAGTTCTTTCCCTTGGCCATGGCAGAGGCCAGGATACTTTTTTCGATGGCGTTCATTTTTTCTGCCATTTTACGATCGATCACCACGGGTTCGGCTCCGAGTTCGAATACCACATCTTCATCATCGGATGCGGCATCGAAATGGTAACTGAACTCATTTTTACCGGATCGATTGGTAATCACGGCTTTGGCGGATTGCTCTTCACCTCCTCGAATGTAGGTGAGTTTCACGCTTTCCCCTGATTTCTTTGTGCGTAACAATACGACGAGTTGCTTGGGGGTGATCAGTGTTTGATCGTCGAGTTTGGTGAGAATGTCATATTGTTTAAGCCCTGCTTTATCTGCGGGACTATTGAGCACGATATGTTCCACAGACAACCCCATGCCAGAAGCCAGGCCAAGTTGGGAAGCAACGAGTTCGGATACCTCGGAAACATGCACCCCCAACCAGGGGCCGGTGTTGAGTTGGGGAGATTTATCGAGGGTATATATGAAATCATTCCCATCTTCCGGCCTCCAAAGGAGTGTTTTGGATTCAACTTTTTCCGTGTTCCCGGAATCAAAAGGCAGTTTCAACACGTGAGGCGGCTGTCCCGGAGTCCAACGCAATTTCTTTCCCTCGACGACTTGATCGAGTTCGATTTCTTCCGGTAATTGGATCTCCTGTATAGCTTCCGCGGCTTCCCCAACTTTTACCCTCCCCTGAGCCACCACTAATGAATCATCTGACAAGGTGGCGAATCCCTCGGTCACAGGAAGCCCTGTGATCTCCTTCAGGTCTTGTATTTCTTTTACTCCATGTCCAGGTGCATCGGAATGCTTAGCGGTGCTCTGAGCCTCAACTAATGAATCATCTGACAAAGTGGCGAATCCTGCGGCTACAGGAAGCCCTGTGATCTCTTTCAGGTCTTGTATTTCTTTTACTCCATGTCCAGGTGCATCGGAATGTTTAGTGGTGTTCTGAGCCTCAACTAATGAATCATCTGACAAGGTGGCCAACCCCCCGGTCACAGGAAGCCCTGTGATCTCTTTCAGGTCTTGTATTTCTTTCACTCCATGTTCAGGTGCATCGGAATGTTTAGCGGTGCTCTGAGCCACAACTAATGAATCATCTGACAAAGTGGCGAATCCTGCGGCTACAGGAAGCCCTGTGATCTCTTTCAGGTCTTGTATTTCTTTTACTCCATGTCCAGGTGCATCGGAACGTTTAGTGGTGCTCTGAGCCACAACTAATGAATCATCTGACAAGGTGGCGAACCCCTCGGCCACAGGAAGCCCTGTGATCTCTTTCAGGTCTTGTATTTCTTTCACTCCATGTTCAGGTGCATCAGAATGAGTGATGACACCGGAAGCTACGAATTTCCCATTGGCTCCATGAGGATCAATGGCGAAAGTCGGAATCCGGGATTTCGGTTCGTTTTCGGCTCCATGCAAAAGCGGGGCCGCGATGGCGAAGGCAACCAGTGTGGTTGCAATGTTTGATTTAATCATATTTCTTTCTTTCAGGTAGATATTATTGTTTTTCCGTCTGATGAACGGTCCTAGTAGATGGAGACAGGTGCCAGGACAAAATCTTCACGCGGTACTTCCATACGCATCTGGCCGTTTCCTCCTGCTGTGGGCCATTGGTAGGTATCGATAAACTCGTATCGAAGTCGCTTCATAGGAATGTTCCCGATCGACATCACGATGCCTTCGTCGTGCACGTTGGTGAGCCGCATATTGCGCTCCACCGTGGCTTCTTCCGGGGGAGTATGGTTAGAAACGGTTTGGATCTCAGGTGATTGTTGATCCAAAACAGTTTCTTTTCCCGCTGGGGTGTGTTGCCTGGCTTGCGCGAGTTGTTCGGGCGATTGCCCTGGCAAATACACCGAAATCAGCCAAAGTCCTATCATCAAAATAGCAGCCATGGACCACAAGACCGGACGCCAGGAACCGTCTTTGCCTGCGGCCGGTTGAAGGATCGAGTGCAGTTCCCCTGAATTGGACTCGGCGTTGGACACGGTCGACTCAAGGCTTTGTTCCAGACGATGGAGCGTTGCTTTGGACAGGGGCGCGGGTTGCAGGGCGCGGAGTTGTTGCTCCAACGCGATGTCTTCGGGAGATTGTTGATCTGAGAATTTCATGCGAGTGAGGTCCTCATTTTTCTACGTAACGATTCTAGTCCGTATCGATACCGCGATGCAGCGGTGTTGGCCGGAATGTCAAGCACCTTGGCGATCTGGGCATAGGTCAGGTCGCCCCAGATTTTCAGGGTCAAAACTTCCTGGTATTTGTTTTCGAGCGATCGCACATGGTCCCTGAGTGCGGATTGTTGTTCCTCCTGAGCCGGGTCCGCATCAAACCAGGCAGACCATTCCTCTGCCTGCCATTCCAAGTGTTGGGTTTCCCTCTGCATCCTGCGATCTTCCTTGCGGGCATGGTCAATGGCGCATTGGCGCAGCGCGACGAAGACCTGGGCATCCGGTGGCAAGGTGTGATAATCTTCCTCTTGCGGGGCGGCATGAGAGTCGGCCAGGTGACGTTTCCAGAGTTTGAGCAGAGCCTCCTGAAACACGTCTTGAGCGTCCGCTTCGGAACGGGTTTGTTGACGGGCAAACAACAGGAAGCGCGGTCCTTTTTCCCGGACCCATCGCATCCATTCCTGTTGTTTGCCGTTGTTTGTCATGTGACCTGTTCCACCCATTATAGCGTCACACCGCATTCTTTTTGTCTAAAAAGTTTTGTATCCGGTGAAAAATCTTGATGGGATACCCGCGTGCGCCTGGGGTCTGGTGGCGTATTTGTTTACCATAAAGGTAGCACCGTAAATGAAAGAATCAGCAACATCGTCCTCCTCCGGGGGAGTGTTTCAAAATCTGCGCAAGACCAAATTACTGGTCATGCGCGGGGTGGGCTTGCTGGCATCCATGGTTCTGCTGGTCGTGATATTTCGAAAGCTGGAACCAGGCGCTCTGCTGGAAACGCTGCGTCAGGCAAAATGGCGCTGGGTCGTCCTCTCAACGGCTATATTTGGAGTGCACATTATCTTTGCTTCCTACCGTTGGCATCTGATGTTGCGTTTGAGCCGTGCCACCATTCATCCGACAGCCACTTTGAGGGCGGTTTCTCTCGGCCATTTTTTCAACACCTTCCTCTTTGGGGCGGCGGGAGGGGATCTGGTCAAATCCATGATTTACGCACGTTGGCATCAACTCCCCCTTACCGAAGTGCTCGCCATGGCTCCGCTGGATCGTTTGTTCGGGTTAATGGGAGCCTTGATATTCGGCTTCAGCATGCTGGGAGTCGGAATTCTTTCGGGCGGTTTCAATGCCTTCGACTTATCACAACTCAATGTGCTGTTCTATTGGGCGCTCGGATTGGTGGGTATTTTGTTCGGCGGCATGTGGGCATTGAGCCGGTGGCACGGCAAAGGCACTTCCAAAATCGGGCTGTTTCTGAACCATCTCCGCCAGGGAGGTGCCTTGCTCTGGAACAATCCCAAAGCCGCATTAAAAGCCGCAACAGCCGCCACCATTGTCCACCTCTGCCTGAGCATGGTCATGGTGTTCAATCTGAAAGCTGTCAGCATGGCATCCTTTACATGGTGGAATGTGCTGTGGATTTTCCCGGTCATTTCGATGGTTTCCGCTCTACCGGTCAGTATCGGCGGCGCCGGATTGCGGGAAGGGACTGCCATGTTGTTGTTGGGACTTTATTACATTCCTGGCGAAGATGCGGTGACTGCTTCCCTGCTCACGCTGGGTGTCTATTTTTCCTGGGCATGCGTGGGATTGGTGGTTTGGCAACGGGAAGAGGGACGTCAACGAAAAGCGGAAGCCATCCCCGGGGACATGAGCGTTTCCATCGTGATCCCAACGCTGAACGAGGCAGACCGGATCGAAACGCTCACGGATCAATTATGCCTGCATGCCAGCGATGCCGAATGGATACTGGCGGATGGAGGCAGCACGGATGACACATTAAAACGGGCACAGAAAAATTCTTTCAAGATCGTCCACAGCGATCCCGGCAGAGGGATCCAATTACACGAGGGGGCTTTGGTAGCCAGCGGAGATTTGATCTTGTTTTTGCATGCCGACACAGAGCTGGCGCCTGACAGTCTGGATGCGATGAAAAGGGCCATGAATGATCGCCACGCGGTGGCGGGCGGTTTCTGGAAACGATTCGATCAAACTCATTGGGCCATGACGGGATCCCGGTTTCGGTGTCTGCCGAGAATTTTATTGGGACGTTATGTCTTCGCGGACCAGGGTTTATTTGTGCGACGCAGTGTGCTCGAATCCATCGGGGGCGTCCCACGCGTCCGGCTGATGGAGGAATTTGAATTATGCCGCAAGCTGCGTCAAAAGGGACGCATTGTCCTGGCAGACTCAACCGTCACGACCTCCTCGCGCAGGTTCCTGCAGAAAGGTGTTTTCCAAACCTACTGGCTGATGGCAAGGACCATGGTGCGTTACCGGTTGGGCGTTTCACCGGATGAGTTGGTGAAGGAATACCAGGGGGCCGTTTCCTGTAAGGAGTAGCTGTTGCCAGGTTGAGCTGCATGGGGTAAGGATAGAGCCATGCGTTCGGGAGATATCAATTTTGATTTTGACATGGTGGTGCTTGGTGGCGGCAGCGCCGGGTATGCAGCGGCACGCACCACTGCTGCCGCCGGGTTGAAAACCGCAGTGATTGATGGAGGGCAGGAACTGGGGGGACTTTGCATCCTGCGTGGATGCATGCCGACCAAAGCGCTGCTTTATGCGGCCGAGGTCAAACATCTGGCGGATCACGGTGAAACCTGGGGCTTGCAGATTCCCAAGGTCGGATTCGACTTCACAAAGGTCATGGCACGGAAGAATGCCATGATCGAGGATTTCGCTTCTTATCGGCGTGAGCAGTTGCAGGACGGACGTTTTCAATTGTATCGATCCAAAGCACGTTTTGTGGATCCCCATACCCTGGCGCTGGAGGATGGCTCGACTGTCTCGTCACGATCGATCCTCATATCGACCGGTTCAACCGTGGCTCCCCTGCCCTTGCCGGCATTGGAATCAGCCCAGCCCTGGACCAGTGATGATGTCCTGAAACTCCAACGCCTCCCGGAGTCCATTATCGTGCTGGGTGGGGGCCCCGTGGCTTTGGAGCTGGCCCAGTTTTTTCTGCGTTTTGGAGTCAAAACCACTTTGATCCAACGCAGTTCGCATATCCTGAAGCCATTTGATGAGGATATGGCCAAACCGCTGGAGGACGCCCTGCGTGCCGAGGGGATGCAACTTTATACGGACACCAAACTGATCGATGGCGGCATCAAGGGGGGACGCAAATTTGTGACGTTCGAACATGAAGGCAAAGCGCAAACGGTATTTGCTGAAGCCATTTTGCATGGGTTGGGAAGACATCCGAACCTTGATGGACTGGATCTCGAGAAAGCGGGGCTGGGAGCTGAAACGCAACGCATCCAGACCAATGCGGAAATGCAGACCAAAGTTCCCCATATCTACGCAGCTGGCGACTGCACGGGACCTCATGAAATTGTCCACATCGCTATCCAGCAAGGTGAAACGGCGGCGCACAACATCATCCATGCAGAAAAGAAGAAATCGATGGATTATCGCGTGCTCGTTTCGGTGGTGTTCACCGATCCGCAAGTAGCCATGGTGGGGATGAGCGAGAAAGAGGCGCGAGCCGCAGGACGAAAAGTCGTGACCGCTGATTACCCATTCAACGACCACGGCAAGTCGATGATCATGGAAGCCATGCACGGAAGCGTCAAATTGATCGCCGATGCGCAGACGGGTGAATTGATCGGTGGCGCCTGCACCGGACCGAATGCGAGCGATCTGATCCACGAAGTGGTCGTGGCGGTGCATCAGCGCATGACAGCTGCAGAGTTTGCGGCAGTCCCCCATTATCACCCCACTCTGGCTGAAATCTGGACCTATCCTGCAGAAGATATCGCCGATGAAATCGCCGGATAGCGCGAATTAAAAACAGGAGGGGCAAGCTCTCCCGATAATATCGGGAATCCCACTTCGGACCTTGTAGCTATCGAACATTTATCACGCTGCGGTGGAAATGCCACAGGCAGGCGTGTACCTTGGGCTTCCCGCGTTCCACGTCTTTTGGTCAGGGGTGTTTTTAGGGTGAAGTATGGGACGAGGTGGAACTCGTCCCTCCGATCGGTAAGAAAAAGGGTGCCCTTGAGGACACCCTTTTGCATTCCAATGAAATGAATAAACCGCGTATCAAGCGTCGGTGACCGCTCCCAGATGGGCGGAACTGACGAGCTTGGCGTATTTGGCCAGGACGCCGCGTTTGTAGCGTTCCTTGGGCGCTTTCCAGGCTTTGCGACGCTTGTTGATTTCGGCCTTGGTCAGCTTGACGTCCAATTTGCGTTTTTCGGCATCGATCACGATTTTGTCCCCGTTTTTCAGGAGGCCAATCATGCCGCCTTCAGCCGCTTCAGGAGTCACGTGACCTACCACGAATCCATGGCTGCCGCCTGAGAAACGACCATCAGTGATCAGGGCCACGTCTTTGCCGAGTCCCTTGCCCATGATTGCTGAGGTCGGTGAAAGCATTTCACGCATACCCGGTCCACCTTTCGGTCCTTCGTAACGAATCACAACGACGTCACCTTTCTTGACTTTACCGCTCAGAATAGCTTTCAGAGCCTTCTCCTCTGATTCGTAAACCTTGGCGGTCCCTTCGAATTTGAGTCCTTCTTTGCCGCTGATCTTGGCAACGGCTCCTGTTTCGGCAAGATTGCCGTAAAGAACCACCAGATGTCCGTCCTTCTTGACCGGGTTGTCAAATCCACGGATGACGTCCTGTCCTTTGGGATAAGGTTTTGCATCGGCAAGGTTTTCAGCAATGGTCTTGCCAGTTACGGTCAGACAATCCCCGTGTAGCAACCCGGCATCGAGAAGCATTTTCATCAACGGCGTCAGACCACCGATACGGACCAGTTCAGCCATCACGTATTTGCCGCTTGGCTTCAAGTCTGCCAGAACGGGTACTTTCTTTCCGATGCGGGTGAAGTCATCGATGCTCAATTTGACACCGGCGGCATGCGCCATGGCGAGCAGATGCAACACCGCGTTGGTGGATCCGCCCAGAGCGGTCACCACGGTGATCGAGTTTTCAAACGCTTTCTTGGTCATGATATCCCGGGGACGGATGCCCAACTTGAGCAGGTTCATCACCGCAGCACCGGCACGCACACAATCGGAGCGTTTCTCATCTGAAACGGCTGCTTGAGCGGAGCTGTTGGGCAGAGACATGCCAAGGGCTTCAATGGCGGATGCCATGGTGTTCGCGGTATACATTCCGCCACAAGAACCGGCACCCGGAATGGCGCAGGCTTCCAGTTTGGCCAACTGCCGATCAGACATCTGGTCATTGGCATGCTTGCCAACAGCTTCAAATACCGACACGATGTCGACGTCCTGCTTTTGATAGTTACCGGGTAAAATGGTACCGCCATAAACAAACACACCCGGACGATTCAACCGGGCCAGACCAATCAAACAGCCCGGCATGTTTTTATCGCACCCACCGATCGTCACCACACCGTCAAAACCTTCACAACCCACCACTGTTTCGATGGAATCGGCGATCACTTCGCGGCTTACCAGGGAATACTTCATGCCCTCCGTTCCCATGGATATCCCATCGGAAATCGTGATCGTATTGAAGAGGACCGCCTTGCCTCCCGTGCTGTCGACCCCGGCACTGACGTGATCGGAGAGATCATTGATGTGCATGTTGCAGGGTGTGACCATGCCCCAGGTGGAAGCCACACCGATCTGTGATTTCTTGAAATCCTTACGCTCGAAACCGACCGCGTGCAACATCGCGCGGCTGGCCGCACGTTCGGGGCCGTCCACGATGATCGCGGAATGTTTGCGGTTCAAATCCTGCCGGGACTTTGAGGTCTTGGCTTTGCTCGAATTTGTCTTCTTTTTCATATACGATTGATCTGCCCCGCAGCATCAAGCTACGGGGAGGTGGATTCTCCCAAAAAGCAAGTCCTTACGAAAGATCAAAATGGATCAAAGATTGTTTTTACCCGGAGGGTCGGGTGCCACCCCGAACCCACTTCAAACCTTAGAGCATTCTTAACCAAAAAATGTGGAACGCGGGAAGCTCAGGGTGTTCGATGACCTGTGGCGTTTCCATTGCAGCCCGATAGCCATTCGTATGCCACAAGGTTTGAAGTGGGTTCAAGACGGTGCTTGTCCCTCCTGGAAATAATAAGATTCTTGAATCCATCCTTGATGCGTTCACTGGTTCCGCTACATTGCCACTTCGGAAGCGTGCCCGTTGGCCGTCCCAAAGCGGAACCTCCTTCCGAAACTTTAGCCAACTTGTTGATTGCGAACCTATGCTGAAACACCCCGACTTATTTTGCGACCGTCACATTGGTCCCTCGGACCAGGAAATCGAATCGATGCTGAGCTCCATCGGTCATGCCGACCTGGAAGCCATGAACACCGCCACGGTCCCGGAGCCCATCAGATTGAAGGAATCGATCCAGCTTCCCTCTCCGTTGCATGAGCACGAAGTCATCCACACATTGAAAGAAGCGGCGGACCGCAACAAGGTATACCGATCCTACATCGGGATGGGTTACTATGGATGCATTGTACCTCCGGTCATCCAGCGCAAACTGCTTGAGAATCCCGGTTGGTATACCCAGTATACGCCCTATCAAGCCGAAATCGCCCAGGGCAGATTGGAATGTTTGTTTAATTTCCAAACAATGATCTGCGACCTTACCGGCATGGACATCGCGAATGCATCTTTGCTGGATGAGGGAACGGCGGCAGCGGAAGCCATGACCTTGGCATTCAACTCCAAAGGATCGACAGAAAGAAATCTCATTCTGGTATCCGACGCATGTCATCCCCAGACCATCTCGGTCCTGCGCACACGAGCCAAGCCTCTGAATATCGATGTACGTGTGGAGGCATCGGCCAGCCTCACCCCCACGGAAAAGACCTTTGCCATTCTACTGCAATATCCGGCGACGGACGGTCAAGTCATCAGCCCCGAATCACAGATACAGTCCATTCATGAAGCCGGAGCCCTGGCCGTCGTGGCCACCGACCTGCTGGCCATGACCTTGCTCAAGCCCCCTGGTGAAATGAACGCCGATATAGTAGTGGGATCGGCCCAACGTTTTGGAGTTCCGATGGGGTATGGCGGACCTCACGCGGCCTTCTTCGCAACACGCGACGCCTACAAGCGCAAGATGCCGGGTCGTATCGTGGGAGCTTCACGTGATTCAAGGGGACGACCTGCCTATCGCCTCGCTCTCCAAACACGCGAGCAGCACATTCGACGGGAAAAAGCCACCAGCAACATCTGTACAGCACAAGCCTTGCTGGCGAACATGGCGGCGATGTATGCCATCTACCATGGACCAAAACAGTTAAAGCAAATTGCTCTGTATGTGCATCAGATGACACAGAAACTGGCCGCAGGTATCGCCCAACAGGGACACACCATCGAGCATACCCACTATTTCGACACCCTGCGCGTCCGTTTACAGACTGAGAATGCGGACTCAATGCTGACCAGAGCCCAGGAACAAGGCATCAATTTACGCCGACTGGATCGTCAGACCATTGGGATATCGCTTGATGAAACAGTCACGGCCAGCGACATACAGGACCTGTGCACACTGTTTGGAAACGGTGAAGATGCAAAGAAGGTTGAGACGGATGACGGCACAAGCACTGGAACCAACGCTATCCCGGAAGACCTGGAGCGCACGTCGGATTTCCTGACGAATGAGGTATTTCAGAAATATCATTCCGAGACGGAAATGCTCAGATACCTCCGTCGTCTGGAGTCGAGGGATTTATCACTCACCACATCCATGATTCCTCTTGGATCCTGCACGATGAAATTGAATGCCACGATTGAAATGTTGGCAATCAGTTGGCCTGAAATTGCCGAGTTGCATCCTTTTGTGCCACTGGATCAGGCTCAGGGTTACCAGCAGATTTTCAGCGATCTGGAACAATGGCTGGCCGATATCACCGGATTCCACAGCGTCAGCCTGCAACCCAATGCCGGCGCACAGGGTGAATACGCAGGCTTGTTGGTGATTCGCAAATACCTCGAAAATAAAGGCGAACACC
>Ga0255751_10000893_pt1 | contig 28333 bp, 42 predicted proteins | sample 071ome_20_FD_179951 | JGI IMG/M metagenome (GOLD analysis project Ga0255751, IMG submission 179951) | Coastal salt marsh microbial communities from the Groves Creek Marsh, Skidaway Island, Georgia - 071412BT metaG (version 2) | ecosystem: Environmental > Aquatic > Marine > Intertidal zone >... | reverse complement strand
GAAAAATGGGTAGAGAGGATATAGCACTTGCACTAGAGTCAGGTCAAATGACTGCAACACAAGCATTAACTCAATTAGGTAAAGCAAGATACACACAAGAAACAGGTGCAGAAATTAATAAAAGATTAGGCACAAGTCTACCGCCTAATGCACTTTACAATGTTTCATCTACAGGTAGTATTAAACCAGTACAAGAAGAGCAAAGTGCACAAGCAACAGAAAGTTCAAAACTATTTGCTAAAGAAGATTTTGAAACTATTAAAACTGCACAAAAAGCAAATAGACAACTAATGACAATAGATGAAACGCTAAAACTTTTAAATAAACAAGGTGATGACGCACCTATTGTAGGTTTTGCACAAGATATTAGAAAAAGTATATCGAAAGCACTTAGTTTAGCAGGTGTTGATAATGTAGACCAGTTAAGCAATACAGAATATTTAGAAGCACTTACAGGTTCAGAAGTATTCCCATTAATTAGTATTTTAGGTGTTGGTGCTAGGGGTTTCGATACACCAGAAGAAAGAAAGTTCATGCAACAATCACTTACTGGTTCTGTTACACAACAAAGAGAAGCATTAATTAGAATTACACAAAGACGAAAAGAAATTATTAATGAAGCAATTGAGAAGTACAACGCTAATCTTAATGAAGGTATTTATGACTACATTGATAGACCGCTTAAACCAATTGTTCCATATTCATCCAAGAAAAAACTTGTTATTAAAAATGGCAGGTTAGTACCAGAGGAGTAATTAGTAATGACTAGAGACGAAGTAAGAGCAAATTACAACTTACCAGAGGGTGTTACTGATGCAATGATCGATGAGTTTATTATGACTCAAGGTCTAAAAGAATCAGATGTTCCTGTATTAGAAGGTTGGTCAATTCCTGAAGGTGCTACAGCAGAACAAATAGAGCAATTTCGTAATGGACAGATGGCAATTCAAGAGTCTATTCGTAATGATCAAATGGACAAAGCAAATCTACAAACAACTGTATGGAAAGCACTCCAAAACTCACCAGAGTCATACAATCGTTACATGAGTCAAATGTATGATGCAGTAACTGATAATCCAATGAAAATGGTTGAGACATTCATGAAAATTATGGGTGGTCAAGGACTAAATGCGTTAGATGCTATGGGTTTAGATGTTCAAGTAACAACTCTTGGGCAACAGCAAAAAGATATGGCAAATGCATTTAACTCTTACTTCAAAGACAGATATGGAAGTCTAAAAGAAGCAAAGAGATCATTTATTAAAGATCCTATAGGTGTATTAGGTGATTTATCAATGATATTTTCTGGTGGTGCTATGGGTTTAAGGGGTGCAGGTTTAGAAAAAACAGCGGGTGTTGCTGAGTTTGCATCAAAAGTTACAGAACCTGTATCTGCTACTTTAGGAGCGGGAAAAGTTGCAGAAAAAGTAGTAGGTGGATTAGGTTCACAAACAATTGGAAGATTATCTGGCGTATCTCCTTCAGTATTAAAAGAAGCATATGCTGTAGGTAGAGCAGGTGGAGAAAGACAAAAGACATTTAATAAAGCGATTGCAGGTGATATTCCATTAGAAGATATTGTTGCAGAAGCAAGGAGTGCAATACAAACTATTAGAGATAATGCAGGTAGACAGTACAGAAATAACAAAGCATTATGGTCTAAAGATAGTCAAGTATTAAGTCTTGAAGATGTTTATAAATCACTTGAAAAATCAGAAAAATTAGTAAGATACAAACCTAAAAAACAAACAAGTCAATATATGACTACTTCTGAAAAAGGTTTAAAAACTTTAAACAAATTAAAAAGCATGGTTAAACAATATGATGATTTAGATCCTGCTTTTAAAGATGTAGAAGGTATGGATCAATTTAAGCAAAAAATTTATAATGCTATGGAGGATCTTGCTCAAAGTGATAATGCACAAGACAAGATTTCTAAAAAAATATTAATGGATACATATCATTCAATTAAAAAAACAATTGAAAAACAAGCACCTGCATATGGAACTGCTATGAAGCAATACAACAATATGCAAGAACTTATTTTTGATATTGATAAAACATTAATGAGCGGTAATAAAACCGCTATGGATACACAATTTAGAAAATTACTAAGTGCATTCAGAGATGATGTAAATGTTAATTTCCAAGGCAGAATGAGATCATTACAAAAACTTGCAGAACAAGGTGGTGCACCAACATTACCATCTGCAATAGCGGGTGTATCTGCACAATCAAGATTACCAAGAGGAATACAAGGTGCAACAGCAGGAATAGGTGGTGCGGTAGTTGGATCAGAGTTTGGACTTCCTGTTGCATTAGGTGGTTTAACAGCATCATCGCCTAGATTTGGTGCAAGAACAGCACAAACACTAGGTAATCTTAGACGACCAATCGATATTATTTCAGAAACAACTGGTATTAATCCAACTGCAAAAACATACCAAAGATTTGGTTTAGGTTTATTAGGTGAAATGAGTCAAGCACCTAGCATCATGGATGATTACAATCAATAGGAGTTACAATGGCGAAACCTGAAAGAATGGATGAGGGACAGATTCAGAACATTGCAAGTAGTGCAGTAGCAGATGCCATTGACTTTGTAGAATCAGAGATCGTATCAACAAGATTAAAATCACAGAGATACTTCGAGGGGGAAGTCGATATTGGTGAGGAGGAAGGTCGCTCTAAAATAGTAGCAACTAAAGTAAGAGACACAGTAAGAGGTATCAAACCTTCATTAATGCGTGTATTCCTTACAAGTGAAAACCCAGTAGAGTATGTACCACAAAGTGCAAAAGATGTTGCTATGGCAGAACAAGCAACTAAGTTCGCACATTACAAATTCCAAGAACTAAATGGTTACAGATTACTAAATGATGCAATACATGATGCATTAGTTAAGAAAACAGGAATCTTAAAAGTTTATTGGGAAGATTATGACGATGCAAAGATTTATGACTTTGACAATCTAACTGAAGAAGAAATGACACTTCTAGTCAATGAAAAAGATGTAGAAGTTATTGAGCAGTCTAAAACAGTTAAGATGGAAATCGATCAGTTTGGTGTTGAAGTAGAAATGCCACGCTACACAATGAAAGTAGTAAGAAGGCAAGAGAAAGGTAAATTATGTATCGATTCAGTACCACCAGAAGAGTTTTATGTAGATCGTAGTGCTAAATCTATTGATGATGCATATGTAGTTGCTCATAAGAGAGAATTAACTGTAGCAGAGTTAGTTCAAATGGGTTATGACTTTGATGAAGTATCAGAATTAACTGGTTCTAGTGTAGACGATACATTTAGTGAAGCAGAGCAATTTGAGCGTACTGGTTATGCAGAAATTGATGAGGAAGAAAGATTTGATCCGTCAATGAAACTTATTGAAGTTACTGAATGCTATATGAAGATAGATGTATATGGCACAGGACAACCTATGCTACATAGAATCTTATTAGCAGGTGGAAGAGATACATTATTAGATTACGAACCATATAGTGAAGTACCTTTTGCAGTATTTGAAGTAGATCCTGAACCACATACTTTCTTTGGTCGTTCTGTAGCAGATTTAATCATGAATGATCAAGATTCATCTACAGCGATGTTAAGAGGTATTTTAGATAATGTTGCACTTGTAAATAATCCTGCTATTGATGTAGTAGAAGGACAAGCAAATATCGATGATATTCTTAATAATGAAATTGGTGCTATTAGAAGAGTTAAAACTCAAGGTGCTATCCAAGCAAATCCAATACCATTTGTTGCAGGTCAAACACTTTCTGCTATTCAGTATATGGATTTACAGACAGAATCTAAAACAGGTGTTACTAAAGCATCGGTTGGACTTGATCCAGAAGCATTATCAAACCAAACTGCTACTGGTGCACAAATTACAGCACAGGCAGGTGCAGGTCAAGTAGAAGTCATGGCAAGAAACCTTGCTGAGGGTGGCATGAAGCAGTTATTTAGACTACTTCTTAAGATATTAGTAGAGAACTCAGACGAAGAGCAATTAATGCGTTTAAATGGACAATATGTGCCTATTGATCCAAGATCATGGAATGCAAACATGGATGTAACAGTTAATGTTGGTATTGGCATGGGTAAAGAAGAGCAAAAAGCAATGGCATTGAATCAAGCGTTAGGTATGCAAATGCAAATCTACCAAACATATGGTGCACAAAATGGTCTGGTTACTCTTACACAAATTAGAAATACATTAGGCGATATTCTTGCACTAGGCGGTGTTAGAAACGCTGATAGATACTTTAATCCATTAACTCCTGAAGTTGAGCAACAATTGATTCAGCAACAAATGCAAATGGCACAACAACCTACTCCTGAGCAGGTATTGGCACAAGCACAAGTACAAGCGGAACAAGTTAAAGCACAAACTAAACTGCAAACTGATATGCTTAAGGCAGAAATTGATGCACAGAAAGCAATTGCTCAAGATGACAGAGAGCGTGATAAGATGGATCAAGAACTTATTATTAAAGCAGTTGATATACTTGGGAAACATGGAACTCAAGTAGATATAGAAAGAATTAAAGCGATGCAAAAAGAACCTAGATACCCTGACACAACACCAAGTCAAGCAGTATCAGGTGGTAGATATTAATGAATAATAAAGATAAGGCAAACGCTTTTAGAAGATTGACAGAAGATGATACATTTAAGATGTTGATTGAAGATGTCAAAGAGAGGCAAGTACAGGTGTTTCTCAATCCTAACTCCGATGGAGCGGAAAGAGATGAAGCACACCATGTAGTTGTTGCTATTAACAAAATCGTTGATTATATTGATGCAGTTATCGCAGATGATATAATGAATGATAGAAATAAATAAGGAGTAAGCACCGATATGGAATCGACTGAAACTAATAATGCATCACTAACTATAGATGATGCGGTAGCGGGGATACTCGCACCAACTGAAGAAGCAACGGAAACTGTTGAGGAATTAACTCAGGCAACAGAAGAAGAGACTATTGAAGCATCTGACGAGAATGCTGAAGTAGAGGAACTTACTGCTGAGTCCGATGTAGAAGAAGAAGTTTCTTTAGATTCTGAGGAAGATGATGAGATTGAAATCGAAGCATCTGATATGGACGATGAAGATAACGACTATGAAGAAAATGCCGTTCAGGATGAAGGACTCGACACCTACAGCGTAAAAGTTGATGGGCAAGTCAAAGAGGTTACTTTAGATGAACTAAAGCAAGGATATAGTGGTCAAGAATATGTCCAAAAAGGTATGCAAGAAGCATCCCGCCAACGAAAGGAAGCGGAAGCGGTGTTTCAAGCATTACAGGCGGAAAGACAGCAAGTCGCACAACTATTACAGCAAATGCAAGGCGGTCAATTTGCAACTGCACCTAAACCTCCATCAAAAGAAGATTTTGATACTGATCCATTAAGTTACATGGAAAAGAAATTAGAATATGATGAGGCAAAGGCAGAATATGATAAACAAATGAAGCAAGTTAATTCTGTTATGCAAGAGCAGACACAGGCAGAAAAACAAGCACAGCAAGTTTATCTACAAAAGGAAATGGCAGAATTACAAAAGGTTATTCCTGAGTTCGCAGATCCTGAAAAAGCAAAGACTGTTAGAGATAAGTTAGTTACTCGTGGATCTAACTACTATGGTTATAGTGCTGAGGAAATCGGTATGGTTATGGATCATAGAGCAATTCGTGTTTTAAATGATGCTATCAAGTATAGAGAAATCATGGAAGGCAAGAATAAAGCGGTTAAGAAAACAAGTAAAAAGCGTGTTGTTAAAGCAGGTGCTAAAAAGGTTGATGATTCGACTCGTAAAGTCCGTCAAAAGCAAATGGCAAAATTCAAACAATCTGGATCAATTCAAGATGCAGTTAGTTTGATTATGAATAGTTAAAATTTTTTTAGGAGACTAATAATGACACAACCGACTAACACTTTTGATAGTTATGATGCGGAAGGAATTAGAGAGGATCTTGAGAATGTTATCTACAACATCTCACCAGAAGAAACTCCTTTTTATTCTAATACGCAAAAAGTTAAAGCAACTAACACTTTCCACGAGTGGCAGACAGATACTCTAAGAGCATCTACTACTAATGCTCATGTTGAAGGTGATGACACTACAGCAGAAGCAAGAACTGCTACTTCAAGACTGGGCAACTACACGCAAATCTTTAAGAACGCAGTAGTTATTCCTGATACTGATTCAGGTCTTGATAAAGCAGGTCGTTCAACTGAAATTGCTTACCAAACTCTAAAAATTGCTAAAGAGCAAAAGTTAGATATTGAAAAAGCATTATTTGCAAACAACGCTCGTGTTGCAGGTGCATCAAATACTGCTAGAGAATTAGCAGGTGCTCCTGCTTGGTTGATTTCAAATGTATCTAAAGCATCTGATGGTACTAACCCTACTGGTGATGGTACTGATGCTCGTACAGATGGTACTGCTGAAGCGTTTTCACAAACTCGTTTTGATACAGTAATGCAATCAATGTGGGAAAATGGTGCAAACCCAGATAGAGTATATCTTTCTGCTTACCAAATGAATGTTGCATTAGGTTTTACTGGCATGAATAACCAAAGATCTACAATTGGTGCTTCTGTTGGTGGTACTAACTCAGTTGTTAATGCAATTGATGTTTATGTAACACCTTGGGGTACAGTAGAGTTCACACCTTCTCGTGAAAACAGAGGTAGTGATGTATTCATCATGCAAGATGATATGTGGTCAATTGGCGTTCTTAGACCTACTAAGAATGTAGCACTTGCTAAGACAGGTGATTCTGAGAAGCGTCAAATTACTACTGAATTAACTCTAGTATGTAAGAACGAGAAAGCAAACGGAATCGTTGCTGATAACTCAACTTCATAATTTAGTTATACAGAGGTGAATTGAGGGGGTAGTAACCCTACCCCTTCTTTTTAAAAAAACTATGGCAGATAAAGAAATTTGGCACAAAGACTACCAAAACAATAAAATCATTATTGAAAAGCAATGGGATAACAGTCCTCATTTGAACAGAGTAGATAAGATCAGACAGAGTGGTCTTGGCGATGGAAAAGATTACAAATTTGCAGGAAGTATTCCTGTAGGACTTTTAAAAGAAGTTTGTAATAAACTAGGCGTAAATTGGAACGATGTCGAAGCAAGAAAAGAAGTCGTTAAGAAAATGATGCTTAGTGGCGACTTTGATAAACTTAGGGTATGGAAGGGTAAGTTCTGAATGCCAGTTTACAAAGTAGGAAATAAGTATAAAATAGGCAAGAAAGGTAAAGCAATTTACAAAACCAAGGCATCCGCAAATAAAGCGTACTTAGGTTACTTAGCAAAGAAAAGGAATAAATAATGGCAGATACTACAACTACAACATATTCGCTGACAAAACCAGAAGTTGGAGCGTCTGCGGATACATGGGGAACTAAGTTAAACAATAACTTAGACACTATAGACGATTTATTAGATGGCACTACAGCAATATCACCTAACCTAAGTGGTTTTAAAGTTGGTGGAACAACAATTACTGCTAATGCAACAGAAATTAATAAATTAGATGGCGTAGGAACTATATGGCACTCAGGTAATGATGGTTCAGGTAGTGGACTAGATGCTGATACTCTTGATGGTGTACAATCATCTCAATTATTAAGAAGTGATACTACTGCTTATAAGACAAATGGTTCTTTAAGGTTTAGTGATAATGTTAAAACACAGTTTGGTGCTAGTAATGACCTAGAGATTTATCACGATGGTTCTGCTAGTTATATAAGAGACCAAGGTACTGGTAATCTTTATATTGATTCTAGTTCTTCAATATATTTTCGTTCTGGGGATGGTGGAGAAACTTATGCCCAGTTTAATGATAATGGTGCTTGTAGTCTTAGATATGACAACAATACTAAAATAGAAACCACAAATCAAGGTGTATATGTAAGTGGTCGTGTTAATGGAACAAAAACTACAGATAATGATGGTAATTTTAACCTAGAAGCATCTAATCACTTTGTATGCACACCTACTGCAAACTTTACATTGACATTTACTAATCACACATCTGGTCAAGCAGGAACAATTATTCTTGTAAACTCTGGTGGATATACAGTAAGTGCAGCATCAACAACTAAAGTAATGGGTGCAGACTTATTAACTACAATATCTACAGCAGGAACTTATGTGCTTGGATATATTAGTGATGGAACAGATACAAGAATCTATAACTCTGGGGCACAACAGTAATGTCTTTAGATAATTCAGCAGTTGTACCTGCCTTACCTACTGGTGGTTACCAGATAGAACAATCTCTTAGATTTAATGATAATGATTCTGCTTACCTAAGTAGGACACCTTCTAGTTCCGCTACAAATCGTAAGAAATGGACTTTTAGTGCTTGGGTCAAAAGAAATAATATATCTTTTAGTACTTCTACTTATTTGTTTTCAACTGCTAATAATGGCATTGGTCTTGGTAATGGTGATTATATATTTGTAACTAGAAATGGTGTAGATTCTGTCGAAACTTCAGCAAAATTAAGAGATACTGCTTCTTGGTATCACATTGTTATTGCAGTAGATACAACATTAGGTTCTGCTAGTGATAGAGTTAAAATATATATAAATGGTGAATTACAATCAACTAATGGTGGCAATCCTTTTTCACAAAACTATGACACAGAAATAAATCATACAACCAAACACGCAGTTGGTAGGTCAGAAATACATAGCGGTAGATACGCTGATGTTTATATGGCAGAAATCCACGAAATAGATGGACAACAATTAGACCCTACATACTTCGGAGAAACTGACGAAGATTACGGACATTGGAAACCTATTAAATATACTGGTAGTTATGGTACTAATGGTTTTTATCTTGACTTTGATGGCACATACTACAATGATAAATCTGGTAATGGTAATAACTTTACTGCAAATAATCTATCTTCTTATGATGTAGTACCAGATAGTCCAACAAATAACTTTGCTACATTTAATCCTTTGGATACTAACGCAACTCTTGCTGAGGGCAATTTATGGGCGAAAGATTTAGGCACTTACACAGATGTCCCTGCAACTATTGGAATGACTTCTGGTAAATGGTATGCTGAGTTTTACAATAAAGATTCTCAAACAAGTCTTTGTGGTATTACTGGTTTAGGTAACAATGGTATGAACCATTCAGAGGTTGATAGTCTTAGAACTGTCTATGAAGATAATGGTTACATTTATCGTGAGGGTACTGGTGTATCAAATACCAATACTGGAACTACTCACGGTACTGGCGATATTATTGGCGTTACATTAGATGTTGATGGGGGTACTATTGCTTTCTATAAGAATGGCACTCTAGTTAATTCAACTACTAATTCAGTCTATAGTAGTAACGAATGGAAGTTTTATGTAGGTGTAGCGGATAATGCTGACTGGATTGCTAACTTCGGTCAAGATTCATCATTTGCAGGTAACAAAACTGCACAAGGTAATACAGATGGTAATGGTATTGGTGATTTCTATTACACACCTCCTAGTGGTTATCTAGCATTATGTACTGCTAATCTACCAGACCCTGCTGTTATTCCTAGTGAAAACTTTAATACTGTGCTTTATACGGGTAATGGTTCAACTCAGAGTATTACAGGCGTTGGATTCCAACCAGATTTTGTATGGGGTAAAAATAGAGTAGAGGGTCAATATCATTCTCTCATGGATGCTGTTCGTGGGACAAATTCTTTGTTGCATTCAAATACAACTAGTGCAGAGATTGCATCTGGTTCTAATGCAATAACTTCGTTTGATTCAGATGGATTTAGTTTAGGTTCTTGGTATGAGTACAATAAATCTGGTCAAGCATATGTCGCTTGGAACTGGAAAGCAAATGGTTCTGGAGTATCAAACACAAATGGTTCAATAACTTCTACTGTTAGTGCTAACCAAGATGCAGGATTTAGTATTGTTAATTTTACTGGTACTGGTAGTAATGGTACTGTAGGTCATGGTCTTTCTCAAGCACCTGAGATGATGATATTTAAAAGACGAGATAGTGGTTCTTCCAACTGGATTACTTACCATAAAGGTATTGGTAATGGTTACAATTTATTCCTTAACCTTGCTAATGCAAAAGACACAGATGGTGCATTATATTGGCAAAGCACAGACCCTACTTCAACAGTATTTACAGCAGGTGGATATTCACAATTAAATTATTCTGGTAGTGATACTATTGGTTACTGCTTCCATAGTGTAGATGGTTTTAGTAAAGTAGGTTCATATACTGGTAATGGTTCTTCTGATGGTACATTTGTTTATACTGGGTTTAGACCTGCATTTGTGATGCAGAAAAGGATTGATAGTGGTGGTGGCTGGCATATGTTTGATAATGAGCGTTCCGCACCGTATAACGAAATTACCGTTCGTTTAGAAGCAGATAATGCTGATGCAGAAAATACAGGTGGTCCACCTGATACGGATTTACTTTCCAATGGGTTTAAATGGCGAACATCTTTTGACAATATAAATGTGAGTGGTGGTGATTACATCTACATAGCATTTGCAGAAAACCCATTCAAATATACTAACGCAAGATAACGGAGTAATAATATGTGGCAATATAATGGCGAAGTAATAAAGACAGCAAAGGAAATGGTCATTAATGATGTCCGTTATCCTAAACAAATATTTAAAGATGCAGACCTACTAGCAGAGTTAGGTATTACATCTTACACACCAGAGGCAGTAGCAGACCAAAGATACTATTGGAATACTACAGACAATCCTAGAGATGTTTCTGACCTTAAAAAGGATATGGTTCGTAAGGTTAAAGAACAAGTAGGTGCTAGACTATCAAAAACAGATTGGATGGTAGTAAGGGCAACTGAAGGTGGCACAGCAGTACCTAGTGATGTAACTACATACAGAACTGCAATCAGAACAGAAGGCAATACTAAAGAAACTGAGATTAATGCACTAACAACTATTGATGATGTTATTGCTTATGAGAATGCTAGTTACACAGAGGTCAGAAAAACTTATGATAATGAAGGTAATTTAACTGAAACAACAGAATCATTTACTAGAAGTATAGATAAGTGTATGCACTTTGATGCAACAGACCCACTAGCAGAAGTAGACCCAGCATTTGTATCTCTGACTGAGGATTAATAATGATGACCATCCTCACCAATGTACTTCCAATACTTGGTGGTTTCTTAATGAAATTGTTTGCCTTAAATCAAGCAAATAAAAGAGAAACACAAAAGATGCAACTAGAAGCATTAATGGCACAAAATAATGCTATTAATAACGCTAGAGAGATGGCAGAAAAAGAACCTGTTATGGCACAGATGAATAGAAGAATAATCATCTTAGTGATCCTAGCATTAGTTGTATTCACACAAGTAGCACCAGTATTGTTTGATGTACAAACAGCAATACCTGTAGTAGAGAAAGGAACATCTATTTTAGGTTTTGAAATTACTGGAGACAAAACGACTTATTTGCCTGTTGAAGGTCTGATAAAATACGAAGAGATATTCAAATGGGCAACTATGATCATTGAATTTTATTTTGGTGCACAACTAGCAAAAAAATAATGCCAAAAAAAGGACTCTACGCAAACATACACGCAAAGAGAAAACGCATAAAAGCAGGTAGTGGTGAAAAAATGCGTAAAGTAGGATCTAAAGGTGCACCTACTGCAAAAGCATTTAAACAAGCAAAGAAAACTGCTAAAAAGAAAACATATAAGAAAAGGAAATAATATGGACAATGAAGCAATAATGATGGCAATGAAAGAAGCAATGGGCGGTGAGTTTCAACCATGTGAAGGTTGTCCACATCCAGAAAGATGTAAAGCACTAGGATATTGTGCAATGGAAAAATCAGAAAAAGGTTTTATGGGTGATAAATACGCAAAGCGTAAAATGTAATGACTTCAAGAACTGTTAATGATGCACATACAAGAATTGACGAGATAGAAAAAAAGATCGTCAGGATTGAAACACGCATCGATGAAAAGTTTATTGGTATTGATGGACGACTGAAGCACTTAGACATTACTATCGATAACCTACAGTCTCACATTGACAGAAAATTTACCACTTTAATGACAACAGGATTTTTAGGATTAATTGCATTGGTAGGCGTAATCTTAGGAGTCAAATGAAAAAACTACTTCTAACCCTACTTATTCCATTATCTGTATATTCAGCAGATACAAACATTACAACCACAACTACATCTACAAGTACGAATACAAACAATACTAATTCAACTTCTACAGTAGATTACAAAAACCAACCAGTACAAAGATCATCAGCACCTACAATATCAGTAACCAATTCTGATGTATGTGTTAGTGCAGTTAGTGGTGGTGCTCAGACTAATGTGTTAGGTATTAGTATGGGTGTAACAGTAACAGATGAGAATTGTGAAAGAATCAAACTTGCTCGTGAATTAAGAAGCGGTGGTATGAAGGTAGCATCAGTAGCAATTATGTGTCAAGATGCCAGAGTATTCCAAGCAATGATTGATAGTAATACACCATGTCCTTTTAAAGGTCTTATTGGTGATCAAGCAAAAGAGATGTGGAATAAGTATCCAGAGTTAAGACCAGATTATGAGGATTACTTAGCGAAGAAACAAATACTTATTAATGCGGGTTATATGGATGAAGATGGGAACATGATAGAAAAGAAAGATGAAAAAACTACTAATAAGTTTGAGTCTAGTTCTCATAACTGGAATTAATGCCGAAACAATAACAACTGAGAATCTTTTTGATGATCCTTATAACGATTTCTTAGACGGCAAATACGAATATCCAAACATTCACATGCATGGTGATGGTTCTTACGATCCATATATCTATACAGGTGCAAGTCTAAACTACAGAGATAGTGCAGTAGCAGAGCATCAAATTAACTTAGATAAACTTACATATGAGATTACGCAAGTTAATTATGGATACAAATATTATTCAAATCAATCTGGTGAAGTAGCAATTGCAATAGCACTTATTGATGATGATGGAACTATGATTGATGATGCTATTATGGAATATGACATTATTACTGGTCAATGGGTAAATATTGATAGAATCTATAACGACATGGAAAAGTTAAATCTTACTAAAGAAATCTGGATGGGAGTAGCAGGATCAAGTGATCGTAATGGTACAGATGATATTCGTATTGGTGATATATACATGACTTATGATTATCAAGAAATACCATTAGATTTAATTACTGATCCAGTTTATGACATAGCAAAGGTAGATATTAAATACGACCTAGATGCTAGTGGTATGCCTAAGATAGATGAAATTAAAGTAGAGGTAAAAGTAGATGAAGTTAAAGTTGATACACCTGCACCAACAGTTGCTCAACCAGTACAACAACCTGTTACTCAACCTTCAACTACAACTGTGCAGAAGAAAACTGAGACGAAGAAACAAACTGCTAAAAAAGAAACTAAAGGAAATAAGAAAAATGAATCAAAACAAACAACTAATACAAGAAACCAAAGAGATATTGAAAATTTTACTACAGCATCAATGGTGTCTAGCATGGTTGATAGTAGTACTGGTGGGAGCGTTAATGGGTTCTTTAGCACTAATGGAATGGATCTATTATCAAGTGGCGGGATTGATCTAGTTGATACAATACAACTAATCGAACCTACTTTTTATGACGAACCTGATTTTTACGAATCAGAGATATTATTGACAGATACATTAAAATTCAATAACATAGACTTTTACAAGGAGACAAATTGGTATGGAAGCAATACTAAATTTTATTAAGGAAGCATTGGCAGGTAAGAAAATGTCTGCACAATGGATCGTAACTATTGCAGTTGCAGTTGCAGGTATTGCATGGTCAGGTACATTACTTTGGCAAGAGTATCAAGGTATGCAAGGTTCTATATCTGCATTACAATCACAAGCACATGACAAGACTCCAGAGTACGATGACGCACCTATGTCTGGTAGAGTTACTGCAAACTCAGATGCTATCATTCGCATTAAAGAAAAATTAAATGCCGTAGAATCGAATATTTCGAGACTTGAGAAGGATATAGAAAAGACAGAAAGCAAAGTGGATAACAAGGATGTCAATCCATTAAGTTTGTAATTTAAAGTAAGGAAATTTTATAAAAAAGTTGTTAAAAGTAAGGAGAGTATATGAAAAAGTTATTAATTTTATTTTTTGTAAGTGGTCTAGCAACCGCATATGAAAGACCATCAATGTATCAATTTCCTGTAAATGATTTGGTTACAATGGATGTTGTAAAAAATGATGGTGTAGAGGGCGGTGGCACATTTGTATGTACATCAGCACAAAGGTGTTTAGATTATGTTAGATCAGCAGAAGCACGAGGTGCAACGCAATATTGTAAGACCATTGATATTAGAAAGAATGGTCGTAGAATCTGGTTTAAAAGATACCAGTAACACAAAAAACTCGGGGGAGATGTATGGACTATACTTATTTACTTAAGTATTGCGAAAACGAAAGTGCTCGTCAAAAAGTAAACGCCATGAATGAACATGGTAGTTTTGGTAAAGCAGGAACAGCACTTGGTATTACCAAACAATCAGTACACAGAACAATCAAGAATTTAATATTTAAAGCATCTAAGCAAGGTGATAATCCAGAGCATGATATGCATCATCCTGTTCCAGATGGGTACAATGTTAAAGGTGTTTCATCTTATTACAATAAAGACGGAATACTGACAGGACAATGGGTTAAGTCTAATGAAGATGCAGATCGTAAAAAAGAACAACTTTTAGAACGATTAGAAGCATTTGAATGGAAACCTGCACCAACTATAGAAAGATTACCTAGACCGCTTAATGAGGATCTATGTACATTGCTAACAATAACTGATTTCCATTTAGGTGCATATTGTTATGAAAAAGAAACTGGAGATAATTGGGATACTGATATTGCTAGTGATGAGTACATTATGGCAATTAAAGAGATGTGTGAAGGATCACCAAACTCTGAGACTGGCATATTAAACCTACAAGGTGATTTCTTACATTGGGATGGACTAGATGCAGTTACTCCCACAGCAAAGCATTTATTAGACGCTGATACTCGTTTTAGTAGATTGATTGATGTATCGCTAGATATTATTATGCATTCAGTAGAGATAATGCTAAACAAGTTTCAAACTGTTAAGGTTATTGTATGTGAAGGAAACCACGATATTGTTGGTTCTATGTGGGTAAGGAAAGCAATCAAGAAAATATATTCAGAAAATGATCGTGTAGAAATAGATGATACAGACTTTCCATTTTATGCACATTTGCATGGTGAAATTATGTTGGCGTTCCATCATGGACACAAAGTAAAAAATACTAAATTACCAGAATTATTTGCATCAGAACCAAGATATAGATCTATGTGGGGTAATGCTAAATATTGTTACATACATACAGGACATTATCATCATGCAGAACAACAAATGTCTGAGTCTGGTGGTGCAATCGTAGAAAGGCATCCAACACTAGCAGGTAGAGATGCTTATGCTACTAGAGGTGGTTATAACTCTTGGAGATCCGCTCATGCAATCACCTATCATAAAAAAACTGGCGAACATAGAAGAGTTACTGTTACACCTAAAATTGAGTAGTCTATAATAATAAATCTCAGCAGGTGCTATACCCATCATACTCTCCTCTTCTCTAGCACTTGTTGAGACCAGTTTTCCACAGACTTATCCACAACCTAACTATTTGATTATTAACTAAAACCATATAGTTATCCACACCCCTAAATATTGAGTTATCCACAATCCACAGAAAATAGACTGTTTTTTAGAGTTATCCACAATTTAGAAAGTTATACACATTTTTATCCACAGGTTTTTCCACAAGACAAACTATTGATTATTAAGGATTTGTTTGAGTTATCCACAGAAAAAACGACCACTAATAATAATAATATTAAAAATTAAAAATAAAAAGTTGTACACAGGATCAATAAAAATAAACATTTCTTTTTGATCGATTAAAAAAAATACTTGACACGATATATCAAATGTGATATAATACGAAGTATCTAAAGTTGTAATAGATCAAGTAACACCGCTTGTAAACTGGTGGTTCTTTAACAATTAAATAGGAGATCAATATGTCTAAAGACAAAGACACAGATTATTTAGTATACATTCCATTTGGTGCAGGTGGTTCATGGGCAAGAGGTTCTGACATGGAACGCCAAAAGAAAAATGCAAAAGAGATTCTTAAATCAGATTGGGGTTCTTACTATGTGATCGATGAATCACAAACAAAAATGTATGTCTACGATGTAACTGATTTTGAATGCCTAAAAGTTGGTAGTCAAATTGGATATACGAATGAAGATTGTGATGGCAAAGGTGTTTACTTTGGAGATGATAAATTTATCGAAGAAGTAACACTTGATCAAGTCAAAGCATAATTGATAATGGGTGTGGGGAAACTCACACCTACTATTTAAAAAGTTAAGGATTTAGGGTAGGGTAAGGTATAGGTCAATACATAATCTCTTGAATATGGGCAAATATCGAATCCAAAATTTAATGTAGGAGAGTGAAATGAACTTATTAGAAAAAGCACAGGCAATGCCTGAAAAAATTAGAGAGTCAAAGTGGGATCAGTATATGCCAGTTATCGAGGAACTAAGATCAAAAGGTTATAGTTGGCAAGATGTAACTGACTTCTTAAATGAACACGCAGGACTAGATCAACCAATGCCAAATGTTTATTACGCATATAGACGATTAAAAAAAAGATAAATATATTGACATTGAAATATCACATATGATATAATTACTTTAATTTAATAAAAGAGATCAAAAATTATGAAAGAACAGTTTGACAAATACGATGCTTGGGATTTTCATGACGAAGCAAAAGAAGATTTTTATGTTTGGATCGAGAAAGAGTGCATTAAGTTTGAACACAATGTCGTTGTTAAAGATGATTTAATTCAGATCAACGATTACCAGAATGTAAAAAAATCTATCGACAACATATTTAAAGATTCAAGAAGTTGGGATTTTGAGTCTTGGGATGGGTATACATATTCATATAATTTCTATGACAACGCTGAAGATTATATTTGGGAAAAGTTTGGCGATGCAATGGAAAAACTTGGTTATTAAGAGGAGAGTAGCATGGGAGCATTAAAACAAAATTACACAATTGATCAAGATACTTGGACACCAGAAGTTCGTAGGATGTATGAGTTAGAAGATCGTATTAGAAAGGTTGCTGAACAAGAGTTTGCTAAACCAGAAGTTAGACAAGAGTATTGCAGTTGGTCTGACAAAGTTGATTCAGAACTTGATCAGTTAGCAAAAGATATTCGTGAGAGTTTAGAGTAATGGATATTTTTGAAGTAGTATTTATTGCCGTCCTTTTCTATGCTTTATATGAGTTATTTGCCATGATAGAGGACGATCTTAAGAAAGAAAGAGAAAGGCAGGAGAAAAAATGATGATTGAACAATCAAACTGTTGTGGTGCTAGTATTGTTGAGAATACTGAATATAACGATATTGGCATGTGTGCAGAATGCCTAGAATGGGCAGAAATAGAAACATTTGAGGAGGATGATAATGAGTAGTGAAATTCCAGAAAATGTAAGAACATTGTTAGAGAGACATGGACTTACCAGTAAAGAGAATGCTTGGATGCATAAACAAAGTGGTAACTGGATCTTGAAGCATAAAACATTAGAACGCCTAGCAGTTTATGAAGGTGTTACATTTGATGATCCAATCTTTATGGAGATGGATGGAGCAGGTGGTAATGTTGCTATGGTTGTAAAAGGTCGTATTGGTAGTCGAGTTGAATGGTCTACTGGTGAAGCATCTAACATGAATAGTAAAGGATTCTATCCGTATGCAATGGCAGAGAAACGAGCAAAGGATCGTGTCATACTAAAACTATTAGGAATCCATGCAGATGTATATTCTGAAGAAGAAGCAGAAACATTTAAGGATCAAAAGAATCTTGTTAATGAAGAGCAGTTAGTAGAAGAAACTAAATACAAAGCAGACACTACTGCAAAGAAAAAAGAACTTGATCAGTTAGTAATGGATGATAGTGATAGTGCTTACAAGAAAGCAATGGATATATTTACTGATGCATACATTGATAAAAATGAAGAAGTAAGTAATCATGCGTTAAAATTATTTCCTGCAATAGATATTGATGCAGGGTTTGCAAACGAACAGCAGGAGAGGATCTAATGGAAACATTCCTAGCGATTAATGCTGTATTCGCTGTAGCAAGTATTTTATTTATGTAACTCAGAGGTTTGACTGTTACCTGAATTGCTGAGTCGGGGTATCGATCTCATAACTTAACCTCGTTAGTAAAGACAAAAACAGTCATATTTTTTAATTAGAAGAGGAATACAAATGATTAATAAAGTAATTCTATTAGGAAACTTAGGTCGTGATCCTGAGATGAAGGCAACCAGTACAGGACAAAGTATTGGTCTAATGAACCTTGCAACTACTGAAAGATGGAAGAACAAGGCGGGTGAACAACAAGAGATTACAGATTGGCACAAGATCGTAGTCTATGGAAAACTTGCAGACATTGTTGGACAGTATTGTAAAAAAGGTACAAGACTATATGTTGAAGGTCAAATCAAAACACGCAAGTGGCAAGATAAGTCTACTGGTGAAGATAAGTACACAACTGAGGTAGTCGTATCGGATCGTGGTGTGATCAAGATGTTAGGTGGTAATGAAGGACAAGCATCGACAGAAAACCCTAGATATGGAACTGATCCACAACCAAAGAAACAAGATGCACAAATTAAGGTAGCGGAAGTTGCTGAAGGTTTTGCAGATGAGATTCCGTTCTAGTCATGCCAAGAAAGAAAGGTGATGGTAAGTACCATTTAACAAACGGAACTATTGATGGTCAAAGAACAGTATCTGTAAGAATGATTGTAGAGGAATATATACGCAAAAACAACGAACCTGTAAGTGCAAATATTATTTATGACAGGTTGAAATTGGGTGAGAGAGATCTGAAACAATTGTTAGTGAAGAAAAGAACTTATGTGCGAAACAAAAAACCTAAAGAAACAGGTTTAACATTTAATCAAAGAAGGAGTAATTACTACAATGAGCAAGGACGACTCATACTTAAAACAATATAAAGATTACAGATACTTATCCTTAAGGGATGAAATCAGAAATATGGGTCTAACCCAGAATGAATTTGCGAGTATCATAGGACTTAGTTGGTCTGGTTTACAACACAGACTGAGAGCAGGTAAGGATGAGTTTCACCTACTTGTTCGTGGAGTTAAATGTTACATGCAAGAAAAGGACAATGGAAAATAAAACAGAAGCATTGGTAGAGTCATTACACAACATCATAGAGCAACTTCGTGTGGTGGATGATCCAAATACTAAACACGCATTGTGTGATGTTGCGGATGACATGTATCAAGAATTTTTAGATGAAGAAGATTGAGCATCAGGTACAGGTATCAATTTGTAATTATTTAGATCTAAACAATATATTTTATTTTGCAATTCCTAATGGGGGTTATAGAGGATCAGCACGAATGAGTGCTATAGTAGGGGGGAAACTAAAGCGTGAAGGTGTTAAAGCAGGTATTCCAGACTTATGCATTTTGCACAATGGAGGAGCATATTTCTTGGAGGTTAAACGACCGAAAACAAAAGAAGATGCGGGTGGCACAGTCTCTAAAAAGCAAGTGGAGATGTTTGGTAAAATCAATGAAAAAGGTTGTCCAGTTGAGGTGGTATCGTCTCTGGACGAAGTTAAACAAATATTGGAGAGATGGAGAGTCTTTGATGTTGAACCACAAACAGAGGAAGTATAGATTTGAAGCACTATCACAGTATGGTTGTTGTGTATGTAGGAGACCTGCTGAGATACATCATTTAATCGGAAACAACAAAGGAATGGCACTTAAGTCAGAAGATGAGTATACTATTCCATTATGTGTTGATCATCATAGAGGTAATCAGGGCATACATCAGATTGGTGTAGAAACTTGGGAAAGCATCTATGGATCTCAGGATCATCACTTAGAACTTGTTAATAAATATGTGAAGATGAAGAATGGCGATAACATATAGAGGTGAAAGGTTTTCTGGTTATAACAAACCTAAAAGAACTCCAAACAAATCTAAAAAGTTTGCAGTATTAGCAAAAGAAGGCGATACAGTAAGATTAGTACGCTTTGGTGATCCTAATATGACTATCAAGAAAAACATCCCTGCAAGACGCAAATCTTTTCGTGCTAGACATAAATGTGATGAAAAGAAATCTAAACTATCCGCAGGTTACTGGTCTTGTAAGAAATGGTAATTCAGGGTTGCCTGAACGCCAAAGCAATAAAACTTATAAACGCATCAGACTCCGAAAAACTAGAGTTTTGGAACACCCTGACTACTGATCAGAAGAAAAGAGTAAAGTCTCATATCGAGACATATCAAGCGATTGCAAACAAGAAAAAATATTTAAAATAATTCTTGACACATATATCGTATGTGATATAATGTACTTACTTTAAACAAATGAGAGGTCGAAAATGCCAAATATTGTAAGACAAAAAGTAAGACTTGAAGGTGATAGATCAGTAATCGTTCGTCTTTGGGGTGCGGTAGAAAAACAAACACTATGTCAAGTAGTAACACCAGAACCTATTGAGCAATCTCTTGAAGAGTCAAATATGCAAAGAGTATGGAGAGACACTAATTGGGGTTCTAAGAGCGATATAAATGAAGTTGTAAATATTCAATGTGATACTGATTTCAAAAATCTATCAGTTCTTGAATTTAATTGTGTTAGTGCTTGGAGTCCAATAATGCCAATATGGGAGAAACTTGTTGATCTAGGACTTCATGTTAGAGTTGAGGTTACAGGTGAACTATTTGATGGTAAAGAGTTTATCTGGATTGATGGTCAAAGAGTATGGGAAAGAGATCAACCTGTAGGTGAAGAATAATTAAAAATATATTTGACATGTATATCAAATGTGATATAATGTACTTACTTTAATAAAGAAGGAGATCTAAAAATGCAAAATTTATCTATTGACACTAACATTGTAGAAGGCAAACACTATAACTTTAATGGTGTAGAGGTAATTGTTCAGTCAGTATATGATAACGACTTCAGAAAACAATTCAAAAACACTCCATATGAAAATACTTGCCTTTGGTCAAGATCAATATTTTTCACAGAGGTAGATGGTGATCCAAAAAATAATGAGGATTTATACCATTTAGAAAAGAACCATAGAACTGGTGTAGTCAAACTTGGTAATGATTATATTGATTACAACATGAATACAAATGAATTAGTAGTGGAGAGAGTGTAATGAAAAAAACTAACTATAACAACGAACCATTTTTTACTTACCAAATTGGATCAGACAGATATGCTTATGCAGTTGTCAAACAAATCTCACCAACTCGTATCGAGGTACAAAGTATGGACTCAACACAAGTAGGTGATTACTACAACAACCAGAAGTGGATACATGCTTTTGATGAGAACAGAAAAACTAGAGTGATCTCATACAGAACTAACAAGCATGGCAGATCATACTGGAGAGAGATGGGTAGTCAAACTGGATACTGGTCTCCTAGTGATGAACCAGATACTTACAGAGATCCATGTTTTTAATCAACGGGAGGGTAACACCTCCCTTTTTAACTTAGAGGAGAATGTTATGTTTTTTAATACTAATAAATCAAAAGGCAAAGAATTAGATAGATCAATTAAAAATTCATTTAAGCAAGAAGATATTATTCTTGGATTGTTTGTTAAAGATGAGAATTTAAGCAGAGAAGATGTTGAAAAGAAGTGCAGGATCTTTGGATATAACTATCCTACTGCTAGTGTAGTAAGAGCAATGAGTGTATTAACATCTCAGGGTAAGTTGCAAAAGACAGATGTTATGAAGATGGGATCTTATGGTGTAAAGGTACATACTTGGAGATTAATGAATGACTGAACTAAAAGATAAAATATTAAACATACTTAGAGTTGATGCACCACTATCGACTGATCAAATGCAAAAGTTATTGAAAATAGATGGAATCGATACTAATTGTGAAGTGATCAGAAAATTGTCTCATGAACTATGTGATGATGGTTATGCAAAAGAAGTAGAGATAACTAATGCATGTTCCAGATTCGTACACTACTTTCAGAAACTATGAGAAGAGTAATCCAGAAAGATAAACCTAAAACAGAAATCTTTGAGCACATGGTGAAGTCATTTTACAAAGAACATCCTAAAGCAGACAAAGCAGTAATTACTATTAAGGAAGATAAGATGACCAGATCAGAGAAACAAAATAAACTGTATTGGAAGTGGATTGGTATTTTGTCAAGTGAAACAGGATACACAAAAGATGCTATGCATGACATCATGAGAGATAAGTTTTTAGGGTACAGAATAGTTAAAACAAAAGATAAAAGTATTCAAGCATTACGATCTACTACTGAGTTAAAGGTAGAAGAAATGAAAGACTACTTAATTGATATTGACATGTTTGCCATAGAATTTGGTATTATGCTCCCTAGACCTGAAGATTTATATTTTGAATCAATGGGTTACAAGCGAGAGCAGAATGGACATAGATGATATAGCACATGAATTAAGACTAAGTGAATATGATTCAGTAGATTTATTTGAACTATATCTAACTGCATTGATGATCATAAGTAGTGATCCAATGATAGATGTTATTGATGCTCATAATGTTGTATTAACAACGAGAGAAGAGATAGACGATGAGTTTATCAACCTTCGACCTCATGGAGGAATACACTAATGGCAAGACCAACAAAATATAGTGAAGAACTATTAGATATAGCAAGAGACTATTTAAAGAACTTTAGGAAGCATGGAGACTTTGTACCAAGCGTTGAAGGATTAGCAGATACGCTAGATATTCATAGAGATACAGTCTACGATTGGAAGGACAAATATGATGAGTTTTCCGACATCTATAAGAAGGTATTAACAAAACAGGCAAGAGGACTCATAAATGGCGGTCTATCAAACGAATTTAATGCTTCTACTACAAAGATGATGCTAACTAAACATGGTTACTCTGACAGGATAGAAACAGACATCAGTTCAAGCGATGGATCTATGAAACCAACAGTAATAGAATTAGTTGGTGTTAGACCTGATGGAGATTAAAGAACAGATCCAGATACCAGATAAGTTAGTACCTGTATTTGAGGGTAATGCAAGATACAGAGGTGCTTATGGTGGTAGAGGATCAGGAAAGACTAGAACCTTTGCTTTGATGACAGCAATCAGAGGTTATCAATGGGGTAACTCTGGTAGGACTGGACAAATACTTTGTGGACGAGAGTTTCAGAACTCACTAGATGATTCATCATTAGAAGAGATTAAACAAGCAATTAAGGCAGTACCATTCTTAGATAAGTATTATGAGTGTGGTGAAAGATACATAAGATCAAGAGATGGTAATATACATTATGTCTTTGTTGGTCTTAGAAAATCATTAGATGCAATAAAGTCTAAGGCAAGAATATTATTAGCATGGGTAGATGAAGCAGAGAATGTTTCTGATATGGCATGGCAAAAACTAATTCCTACTGTTCGTGAACAAGAGTCAGAGATATGGGTTACATGGAATCCAGAAAGTAAATACTCTGCAACACATCAAAGGTTTCGAGAGAATCCTCCCGCAGGTGCAAAGATAGTATCTCTTAATTGGTCTGACAATAACTGGTTTCCTAAAGTTCTTTCCGATGAAAGATTGCATGATAAAGAAACAAGACCAGACTTCTATGATCACATATGGGAGGGAGACTTCTTAACATTCTCAGAAGGTGCATACTATAGTGCAGAAATGAGAGAAGCAAAAGCAGAAGGAAGAATAAGAGAGGTTAAATACAATCCTGCTAAAGGTGTTATTACTGCATGGGACTTAGGTATTGGAGATTCTACTTCTATATGGTTTGCACAGTTTATTGGAACAGAAGTACATCTAATTGATTATTATGAAGCATCTGGTGTAGGACTAGATCATTATGCAAAAGTTTTACAAGATAAAGGATATGTGTATGATCAACATATATTGCCACATGATGTTAGAGTAAAAGAACTTGGTTCTGGTATGAGTAGATTAGAAGTATTAGCAGACTTAGGTATTAGACAAGTAGAGATAGCACCACAACTTGCTATTGATGATGGTATACAAGCAGTTAGATCAATGCTTACACGATGTTGGTTTGATGAGGTAAAATCAGAGAAGGGAATTGATTGTTTGGTAAATTATTCCCGTGATTGGGATGAGAATGGTAAGACTTGGCGTTTAAGACCAAGACACGATTGGGCATCTCATGGTGCAGATGCATTTAGATATTTAGCAATTGGTTATCGTGAAAACACAAGTAATTGGGGCGAACCAATCAGAAGAAACTTAGCAGGTGTTGTTTAATGGCAAAACTAGGCATATTTGATTACATATACCCAGATAGAGACTTTGATGAATTTGGAAGTAAGAACGAATATCAATCAGGTGTACTTGGACAAATAACTCAACCTGCATCAGAAGGATTCAATCTTTTAAATATTGATCCGTCAAACCTTATATACAATAACAATCCAGTAAGTGCATTCTACTCACTTCCTAGTGAAATGAGATCAAGTATTCTTGGAGTAGAGGAAAAGAGACAAGAAGTAGAAGCAATGCCTACAGCACCATATAAAGGCAAGTTTGCTATAGGTGGTGGTGAATATACTAATCAAACACCTTTAATTAGTGAATCAGATATTACTGATTATGGTGATGCATATAACAAACAGATAAGTAACCTAGATAAAAACATAGCAGAAGTTAATCTAGGAATACTAGAGATGGCATCTAAACCAGAAGATGTAGTACAAACAGGATTGAATCTTACATCTGGTGTAATGCAAAACATAACGGGTGTAGAGTGGAACAAAGAAGATATAGCAATGGCAGATGCAGTAGCAAAAAGCATTGTAAATGACTTTGGATCATGGGAAGGTTTTAAGAAAGCATTGTATGAAAGACCAGTAGATACAGGTGGTATGGTATTGGGTGGTTCTTATTTAACTGTTGGTGGATTAAGAAAACTACAGAACCTTGCAGATAAATCAGGATTTGCTGATCTTGTTGATAAAGCATCTAGGCAACTTCCAGAAACAAAAATGTCAAACAGAAGTGAAATGTTTGGAAGTCTGGTTGGACTAGAAAGAACTGGCAAACTAGATCTTGTTGATAAAGCACAGAAGATGGAAGCAGAAGGTGCGAGTCCAGAACAAATATGGAATACACATGGGTTGATTAGAGGTCTTGATGATAAATGGCGATATGAGTTTGATGACTCTAAAATGGAACTAACATTAGATGATGTGCCAAAAAATCCATTAAACCTTCGCCCATTAGAGCAAGTAATTAAACACCCAACACTATTCAATACATATCCAGAATTAAGAGAATTAAAAGTAGCACCATTTAAGTATCAACTACCAGAAAGAACTGGTGGTGTATTTCATGGTGATCATCCTATGCATGGTCAATTGATTGAGATGAATCCTACCAAGATGGATGATAAAAAAACCTATGAATCATATTTAGCACATGAAATCCAACATGCAATACAAAGAATAGAGGGTACTGCTAGAGGTGGAAATCAAAGGAACGAAACCTCATTAATAATGAATACAGGTTATCCTGCTGAAGTAAAAAGAAAGTTTGATGAGGGAACTGAAAGAGTCCAAGCATTAATACCTTTTATCAATAAAGCATCTAATCGTTTTGAATATATTAGTGATTCAGATTTAGAAGATATTGGTTATCCAAAAGACATGGATAGACAAACAGCATATAGAAACGCATCAGAAGAATTAAGGCAACTACAAGAATCTAATCAAGATCTATATTGGGAATATGCATCACTAGGTGAAAAAGCAAGACTAGAAGGATTTGAGAATTATAAAAAGTTAGCGGGTGAAGCAGAAGCATTTGAAACGCAAGATAGATTTAATTTAAGTGAATTAGAAAGACAAGGATTATTACCTGCATTCCAGAATGTATCAAAAGAAGATGCAATAGTTAGATTTGATGATGTAACGAACTTAGGCGAAGATGTCAAATCTTTTAAAGATATAAAAGAAGGAGACACGATTACAACTTATCACGCATCTCCATCAAGTGAAATAGAAGGCGGTAAGTTAGAAATAAGAGATCCAATACATGGTGGTAGTGGTTTACCAAAAGGCATACATTCTGCACCACAAATCAAAAACTCATTATTAGATCTTACTACTGGTGAGTTTGGAGACAATATTTACAAGTTAGAAACAAAAGTAGGTGGAATATTAGACTATAACAATCCAGATCCTGCACAAATAAATAGAATGATAGATTCTGTAGATGAACTATTCCCTAATGCTACATATACACATAAGGAATTCTTAAAAGATAAATTAGCAAGAGGTAGTTTTACACCAAACGAATTTAATGCTGATTTCTTTAAGTATCATGGAATAGATACTATTAAAGATGGTAACGAAAGATTAATTAGTTTAGATCCAGAAAATGTATCTTTATTGGGTAAAATAGGAGACGATGATGTTCAAAAAACCACAACAACAGGACTACAAGACGAAGGAAGCGTACGAGGAATCCTTGGCATGGTATCGCAAGAAGATGTCATACGCAAACCAGAATATCAGAGGTATTATAAAGAAAGAGAAACAGACGGGTCTCTTGTAGGTCTACCAAGAGATGTAGGAAGAGAGAATCCTGCAAAAGCAAGTCCAATAATTCAGGATCAATCAAGACAATACGCAGAACAAAAAGGTATTGAGTACAAACCAGTCAATGAATTTGTAGAGGTTGATGAAGAATACTCAACAAAGGTTGCTAATGCATTTGAGGAAATGGAGCATAATCCTAGAGATCCTAAAGTAGTAGAAGCATACAACGCACTAATAGACGAAACACTTGAGCAGTATAAAGTAATGCTAGACAATGGTCTTAAGGTTGAATATTATCCGAAAGACTTTGATCCTTATCCTAATCCATGGGATGCAATAGACGATATTACTAACAACAATCATCTTTACATCTTCCCAACTAAACAAGGATTTGGTAGCGATGTAGAGTTTGATGTAACAGAGAATCCATTACTTAGAGATACTGAGTTTAGAATCAATGGTGAAATAGCACCTGCAAACGACATATTTAGAGCAGTACACGATTATTTTGGTCATGCTAAAGAAGGTGTTGGATTTAGAGCAAGTGGCGAAGAAAACGCATTTATCGCACACTCATCTATGTATTCACCATTAGCACAAAAAGCATTGGCAACAGAGACTAGAGGTCAAAACTCTTGGTTAAACTTTGGTAAGTTTGGAGAAAAGAATAGACAGGCAGGAGTAGAAGATACAATCTTTGCAGATCAAAAGATAGGACTACTCCCAGATGAGTTTACAAACCCTAATTATCTTACTAACAAATCCAAAGGTTTACTAGATGAAGTAAGTAAGGGTGCAAACAAAGTAAAACCAGAAAATGCATTTAGACCATATGATTACGAAGATCCAAATACAATAAGTTTAGTTGGAAGAAACAAGTTTGGTTTAGAAAATGATGAGTTTCAATTAGAATATTTAACTAGAGGTGAAAAACTAACAAATTACGAAAACACCAGCGATGATTGGTACAACATCATTGATAAATCTACAGGTAAAGAAGTTGGTAAAACTAGACTTGTCAGACAAACAGTAGGCGATAAAAAACCTATTACTGGACTTATCAATATTATGATTGATGACAAAAACAAAGGTATGGGTACTAAGTTTATAAACAGTATGAAAAAGTCATCTAAAGCAGATCCATATTCAGTATCTCCTCAACTAGAAGTCTACGACATAACGCCAGATGGCAAAAAATTCTGGAACAAAGTGGGTGCTAAAGAATATTACAGCAACAGAGAACATCTTGGTGGTCAATACGGAAAAGTAGCAAGATGGGATAAAGCAGGTGAAATTAAAGCAAATACAAGACCTAAACCTGTAAAAAATGATTACAAAGGCAGAATTAACACAATACTCGATTGGCGAGAATAACTGGTAGAATTACATTATGAGACCTATTACAGAAGAAGAATTAGCACAAATGTCAAGACCTAGTCCAGATATGGGTTATACATCTGAACCTAGTGTAAGTGCTATGACTGGATTACTAAATATGCTTGGTATTGAGAACGATCAAGTCTATTCACAACCTTTATTGTTCGGAGAGGATGCA
>Ga0255751_10000891_pt1 | contig 28347 bp, 9 predicted proteins | sample 071ome_20_FD_179951 | JGI IMG/M metagenome (GOLD analysis project Ga0255751, IMG submission 179951) | Coastal salt marsh microbial communities from the Groves Creek Marsh, Skidaway Island, Georgia - 071412BT metaG (version 2) | ecosystem: Environmental > Aquatic > Marine > Intertidal zone > Salt... | reverse complement strand
AACCATGCGTACGCTGGAGGGACATAAAGGCGCGGTGCGAGGCGTGACGGTGTCGAACGACGGGAAACACGTCGTTTCGTGCGGTGACGACGCGACGATTCGAGTGTGGGAACTCGCGCGAGCGGGAATGGGGGAGATGAGAAACCCCAACGCGCGGGCTCCGGTTGTCGAGGCGAAGGAGGTGTTTGCGTGCGACAACGGTTTTAGAGACTGCGACGCGCACTGGGCCAAGGAAGAATTCGCCACATGCGGGGCGAACGTGCAGGTTTGGAATATGCACAGGAATTATCCGTTGCATGAGTTTGAATGGGGTACCGATACGGTGCTCTCGGTGCGTTATAACCCGGTTGAGAAGGATATCTTTGCTTCGTGCGGCACGGATCGATCCATTGCGTTGTACGACGTGCGCATGGAGACGCCGCTGAAAAAGCTCGTGATGCAGACCAAGTCGACGAAATTGTGCTGGAACCCGATGGAGGCATTTAATTTCACCGTGGCCAACGAAGATTGCAACCTGTACTCGTACGACATGCGCAAGTTGGACATTGCCACGTGCGTGCACAAGGATTTCGTGAGCGCCGTCATGGACATTGATTACTCGCCGACAGGTCGCGAGTTCGTCGCCGGTAGCTACGACAGAACCATCAGACTCTTTGATTACAACGCCGGTCACTCGAAGGAGTGCTACCACACCAAGCGCATGCAGCGCGTCTTTAGTGTTCGCTTCTCCATGGATGGCTCGTACGTTTTCAGCGGCTCTGACGACATGAATCTCAGATGTTGGAAGGCGGACGCGAGCGCGCAGATGGGCACTCTTTTACCCAGAGAGCAGCGCAAGCACGCGTATAACGCGTCTCTCAAGGACAGATTTAAGCACATGCCGGAGATTAGACGCATAGCCAATCACCATCACGTGCCGAAGGCGATTCACAAGCAAACCAAGCTCAGGCGGACGATGCAAGACGCCGAAACGCGCAAGGCGAGAAGACGCGTCGCACACGCAGCTCCGGGCGCCGAGAAGGACGAGTTCAAGCCGGCGCGGAAGAAGAAAATCATCGCGCAGGTGGAGTAGAGCCGGAGACGCAGCGAGTTTGGGTAAAATACGACTTTGTAAAACACAACAAGAATTTCCTAGCACTACTCGCAGCCCGCCCGTTACGCGCCGCGAAGCTTGTCGAGCCGAGCCTGAAGATCGTCATCCAGTCCACCATCACCCGATTCTGCCGCCGTGCCCTCAAGAACGGGCGTCGGGCCCGCGCTATCCTTCTCCACGGCGACGCCGACCCCCCCAGCGGGCGCAGAGACCATTTCTGCTCCGACGTTGCATCCCAATTCATCCAAAACGGCGTTGACGAGCTCCTCTGTCTCCTCCTCTTCATCCTCCTCCGCGAACGCGTCATCGATCGCATCTCCCATGACTTCCGTCGTCATGTCCATCTTTTCGTTCTGTCGCTCAAACTCCTTTAGAATATTTTGCAAGGATGGTAAACTCAACCGAGTATTCATAGACTTCATCGCCTTTGTCACCCCTCGCATCGCGTCCGCCATCGCCTGCGAGCTCTTAAGCGTCTGCATTCGAAGCGATACCCCTTGCAACTGCGATTTCAACGAGTAAAATTTTGTAATCGAGTGTCTCGTTCGCACGAGATCCTTCGCCATGACCTACGTTTTGAGATGAAAAACAAAAGTCAGTCAGTCAGTCGGTTTGGCTCGGCGCCCAGTCAGTCGGTTGCGCGCTCAATCACCGCTGCGTCTCCTTCGTCACCCACGAACATCGCACTCGACGACGAAAGCCGACGCGACGACGCACCTTGACCGCGCCCATCTGGTTCTGTTTCGCCATCTTTTTAATCTCCGCGATGAGTTTCTTCTCTTGCGACTGCATGTGCATTCGCTCTCGATCCAACTCACGAATGGATTTATCGAGCATGCGTTTGTTCTCGCGCAACATCTCGGTCGGGGTTTTCTTCTTCGCGAACAACCACATGTTTGGTTGGTTTTATTCAGTGATCGATCGGTGCGTCCGTCGTGAGACGCGCGGGGTGAAGTGCGGTGCGGTGAGGTGAGGTGAGGTGAATGCGAAGTTAAAATAAACTTGGCAGGTGGAGCTTTCCGTACTCGAACGACGTATTCGATTTGTTTCATTGCAACGCTAATCGTGGAAAACAAACAAAAGGAGGGTTCACGGACGACCATTGATGAAGACGCGCGCGGCGATGGCGATGGCGCACGCGATGCCAAAGGCAACCGGACCGTATTGAGAGAGAATGTGGTTGGCGCCGGAGGATCCCTTGGTTTCGACGTGACGCTTGATGACATCCTTTAACGCTTCGTACGCCTTTTCAACGTCATCGTTGACGATGACGGCGTCAAAGAAACCGTCGACATCCTTCTTAGCCATCTCAATGCGCGCGTTTTCTAAGCGTTTTAACACGGCGTCCTCGGTTTCGGTGCCACGACCGCGAAGTCGGCGTTCGAGCTCGTCCATCGATGGCGGAGCGATGAAGACGTACGCGGCGTCCATGTTACTCCTCTTGACGCTCTCCGCTCCTTGCACGTCGATATCGAGGAGACATATACGACCTTGCGCCGTAACCTTTCTCACCGCCGCGAAAGAGGTGCCGTATATGTTTTGATGCACGTGCGCGTGTTCCAAAAACTTTCCCGCCGCGATGTCCTTCTCCATCGTAGTCTTGTCGACAAAGTTATAGTGCGTCCCGTTCACTTCACCCGGTCTCGGCGCCCGCGTCGTGTGCGAGACGGAGAACCCAAACTTGTCCGGAAACTCTTTTTGTAACATCGCGATGAGCGTACCCTTACCCACACCGGACGGACCGACGACGACCAACGGACGAGTCATACTTTTTGGCGGGCGTTTCGCGCGTCGCTCGCTCACTGTTGTCTATCCAACCCGAGCCTCCTCGCCCGTTCGCGGTCCCGGTTCACCCGATCTCGCTCCGCGCGTTCCGACGGTGATTCCTCCGCGTTGTTCGCCCCCGCGCTTCCGAGCTCGCGCGCGTTTAAATAGTCCCGACGGAGTTGTTCAAACTGTAGAATCGTTTTCAAAAACAAAAATCATCATCATCATCAGTCTCAAAAACTTTAAAGCCGCGCGTTCGCGTCCGTCGCGAGAGAAGCTTTTTACGGTCCATTCGTTCGCTCGTACCTCGTCTTTGTCCTCCGCCTTGAGTTCGATGCGCGTCGGTGGTCGACGTAACATGCACCGCGACGTTTTATGAAGGATTACTCTTCAAAGACAGACCTTTTCGACAGAGACTCGAATCAAACCACGATTGCGTCATGGATCGCGGCACGAAATCAAATCTATGCGCTCACGATTTAAACATTAAAAACGATACACTACATTTTTTCAGGGTGAACGGAACCGAGACCGCGGGCGCGGACCGTTTGATTGGTTTGACTGACGCGCGCGCTCGGCGGCTTGACTCGACTGCACGCGTCCTCGTCAACGACCTTGGTCGATGAGTTCGCGCGTCTTCGCAATGTTCCCCTCAACAACCTCGAGTCTCGACCTCGGCAACGGCGCCAACCCGTTGAACGCATAGTGCCCCGCGAGTTGATTGAGCGCGTTGTAAAAAGCGCGACCCGATGCCGTTTTACTGCTCCCGCCCGGGGCGTACTTTCCGCTCCAGTCGTTGGATTTCTTCTGAAACACCGCGATTGCCTTCTCGCGCTTTGGATCGTACACATCCATCGCTAAGAGCTCCTCCACCTCGGTCACGAACGCCAACGTATCCACTTGATACGTCGACAGGTTCGGGTTCGTCTGCGTCGCCGCCGCTTTAAACTTAGACTTGGAGTTATCGTACGCGGCGTCCGCGTCCACGGCATCCTTGGACAGAATAGCCGCGCGACACTCGGCGCCGTTCTCCGTGGGATCGCACACCTCGTTGAACGATCTGCTCGAGTCCATCGCCGCGCGCGCCGACGGCGACATCATCATCAGCGTCGCCGTCGCCGTCATCATCAACGCGTCGCGTCGCGACGTCGTCGTCGTCGTCGCGGTTTCAGCCGCGGTGTCTCGCCCGCGCACCGCGCGCATGGTGGACGTCGGCGTCGACGCGCGTCGTCCACGTCGCGTCGTCGGTTTACCGCGCGCGGTGGCGGGGGTGTTCAAAACACTCGTAGTCGTCGTCGTCGTCGCGTGCATGTTTCGCGTCCTCGGGGGCGGCGGCGGCGGCGTGTGACGTCGGCACGGAACGGATTACGACGCGCAACCGCTTTTCCCTTTTTGATGACGTCGACACGTAATGTTTAGGGTTTAGGGTTTAGGGTAGATGGGACGGTAAAAAGTGATGCAATTGTTCACAACGCGCGCGCGCCTACTTTGTGACCACCGCTAGAGCCAGGCGGCCCAACCGGCGTACATGCGACAGAGCCGAGCGGGATCGCGGGCATCGTGAATGAGCTGTTGCACCTGACCGTGAATGCTGCGAAGCTCACCGACTTCGTAACCTTCGAGCTTTTGCTTGACGCGCATTAAAGCGCGCTCGGCGTCGAGGTTGCCGTCGGAGAGGTGCTGCCGCGGTTCGGCGGAATGGTGCGCGTTCGCCGCGGGATGGTTCGACCCGGGATCGATTTGGCGGTGTTTCTCGGCGACGGCCCACTTGAGAATGGGGTCGTGAACGAGGACGGCGATGATTGTCGTGAGAGCTTCGCGGTTGGAGCGAAGGACTTGCATGGTTTCTTCGCAGCAGCGTCGCATGATGCCCTCGACGCCGCAGGCGCCCATGCCGTCGACAATGTCGCGGGTGAGGCGGAATGGAACGCGTTCTGGGGTGCGAAGGGTTAATCCTTGCTCGAAAGTGATGCCAAAGTCGATGTGGACAAACTCTGCGGTGCCCTTGTCGATGAGAATATTACTGCTGTGGCGGTCGCCGAGACCGATGATGTAGCCAACGATGGAGTTGACGGCGCACGATCTCGTGTACGCGACCCTCTTTTCGTACCAGTTGCCCGGTTCGTGGTAGTGCTCGAGAAAGAAATTGTGCATCACTGGGTGGAAATTTTCGCACACCTCCTTGTAGAGTTGATCGAGATTCGACGCGGGCGCGTCTTTCAACATTACCGAAATATCGGCTGATTTCATGTCGTGAGGGCGATACCGTTCGTGCGCTCCTTGCTTTCCTACAAGATAGGTGGACAGGAGCACTGTGCCATCGACCCACTCGAGAAGTCCAGCCTCTGGTGAAAACGGAATCACCTTGTACGTCCGAATGTTCAAGTTTCTGACGTTGGTGCTCTGGCACTGTTTCAGCAATGTGTTGACAAATCCAAAGAGTTGTTGTATGACGGCGTCCTGACGCAAATCGTCGTTACCACTCTTGGCGAGCTGTTTGTAGATGCGACCGTCCGATCCGACGCATCGAAGCAGTTTCGGTTCATTTATACCACCCACGAGCGATATTTTCTCTTCAAAGTGTGAAAAGTATGGAAACGAACCCGGCGGATATTTGCACTTTGGGTCAACTGGAAGCGGCGCCGTCAGAACTGGAATTTGCGTGAGATCGCTCAAGGTGCGTTTTTTCAAGTTGTTCGGTAATTGGTGGGCGACTTCGGTGCGAGCCGGCAACTTGTGAGCGGCAACGTAAATGTAAGCCTCAATCATCCGTTCCATCTGCGACAGGAACTTTTGGACATGTGCAGATTGCGCCGCGTACTTGGTCAACAGTCTCTTCGCCGCGGCGATTTTCTCATTTGGGGCTTCAAATCCCCCAGCTACGGTGACGCGACCGCTTCTGGTCAAGGCTTGGATCTGATAAAGAACGTGGTGTGGATGATCTTGCATCAACCGAAATACCAAAGTCTCCAGAATATCGATAAAGTCGTTTCCATCGATGCGCTTGGTTCCGAGGCGACTGACAATCTGGTGAGATAACTCCAGGTATATGGAACTTGGAATCGCCTTTCTATCGATGAGCTTTTTCACCTCATCATTCACTGAGGTGATCATTTTCGTTGTGCCCAAGATTTTCGCCCCGCCGCAGTGCTTGAACCACAGCGCCACTGTCCTGAAAATGGTTGCCTGACTGTTCCAAATGCCCGCTTCGAGGGATCTACGATAAGCTTGTAAAGCTGTGACAAGAGAAGTCGAATGCTCGTTATAGACTCTAGCAGATTCTTCGCGATCGTTCAACACCTGTCTTTCGAGAGGCACACAACGCGCGTTCAAAGCACAATATTCTTGATATAATTCGTTGTAAATCTTCGAACCTTTCTTTCTCTTTTGGAGATCGGCAGCCTTGGCTCCTCGCTCACTTTTCAGACGACTGAGCTCGTATTCATTGTTTCTGCGTAACTTCTCAGATCGAGCCCATTCAGGAGAGTGAATTCGTTCTTCTAGTTGTTCGTACAAGGAATCACTGAACTGTGCTAGACGGTGATGAGATCGGCTGAGAAGTCGAAGCACTGTCACTGGATGGACACCGTCCTTCGTGTAAAGCACTCGATTACGACGAGAGCCATCTGCAAGTCGTTTCTTTTTCGATTGTTCATATCCGTTTTCCAAATCGCCGACGTACGTTTGCGTCATTCCGTTGACACTATTGCAGAGCCTATCTAAAATAGTCTTGCTTGACTCTGTGCGTGAAATCGCTTGCCATTTTGAAAGCAGACAAAGTAACTCGTAATATCGCGCATCCGGATGGAACATTGAAGCTCCTTCCGGCTGCTCAAGCTTCATTAGACGCAGCATAGAATCTACGGTAGCGATCGCTAATTCGTTCTTACCTTCAGCCCAGAGTAATTTTGCCTCCTCAACGCGCCATGGAGCCGCTTTGTCGGTGATCAGACCTGGCAAGGATGATGAACGATCTGAGTGACTTGCAATCATTCGCATGTTCCGAATCGCTTGCACGCCCTCCGTGATATGACCGTCCTTACGAGCCAATATCGAAGTTCTCGTCAAATTTTGCGCGAGGTAGTCGTCCAGTTTTGCCATCTGTAGTATAATTCTCTGCAGCGCAAGCGAAGGCTCGACAAGTTTGAACGGCACATTCTCAAGAATTCGTGCGTTCCATCTATTCATCAGACTCAACTTTGCCTCCTCGTAAGAAGTGACATCCGTAGCGGCAAAATGTCGCCAAAGTCGAGCTGCATCTGAAACATCATCTAGCATTCGCATTCGCATGATGGTCATGTTCATAACATTTGCAGATTCGGCGCCCACGTTCACAGCTTTGTGAAGAAGCTCAGCACGCGATCGAGTGGTCTCGTACATGGCAAACTCTGAATCACCTCTGTCGAGCGCCCGAAGCGAAGAATACAAACTTTGATTGAACGTAAAAGATGTATCGTCGTGCGAATGTACAAGGGCAGAGGGCAGAGACCACTGCCCAGCTCGCCATGCAGCCTCAAACTGCAAGTCCTTAAACTGCGGAGAAGCCAATTCGTCATCCAAAAATGAGTTTGAATATGCGCGCAGAAGGTGCAAACAGCCGAGTTGCCGTAAAGACTTTAGTATGGGAAGACGATCAACCTTGGTTTCCATGTTGCCACTCAATAAATCGTAACCGGCGAGGGCTCTGTCCCATTGCCCTTCGTGCTCGCTCAGGTGCAATTGCAAATCAAGAGAATTTGAGCGCATCAAGCCGTAAATACCATCAGGCTCGGATAGCTTTGACTGCGCATCAAGCAGTAACGAAAGATAACGTGGAGTGTTGTCGGACATATGCTCGCGAGGATCAACCTGATGCAAGGCGACACTTCCACCTTTTTCCTCCAACCAGTACTCAATTAGAAGCATGGTCATCAGAGGTGCGTTTGATTCATTCGCAGCCTGTGCGACATCGAGATAGTCAACATCCACCCAGTACGCTTTTTTCCATCTATATTCCTTGGGATGAGCATTCTTGCACATGTTAACGTACTCCTGTCGAAGTTCTTCAAGAGCTTTTAACACAGTCTGCGCAGCTCTTCTGCTGGTCGGACCCGCAGAACGATTTGCGAGGCACATTGCGATACCACGACTCAGCTCGTTGTGTAGATTTGGTGACACTTCGCAAAGTTTTCGAGCCTTCGCAAGGAACAAAATAGTTGCCGGGAAAACCATATCCGCCAACATGACGTCACCACCACGTACCAGGGGCTGCATGATCTTCAAAAGGCCCATGTCGGAGATGCTCACCAAGTGATGTGTCAAGGTGCATATCCAGTCATCGTACGTTGAATTCGGTATCCATAGACGCGCATCATCAGTTGCAAATAAATCGCTCATCATTGGCGGTGACGCAGCTTTAGGAACCACTTTGGGAACCGCGCTGCCAGTCTTTGCGTTCAATAAGAAAGGTTTAAGATATGCCTGTTCAACGAAAGCGGGCAATGACTTGAGGCTTTTCTGCACGATTTCTACTGCCAATAAACATCGGATCATGTCCGCTGCGGCGCTGACAGTCGTGTAAGATGGCGAGCATAGCAGATCAATCAAGTGTGCCAAAACCTTGGGAACCAATGTCGTAACAACAGTCCCTGAGGTACCTTGTACGACAGGAGGAATAAAGGCGATCGAGTTCGGTCTTAGCGGACCAAGAGACGACAGAAGCTCCGCCGCCGTTGCAAAAAGCTCTTTGTCACCAAGCTGTGCCACAAGCCTCGCATATTGCCACACATGTTCTGGGATTGGCGATTTCACATCGCTCCGACACAATGCCACGAGAGTGCTTTTGTACTGTAAAGCTTCGAAGCCTCCAGAGCGAAGTGCAATTTTGCGGATATTTGCAGGCAGTGAAGATGCAGTAGTGATGAGCGCTTTGAAGCGCACATCTATTCCTGGACTCTGAAATCGAGACTGTAGAGCTTTCTTAACGGTTCCAAGCTGCGGCAAGTCTGGTAATGGGGGTAAAATACTCAGATCGTGCTGCATGCACGAAGGAGCTTGCTCAACAAACTGCTCGAGGATGGCCACAGCCTTTTGTCTTTGACTTGTTGATGTTGATTGCGACTCGATAACCGAGGTCAACGTCAACACAATTGGCATGATCATTTTCTTCACTGTCGACTGATACGCGCACATGTTGTCATTTGGCTCCTCCTTCAAAAGATGATATACACTTTGTATGATGTCTTCCAAGATTTCAAGACAATCCATGCCCACTGTTTTATCGCCAATGTATGGAAGCGTCATGAAGCACGCATATCGAATCGTTGATGCTACACGGACTATACCTCTCGCCCATTGAATAAGTATACGCAAAGACGAAAGAGCCTTCGGGCGATGTCTAGGTGAAACAAACTTATCAATCGAAGCGTGCACGTGCAGCATGCACTGAAAACATGCCTCAAGATCGACTCGTAAGAGTGCTTCTTTGCCTTGAAAGCACTCTGACAAAATTGTAGTCACGTCACCCGGAGTTCTGCACGGTGGTGGAACGTCCTGATGCTTCAACCCCGGAACGGCTACGAGTGAGAACATCTCCATCAGCGTTTTCAACCTAACTGCTTCACTATTCACTTCTTCGCGCCCTGCCGGTGTTAGTAACTCAAGTGCAAACGTACGGTGCGGAATGACTAATGTGAAGAAGTACGCTTCGATGAGATGCCAGTGCGAAACTAGGATGGTTTCTAGCGTCGAGTCGCATGTGGCTGCTAGTAATTTCAATTCATCCAGTTCCTTTTCGATAATAAGTGGTGGAATGAGGCAGCTCTTCATGTGATCTGCTACATCGCGCTTTGTCGATGCCGAAGATAGACCAAGTAACTCTGGAATCTTGAATAGCATAGTGAATGGCATGCGCGATTGAACCCACATATAACCAATCGATCGTTTATGGTAAGCGATGAATGAAGCGATTGAGTCGTGTCCGCAGGCCGTAGACATGTACTTCACGGCATTCATAGTACACTCGTAGACACTCACATCTTGTCTAGCACTATGATAGATGAGCATAAACAAGCACCAGGGCTCTAGGATTCGTGACGCAACTCCAAATGCCGCTATGGTGTGCAAACTAGAAAACTCAAGTTCCTTGTCCACTATATCATCCATTGGTGCTATTTCTATCTTTCTTGGCTCCACCCAACGAAACTTGATGACCAAGTTTGGAATGACGTTTTTCTCAAAAATATCAATGTGATCTGCTTCCTCAAAAAAGTCCAGAACCGATGCCATCGAGAACCCAGCGCAAATTCGCACCGAGTAGCTCGCATCGCTCATCAACTGCAACAAACAAGGCCCGAAACGCGGCTGGAAATAGTCCAGATTGAGCCTGCATAAGCTCAAAATACATTCTGCCAGACCAGCGCGAGCTCTAGAGCTCCTTAGCGCAAGTGGATAGCCAGCTTCATCGATACCCGCCGCATCGTACACTAGTCTTGCCACACATTCAAATGTGTTACTAGGTATGATCGCTTCCGATGGATCAGAAGTGAGTGAGCGCAAACCGTCTGACAAACAGTGTATTTGACGTATCAACCAAGATCGTGCAGACGACGTCAGCCCGGCGTGTTCATCCAGGTTTAATTGACCGCGTGCCACAGCCTCCAAGACTGGGAAAATATTTTCAAGCAAGAATTCAGTATCTGGTGCACCGAGAGAACGAATCACCGCTTCCGCGATATCTTGCGATATACCAATACCGCATTCCCCACGAGGAGGAGCGTCATCTGGCGGCACCGCGCTGAGCAATAGATTTGAAAGTGCTCTTGTCGATGTCTCTCGCATCAATGGCAAGAAAGACTCTAAACATCGTAAAATGACTCTAATTGTACGTTCGCCAGCTGCAATTGAGTTTTCAAGATCAGACCCTCCATATGAAGTGGTTGGTTGTTGGGACGAATGTGAACGTTCATTCACGTCTGGCATGTCAAAATCTAAATCCTCATCATCGAATTGATGCGATGCTCGGGAATTCGCTACTGGAGTCTTCGCTCGCATAGCATTTTCAATCAACTTGATAACGTTCTTGGCCAGTTTGCGAAGAGATGAGACTACTTCATGCGATACGTGTCCAATATTTGCATCGAAACCGCCTGCACTTTGAATCCGTTGAATTGCAGCCGCCATGAGCGTCAACGAGTCTAGTGACGTACTTTTTGCAGATATCAGTACATCGACGTCGTATTTCAGCACACCAAGGATAGCTGAGCAAATTTTACTCATCATCGAGCCACCCCCGCTACCCCAAAAGGCGTTCGGTGCAGATTTGGATGCTTGTCCAACCGCGAAGCTGGTTGCGATGACACCTAGGGCTACTGTGCACAGTCTAATTGTGTCATCGGGTTTCGTCGTCTCTGCTAACGCGCGCTCGATGCGAGCCGCTCCGATCCCATGAATATCGGGGTCGATACTAATCTGGTTCGCAAAGACTGTGGTCTTCTCGTCATCTGCTCGCTCAGCTAACTCATACCTATGCATAACTTTGTAACATGTGTAAGGCTTTGTCAACATACGAACCCGACTAGTATGGTACAAGAACTGTTCGCAGGGTTCGTCCAAGATCTCCAGCCAAATGCGATCTTGAGTCGCCTCGATCCAACACTGATGAGAGCCGGCCATAAGAGAGTTTTGAAACGCCGATTGAACCCGAGAAAGTGCTAAATCGCTAGAAGAAACTACATTTGCACGCCTTCCGTAGAAAGATATTTTCTCGTCGTGCTTGTATAAGAGACCTCTCAATACCCAGTCGAAATACTGTTCATAAGTGCGCCCTGAAAGAATTTGATCGCACATGCCAAGTGACGCTACTGTTCCAACAAGTTCTAACGCGGCGGATGTGGGCACATCCGCGAAATCAAATACATTTAGAGTCCAAAATGGTTGGCCCAGAGACGAGGCCGGAACTAGTCGCCGACTTATTAACACCGAACATAGCAAGAGGCACTCATCTACGATCCGCAAGTCTGAAACATGCGCTGGTAACCAGTAGAGCAAACAGTTCAGGACCTCTCCCCAGATGGGAGCGCCTCCCTGCACCCGATGCCCAATTTCTTGCAGCGCTCTTATCAACCATAACACATGGGCCTGCGTCTTGATATCCGCCACACTTCCTTGAGAAAACGAGTCTGATAGACTTTTATTGATTAGACTCACGTATTCGTTGAAATCAGACGTTGGTATGGCGGCGCCGTGATTCTTCAAAAATATACACAACGCTGCCCCCCAACAGCCGCCGCCAGAGAGAAACTTTGACACTATACGTGAACATCGAGATTCCTCGCCGCGTGCACGTTTTGCCAAGTGCTCGTCATTACTAATATCATCTTCCATACCAGTGCGCAACTTGCTGACCACATCACCGTACAACTCAAAGAGGAATCTTTGAGGTAATTTAACTTCCAATCGCTCTGACGCACCGCCACTGATAAATCTATCGGAGCCCATCTCGCTGATCCTGCGCTCCAGCACGTCAGCAAGCACTTCAAATTGGGCTTTATTCACAGCATTCGCACTAATTTGCAACAAGCAGTATTTAATCAGCTCTTCGTGTAACTTTGAATCTCGAGCATTGCCTTTGAGTGCCCAAAGCAAGTATGGTTCGACGCTTTCATAAAGCTCAGTCATACGCGAACTGATATCTAGACCCACCCGGATAATAAAATTGTTCATGGCCGACATGATCATAGTAGACGTGCGCCCGTCTTCCTGCATGCCCCGAAAAATATTGCTAAAAACGTCCAAGAGCCCACTCACAGCATTTGAAGACAAATCAAATGGACAGTTTTGAATCAACAAGCAGAAAGCCGCCGCACTCCGATACTTCTCCTCTTTTTGCTCGCCGCTCAAGGTCTCAGTGCGCGAACGCGTCAACTGAGTTGCAAAAAACTCCATCAAATCTTCGAAGACGCTTTGCTTCGCTCTCGCGCAATACTCTGGAACGACGAGGAGGTTTGTACGCAGCACATGTACGTAGTCCACGGTGAAACTAGATTCTTCTTGCTGGAGTACAGAGAGTACGTGAGCGAATATTTTACCAGCACGTCGGATAAACGGTGTCGGATTTCCACTGAGCCTTCGACGTCCTTCCGCGACGGTGATACACTTTCTCAAGAGTGACGATGCGTTCTTGTCACACGAGCGATTTTCACCAAGCTCGAAAGAGACGCACGTCATGACAGAGCTAATCAATCCTGCCCATGTGTTCCTAACTTCACCCGTCCCTTTTGAATCGAACGATTTCGTCCCAGCGTCTAACTGATTGACAAAATCCGCGGATTGAAGATACAGCAGCAACTGTTTAATACCATCCTGTTGAAGACGCAAAAAAACAACTCAAACAACGCCGCGTTAGTTATCGGCCGTGCGCGAAAGGAAGAGCGTGAGCAGACTGAACGCGAGATTCGAACGACGCAAACGTTTACGTACCCGTCGTTTCCGCAGCTTATCACTTCTCAAGGACTCGTGAAGCGCCGTAAGGTCATCCATCGTGACGTGATGAAGATGTGCGACAGCTCAAATAACTCGGAACGCGACGCGCTACACGCGCCGAAGAAACCCGCCCGAACTCTCCCAGTCCCAACGTTCAAACGACGCTCAATGTGATCTAACGAAAAACTCATGCGCCAGCCAGACGTCGCGACTATCTCGCGGGCGGCGCGCTTTGAGGTATGTTGTTTTTCAGTCTCAGAGAGGAGCTATTTGATTTGAGCTATTGATTACAACCAAGGTCGCCAACCGCTCCATGAGACGGCCAAGACCTCGGGGTTTGTTGCCAATTCTAGTAAAGCTTCTACTTGTTCTTCTATGTCTCTACATTTCGTATCGTTCGTCTCAGAGCCGCCCAACACAGCACGCATGCTGTTCCAATACGGGCGGGATTTGTGTTTGGCCGAGCACTCCTGGAGTAAGATTGCCGTTGGATTGGCCAATTCTAATTTGCCGCAGGCGCGGGCTATCCTTTCTTCGGAGTGTGATGATGAAGATTTCTTACGAGTGCACAGCTCTTCTCGTTCCCAATCGATGAGTGGGTCACGCAGGAAAATGTCCATCACTCCTTTGAGCAACGTCGAGCCGTCATGCAAAGCCTTCATAGTCCTTGTCATGTCTGTTTCAAGCCAAGTTTTCGCATCCAACGGTTTCAAAGTATTGATTAGGATTGGAGTAGCTCTAAACGGCACTAATTCTGGAATAGGAAGCGCTGAAGCAGCGGTTCCGAACGCATAGCCAAAATCGATGTGCACCAACTCTCCCGACGACGTATCAAGTAGGATGTTCTCAAGGTGTCTGTCGCCGACCCCAGCAACGTAACCGCATATGCTTGAAGCTGCGAGAGAGACGGAAAATTGTTGTCGCATGATCACGAATGATTCAGCACTTCCTGAACAAGAGGAAAGCACATTACGCAGCGCATCGCGCGGCGCGGCATTTTGTCCAAGGCGACTCAGGATGGCCTGGCAGTCATCCTTTGAGGCTTTTCCCATTGCTTCGAGGTAATCAACGTAGCCGATATTATCGACTTGTTCGTCTCTCAAACGCTTACCCTTGTGTACTCCTAGAGCTTGTTCTTTGATCCACGTTTGATGCTGCGCGAATATATCTGCACCTTGACCACGCGCAGTCAATTTTAAAATGGTCGACGTGTTCGGAACAAATTCGAGAAGTCCTGAACGATTTGACAACGGCGCCACATGGAAAGTTCGAAGACGCAGTCGTCTTCCTCTCGACTCAGCGGATGAATTCAGTAGTCCATTCATAGCTCTATACAGCCTTTGTATCCTCTCATCCTGTCGAAGATCTTCACCGCCTTTTGCTATGAATTGATACTCACGCCCGTCGCTTCCGCGCAACGTTATTTTATTCGGACGTTGTTTGGAATCAAAGATTTGAACTTCGGGCGCGAAGCCAACCACCGAAACGTGTCGATCAACATCTGGCGGCGACATGAGAGCGTCGTATTGCCCAGGTATTTCTAACGTGACGTAATTTGTAGATAACGAATCAAAGTTTGTGAACCAAGTGGATAAATCACCGATGCGGAGTCTCGTCGCCTTTTCGAACTCTGCGCCAGCGCTCCCCCACGCGATGACGATTTCGTTCTCGGCACGCTTGATAATCTCTGCAACGCTTGTAGAATTTTCCGCCGAATCCAGATGTTTGTCGAGCAAGTTCGACGCAATATTTGTGAAATTCGCATTCAAAGGTCCGATCAACGGGTCTGTCGTGTTTGCGACATCCAACTTCATGGCTGCGATGAGCTTTGCGACGAGATGACTTTCTCTTTGGCGTTCGCGTAGCTCTATTTGCTGTCGCCACCATTTTAGACGATTCAGTGGCGAATCTAGAAGTTCGATCGCTCTGTTGAATCCCTCGTGTATCGAAGAATGAAGTGCGCGCTCCATGCGATGGCTCACTGCGTCGTCCATATCTTCTTTGGTGAGGTTGAAATGCGGACGCACGGCGCCTGGATACCTAGAGACCAATTTTTGGACGAGAGGCGCGACGACGCCACGCGAGACCTCGTCTGAAAGCATGGACAGAATTTGCGGTATCCAATCCAAAAAGAGCCATGTTGGGATTCTCAATATCGCTTGGCTGTATTTTTGTACGTCAGCGATTGATACACTCGTTCTGAGCAACACCAGAAGACGAGGCAAAAGTTGACGAGCAGACGAAGAATTCTGCGTCCCGGAAATTTCCAACGCCTTAATGGCGCTGCGCATGAAGACGTCTGTAAGACTCGACTCCTGTTCTGGGTCGGCTGTGAACCAGCTGTTTAGGGATTCGGCGCATTCTACTGAGACAGTTTTAATCGAGTTTTCACCTCTAAGCTGCTTTAGAGCCGTATCACAAAAATGAGCCAAGCGTAGCGAGGCATCCATTTCGTGCGCAGGGGCGTTGTTCAGGTTTGCTTCTCGTATAGCGTCCATGTAGCGGTTGACCGCTTGAATACCATAATTCGTACTGTCAGCTTGGTTTGCGTACGCGAGCTGCTCGCTCATCCGACCTTCGAGAATCATACAGCTCAAATTGTCGTCTCCTCGCCATTTCTGCTCTTCGCGTTGCGCTTGACACATTTCTAATGCCTTGCGAACGGCATTCTCAGATCCACTAGAAAGTTTTAATTTGAACAGAGCCTCGTAAAGTTTCCAAGAGTCGGCGTCGTTCGACTGACCTACCATTTCTATGTAGCTCCGTAACATTTTCTGAGAGAGTAAAACTTGACCAACCTGTCTGAGACCTTCCGCCGCATTCAAATACAAATTTGTGCGCATCGTTCTTATCCGCTCTGTGTGTAACTCGGGAATCTCGCCAGATATGACACTCAATAACTTCGATCTGAACGTCACGACGCGTTCCCAAACCTCTGATGTATCACACCTGGCAGATGGCCAACGTCGCGACCATTTATACTTGAGTCTCTCAACCATCTTGTCCACTTCGGCGACGCTCGCATGATTTGAAACTTGCACATTTTTCATCTCGGTGAGAATTTTCAAAGTTTCATCCACTTCAACTGCTGGTTGCAGCACTTGAATTAATTTTCGTCGTATTGCGATTGAAGACGGATGTGTTTGAACCCATTGCCCTATGAATTCATCAAACACGTGTGAGAGAAGACGCTTGGTTTCATCTCTTTTGTCTTCACAAATAGTGTGTAGAGCCAACTCAAGGTGCACGCTCTTCAACAATTTGCTTGACGAAGACTCGTGAGATATCAAATTCTCCAGCCAAGAGCTCCAATCAACGAGTGGTTGTCTAATGGCGACGCGCACCGCGGAGGATAACGCAGCTCCTCCGGAAGCTTCGCCTGGGATGATGCAATCAAAAATATCCAACATGTCAAGGTTCACGGGCTCAGTCCTCGTGCTGGCGAGTTCCTCTTCCAATGCGCCCCACTCGCCGAGTTTCTCGGCGCATGCAAAGTATTCCCGCTTCCAGAAATCTTGCTCCTGTTGGGATCGTTCGGTCTTGTCAGATAAAAGCGCCTTGTAACTAGAAAAGGCACTCTGCAGGTTACCAGACATCTCTTGGCGAATGGCTGTCAGAGTATCGTTCTGATACGGAAAAGCATGCACAAAAGCGAGGAGTGCTGCATCATCTTGACCAGTCGACTTACAAAGTCGTGCAAGCGCGCACCACTCATCAGTTGATTGCTCTCCGGAGTTTATCAACGCATCCATTGCAACAATTCCACTCGAAAGATTGTTGCTCGATAGAGACAATCGCACGACATGTTCCGCTGGAACTTTTGCCTCTGGGATCACCTCGCAGAGACCAAGTAAGAAACGAACAAGCGAACCGTCTCGACCTTCTATTTGCTTGGCAAATTGTTTGAATGGTTCAGCCAAGATTTTTGCAGTTTCCGACGTTGATTCTTCTGAGCGTTTTGCATCGCGTTGAAGAAAATCGAATTCCTCACGTGCCGATCGTGAAAGTTCCACTAGCAGGGCGCATGCGAAAGTTGAATCACCCTCTGCCACCAGTAGAAGCGGCGACATGAGTTCTCTTAGAGATAGTTTCACGTCCGGAAGATCCCCAGTACGATACAACCGAGTCAGTTTTATCGTCGCTTTCTGCTCATCCCTAATGAATTTTTCCAGCTTTTCCTGATTCAGCGGCGCACTCATTGCTTGCCCGATACCTTGTGTTGCGTTTGCATCTGAGTAAGGCTTGACACCAGCCTTGGACAATCTCAACGATGGCATTTGGTCGGATTGCCTCGCTACAATCAATGGGTCGACGAGATGCTGCGTTTTCTTAAGAATCAATGTACGTAACTCGAGTTCTCCTGCTTCATCAATGTTGTTCTCCCCTTGTACCGCTGAGAACAAGGGGAGCATTGTACGCGTCACACGTTTACGACGTGTATTGACATTGGCAGATGCAAACGTACACTCAGAGAGGTCGTTCTCAATCAACGGGGCACCATTCGCGGGGTTCATATCCTGTACTGCATACAGCAAGCGACAAGCGGCGGGGAGCCACAAGCCTTCCATGGACTTACTCGGCACGAGATGCAAAATGCCGTGAAATCGGTTTGCCAAGTTATCAGAAGCCAGGCGGCGATTCCAAAATCGTATGGCATTTTCCCGGTTCTGTTGACTGATTTGATCCGCTAGGCAACGCAGCAGTGGATTTCGTACACTTGGTTCATCCATGAGTTCTGGATAAATTTCACCTACGGCGATGCACATGTGAGCATGCGCGTCTCGCACGTTGACAACGCTTTCGCTGTCGACGCACTTGTCCGATTCGCGTAATGCCGCTTTCCAAAGCTGCACATCGTCCCTTTTCTTCTTACTCTTTTTGCTCGCCTCGAGGCCACGAGTCAATGCAGAAAAGACGAGCTCCATTGTCTGTGCATCCTTCTGTTTAATCAATAATGGAACAAAAGGAAGCATGCGTTCACAAGTTGACTTTGCGATATCGCTGCTATGTTCTTTTGTAAGGATTGTCAAAGCAACGTACTTTGGTTCACCATGGACCTTGTCTAGGAGTGAGTGCACCTGCGGGGCAAAGCCAGCCTCGTGGACAAACTTTGGACAGTGATGTGTGAGCCTATCTAAAACGTCCAAGAAAACGTCAAACGTGCCAGTTTTGAATAGAACCTTCAAATTTTCACATATGACATTCGGCGAGAAGGCGGCATGCCCTCTTGCCGTAGCCATGATTTTCCCAAGGAGCGACGCCGCAGCCGAGTTCAGCTTTCTACCACTCGTGGCGTTTGGACGCATCAAACAAGACATGATACCAGATACCAGAGGCACTGAAATTGGTGTCCCTAATGGGACGCCTTCGGTAGAAATGACTGCCACTGAGTCGTCCAAGATGGCAATCACTTTGTTCTGTAAGAGTGTACCGAGCAGCTGTATCATCGTCATCTGCTTATATTTTGCATCTTTCTCATGGCTCGTCAAATATGCATGAATACAATCAAACACGGTTTGAAATATATGCGACGATTTAGAGCCTGAGTAAACCATCCCTTCACGCAATCGAACGAAAAATTGCGACATCAACTTCACGTTTTCAATCATCACGGTTGCGCCGTCACTTGGTGCATTTTTCAAAGTCATTTCAAAAAGCTCAAGTAGGCATGGTTTTGCATCCTCGAAAGAAGAAGTCCATAGCTGGTCTGCACTGAAAGCCACCACTAGCGCTTCTCTTAGCGGCGTTGAGATGACTCTGTCGCTCGCCTTTGTGATATCAGTCAATGCAGTCAAAGTGGCAACCATTAATTCTGGATGCGCCACAAGAAGCGACGGAGATGTCGCGATAGATGTCATTTGCACGTCACCATCCGTCGCAGAGAAGACGTGATTCAGTCGAAGTATCGCTTTTACTATCAACAACTTGATTTTTGGCGATAGATCAGGAGACTGTAGCAAGATGCACACCGAATTCAGTATGTGTAACTGTGGAGAGCCGCTCTGAACCTCGCCTGTCAGACCATGCTCGATGGTGAACTTTAAAATTTTGAAGAGTGAATCGCACACTGGCGATGCCTCCAAACCGTCACGGGGAAGCGCCTTAGTTGATTTTTCATCACTGGTGATTCCATCAGATGCCGATATCGTCGGCTTCTCAGCGGCTTGGTCTGATGTACCAAGTGTTGCATGCAATGCCGCTATAGTAGACGACAACGTGAAAGAGACATTCTTTCGCTCTTTATCACTCGTGTTCGTTTGTAAATCTTGCGACGATGACGCGGACCGATCGAATTCTGGATCAAGTTTTTCCAGACGATTCGTCAGATTATTCCAGTGAGTTGGCGACATGTCGAAAATTCTCGCATAGAATTTTACGTCCGTCTGTGTACACACCAAGAGGGCGGCAAAAGTGGAGAACGCAAGCTGCAGGATGTGCACTGCAATCTTCTCTTCACCCAATCGAGCATGTTTCGCGACACCCAAACCAGCAAGTTCACTCATGACAGTCTTGGATATCGTAGCATTGAATTTTGGAATCGCAGACGTGACTGCAGAAACGCTGTCCTTGCTACATCGGGCGTACAACTCGCGAGTGAGCAGAAGATTTCTGATGCGAACGAGTAATTCTCCCTCATCGGGTGCACGCGTAAAATCTGCCAGAATGGCACTCGCGTTCTTTGCGTAAAAGGCAGCGATGTCCTCCGGACTCAATCGCGACAAGACTTCAGGTAGCACCGTTTCCACACTGAGAAGTCTTGTTTCAAATGGCTTCATGGCGTTTGCAGTCAAATCCCAAATGCACTGGGTCAGTGCTGAATCGATACGCGAGTCTTTATCGCGCAATAAGGAATGAACATCTGCTACGTTGCAAAACGGAAGAGTTGTAGCCAAAATCGACGGCACTTGACATATTTTGAACGCTTGTCTGAACGCTTTGATTGTAGATGGAAACCGTTTGCTGAATTCAGCAGGCGTGCAGCGCTCCTGTGTCGGTAAATTTTTCAGCAAGTTTTCCAGAGTTTTTATCAGTCGCTCTCTCAAATGCAGAGGTATGTCACATCCTTTAAGTACTTCGGCAATCAAAGTGAGGGCGTCCAAATGCGAACTCAGTGCTATGTGATCGCCTCTAACACACATGATAAGACCAGCAAAGATGGCATCATCTTCGTCGGAGAACAATTCACTCTTCTGACTGAGTCCAGAATCAAGGGCGACCATCTTACTCACTAGGCCTAAAAACCTCTTGTGTGCAGCATCTTTGACATCGGAGGATGATCGTGATACGGAGCCGTCAAAGAGAAAGCGTAAGCTATCTGAGTTCTTCTTGGCCGTATTGAGTAGGATCTTCGCGCCACGATCATCTCCTTTGGACACCTTTGAAATGACCAGATCGAGTACACCTGCGATTAGGTCACTTGCAATTACTCCACCAGACGTTTCCATATCTTTTCCGGCGACCGCAAACAATCGTTCGGCGTAATCTCCAAACTGGTATTTGCATGCGCGTAGAATGCAGTCTTTGTGATTCCGATAGAACTCCTCTCCGTGCTTGTCTTCGTACGCTAAAGAGTTTTGATCTATAAGAAGGTCCAGGAGTGACTCTGGTTTCATATTGAGGTGAAGACAAAGCTGTATCATCATTTTACTAACCAAGACTTGTGGTGGACTCGCACGGTGACTTTGACGGTAGACTGCATTAACCATGCGATGCGTCAAATTTTGTGCGGACAAATCGCCCTCTTTTGGCAGTATCTTCTTCAACATTGACACATTCGCCAGTTCGCGATACCCTTCGGCAAGTTTCTTCGACGCTAGACATCCCTCGGTGGTCTCGAGATCTGCTAAACCGAGATCAAAATCTTTTGAAATCGCCTCTTTCAGACAGTTTTTCGTGGTTTCAAAAACTCGAGACGTGAATGATGTGACGTTCTTGTCTGACAACGAGCGCAACAATTTTGCGCCAAATGACATTAGCGATTTTGATCTGGCATGTACAGAAACGCTTTCTCCCATGAGATGCGGCGCGAAAATAGCGAGCGTAACCAGTTTACCGACCATCAATTCATCGTCTTGATTGATAATCACAGTGAGCAAATCATCTTTTTCGCCGTCGCTAAGATTTGCGTTCAGGATGCTATCCATCAGGAGAAGGATCTCTTGCACCAACTCACTGCTCACGTTGCAATTGTCTGACTCTGCTGCGACGCGTAGTAAATATTCTCTCATGGCTTGGAAATGTGTCTTTCGCGAAGACTCAAACAACTTCGACCCTCCGTGTCCTGAGTTGACTATCCAGCGCGACCACTGCGTGACGGCGACAAATTTCTTCAACGCCACTTCACTGAGCGGATGAACGGCGCTCGGAACTGACGAGTCAATGTGACAAGCTACAAAAGTTGTATGGTGCATCATCCATTTACCAACGTCCGAAATAGCACCTGGGGCTATCGAGTTGAACGCAAGCTGCCCCTCACGCCTGACAAACTCATCAATACTCATGCTCGCCTGTAGTAGAGTCATGCACAAGTCTTCGATGACAGGTAGTGTTGACGTATCAGTGAGCGATTGCATGTGTTTATGAATGATTTCCATTACCTCCCTTATGAGAATCGCCATGGGAACGTCAGAACCTCGACCTGACGAGGGTGCCGATATTTCACGTTCGCTTGAACGCACCAAGCTACGAAACACCACTTGAGAAATCTCGAGAGCGTAGGCTTTCACAAGTTCACGGTTCTTCTCAACGTGTCCTAGACACTTGCGAACTGCGGCGATCGCTCCAAGTCTATGGGCTACTCTTGCATGACTCATCAATCCATAAAGTGTACGAAATATGTATTTATGATTCACACAATGATCGAAAGAGTGCCCGTCGGGAACGTATTTCAAACTCCATTCCAAAAGTTCCACGATGAGATTTGAGCACAAGTCACGAATCGCACCCGCTTTCGACGTGTTTGCCAATCCAGATATCATTGCATCAAATAAACAGAGAGTCGTATCCAACTCGCGCGCTTGACTCTTCGCATACCACCGAGTCATCTGAAAAGATAGAGAATGGAACAGTTGCTGAGCGACGGGTTCAACATCTACAGCCAACTCAAGAATGATTGGGAACAACCTTTCGAATACAGAACGGTACTTGGACTCCGTTCTGGTAAAATCACCGGCGTTTGATGCAGGTCCTTGAGCACTTTTGCCGATGAGGAATACAGTGATACCATATATTCCCTCACATGCACTAATCTTCAACACACGATCGCGAGAATGCAGCGCCAAATGAGACAAGCGAGGCAAGAGTTTATCCAGCCACAATTTTGAAGATGAACGCACTAGACCGAATGGGACAGAGATTTTTGACTCAAATGACCACGGTGTGTTTGCGTGTTCCTCGGACAAAGCGCTCTTCTCCGGAACTAAACCATGCACCGCGCCGCCCATCATACCTAATATTTTGACTATTCGCGTGTATGTACCATCTGTGAAGAATGATTCCTCTTGCGCACCATCTCTCTTTCGTTTCCGATTGCGCCACAACGCTGCTGTATTTTGTTCGGCATCCGATGAGATCTCGTTAGTGGAGAATATTGGCTTCGTAGCGTCAATACTCTCTAGATATACATTCAAATGATGTGCGATCGAGGGGAAATATGGAGAAAGTTCGTCGAGGTGTTCTTCTTCGAGCCAGCCTTCGAGCGTGTCCAGAGCCACTTCTGCAGTAGGAGGATGTTGCAAACCAACCTCCAAAGCTCTTTTCAATGGAGAGACGAGCTCTACGACCGACAAGATGACACTTGGCATGGAAAGTAACAAACGCAGTATTGCCGCGAGCAATTCTCCAGAAAATCTGCGCGTGTCTTGCAGTACCTCTGTCAAGAACGATCGGAATAAAAGGATCACTTGCTCCTTTTCGGCAGCTCCACGTTGTGTAAAGTAAGAAGCTCGATCGGCTACGCGAAGGACTGTTCCAATCAATTTATAAAATCCTGAAATCGAACTGTTTGTGTTCGTTGCATCCATCAATTCGCTACACATGGGATTAACCCACGGAATCAATCCTTCCGCTGGAGATTCATCTATCACTTTCTGCGCCCATTCAATGAGTTGTAGAAATGTTTGCATGTCACCCAGATTCTCTGCACTCGCTTCATCGCCTAAACTCACCGCTGCGGCGACGTCATCATGCATCTTCTCCTCTTTGTCATCCACTGACGTGTGAACGTTGAGATTCAAAGTCTTGCACAAATTCAAGAGCTGAGTGATGAAGCAACTGTAAAATTCTCCCGCAACGTTATTCACATCAACTTCGCTATACGAATAATATTTCGACTTGTCGACGGATCCACCATTTAGATGAGTCCAGATTACGACGTAACGCGGCCACATTGGTACAGGCGGAGCAGCGTGCAGCACCGCGTCGATTGGATCTGGTGGCGAAACGCGTAGAGTCAAAGCTAATAAACTGCTTCCAACGCGATCTAAAAACGTTTTCAGTGCGCAGCCATGCGATGATAAGGCTACGAAAAGTCCCATGATAGCATCTTCAATGAACGATTTTCTTTTCAGAGCTTCAAATGCGTACTGTTCCCAAGTCCATTCGACCAAGGTGGCCAAGGTCTCCATGAGCGTACTGTCAATGAACACTTTCGGCAGACGCAGCAAATCACTGTAGGCGGATATCAAGCCCACTTGCCTTTCAATGCTTTCAAAACGAGCCATGAATTCATTTGCGCCGTCTTTAAATTTGATGTATAGTGTCAGTCTGCTGAGTCTTCCCATGTATGAGCTCACGATTGCTTCTTTGTCAGGAAGCAACTGCAACGCCGGTTGAGTGAATTTTCCCAGAGCTCGAATGCATGCTGTTTTCGTTCTTTGCGGAGATTCCACGTCGTCTAATGTACTGATCACATCCTTCAGAATCAACTCGAGTGAATGTGCGCGAACCTCATCTTTTGAGAACGCATCGTTACCGAACGCGTCAGCCAAGGCTGGGAGCAAGCTATCGAACGCTTCACAAGCGCATCGAGACACATCCTTGTTTTTTTCGCCGCGCATGTTCAGTACTTTTTCGAACATCATCGCTGCGATTGTAACAAGCTCGTGTCTGAGAGTCTTTGCGTGCGCAGAAAGTAAGCTCAACGCCGCTTTCACAACGTCTATCCTCAGACGGGCGAGAGGTATCGAAAGAACGTGGCCCAGAATGCGCACCACTCGAGCGTGAATAGCTCGGTCTTCTTTCGCGTATACCCGCAGCGCAGATGAAATTGCGTCTATAGCGCTCGACATGAGGACTGCCTCTTTTCGAACGTCGTCCTCTTCGTCTAAAGCTGCATCTAAAATTCTGCACGCAGAAATCAACAGCCACGTAACCGTCGGAACGTCTGATATCGCTTCGTCATCCGCGAGCGCCAAACCTCTCGAGTGCAATCCGACGTGTATCGCACCGAGCAAACGAAGTATCAATCCCCGCACCGTTTTCGTGCTCCCCGTCGCGCGCTCGTAGTCCCTCCGAAGCATCTTCGCGTGCGCTCTGAGTTTATCCGATTCCAACTCTCTCGTTCCGTACGTCGTCGCAGCCATCATCAACCGCAGCGCCGAAGCCTTGACCGAGTTTGATCCATCTCTTCTAAAAGTAGCCGACGCCGTCTCGAAACAATCCAACACGCTATTCGCACCGACGCTATCCACGAACGCGTCTCCCATCCGCGTCACGCACTCCGCCGCGCACTCCAAAGCCTTGGTCCGTCCGCCCGCGTACTCTCGTCCGCGTCTCCCATCCGTGGTTCGCACGTACGCCAACAACCCCTTTTCGCGGTTAAACACAACCCTCCCTCGCGCGCAGAGTTCATCTTTCGTCATCGTCTCGCACGATTCCTATCACACGCCCCGTTCGTCGCGTCCCGTCGTTCGTCAGTCGCCACGGAAACGAAATCAAAATCAAAATCAAAATCAACAGGTCGTTACGCGCCGCGTTCCGTCGACGCACCCGTATCTCCGTCGCCGTCCCGGCGGCGTGCGACGCCAGCGCATCGCTCGACGCGTCGGAGAGCAAACGCGCGAGGAGCGCCGCGAGATCCGACCCGCGCTCCATCGGTGGTTCACGGCTCGAGCGTCGGCATCGGCATCGGCATCGGCGTCAGCCGTGAGTGCCAAGTTTTGAAGACTCGACGCGACAGACGACAGACGACGACTCGACGTTTCGATTTCGAACTCGCGCGCACCCGACGCGGGAGAAGGAAAATGTCAGACGCGCGAAGCGCCGCGGGGGAGACGAGCGGGAGCGCGCGCGACGCCACGGCGATCGCGCCGAACCAGCGGCGAGGAGGGTTTCGCTCGAACGCGAGGGCGCTGACGAACCGACGACGGTTGGGCGCGGATGGGACTGGGGCGACGGAGACGACGTTGCCGAGCGGTGGCGATGCGAATGCGAACTCTGGGGCGAAGACGAGCAAGGAGGACTTAGGACGGGCGACGTGGACGTTTTTACACACGTTCGCGGCGCAGTTTCCGGATGAACCGACCAAGAGGCAGGAGAGGGACGCGAGAGAGTTGATTATGATTCTCACGCGCATGTACCCGTGCGGCGAGTGCGCGCAACATTTCGCCGAGATTGTGAGGAATAATCCGCCGGATTGCTCTTCGGGGTTGGGTTTGCAGCGATGGATGTGTGCGGCGCACAATGAGGTGAACGAGTCTTTGGGTAAACCGCGGTTCGATTGCTCGAGGATCGACGAGAGGTGGAGCACGTTGGACTGCGAGGACGACGAAGGAGGCGCTTCGGGTTGCACTTTGGAGGGAAGGAGGAAAAAAGTGATGAGCATGCGATGAAGAGACGAAGAAGAAAATTAGATGCGTTGTTCTCGCGACCTTGTGATAGTTCAATATGACTCAGCTATTTACAAAAGTTCCTACTCTCTTGGTTTGGCGCGCTTTGCGCGCGCGCGAATTTCTGGCAAGTACGCCGCGAGCGGCTTACCCATGAGATCGAGCTTCACCGTCGGATTCTTACCACTGGAGACAGACTTACATCCGAGCTGTCTCGTGTAGTTTGTCAACTCTTTCATGTCGATGCGCAGCTGTTCCTGCAGTTCCCCGAGTTGGATCTTCCACTCATTCACTCGAAGCGCGATGAGAATCACCTGCAATCTGATGAGATCCCTCTTGTGCTTAGGCATGACAAACTGGCGGTAATCTCCGGTGGCGTCCTCCTCCATGTACTCCTCGATGATGGCTCGCTGAAGATCCGGGTCGACGTTGTCGGCGCTAGTGTACATGAACGGATGCGTCGGCTTGACTTGCGTCTCTCCGTCATCCGCGAGCGTGGATCTCGCCTCCTTGACGCGATCGCGCGGGAGTAGCTTGCACAAAGCATCACCGAAAGCGATGAGTTTTGCGCGTTCGTTGAGAACAGCCGAAGCGCCTCCCTTGAGCGTCTCAGCCAACGACACCGTCAACGATTCATACTTGCCATCTGTTTGCAATTTGTCCTTCTTTGCGGCGTCCAAGAGCTCCTTCCAGTGGAGCTTCGCAAAGAGCTGATAGCACGGCGTGGAGGTCACCGGGTAGGCGTCACTCGCCTCGGTGGCTTCGCCTTCGTGCGGCGGAATGTTTCTCGTCTTGCCAGCCTCGATGATGAGGTCGTTTCTGCTCTTGAGGTTGGCGGCGCCGTCCGCGATGTGCGTCTCCATCATCTGCGGCGATGCGATGGAGTCTTGGTCCATCTTTCGAGCGGCGTTAATTCTATTCACTTGCCTCTTACGCTTATCTGAAGCGAAAGCCTCGAGCTGCTTGGCGTTGATCGCCGCACGGACCGCCGGATCGTTCAAGTCGGCGTACTCGCTCTTCTTGTGCTCCGTGTAGTTGTACTTGTGCAACCGCGCCTCGAGATCAATCACCTTACCCCCCGCAATAGGGATGAGCTCCATGACGTATTCGCCATCTTTCCCACTCGACTTGCGCAGCCTCCCTATCATCTGTCTCGATCGATCGCCGTACTCTCTCTCGTACGTTCGGCCGACGCCGCTCAACGAGTGCGTGTAATTCTTCCCGACGTAGTCAACCCCATCCCCTTTCCCTCGCAAGATGATGTTATTCGCCCGAAACGGATCGTCCAAATCACGACGCACCAAATCCTCGTACCGTTCCCCGATCTCCTCCCGGTCCAACCCCGGTCTCGGCCGCCACGCCTCAAACGCCGTTCCGGGTTCCACCTCCCCGTTCGCCGCCGCTCTATTCCTCACCACGAACGGTCCGTCGTACGCCCCGGCATCGTCGTCCGAGTCGTACCCTTCCTCCCCGGCATCGATGATCCTCTCCCCTCGCCACTCAATCTTCACTCGTTTCGCCCCGACGCTCGCCAGCGCCTCTCGCGCCGTCGTCGGTTTCGCAGCGGGAGGAGCACTTTTTCCAGCAGCCGCCGGCATCGCGCGCGACGTCGTTCACCGCACCGCACCGCACCGCACCGGCGTATCGATCCGTCGAATCCGTCGAATCCGTCGAATCCGCACGCGCTCTCTCTCTCACGCGCGCGTCGCCCGTTCGTCGCGCGTCTCGCACTGTCGAGCGCTCTTCCGCGTCGTCGCCCGCGCCTTTGGCGTCCATCGCATCATTCATGCGCGCGAATCAATCAATCTACCGGGTAGGTATCGATACATTAATTAAATTTACACTGTTAGCCACCCACGCATCACCCGCACACCACCCTCGGACGACGACGACGACGGGTCACGACTCGCCGAGTCAACCGAGACACGCGCGCGCGCGACAAAAAATCCCGATCGACTTTTTCACAGCACGGTGTGCGAGTGTGCGCGTGTATCACCGATCCACCGGTCGTGACTCGTGAAATACACTCGCGATCGTGTCATCCGAGCCGACCCGAGCGTCATCCACCCGACCCGAGTTGAGCTGAGGTGGATGGATACGACGTCGTTCGCGGTACGCGCCGGGACGGGAGAGCGCGACGGTCGGGCGCGGACGGAGCCCGGTGCCCGCGCGCGCGACGACGATGATGATGTCCGCGAC
>Ga0255751_10000886_pt1 | contig 28407 bp, 16 predicted proteins | sample 071ome_20_FD_179951 | JGI IMG/M metagenome (GOLD analysis project Ga0255751, IMG submission 179951) | Coastal salt marsh microbial communities from the Groves Creek Marsh, Skidaway Island, Georgia - 071412BT metaG (version 2) | ecosystem: Environmental > Aquatic > Marine > Intertidal zone >... | reverse complement strand
CCTGGAACGTCGCCCTCTGGATTCAGAATGATGAGACGACCTACAAGGTCGCCCAGCGTTACGACTCCTATGATCGCCTGATCCCCCGCCTGGAGATGATGTGGGGACAGATGACCCCTGACGGCGCCCGCTGGATGGATGGCACGATCGACACCGCTGCCCTGGATGAAATGCTGGCGGACCTCTAAGGGGTCGCCCCGATCTGCTACAATACTTTCACAACGCACCTCCAACCCATGCGAATTGAAGTCCGTTACCAGACCCCCTACAATGCTTGCGACTGGCGCTCTCAGTGGTTCCCCACTCTGGAGGAAGCGCAGAGCATGGTAGAGTTCTACCGTTCCTGTGGTTCCCCTGCTCACATTGCTCCCTCCTCCCTGGCACAGTTCGCCCGCTGATCTGCTACAATACTTCCAACAGCAAACGACCTGATGCGCTACCCGATCAACTGCAACGATTCCCGTTCAGTCTGGACCCTCCGCCTGAACCCCATCACGGGAACTGCCCGCGTCCGTTGGTTCGCTTCCCCCCTGACCGAATACCGTCACACTGGGGTGTCGCGTCGTGCCATCCTTAAAATGCTTTGGTTCTCAGGGGACACCTCTAAGGGACAGTGGGTAAACCGTCACTGCTTCGCCCAGTAGACCCCCTCCGACCCCTTACAATAACTTCAGTTCAAACGAAACGACATGACCCGCTCCACCGACAACCTGATCGCTATCGCTGCTGAACTGAACGCCGCTGGTAAGGAAGTGACCATCAAACGCCTCCCCACTCGTAAGATGCGTAAGGGTGAGGGTATGACCCGCAACTCTCAACACGGTGCAGGTTACGCTATGGGTTCGGTTCAGGGTAACGACCGCCAAACCGCTTCTCATGCTGTTGGTGCTGGTAAGGGTGGGACCATCACCCGTGTCACGGGTTTGGGTTCACAGTGGGTTGGTGACAAGGACGCTAACGCTGCCGCTGCTGCCGCTCAGTATGCTGCCGATCGCCGTGCCGCTGCCCGTGACCGCCTCATGGAAAAGATTGACTCTGCCCTCGCCCTCTGATACGATAACCACAGTTCAGACAAACCCATGCGTTACCTCCCCACCTCTAACCTCTCCACCCGTGCCCTATGCGTGGGTTCGTGGTGGGGCAGTGTCCCCGCCGCCGTCCCCGTGCGGTCGGGGGGCGTTAAGCGGGTTATAATGCCCCCGCCCCCCCGTATATAAAACCCATGGGTCCCTTTAAGCTATAAAGTCTTGCTTTTGCTAGCTCTCTATAAGACTCACAACTTTACTCTATAAGACTCACAACTTTTCTATATAAAACAAAAATGGAAACACAAATACCTTCGATGCAAAAAAATCCGGACAAAAATTTTACGACTGTAGAGGTCGATCCAATTACTGGGGAGTATTATGTAACGATTCCTGAGTGGATACTGAATGAGTATGGGTGGTATGAGGGCACTGAGGTAAACATGGAAGTTGAGGGAGATTGTATTGTTATTAGTGAAGTTCGTAAGGACTGAATTAATACTCAAGGGAACTTGACCTTGTATAGATAATGCGTTATGATTCATAGTGTACCGTGTTCGCGTATGCGGTATACGAATCGATTCAAATTTAAATTGACTTAAGTTATGGCTAAAGGATTTACTGTAAAAGCAAAGGCACCCACAGCACAACAAAGCGAACCAGAGTGGGACTACAATAAAGCAAGGGAGATGATTCGAGGCAAGTCAATTGTCTTCTGTCTACCTGGAAGGGGAGTTTCGTATACTTATCTGAAAAATTTTGTGCAATTGTGTTTTGATATTGTGCAAGCAGGTGGGAGTATTCAAATCTCTCAAGACTATAGTTCAATGGTGAACTTTGCTCGTTGTAAGTGTCTTGGGGCAAATGTATTGCGTGGACCTGACCAAGTACCTTGGGATGGTAAATTGAATTATGATTATCAATTGTGGATTGATAGTGATATTGTGTTTAATACTGAGAAGTTTTATCAGTTGGTTTTAATGGATCAGGATATTGCTTCTGGATGGTATTGCACTGAAGATGGAAGGACTACAAGTGTTGCTCACTGGATGGAAGAGGATGACTTCCGAAACAATGGTGGAGTGATGAATCATGAGACGCTAGAGAGTATTAGTAAGCGTCGGAAACCATTTACTGTTGATTATGTAGGATTTGGATGGTTGTTGATTAAGTATGGAGTCTTTGAGCATTCAGAGATGAAGTATCCATGGTTTGCACCAAAGATGCAAGTCTTTGAATCTGGAGAGGTTCAGGATATGTGTGGAGAGGATGTAAGTTTCTGTTTGGATGCTAAGGAAGCAGGTTTTGAAATCTGGTGTGATCCTCGTATTCGTGTTGGTCATGAGAAGACAAGGGTTATCTAATTATTATGACCATATGTTTTATATTCCAATCTATCATTTTGCTTTGACTGATTGGAATATAAAACAACAGCAATTATTGGAGATTTACAATTCTACAGATATAGTACCTTATAATGATCTGAGTACAGATTATTATCATAATCAAGACTGGTATCGTGATAAGATACAAATGATATTCAAGAATGAGATTAAAGAATTTTGTGTTGATGTTAAAGGTGAATATAGAGTAATTGGATGTTGGTTTGAAACATCAAAAAAAGGAGAGTTTCATACACCCCATGATCATGGAGTATGTGGATACAGTGCTGTATGTTATATAAAATATAATGGCAATCATCATACACCAACACAGTTTATTTCCCCATATGCTTGTAGTAATAAGGGAAATTACTTAAAGTATGTACCAGAAGTAGAAGAAGGTTCTCTCATTATCTTTCCGTCTAATGTGTTACATTATACTCACCCGAATAGAACCGATGATGAGAGGATTATCTTATCTTTTAATCTATCATAACGATTATGGAAGTTTATAACATCTACTGCAAAGGGCGTAAGATTTACTCAAGCTTGACTCAGAGTGAATATTTCGATATAATGGAGGACCTGTCGATAGAGTTTTATCAGACAGGTACTCCAAGACCTGAAGATCTTGATACTGAAATTACAACGGAGAATTAATTATGGCTATGCGTAAAGGCGGCGGTTATGTGGAGGGTGCTCCTAAGAAAACTCGTCAGGGAGCAGGTATGAATACAAAGTATGCCGCTACTTCTCGCAATAAAGCGCGGAAGAAGTATCGTGGACAAGGTAAAGGTTGATAGTCAAGAGGGGGGTAACACCCCCTTTTTTCGTGCAAATAAATATGAATAAGGGATAGCAACCCCTCTAAAAGTTCTGATTTGTATAAATCAGGAGCTAAAATGGGCAATTCACCTGTCGATAGGAACAAAGAGTACATGAGGGAGATGTGGGGAACCAATCGCCTCGTCTCAGACTATGGTTCGATGCAAAATTTACCTTCAAAAAGAGTATTAACAGAGGTAATGCATGATACTGCACCTCGTCATGACCTTAAAAAGCAGACGGAACTGCATGAAAAGATTCGTAATGACGAAGATTATGATGATTGGTCATATGGAACTGAGCCAACATACGGAAATCCTTGGACATAAGTATAAATAATCCAAGAAACTACCTGACAAATGGCTATAAACAGGGTATCAAGGGCTTTTAGAGACATTAGTTTGTCTTTTGAGCCCCATCCTGTCACAAAAGATTTGCCGATTCTCAAAAATGAGAATGCAATTCGTCGTTCTGTAAGAAATTTGGTTGAAACTATACCTACTGAAAGGTTTTTTAATTCAGATTTGGGGTCTGATGTTCGCTCAAGTCTCTTTGATTTCATCGACTTTGGTACTTCATCAGTAATTGAGACTCAAATTCGCACTACTATTGAGAATTTTGAGCCTAGGGTTGATAATTTATTCATAAATGTTGACCCAAGACCTGATGATAATGCTTTTAATGTAACAATTTTCTTTGATATTGTCGGTCAGGACTTTCCAACACAAGAATTTTCGTTCCTATTAGAGGCAATAAGATAAAATATGCCTTTCACTAAATTTACAAACCTAGATTTTGACCAAATAAAAGCCTCTCTGAAGGATTATCTCCGTGCAAATTCAAATTTCACGGATTTTGACTTTGAGGGGTCTAATTTTTCGGTCTTAATCGATACTTTAGCGTATAATACCTATATTACAGCGTTTAACTCTAATATGATTGTGAATGAATCCTTCTTGGATTCAGCAACATTGAGAGAAAATGTCGTATCTCTTGCTAGAAATATAGGATATGTACCACGCTCTAGGAGTGCTGCTAAGGCAGTTGTAAGTTTTGATGTAGCAACTAGTGTAGACACTGCTTCATTGACCTTACAGGCGGGTTTAGTGTGCACTGGAACGACGAATGAGAGCAATTATATCTTCTCAATACCAGAAAATATTACTACGACAGTAGTTGATGGTGTTGCTTCCTTTACAGACATTGAAATCTATCAAGGAACTTATCTTCAAAACACTTTTATTGTTGATGGGTCCCTCGATCAGAAGTTTATTCTTGATAATTCTTTCATTGATACATCGACAATTGTAGTTCAAGTAAAAGGACCTTCTGATACTGGACTAGGTAGAGAATATTCACTTGTTAATAATATCATTGATACAAAATCAACATCTGAAATCTATCTGATACAAGAAATTCAAGATGAGAAGTATGAACTTCTCTTCGGAGATGGATACTTTGGTAAGAAACTCGAAGATTCAACTGTAATCACGGTATCTTATATCATCACTGATGGTAAAGAAGGTAATGGACCAGCAAACTTCTCTTATCAGGGAAGAGTATTATCGGCAAATAATGCGATTGTAGTTCCAACAAACAATGTAACTATAACAACTACTTCAGCGGCAGCAAATGGCGGTGATATTGAGTCAATTAACTCTATCAAGTACTTTGCTCCAAGACTATATTCATCGCAGTACAGGGCGGTTACAGCACGCGATTATGAGGCAATTATTCAAGACATCTATCCAAATACAGAATCTGTCTCCGTTGTAGGTGGTGAAGAGGTAGATCCACCACAATTTGGTAATGTTTTGATTACGATTAAACCGAAGAATGGTGATTATATCTCCGATTTTGATAAGGAACAGATATTAACTAAACTGAAGCAATATTCATTATCAGGTATTAATCAGAAATTATTAGACCTTAAAGTTCTTTATGTTGAGATAGATACAGCAGTTTATTATAACTCATCACAAGTAACAAATGTGAATGATTTGAAAACTGCTGTTATTTCAACACTGAATACCTATGCACAATCTAATATCAACAAGTTTGGTGGTAGATTTAAGTATAGTCAAGTTTGTAAAGTAATTGATAATGTAGATAATGCAATCACATCAAACATCACTAAAGTGATTATGAGAAGAAACTTGAAAGCACTTGTAAATCAAGTTGCACAATATGAATTATGTTTTGGTAATAAGTGTCATATAAATCCAGATGGATTCAATCTCAAAACCACTGGATTTTCAATTAGTGGAAAAACTGGAACTTTCTATCTAACAGATACTCCAACTAAAGATGCTAATGGAAAACTCACCAAAAAAGGTGTAGTATCAATTGTTAAAGATATTGATGCTCAAGGAAACTACCCAGTCGAAATTAAGTCTGCTGGAACCATAGATTATGAAACTGGAGAACTTATGTTGAATCCAATCAACATATCATCAACAGTAAAAGCAAACAATGTAATTGAGGTTCAATTATATCCAGAATCAAATGATGTTATTGGTCTCAAGGACCTGTATTTGAGTTTTGCTGTTGGCAATAGTAAGATAAATATGGTTAAAGATACTATTACTTCCGGCGAAAAGATATCTGGAGTCGGATACAAAGTTACTTCAAGCTACTTAAACGGAGAACTAAAGAGGGTATAAGATGATACAAACAGGTGTTGGTGTTGATAAGAGAGTACAAGTACAGCAATTAATAGATAACCAGTTACCAGAATTTATTCTATCAGAAAGTCCAAAAGCAGTAGATTTTCTAAAGCAATATTATATTTCTCAAGAATATCAGGGTGGTCCTTTAGACCTTGCTGATAATCTTGACCAATATCTTAAATTAGATAATTTAACTCCAGAAGTAATAACTGGTTCTACAACTCTGTCTGCTGATATTACTTCTTCAGATGATGTTGTTCAAGTTGCATCCACTAAAGGTTTCCCAAATCAATACGGATTATTCAAGATTGATGATGAGATCTTTACCTACACTGGTTCCACAACAACATCTTTTACTGGTTGTATTCGTGGTTTTAGTGGAGTCACCAACTATCGATCAAAATTAAATCCAGATGAATTAGTATTTGAAGAAACTAATCAAGCAGCACACACCTCTGGTGCTACAGTAACTAATCTCAGTTCTCTCTTCTTAAAAGAGTTTTATAAAAAACTCAAGTATTCTCTGACTCCTGGATTAGAAGAAGTTGAATTCGCTTCTGATGTTGATGTTAATAACTTTATTAAACAAGCAAGAGACTTTTATCAAGCAAAAGGTACTGAAGAATCTTTTAGAATTCTTTTCAATGTCTTATATGGAGTAAATCCAAAAGTAACGGATCTTGAAAGTTATCTGTCAAAGCCTTCTGCTGCAAAATACTTAAAAAGGGAAATTGTAGTTGCAGAAGCAATCAGTGGTGAGGCTAAGAATTTAATAGGTCAAACTATTAGAAAATCTTCCGACTCAACAACACAAGCACCAGTTTCTGAAGTTGAAGTCTTTGCAAGACCTGGTGTAGGCACTTTTTATCGTCTCTATCTTTTTGTTGGATATGATGATAATGATTTAATTGAAGGCAATTTTACTATCCAACCAAAAACAAGAGTAATTCAGACTGTACCAGTTGGGTCATCTACTATAACTGTAGACTCTACGATTGGTTTTGCTAATTCTGGAACTCTCATTTCTGGAAATAATACAATTACATATACTGATAAAACTATTAACCAATTCCTTGGTTGTAGTGGTATTACTGAGGAGATTGCTTCAAAATCTGATATCAGAAACGATGAGTATTATTATGGATATGAGAATGGTGATACGACTAAGGAAGTTAGAATTCGCTTAACTGGTGTATTATCTAAGTATGAATCTATCATTGATAATTCTTTAACTACCGAAGGTGAGAAAATTTATGTTAAAAATGTTGGTGAAAGAATTCTAAATCCAGAAGATGATAAGAGTTATAAGCAAATTTTTGCTAATTCTTGGGTTTACAATACTAGTACTCGTTTTGATATTGAAAGTATTAGTGGATCTAACTTTGTTGTAAAAACTGATATTGATAAGTCTCAATTATCTGTTGGCGATAAAGTTAATATTCTGAATGGATCTACAGAAAATATCGTCCATTCAAACGCTACTGTATCATTAATAGACAATGCAAATAGACAGGTTGTTTTAAGTGATCTTACTGGATTTACGGTTGATCCTAATCAAACATATACTTTCAGAAGAAATCTAAAGACAGCATCAAGCTCTGGAACTCCAATTGCACAAGGTAATAATGTAATTACTAGTGATATTCAAAATGTTTATAATGAAGACAATGAGTATATGTATGTCACATCAAACTCATTACCTTCCTATGAGATTGATAATAATGTTAAAAAATCCACCCTCACATCTGCAGTAAACGGTACCAGTCTTCTTGGATATAATCAATCAACAGAAAAATATTCTATTATTTCTTTCCCATCTTCAGTTCCTTTCTTAACTGGCGATGAAGTATATTATAGTGCACAGACAGATGTTTTAGATGGTCTTGAGGAAAAGACTTATTTTGTAAAAGTATTGTCTCCCAATAATAGAATATCTCTTCACGATGCAAGATCTTTAATTGATGCTGGTATTGCAGTAGAGTTCAAATCAACAAATACTAGTGGTTCTCATTCACTTACTTTAAATTATCAGAAAGAAGAAGAAATATATCCACAAAAACTTCTTAAAAAATTCCCATTACAGCATAATATTAAGGATGGAACTTCTATTAATACCGAAGTTGGATCTGTTGGAATGCTTATCAATGGAGTTGAAGTATTAAACTACAAATCTTTAGATAAGATTTATTATGGACCTGTTAAAGAAGTAAGGGTATACAACAAAGGAAAAGATTATGATGTAATTAGTGCCCCATCAGTAACTGTAGATGACCCTATTGTTTCATCAGGAACAACAGCACTTGTGCAACCAGTTATTAGTGGAAGTGTAAAAGAAATTCTTGTAGATCCACAAAACTTTGATATTCAAAATATTCCAGCAGTATCCATTTCTGGTGGTAATGGTTCTGGTGCAGTTTTACAACCAATTCTTGAAAAAAGAAATAGAGAAGTATTCTTTAGTCCTAAACCAACAACACAAGGTGGTGGTATTAATGTAACTGATAATACTATCACTTTCCAATCCCAACACTATTTTACAGACGGGATGGCTGTTGTTTACGACAATAAGTCCGATAACACTGTTGCAGGTATTTCTTCAATCAGTAATGTTGGTATTGCTACGGTTTTAGGTAGCGGTAATAATAATATTCAAAATACAACTCTTAGTCAAAATTCTCTTTATTATGTAAAAGTAATTGGTGCTAATGTTGGTCTGAACACAGTTCAACTGTATACTAGTCAGACAGATGCTTTATCTGGAATCAATACTGTTGGTCTTACCACACAGTATGGTAATGGAGTCCAAGCATTTAGGGTATATGAACCAAAGAATACTTTAAAAGCAGTTAAGGTTATTAATCCAGGAACTAATTATAGAAATAGAAAATTAATTGCAAAACCATCCAATATATCAATATCGGATGATTCTATTGTATTTGAGAATCATGGTTTTGATGACGGAGACATTGTAAATTATTCCATTGATACTGGTGGTGTTATTGCAGGTGGACTCTCTACAACAACAAGTTATCGTATTTTAAAAGAAGATAATAGTAGATTTAGACTTGCCAATGCTGGTGTTGGAGCAACAATTCTAACAAACTACACAAGAAGAAATTTTGTTGGTATTACTTCTGTTGGTTCTGGTTATCAAATCTTCTCATATCCAGATATCACTGTAAGTGTCTCCGTTAATTATGGTGATATAACTGGAATAGGAACAGACAATGTTGGTGTAATTACTGCTACTCCTATAGTAAGAGGAGAAATTATTGATGCTTATTTGTATGGAGAGGGAACTGGATATGGATCTAGTACATTAAATTTCCATAATCCACCAAATGTAACAATAAGATCTTCAACAAGAGATGCTGAATTTAAAGTAATCACATCACAAGGAAAGATTACTAAAGTTCAGGTAACATATGGCGGCACTGGATATACATCTGCTCCAGATTTAGTAATCAATGGTAAAGGTATTGGAGCACGCTTGAGAGCGATTGTAAACGCTTCTGGAGTGCTTACAGCAGTTGTTATCTTAAACCCTGGTGCTGGATATGATGATACGACAACGATTTATCCTAGACCAGTAGGATCTTCTGCAACAATATATGCAAGTGTTAGAGATTTGAATGTCAATAGGCACAGTAGATATAGTGATGATTCTGTTTTAAAGAATATAAATGGAAGCACTGGTCTTCAATATGCTGCAATTGGATACTACAATCAATTGCAAGACGGTGTTTTTGAAACCTTAGATACTGATAATATTACACACTCACCAATCATTGGATGGGCATATGATGGAAATCCAATCTATGGACCATATTCATATACAGATTCTGATGATACAGGATCAACTGTTATTCCACTTCAGTCTGGTTACACTTTAAACACATCAAATGTAACAGATAGACCTTCTGGATTCTCCGCTGGTTTCTTTGTAGAAGACTATACTTTTGATAACTCTGGAAATCTTGATGAATATAATGGAAGATTTGGAAGAACTCCAGAATTCCCAAATGGAGTCTATGCATACTTTGCATCCATAGACACAAACTCCACAAAATCAGAATTCCCATACTTCATTGGAAATTCTTACAAATCTATTCCACTTGAGCAAAACTTAGATCAAGGTTTTGATTTTAATAGCACAACTCTTGTAAGAAATACTTTCCCATATAATGTCTTTGATGAGGGTGCGGACAATGACTTCTTATTGGAGCCTTATGAGGTAATTCCACAAAGTGCTACTATTGAGTCTATATCCAAAGGTTATGTTCAGGGGTTTGTAATTAACGAGCCTGGAGATCTTTATAAAGTTGGAGATGTTGCTGTTTTTGACAGCACTGGAACAGATGGAAGTGGATTAGCAGCAGAAGTTGGTTCCATTAAAGGTAAGAATATTAATTACATTACCACAACAGTAGACACATTCACAAATTCTTCTGTTGTTTGGAAAAATTCCTCTAATTTGTTAGTACAAACAACTTCAAATCACTCATTTAGTGATGGGGATACTGTAGTAATCTCTGGTGTATCAAGCTTTATTGGAGGACTAACAAATTCTCATGTAATTGGCGTTACATCAGAAAGCACATATCTGTTAGACCAACTAGCAATAAATGCAACTGCTGGTGTAGTAACAGACATCTATGTAACCACAAATCCAAGTTTTGTTTCTGTTGGGTCTACATTAGGAATTGGAACTGAAAGAGTTCGTGCTCTTAATGTCTTCCCAGAGAACAAAGTAATTAGAATTGAAAGAGGAGTTACAGGAACTGCCCATACTGATGGTGCAGAAGTATTTACTGTTCCAGATACATTTACAATACCACTTTCTGTCGATTACTTCGAACCACCTCTCGATAGTATAAAATTCTTCAATCCACAACAATCAATCGGTATTGGAACTACTGCAGGTATAGATGTTTCCAATGATTACGAAATAGGTCAATTCACACAATTTATTTCAGTTCCAACTCAATCAATTTATATCCCCAATCATCCATTTAAGACGAATCAGGAAGTAATATTAACACGCCCTAGTGGTGCAAATGCAATATCTGTTGCAACTACTTCTGGTGCAGCAGCATTTACTATACCACAAAGTGGTGATACCGAAACACTGTTTGTAATTAATAAGTCTAAAGATTTTATTGGTCTGACCACACAAGTTGGATTAACAACTAATACCAATGGTTTATTCTTTACTGCATTTACTGCAAATGCCGACGACAATGACTACAAGTATTCTTTAGAAACTAACTTAACTCAAGTAACAGCAAGAGTTGAGAGAGTTACCGCAAATATTGGTGTAACAACAAGTCATGAATTAACCGCTGGTGATTCAATTACTTTAGATCTAAAACCAAATCAGTCAGTTGGTATTGGAACTTCAACAGCAGTAAGAGTTAAGTATAATAGTAATAAAGACAAACTATTGATTAATCCTATTGGATTTACATCAGTCGGAGTTAACAGCACAACTAATGTATTAACTTTGACTAATCATGGTCTTAAGACTGGAGAGAAAGTCTTCTATGATTATACAGATAATAATATCACTGGTCTTGATACTGGATCATATTATGTCTATAGAATAGATGATAATCAAATCAATCTTACTCAGACATATTACGATGCCTTATTAGAACCACCAACGGTAGTATCTTTTGCTTCTACTGGAGGAGCGAGTCAAGAATTATCATTGATTAATCCACAACTGAAACCAATAAAGAATAATAATCTTGTATTTGATGTATCAGATTCTTCTCTTAGTGGATATAATTTCAAAATCTTTACAGATAAAGATTTTAATAACGAATTTATTTCTGTTGGATCTGGAACTACATTCGGTGTTATAGGTGTTGGGACTATTGGTGTTTCTGCAAGTGCAACAGTAACTTTGAATTATGACGCTGGTCTTCCATTACAACTCTATTATAATATAGAAAATTCTGGATTTATTAGCACTTCCGATAAAGGTGTTGGGAATGGATCGGAGATAGTATTTGTTGATAGTCTTTATAATGGAAACTTTAAAGTTTCTTCCAGTGGACTTGCTGTTACTACTTTCCAAGCAAATCTTAAGGCACTACCAGAAGTATTAACACACAACCAGAATACAACTTCTACCCTCGAATATTCAACTACCTCCGCAAGTGCTAAGGGTGGTGTGAAGACAATGAAGATTAATTATGGTGGACAAAACTACAAGAAACTTCCAGAATTTGTATCAATAACTTCAACTGAAGGCGTAAGTGCTGATATTATTCCAACATCGACAAATATTGGAAAAATTAAGTCGGTTAAAATTAACAATCCAGGATTTGATTATTCTGCTGATAAGACATTAAGTCCAGAGGTATTCATTTCCCCCAATATCACTATTATTAATAGAAGTACAGTTTCAAGCGTTGAAGTTGTATCTGGTGGATCTAACTATACAACTCCACCAAACTTAGTATTGGTCAATCCAGAAACTGGAGAAAAATATGATAATGGAGTTTTGGAAGCAAATCTTCAGGGAACATCTATTCAGTCTGTTGATGTAGTTGCTGCTCCATCAGGATTGTCTGAAAACTTGAGTAAGGTTTACGCAGTTGATAATAGTAACGGTATTAATGTAAATCAAGTTGCATATACCCAAGCAACAGGAATTGTAACATTTACATTAGCAACTCCAATTGCTGGTCTTTCTTCATCTCTCTTTAGTGTTGGGGAAAAGATTTATGTTGAAGGTGTAGGACTCTATAGCACTACTGGAGAAGGATTTAATTCTGAAGATCATAATTACACTTTATTCACAGTAACTCAATACGCTGCAGGACCTGCAAATAATCCAGCTACACTGCAAATTAATATCTCTGGAGTTACTACCAATCCAGGTATTGCTAAGACTAATCAATCTGGTTACGCAATTCTTATTAAAGAGAGTGACTATCCAGTATTTAAAGTTTCACAAACTAACAAAGATTTCAATGACGGTGAAAAACTTTCTACTGTAGAAGGAACAACAATAGTACCAAGAAATCTGGTAATCACAGAGTCTCTAAATGACCAGATTAAAGTTTATGGATCTTATGAATTGAAGGAAAATGATGTTATTGTTGGAGATGATACTGGAACTAGAGCAACTATTAAAACTATAGAAGAGACAAAATCTTTCTTCAGAATTGACTATTCATTGAAAAAAGATGTCGGTTGGTCTGATGATATTGGAAAGTTGAATTTAGATTATCAGGTTATTCCTGATAATGACTACTATCAAAATCTCTCCTACACGGTCAAGAGTCCAATTACCTATGAGCAGCTAGTAAATCCAGTAAATAGACTTCTTCATACTACAGGTCTTAAGAATTTTGCTGATGTTGGAATTACTAGTACCGTTGGATTTGCTACAACATCAATTCAACAATCAACAACATTTGCACTCATTGATTTAATCAGTGATAATAGAGTTGATACGATTAATAATTATGATTATGGTCTTGATATTGATGTTGAGAACAATAAATCAAAATTTGTTAAAGTTCAGAATAGAAAATTAACGGATTATATTAAGTGTATTTCAAATAGAGTTCTTTCTATAGACAACATTAGCAGCCAGTTCTCAAGTGGTAATATCATAAGCAATTTCTATGTTGATATTGATAATTACAATATCGATGATGGATATAGTAGATTCTTAGTTCAAATTACAGACCCAGATAATAATGAAAAGCAATCTACAGAGATTGTAACTTTACCATCAGTTTCTGATGATATTGTAACTGTAGAAAAAGCATCTTTATATAATACAGATTCTTCATTGGGTGATGTCTCTGGTAATATTTCTGATTCTGGAAATCTTTCGTTAAGATTCACCCCAACAGAGCAATATACAAAAGACTATGATATTAAGGTCTTAAAGAATAATTTCAATAGTGAATTAGCAGGTATTGGAACTCAATCTCTTGGTCTTATTAATCTTACTTCTAGAATCAATACATCAGTTGGTATTGGATCAACTGCAACGATTATTGGAGTCTCAACAAATACTAATAACGCAATATTTGTAATTTCTGAAGTTATTAACCCAACTTCTAAGGAAAGAACTTATGTTGAAATGTATATTGACCATGATGGAGTAGACACTAACATCAGCGACTACTTCTTTGATAATAATCAATCTGTAGAGTTGTCTTCAAACTTTATAGGAACATTTGCTTCCGATATATCGTCTAATACCTTAAGTCTTAAGTTTACAAACAGCACAGAGTCAAATGCAGTAAATGTGAGGTCTAGAATCGTCGGATTTGGAACTACTGCCGCTGGAATCAGCACATATACATTTACTACTACTGGTCAAACTGCCGATCAGGCAGATACTGTACAACTGCAAAGTAATTTTGTAGAAGCGACTGGAATTTCTACAGTAGTAAGTTTGGGTTCTACGACCAACTTTACCACAATTAAAACACTTGCTAGAGTTAGTTACGGTTCAACCTCCGCACTGCATCAATTACTGGTTGTTAATGACGGAACAGATGTATATACTTCTCAGTATTCTTATCTGTCTGCTAATAGTGCAACAGGAATTGGAACATTTGCTGGAGCAATCGTTGGAACTAATTTAGACTTAAGGTTCTATCCAGATGCTGGAATTACCACAGATGTTTTAATTCAATCTTATAGTGAAATTATTAAATCTGAAATTGATTTGGTAAATGATCCAGATACTCTCTCATATGGACCAATCACTGAAGATGTATTGGTCGCTCAATATAATGCACCAAATGGAAATAGAGTTAATGTAACAGAATTTGAGATGTTACATGATGAAACTCCAATCTTTATGAAGACATTCAATCCATCTAATGCAAGTGTATTGAATCCCGTTACTGGAGTATTCACTATTAAAGACCACTTCTTCAGCACTGGTGAAGAGTTAATTTATAGACCAGGTGATACATTTGGTAATACTGCTACTGCTGTAAGTATTGGACAAACTAGTAGTGGTGGCGTTGGTATCGGTACAACGACCATTCTTCCATCAACAGTTTATGCAATTAAAATTAATAATGACCAGTTTAAGATTGCAACAGTAGCAGCTTTTGCAACTACATCTGGTATTGGAGTTACATTTACGGATGTGAGTGGAAAGGGCAATGCTCACGAATTAGAAATGGTCAAGAAGATGGAGAAATCTATTATCTCCATTGATGGTGTTGTCCAGAGTCCTATTGCTTATACAGCAATCAATCACTCTCTCACATTTGGAATTAATTCTACAGAGACTATCTTTGCTCTCTCTGGAATTTCTAGCATAACTCCAGGAAATATCCTTAGAATTGAAGATGAATATCTCAATGTAACTTCAGTTGGATTTGGAACTACTTCTTCGGGTCCAATCACTGGAATTGGAACAACTGCACTTGTTGAAGTTGAAAGAGGATTTGTTGGATCTTCAGCAACTACTCACGCAGGTCTTACGACTGCTAGAGTTTATATTGGTTCATTTAATATTGTTAAAAACAAGATTCACTTTACTGAAGCACCATTAGGAGATCCTTTAGATATATTGAATTCTTCAGAATTGGAATCTCCAGAATCAACATTCAATGGAAGAGTATATTTAAGAAAAGATTATTCAAGTAATCAAATCTACGACAACATAAGCGATTCGTTCACTGGTATTGGTCAAACATACACTCTTACTGTTGGTGGTGCAAATACCACTGGAATTGAGACTGGTAGTGGAGTATTGTTCATCAATGATATTTTCCAAACACCAACAACTGATAATAATACCGGAAACAATTATCAATTCTCCGAAAATGCTGGTATTTCTAGCGTGGTATTCAGTGGAATTACAACTGCTGGTGGATTATTAATCTCCGAATATGATGTAAATCAAAATCAACTCCCAAGAGGTGGGGTTATTGTTTCCCTCGCATCTACACCAGGTCTTGGATTCGCTCCTCTTGTAGGTGTTTCTGTAACTGCGGTTATTGACGGTACTGGAGCAATCACATCTGTTGGATTAGGAACTACTGATATTGTTGGTTCTGGATACTTTGGAGCCGTTGGTGTTGCGGTATCAGACCCAACACAAGATGCTGGCGGTGACGCAGCTACTATAACAGCAACTGTTGGTGCTGGTGGAACTTTAACATTTACTGTTGGTGCTGGTGGTACTGGATACAACAATCCACAAATATTTGTATCAGAACCTTCATATTCAAACCTTGGAGTTGAAGGTGTATCTCGTCTTGGAATTGGAGCAACAACCGACACTGGTTCAAACTTACTTCTCAATCTGGAAGTTGGTGCTGCAAATACTGTCGGTATTGGTTCTACTTTGTTTGAGGTCAAATCATTCAGTATTGCTAGACCTGGATATGGATTTAAGAAAGGTGATGTATTCAGACCAGTTGGTCTTGTAACTGATGCAAATCTTGCATCCCCACTTGCGGACTTTGAGTTAACAGTATTGGAAACATTTAACGATTCCTTCTCAGCATGGCAGTTTGGAGAACTTGATTACATCGATCCTATTAGTGCACTTCAAAACGGTATTAGAACAAGATTCCCACTTTATTATAACAGTGAATTGTTGAGTATTGAAATTGATCCAAATGATGCAGATTCTTTAAATATTGATTTAGATTCCATCCTTTTAATATTCATTAACGGTGTGATTCAAGAACCAGGCGTTAACTACACTTTTGATGGCGGATCTTCTTTCACTTTCACAACTGCACCAAAATCTGAAGATGATATTTCAATCTTCTTCTACAGAGGAACAAGAGGAACTGATAGCGTCTTTACTGAAATTAGAGAAACTATTAAGATTGGTGATGAAATTAGACTCAAGAGAAATAATTTAATTTTGACTACTGTAGATCAAGAATCAAACAGAACTGTTGTTGGTATTCCAACTTCAGATAGTGTTGAGACTGATATCTATACTGGTCTTGGAATTGATGAGGTTAATTACAAACCATTTGATTGGATTAAGCAAAAGGTTGATAAGAGAATTAATAATCAAGACATATACAAGACAAGAGATACACTTGAACCACAAATTTATCCAAGTGCTAAAATAATTGGTGATTTTAGTACGACTGATACTGAAATATTTGTTGATAATGGATTGTTATTTGAATATGAAGAAACAGAATCGTTAGCAACCATTCAAAATACAGATTTGAATGCGTTGATTATTGGAAGTACTACAGATCCAGTTGCTGCTGCATTTAGTGCAACAGTATCTGTTGGAGGAACAATTTCAAATATTGCTATTACCACTGGTGGATCTGGATATACTCCAAGTTCAACTATAACCCTTTCTATTGCACCACCTCCAAATACAAATACAGGAATTGCAGCAACAGCAACAGCAACTGTTAGTGCTTCTGGAACTGTTACTTCTGTAGCAATAGGAACAGGAGGACTTGGATACTCTACTTCAATTATACCAAATGTCCTTGCTCCAACAACAAATGTTTCTTCTGAACTTGTAACCAACTTTGGTTCTGCAAATCAAATTAGAAACTTTGTCGGTGTTTTGACTGGAATTTCAACTTCTGTTGGAACTGGAGGTCATCCTCTTGCTATTACTTTTGATTTGGCTAGACTTGATAATGTTGGTGATGCTCTCAATGTAGCACAAGGTCTTGAAGTTGGTGATCCAATTTATATCTACAATACACTTGTTGGTTCTGGAGTCACTTCTGTTAATGATTCTGATGCTGCAACGGTTGGTATTGGAACCACTTATGTGGATAATATATACATCATTTCTGCAGTATCTACTCCAGGTGTAAATGTTGGATTAATTACATGTAATGTACATTCTGGTATTAACACAACTGGAATTAACACAAGTGGAATTGCAACATCAAGTCCTGTCGGAAACTTCTCTGTTGGAAAAATTTCTGGTTTTACGAGATCTAATAATCCAATATCTATTGGTGTTACTGGATTAACTATTGATTCTGGATTATCAACTTTCCCATTCATTCAAAGAAGAAGTGAAAGATTTGGATTGAGAGATACTGGTGCTCTGATTGGTATAAACACTATACTTTGATTCATAGTAGTATAAATACAGAAAAAACCTATTAAGATGCCTGCGATAGTTACGGATCAATTTAGAATATTGAATGCGAGTAACTTTGTTGACTCAATTTCGGACACTGATAACTCATATTATGTTTTTGTAGGTTTATCAAATCCAACTGCGACTGCTGGTTCTGCAGAAAGAAGTGCTACTTGGAATACTGATACACCAAATCCAGATGATAGTATTGATTACTCCAATTTTGTTGGAGATAATATGATATTTGGGAAGAGAGCAACGACTGATAATGTTAGAAGAGTTGTAAGAAGAATAGATTGGGCAAGGGGAACCAAGTATGAAATGTACAGACATGATTACAGTCTTACAAATCCATCTCCAATAACACAATCTGCTCGCTTATATGATTCAAATTATTATGTAATGAATAGCGAGTATAAGGTATACATTTGTATTGATAATGGTTCTTCTGGAATCAATACAAATGGAAATGCTTCATTAGACGAGCCAACATTTACTGATTTAGAACCAGCGGCTGCAGGGAATAGTGGTGATGGATATTTGTGGAAGTATCTGTTTACAGTAACTCCAAGTGATATTGTAAAATTTGATTCAACAGAATATATTTCATTACCAAACAACTGGAGTACATCAACCAATGCCCAAATAACAGCAGTTAGGGAAAATGGAGATTCTGATGAAAATCAAAATCAAATAAAAAAAGTCTATATTGAAAATCCTGGTGCAAGTTATAAAACCGCAAACCAAGTAGAACTTCCAATACTTGGAGATGGAACTGGTGGTCAGGTTGTTGTTACTATTACTGGTGGACAAGTAACAAGTGCTGTGATTTCGGCAGGTGGTAGTGGATATACTTACGGAATGGTTGATTTAAGCGCATATCAACCATCTACAATTACAACTCCCGCACACCTCATTCCAATTATTCCTCCATCAAGAGGTCATGGATTTGACTTATACAAAGAGTTAGGTGCTGATAGAGTTTTAGTTTATGCTAGATTTGATGATTCTGTAAAAGATTTTCCATCAGACACAGTATTTTCCGAAATTGGTATTGTAAAAAATCCAACTGCTTTTGGATCGAATAATGTAATTACTAGCAATCAGTTCTCGGCACTTGGTGCTATAAAATTAACAGCAGCATTTTCTGGAGAACCTGCTGTTGGAGATAGAATCACACAAACAGTCACTGAAGGTACAGCAAGAGGTATTGTTGCTTCTTATGATGAAACAACCAGAGTGTTGAAGTATTTCCAAGATAGATCTTTACACTTCAATCAAACAAATAGAGATCAAAGTGATTATAGCACTGTTTCAACAGATGCAAGATCTTACGCTTTTGAGTCTGGTGGAGGAACAATAGAATCTACTAGTTTTAGTGGAGCTATCGAAACGGGATTTAGTGGAGTTACAACTACAGTATCAAATCAAATAGTATCTCTTGACGCTAACTTCACAAATGGAATCGCCAATTATGAGATAAATAAAAAGTCAGGAGAAATAATTTATATTGATAATCGTCCTGCAATTACAAGAAGCCCTAGACAAAAAGAAGACGTTAAAATTATCCTGGAATTCTAAGAAATGGCACAAAAAACAAATCTCAATGTAGGTCCATATTACGACGATTTTGATAAATTTAATAATTTTTATAAGGTTTTGTTCAGACCTGGATTTCCAATTCAGGCTAGAGAATTAACAACTCTCCAATCAGTTTTACAAAATCAAATTGAGTCTTTTGGGCGCAACTCTTTTTCTGAAGGGCAAAAAGTAATTCCAGGCAATTTTGCTCTCAATAATCAATATTTTTCTGTAAAAATTAATTCTAGTCATCTTGGAATTAATTTGTCTTCTTATGTTGATCAACTGGTCGGCAAAAAGATAAAAGGACAAACATCTGGTATAGTTGCTAAGGTAGACAAATATTTAAATATTTCTGAATCAGAAGGAATTACAAACCTCACATTATTTGTTCAGTATACGGAGTCTGGTACCGATAATGAGACCGTATTCTTTACAAATGGTGAAGTTTTAACAACAGAAGAATCTTTTACTTACAGTAATGTTGTAGTTAATGCTGGGGAAAGTATTGCAACTTTAGTTAGTGATAATGCTTGTAACATAGGATCTAAGTTTTCTATTGAAGAAGGTGTTTACTTTATAAGAGGAACATTTGTTGATGTTGCTGCTGATAATATTGTTCTGGATGCCTATACAAATACTCCAAGTTATAGAGTTGGTCTAAGTATAGACGAAGAGTTAGTAAATGCTAAGGATGATCCCTCTTTGTATGATAATGCTAAGGGATTTTCAAACTTCTCTGCTCCTGGAGCAGATAGGTTAAAAATAACGACAAAACTTACCAAAAAATCACTCGATGATTTTAACGACACATCATTTATTGAACTCGTTAAGATTATAAATGGTGTAGAAAATATTTTACCATCTCCTGCTGCTACAAAGTTAGACGACAAACTTGCAAAAAGAACTTACGAAGAATCTGGTCATTATTCTGTAAAAGAGTATCAAATTGAAATCAAAGAAACTCTTGATAATGAAATTGGTAATCAGGGAATTTATACTGAAGGTGAAACAACTGCGAGTGGAAATACTCCATCAGATGACTTGATGTCTGTAAAATTCTCTCCTGGAATTTCTTATGTTAAGGGATATAGGATTGAAAACGAAGAAACCATCATCATTGATACCGAAAAATCAAGGGATACAGATAAAGTTGATAGTGGTCTAATTCCTTTAGATTTTGGAACTTTAGTAAAAGTAAATAATGTAACTGGAACTCCGCTTATCGGTATTGGAAATCAAAATACTGTAAGTTTGTTGGATAGAAGATTAAACAACGACGGTGTTGGTACGGCAACAACTATTGGAGACGCTAGAGTATATTCTTTCAATTTAGATGGAAATTCTTATGAAGATGACGCTTCATCTTGGAATTTGTATCTGTATGATGTAAATGTCTATACAGATTTAACCATCAACACTAATATTACTCTCAATGATACTTCTTATATTAGAGGTAAAACTAGCAATGCCTCTGGATATTTGCTAAATGATGTTACTAATGGAACAGCATTAACTTTAACTCAGGTATCTGGAAGTTTTGTTGTCGGTGAACAGATCATTATCAATGAAGTTGAAGAAAATTCAAGAACTATTACTGCCGTAACAAAACATGGTCAGCAAGATGTAAAAGCGATTTATCAGGCAGATCCAATGGGAGGCGATGCCGCCTTCGATTTTACTGCAGACACTATTTTAATAGATCAGAAGTTCAAACAACTTGGAAATTTTGATGCGACTATTTCAACTGGCGGTAATGTAACATCTTCGCTTCAAGATGGATTCTTAGGTGCAAAAGTTGGATCTATTATTAAATACAATAAATCAGATGAAGTTGTACCAACATTTAACAGAGTAACTGCAGTTGGAGCAGGTTCTACAACTTTAACTGTTGAAGCTATCACTAATCAACCCGCTGAAGTGTGTGATGGTGCTCTTCCAGCCACTGAATTTGTTGGACCCATTTCTCTTGCTGTTGGCGAAATTAAGAGTGGTGGTGGATTATACGCAGAACTTCCAAGTGAAAATATTTCAGCAGTAGATCTTAAAGACTCTCAATTAAGTATTACAGTTCAATTAAACAACATAACTGTAGATGCTGTTGGAGATGGATCTTTAACTGCACCAACAGGAATATCAAGTGCTCTTTATAAGTCATATAGTGCAGAAAAGTATTCGTTCTTCAATGAAGCAGATGGTGTTGTTTCTACAGATCCAGATTTAACCTTAACTGGAGGTGGGTCTGGAGCAAATTTTGATGGATTATCATTCGTAAGTGGTCAGGCAACAGTCAATGCTTCGCTGTTGAAGCAAGGAATTACTAGTAAGAAGAAGATTTACACAAGAAGTGCACAAAGAGATGTAATTCTTTCCAAGACTTCTATTAATATTAATGGTCTAACTCAAAATAACTTCTATGGTTTAAGAGTTCAAGATAAGGAAATTTCATTAAATCTTCCAGATGTTGCTAAAATATTAGCAGTTTATGAATCTTTAGGTGCTGCAAATCCAACACTAGATGTTATACAAGTTTCTGCTGCGGCTGCTTTAAATACTAATGCAATTGTTGGAGAAAAAGTAAAAGGACAAACTAGCGGAGCAATTGCTCAAGTTGTTCAAATAGACTCTGCATCAAACGCACAAGTCGTTCTTCTGAATAACAAATCATTTGATGTTGGTGAATTAGTTACATTTGATGAATCTGAAGTGGATTCTATTGTAGTATCTTTCACAAAGGGCAATTATCAGGATATAACTCAAAAATATACCTTAGATAAAGGTGGAAGAAGTGAGTATTATGATTACTCCAGAATTGTAAGAAAAGATGATTCTTACATTCCTAGCCATAGACTCAAAATTGTATTTGACCATTACGATGTTCTTGCATCGGATACTGGCGATGTTTACACAGTAAATTCTTATGATGCTGAAAGATTTAAGGAAGACATTCCCGATATTAATGGGGAATTAAGAGCATCTGATACTCTCGACTTTAGACCAAGAGTATCAGAATTTACTGTAACAAATGCTTCTCCATTTGCACCTGTAAGTAGAAACTTTGCAACTGGTCCAAATCCAACTCTTGTAGTCACTCCTAAAGAAGATTCTATTCTTGGTTATGAATATTACTTACCAAGAATAGATAGAATCGTTCTCCAAAAAGATGGGATATTCAGTGTTATCAAGGGGGTTTCTTCTTTAAATCCTGTAGAACCAGAAATTGTAAACAAAGAAGATTTAATGCTTCTCGCAACTATAGAGTTGCCTGCATATTTGTATGATATTAACGATGTAAGTATCACCTTCAAAGATAATAGAAGGTATACAATGAGAGATATTGGAGATATTGATAAAAGAGTTTCTACTTTAGAAAATCTTACAACTTTATCTCTTCTTGAAGTTGATACAAAAACACTTCAAGTAAAAGATGCTAATGGATTTGATAAATTCAAGAGCGGATTCTTTGTAGATGCTTTCAATGATGGAAGCAAAATTGATTTGCAAGAGTCGAAGATAAAATGTCAGATTGATGTTCAAAATGAGCAACTGGAAGCATTTACAGAAATAACATCCTTTGCACCAAAAATTGCAACGATTGATGCATCATTAGACACGAGTGTTGATAACTTACCACCATCAGTATTCCCAGATAAAAATATTATAAAAACAGGTAATTCTATACTTTTAAATTATACAGAAGTAGAAACTGAGATAAAAAATCTACTTGCTACCACAACTGAAAATATAAATCCATTTAATATTTTAAATTATAATGGAACTATAATTCTTACTCCTAGTGTTGATAACTTTACGGAAGTAAAAGTAACTCAAACTAAGACAGTAAATCAATCTGGTGCTCAGACAAAAACTTGGACTAAGACAAAGGTCTTAGATACGGTTGATGCCGTTTATATGAGATCTAGGAATGTTAAGTTTGAAGCAAACAACCTGAAACCATTTACACAACACTATGCATTCTTTGATGGAAGTAATCAAATTGATATTATTCCAAAACTTTTACAAATCACAATGACTTCTGGAACCTTTGTTCCAGGAGCTACTGTAAAAGCAACTAATTATGATGGTGAAGAAATTTTCAGAGGTAGAATTGCTCCACCAAATCACAAGAGTGGTCCATTAGAAACAACAACAACTGTTAGTGGGAGTTCTCTTACAAACAGTCAGGATGTAATTGATGTAAACACATACAAAACATATTCTATTAATCCATATGATACCACAAAGTCCACAAATATTCCAGAAAATTATTCAGCAAATTCAGAAATTCTTAATATTGACATCGACATTTTAGCAGCATCTGCTATTGATGAATTTGGTGGATATATTAAATCTGGATTCACAACAATTGAAATGATTGGTCAAGATACATCAGCATCTGCTATTGTTAACGATATCAAATTAGTTTCAGATATTTCTGGAAGTATTATTGGTTCATTCTTCCTCAGAAAACCAAAGTATGTTTATACCTTCACCAAGAAGAAAAAGTTAAGTAAAAAGCAAATTAAAAAAGGATTCACAAAAGATTCTGAAACAAATACAGTAACAGTACCAGATATAACTTTATTAGGCAATACCAAGAAGAAATATAAGAAAAACAATCTTCAAGAGGTAGTAACCAATAAAGATAAATTATTCACAACTGGTACCAAAACATTCAAACTAACGACAAGCAAAACAAATGCTATTGATGGTCCTGGAAAACCATCTATAGGTAATGCTGAAGCTCTATACACATCAACTGGTGTTATTGAGTTAGTTAAGCAAACTACAGTCAAGATGAAGAAGCATCTTGATCCACTTGCCCAAACTTTCTTCACAGGTGAAGATAATATTACTTGTACATCTGTTGATGTTTGGTTTAAAACAAAACCAGGAACACAAACTGGAATTAGTACTGGTATAACGGATAACATAATTGAAAGTGATGGAGAACCAACTGTTACTTTACAACTTGTTGAAGTAACTGATGATGCAAAACCATCACAAAATCTGGTTATATCAGATTCTCAGGTAATTCTTCAGGCAAGTGAAGTATCTGTTTCTCCAGATGCCTCAGAAGTTACTAATTTTAAATTCAAAACACCTGTACCACTCAAAGCAGGTACTGAATACGCTATTGTTTTACTTTCACCATCATCTAACGACTACGAAGTTTGGATTTCACAAACAGGCAATGCTGATGTATCTCCAAATTCTTTACCAGAATCAGAAAGTATCGTTAGTGCTAAGCAATATACTGGTGGTGCTCTCTTCAGATCTCAAAATGGTTCTCTTTGGACAGAAAACCAAAATGAAGATATGAAGTTCAGAATAAACAAAGCTGAATTCGTAACTACACCAGGAACCGTATACTTCTACAACAACTTAAGTAATACCAGTCCAGAATATCAACTCGAAGAGAATTCAATTTTAACTCTTCCAAGAAAAATTAGTGTTGGTTTTGGTGTTACAGATGTTCTCAATGGTGATCTAACTATTGGTACTAAAGTTAGTCACGGAACAGTCTCAACAGGATTAACAAACCCATCAGGTATTATTGAAAATGTTGGTGGCGGTATAACTGATACAGGTACAATCAATGATTTCATTACCATAACAAATACTGGAATAGGTTATTCTGCAGGTGAATTTACTAATGTAGATTTGTACTCCATTCAAGCATCTGGTACTGGTGCACAGGCAACTGTTTATGTTAGTGCTGTTGGTATAGTTACTGGTGTAACAATCACAACGGCTGGTTCTGGTTATGTTGTTGGAGATCTTCTTGGAATTACAACATCACAAGTTCAAAAAGGAAAAGGTGCTCAAATTACAGTAGATGAAATCGGTGGAATTGACACTTTATACTTAACGAATGTTCAGGGTGAGGACTTTACTACTACAGATCCTCTGTGCTATTTCAATACACCTACAACTGTAGTAAGTTTGGCTTCTACTACAATTACAAGTAGCACAGATTCTACTGATACTAGATTTGATGGTAACACAATTAGAGTTGCACAAATTAATCACGGTATGCATGGTTTAGGTCATGTAGTATCTCTCACAGGAATTCAACCAGATAGTATCCCAACGACTCTTGATGTTGCTATAAACACAACAGATACAACTGTTGCAGTAGCAAACACTGCAATCTTTACCACTTTTGAAAATAGTACTGCTACTAGCGGATATTTGAAGATTGATAATGAGATTATGAGATATACTTCAATTGGTTCTGGACAACTTACCGTTACTAGAGGAGTTAATCCAACATCACACGCTGCAAACTCTAAGGTTTACAAGTATGAGTTGAATGGAATCTCTCTGACGAGAATAAACAGTGATGAAGGTAATGAAGTTACACATTCTGGAAATGGAAATACTGGTGCTGCAGGCATTATTTCTAATGATACTGGAATTGATGAATATTTCCTGAAAATCAACAGATCTGCTACAACTTCATTCTTAGGTGGAACTTTAGGTGCTATTACTTCTGGAACCAGTATGAGATCTTTCACAGATGAAAATGCTGTTGGTGGTAAAAATGTAAAAGCAACTAGAAACCTTCAATTCAACGCAATTAAGACAAATATTGTTATTGACGGTATTAGTGATAAGGTTTCAGCAAATTCTCAGATAAGAACTGTTTCTGGAAGAAGTGCTGATGGAACTGAAACACTGTTTGCAGATCAGGGTTATCAAAGTATTGATAATAATGCTTTAACACCTCTTTCCAGTGTGAGGACAATTGCATCTAGACCAAATGAAACCACTGATACAATTCTGAGTACTCTCCCTCAAAGCAGATCATTTACTTATGCAGTAACACTTGATAATAGTGGAGACAAGAATCTTTCACCATTCATTGATTATTCTAGTGCAACTGTTGAGTTGCATAGAAATAGATTGAATAAACCAATCGCAGATTATGTATTAGATCCTCGCGTAAATCTTGTTGCTGGAGATCCACACGCATATCTCTATGTAACTCAAAAAGTTGACCTTGAGCAACCTGCAACATCACTCAAAGTTCTTGTTGATGCTTATAGACATTCTTCCGCCGACTTTAGAGTCCTTTATCAACTCTTTAAAGTTGAATCCAGCAACAATATTGAGACATATGAGTTGTTCCCAGGATATGATAATCTGAAGGATACTAATGCTGATGGATTTGGTGATTTAGTAGTTGATGTTACAAAAAATAATGGAAAGGCGGACGCATTCCTCCCAGCGAGTGTTGACGGAGAATTCTATGAATATCAGTTCACTGCTGATGACTTAGATAAATTTAATGGATTTAGAATTAAAATTGTTGCTAGTGGTACCAATGAAGCATATCCACCAATATTTAAGAATTTGAAAGTCATCGCTTTAGCATAATATGAAAAGAGTAGAAGGTGAACAGCACCTGTATCGTAATGATTCAGGTGCTATTGTAAATACTGATACTAATGAATATAATAACTACATTAGAATGAAGGAGGAGAGACGCCGACAGAAAATGGAAATCCAAGAGATGAAAAAAGATATTGGCGAAATCAAATCCCTACTTATGGAGTTAATCAATGGACCCAGACAAAATTGAGTTAGAAACAATGAATAAAATGTTTGAATATGAAAAGTATTCAAGACTTATTGATGAATTAGATGTTGATGAATTGAAAAATTTTGCAAAGTCTTATTTTAAACTCTATTTGAAGCAACAAGAGGTCATTAAAAACTTTGCTATATCTGGTTTAGCATAAATATTTTTAAATATCTTAAAAAATGGCAGTTTACGTAAGTAATCTAACTATTAATACTGGAACAGATTTTAGTCGCATATTTACCTTAGAAAGTTCTGCGACAAATTCTGTTTTAAATCTTGCTGGATATAATATTTCTTCTCAAATGAGAAAACATGCTGGGAGTACTGGTGTAACTACCTTTACTACTAGCATTTACAATGAATCTGGCGGACAAATTCAATTGGGATTGACGACATCTCAAACTGCAAGTTTAAAACCTGGTAGATATGTTTATGATGTTGTGATTACAGATACTGCAAATACAACTACTAGAGTTGTTGAAGGAATGGTATTAGTAAGTCAAGGAGTAACACGATAATGTCTGATGTAAGAGTTAGAATCGGACAACAAAACGCAATTAAAGTAATTGCCTCAAATGCACCTTCTGGTACATTCCTTGATAAATTAGAAAATATTGCAGATGTTAATGTAGATGCTAGAGCAGATAATACAGTATTGATTTATGATTCTGTTGAAAAAGTGTATAAGCATGTTGACCCTGCACAAATCTTAGACCTTGCAGATGCTGTAGACAATCAATCTATTGATTTTGGAACTTTTTAGCAACTAAATACCATTATAAAAGGGAAAAAAACTAAAAAATGGCGACCCCTGTACTACAGTTTAAAAGAGGTCAGCAATCTAATGTAGGAATAGCTTCTTTCCAAGCAGGTGAACCTGGTTTTGTTACTGATGAATATAATTTTTATATTGGTGTTGATGGTACTGCCGCAAATCAACAATTTTTCGGAAGTTCTAGATATTGGAAAAAGGAAACTGTTAGTGCTGGCGGCGGTGTAAATCTTGTTTCTGCACATTCCGTAGGATCTGCTGGAACTTCAATCACCCTTTCTGCACCCGCATCGGTTGGTGCTGCAATAACATATTATTTTCCAGCGACTGATGGAGTATCGTCATCAGCATTAATCACTGATAGTAATGGAAATTTAAGTTGGTCAAATAGTTTTTCAGATTCAATATTTTCTGGAATTACAACTTATACAAATACTACAGATAATACTCTAGCAAATCCAGATACTGGCGCAG
>Ga0255751_10000878_pt1 | contig 28534 bp, 41 predicted proteins | sample 071ome_20_FD_179951 | JGI IMG/M metagenome (GOLD analysis project Ga0255751, IMG submission 179951) | Coastal salt marsh microbial communities from the Groves Creek Marsh, Skidaway Island, Georgia - 071412BT metaG (version 2) | ecosystem: Environmental > Aquatic > Marine > Intertidal zone >... | reverse complement strand
ATTATTTCGCGTCGGGTCCCCCGGCTATCGGGTCAAATTTCGCAGTTTTCGCGCCAAAATCCGCGATTTTCGCGCCGCGGCCCCGTGGCGAGCCAGCGGGTGCATGGGCCATGTTTTTGACAAATAATCATGTAGAAAATAATATTGATTTGGGTTAATTTAGATAAAGTCGCATAGGGGCCCCGCATGAATGCAACCGTTGGTTCAATCGAAGATCGAATGCTAAAACTACAGTTGCGTTTGGCGCAGTTGGAGAAAAACGAATTAGCGCAAAATAATTTCCTACATTTTGTACATGCAATGTGGCCTGAGTTTATATCTGGTAGGCACCACAAAATCATCGCGGAAAAGCTTCAACGCGTCGCGAGCGGCGAGTTAAAACGCTTGATTATTAACATGGCCCCGCGGCACACGAAGAGTGAGTTTGCGTCTTTTTTGTTTCCTGCTTGGATGATGGGTCGCAATCCGGGGATGAAGATTATTCAGGCGACTCACACGACGGAGTTGGCGGTTAATTTTGGTCGTAAGACGAAGAATTTGATTGACAGTGATGAGTACAAGGCGGTGTTTCCGGAGGTTCGTTTGGCGGTGGACAGTAAGGCGTCTGGTCGTTGGGACACGAGCCGTGGTGGGATGTATTATGCTGTTGGGGTTGGTTCGAACTTGGCGGGTCGTGGTGGTGATTTGGTGATTATTGACGATCCCCATTCTGAGCAGACGGCTATGAGTAACAGTGGGTTTGATGATGCTTGGGATTGGTATACTGGGGGTCCCCGCCAACGTCTTCAGCCGGGAGGTAGTATAGTTTTGGTTCAGACTCGTTGGTCGGAGAAGGACATGACGGGTCAGTTGTTACGGGCGATGGCTAAGGATCCTTTAGCGGATCAATGGGAGGTAGTTGAGTTACCTGCTATTTTTGATGATGGGAAGCCGTGTTGGCCTGAGTTTTGGAGTATTGAGGATTTAACGGCGGTCAAGGCATCTATTCCGCCGAGTAAGTGGAATGCGCAGTATCAGCAGAATCCTACGGGTGAGGAGAATGCGATTATACCGCGGGAGTGGTGGCGTTGTTGGGAGGGTGAGAACATACCTAATTTGCAGTATGTGATACAGAGTTATGACACGGCGTTTACGAAGCGTGAGCGGTCTGACTTTAGTGCGATTACGACGTGGGGAGTATTTTATCCGGAGGAGGGTGGTCCGCCTAATTTGATTTTGTTGGATGCGAAGAAGGGTCGTTATGATTTTCCTGAATTGAAGGCATTGGCTTTTGAGGAGTATGAGTATTGGGAGCCTGACACGGTTATTATTGAGGCGAAGGCGAGTGGTTTGCCTTTGACGCATGAGATGCGTCAGACGGGGATACCTGTTGTAAATTTCACGCCGAGCAAGGGTAATGACAAGGTGAGTCGTGTTTATGCGGTGAGTCCGTTATTTGAGGCTGGTATGGTTTGGGCCCCTGACAAGAGTTGGGCTGATGAGTTAATTGAGGAGGTTGCGGCGTTTCCGGAGGGGGAGTATGACGATTTGGTTGATAGTATGACGCAGGCTTTGATGCGTTATCGTCAGGGTAATTTTATTCAATTACCAACAGATGATTGGCAAGATGAGGAAAAGTCTGTTATGGTAAGGTCGTATTACTAGGAGAGTTCTATGGCGAGATCACCTATTGGCGGATTAATGGACAGGAATGTTCCGTCTCAATTGGACATGTCTGATTTAGAGGCGGAGTTGGAGTTAGAGATTCCTGATTCGCGAGAGACTCCTTTGATGCTTGACGGCGACGAGGAGATTGAGATTGTCGAAGAGGATGACGGTGGTGTTCTTGTAGACTTTGATCCGTCGGAAGATTTTGATGATATGGATTTTGGTGCCAACTTGGCGGAGGTTATGGATGACCGCGAGTTGGGGGCTATTTCTTCTGAGTTGTTGGGCGAGTTTGATGCGAACAAGGCCAGTCGTCAGGAGTGGGAGGATGCGTACACGGAGGGTTTAGAGCTTCTTGGTTTTAATTACGAGGAGCGTACTCAACCGTTTCGTGGAGCCTCTGGTGTGACTCATCCGCTTTTGGCTGAAGCTGCGACGCAGTTTCAGGCGCAGGCGTTTAATGAGTTATTACCGTCGTCGGGGCCCGTTCGGACGGCAATTATGGGCGACGAGACGCGGTCCAAGCAGGAGCAAGCGTCGCGTGTTCGTAAGTTTATGAATTACTATATTACGAATGTTATGGAGGATTACACTCCTGACATGGACCAGATGCTGTTTTATCTTCCTCTGGCGGGCAGTACGTTTAAGAAGGTGTATTATGATGAGGTAATGGGCCGTGCGGTCAGTAAGTTTGTTCCTGCGGAGCATTTGGTTGTTCCGTATGAGACGTCTGATTTGGACACGTGCAGCAACATTGCGCATGTAATACGGATGAATTTGAACGATTTACGCAAGCAACAGTTGGCGGGTGTATATCGTGATATTCCAGTTATACCGCAGCAAGCGGAATCGGACGAGGTTCAGGGTGAGTTGGACCGTATTACGGGATTTGAGCCCGGAAGTGTTGATTATGACTGCACTTTGATTGAGTTTCATGCCAATTTGGATCTTGATGGGTTTGAGGATGAGGATGAGGACGGCGAGCCTACGGGCATAAAAGTACCGTATATTGTGACGATTTCGCAGGATAATGGTCAGATTTTGTCGATTCGTCGTAATTATCGCGAGGATGATCCGTTAAAGCGCAAGATACAATATTTTGTGCATTACAAGTTTTTACCGGGTTTTGGTTTTTATGGGTTGGGATTGATCCATACGATTGGCGGTTTGTCACGGACCGCCACAGCGGCGCTGCGGCAATTAATCGACGCTGGTACGTTGTCCAATCTCCCGGCGGGTTTCAAGGCCCGCGGACTACGGATCAGGGACGACGATGATCCGTTGCAGCCGGGTGAGTTCCGCGACGTGGATGCACCCGGTGGGGCTATTCGTGACAGCCTCATGCCGCTACCATTTAAGGGGCCGGACCAGACGTTGTTTAATTTGTTGGGTTTTGTGGTTCAGGCGGGTCAGCGGTTTGCGACGATTACTGATTTGAAGGTTGGTGATGGCAATCAGCAAGCTGCGGTTGGTACGACATTAGCGATGTTGGAGCAAGGTACGCGTGTAATGAGTGCTGTTCACAAGCGGCTTCATTATGCGATGCGTATTGAGTTTAAGTTGCTTGCCCGTGTGATGAGTGAGTTTTTGCCGCAGGAGTATCCGTACAGTGTTGCGGGCGGTGATCAGTCGGTGATGGCGTCTGATTTTGATGACCGTGTAGATATTATTCCTGTAAGTAATCCGAATACGTTTAGTCAGGCGCAGCGGATAGCTTTGGCTCAGACTAAGATGCAGTTGGCGACGTCGGCCCCTGAGTTGCATAACATGCACGAGATTTATCGTGATATGTATGAAGCGATTGGTGTGAGCGATGTTGATCGGTTAATGAAGAAGGTTCCTGACGAGGAACCGCGGCCCACGGACCCTGCATCTGAGAACATTAATGCTATGGACATGGTTCAATTGGTTGCGTTTCAGGGTCAGAATCATCAGGCACATATTATGGCGCATTTGGTTTTTGCGTCGAGTCCTATGATTGGGGGTATGCCGCCTGTTGCGATGGCGATGCAGAAGCACGTTATGGAGCATGTTAAGTTGCAGGCGGAGGAGCAAGCGATGATGCAGTTGCAGCAAGCTGGTCCGATGCCCGCGGAGCAACAGGAGATGCAGTATCAGGCGTTGGTTGCACAGGGTGTGGCGCAGGGTTTGCAGCAAGTGAAGCAGATGAGTGCGCAGATATCTGGTGCGGGTCAGCCGGATCCGTTGGTAAAGTTGAAAGAGCAGGAGTTGCAGATCAAGGCTCAGTCGGAGCAGGCGGATGCTCAGAACGATCAGGCGCGATTGCAGCTTGAGGCTCAGAACCAACAGATGCGTATGGAGCAATTTGAGAAGCGTTTGGCGAGCCAAGAGGCTCAGACGGCGGCTCGCATAGACAGTGCGATGCAGCGTGAACTTTTGAAGCAAAGGGGTCAGTGATGAAAGAACCTAAGATTCTAAGCATGTCCGAATATTCGATGGGTCTTGTGGACGCCGCAGAGGGATCAAAGGCCTTGGCAGGCTTAGTAAAAAAAACCAAAAAACCGGGGGGTGGCATGATTGCCGCGGCCCGCGGATCAAAAGCGTTTAGGGACCTTATGAAACGTAAAATAGGTCGTGCAAAAGGCGGCGCGGTAAAGAAGAAGTAGGAGTTTTAAATGGCAAGTGTAAAGATTGTAACTAATACACCGGGTGCTGCGCAAAAGGCGCAGTCGTATGCGGATATTAAGGATCAGGGCCGTATTCCATACAAGCAGATGGAAGACGTTGCTACGCCCAACACTGCAAAGGCGAAGGTAACTACGGGCAAGAAGCGTGGTATGGGTGCGGCTCTCCGCGGCTCACGGTTTGTCAACGCCTAGTTGATGTGTGTATTGGTCGCCATTTTTTGGGGCCATTCGTTTTCTTTTGGACTTTATAAGGTTTGTGCTTACGATTGTGGGTATGACAGACCTAAATACCTGTGGTACGATAAGGCATACACGGTGGGACCCGACTATGTATGCCCGGCGAGGTTTTATGAGGTATGATCGAAATAGGGGTCGCGATAGCTGGCGCACAGGCCGCTTATAGTTTTTTGAAAAAAGGTGTCAGTGTCGGCAGAGATCTGCAGGATATGGGCCAACAGTTGCAACAGTGGGCTAACTGTATGGCGGATATTGATCAGGCTGAGAAGATGGCTGAAAAGCCGCCTTGGTACAAGGCTTTGGGCGGTGGCACTCAGGCTCAAGCTATGGAAGTCTTTCTTGCGAGGAAGCAAGCGCAGAAGATGCGAGATGAGTTGCGGGAATTGATATCTCACCCTGCTATTCTTGGTCCGTCTCATTGGCAGGAGTTTTTGCGGATAGAAGCGGAGATTCGGAAGCAAAAGCGTGAGCATGACTTCCGCAGAATGGAGATTAAGCAAACTATTATTGAGTGGATGGCGGGGATATTTGTGTTTATCCTTGGAGTGGGTGGCCTTGTAGTTTTTGTGTGGTTAGCCAATGCTTGAATCAATAGGAAATTTACCGTTTGCAGTACAGGTTGAGAGATCTCGTGAGAGCATCGAAAACCATCAAGCGCAGCAACAGGTGCAAAAGGAACATGCCCTTGCGCACAAGCTTGAAAAAGTGCTTGAGCGGCAAAAACTTGATTTAATGTCCAGTTATGATAGGTTTGGGGCGAAAAACACTGAACTACAGCCGCAAGGACAAGTCTTAGATATGGAGGTCTGAATGGTACAGGTCACTGCAAAATACATTGATAATCTAAAAATACTTCCTCGTTTAATGATGTTAGCTGTTACTGTGCTGACCTATCAGGCGGTGCACTGGTTTATGTCGCTTCCTGACCCGTCGGTAGCACAATCAGGGCTTGTATCTGTCTGCATGGGTGCACTTACAGGCTGTTTCGGCATATGGATGGGCAAGGAGTCCAAGACCACGGTCACGTCCGAAAAGGTTGTTCACGAGGAAAAGTATGACAACCGTTGAGGATTTTATGGTGTTCCTCATGGTGAGGGCGCTTGAGTTTCTTCTTAATACTAAAATGAGCTTATACGGGACGATTGTGGTATGATTACACTTTTAGGAAGCCTGCTAGGGTTTGGTACGTCGTTTCTGCCAGAAGTTTTGAATTATTTTAAGGCGGGGCAAGAGCATAAGCACAATCTTGAGCGAATGCAGCTTGAGATGGACATGATGACGAAGCGCAACGAACTACAGCTTAACATTATGGACAAGCAAGCGGAGATAAAAGAGACGGAAGGTTTATATAAACATGACAGTATCGACGCTGGTTGGTTTATTAACGGACTTAGAGGTTCTGTCCGTCCTGTCATCACTTACGTTTTTTTTGGCCTTTTCGTTGCCATCAAAGTGACGGCGTTGATTGCTTTAATGGACGCTGGTAATGACTTAGGTCGCTCTCTTTCTCTGATTTGGGACGATGCTACATCTGGATTATTTGCCGCTATAATCAGTTTTTGGTTTGGGGGTAGAGCCGTAGGTAAATATATGAAAGCGAAACCATGACATTTAAACTTAGCAGACGAAGCCTTGATAAGTTAGAGGGCGTTGACGAAAGGCTGCAAGCGGTAGCCAAGCAGGCGATTACGTTGACCAAGACAGACTTTGGCGTAATTCAAGGATTGAGAACTTTGGATGAGCAAAAAGAGCTTGTTGCAAAGGGCGCGAGCAAGACAATGAAATCGTTGCATCTTGAGGGAAAGGCTCTCGACATTATGGCCTTTGTAAATTCGCGGGCCTCTTGGGAACTTAATCTTTATGATGATCTTGCTGATGCTATTAAACAAGCCGCAATTATCGTTGGAGTGCCTATCAGGTGGGGTGCTGCGTGGCATATTGATGACATCCGCAAATGGGAAGGCACGATGGAAGAGGCTATGAACGCTTACATTGATTTGCGCCGATCACAAGGCAGACGTCCTTTTATAGATGGTCCCCATTTCGAGATCCGCGAATAATATTTCTTGCATATTTTCTTAACTTTTCCTATAAAAAGACAGAAATATAGGATTTTTTAAGGAAATGGATGAAATTTACGTTGCGGAAGCGGTGTTTCGTATTATAAGGGAACGTAGACATGCCGTTGTTGACCTGATGCAGTATGGCAACGTCAAGTCTATGGAGCAATATCGTGAGCTTATGGGGAACATGGAAGCCCTAAATCACGTGGAACAGGAACTCAAGGGCCTGCTAGATAAACAGGAGCGCAGTGTTGACTAAGGTTGACCTTAAAAGCGTCGAAGACGCGGTAAAAAATCTTTCGGACGCGTATCAAGCTCCGAAAGTTCTCAATCCCGAAGCCATTGATGGAACGTTACTTGATAGGATGCCTTCACCCACGGGTTGGCGCATTCTAATTTTGCCTTACCGCGGCAAGGGTAAGACCGAATCCGGTCTGTATTTACCCGACCAAGTTGTAGAGCAAAATCAGGTTTCAACTCAGGTGGGGTATGTTTTGAAAGTAGGGCCGCTTGCGTACCAAGACGAGGAAAAATTTCCGAAGGGCGCGTGGTGCGAGGAGCGCGATTGGGTTATGTTTGCTCGATACGCGGGTTCTCGTTTTAATATAGACGGCGGCGAAGTAAGAATTTTGAATGATGACGAAATTCTTGCTCGTATAACGGATCCTGCAGATATACTTCACTATTAGAGGCAGAAATGGCAAAAGAAGATCAAATTGAACTAGATTTAGACGACTCTGAAGAAACTGAAATTGAGTTAGACAGTTCTTCGGACTCTTCGGACTCTGACGTAGAGGTTTCAGAGCCGGACGCTTTTGAGAAAGCGGAAAGCAACACGCAGAAGCGCATTGATCGTTTGACGAAAAAAATGCGGGAAGCGCAACGCCGCGAAGAAGAAGCTTTACGGTACGCAAAGAGTGTTCAAGAAGAGTCCAATCAGCTTCGGCAACGATTTGACGCTTTGGACACCAGCTTTGTTAGCGAGTACGAAAGTCGGGTTACCACCCAAATGGATCAGGCGGAGCAAGCTTTGGCCCGTGCTATGGAGATTGGTGACACGGCTGCGGCGGTTGAGGCGAACAAGCGTATAGCATCTTTGGCGATTGAAAATGATCGGTTGTCTCAAGCAAAACGTCAACAGCAAAGCCGGGTTCAGTACGCACAGCAACCGCAACAGCAACAGCAACAGCAACCTCAAGAAATGCGTCGTCCAGACGCGAGGGCGCAGGAGTGGGCGGCTCAGAATGATTGGTTTGGTCAGGATGAGGCGATGACTTTTGCGGCTTTTGGCATTCATAAACGACTTGTTGAGAGCGAAGGGTTTGACCCAGCGACCGAAGAGTATTATACTGAACTTGATCGGCGTATTGGCGAAAAGTTTAATATGCCCGCAAAAACCACCAGTAGACGGCCCGCTCAGACCGTTGCTGGGGTATCAAGAACATCTGGGCGCAGCAGTGGGAAGAAGGTTAGACTCACCCCTAGCCAAGTCGCAATTGCGAAGAAATTGGGTGTGCCGCTTGAAGCATACGCGAAGTACGTGAAGGATTAAGCCATGTCAGATACAGTAAAGCGAACTCCTCGCGCAAATGAAACGAGAGAGAAAACGGCGCAGCGTAGGCCGTGGGCTCCTCCCTCTATGTTAGATGCACCGCCTGCACCGGACGGATTTCGGCATCGTTGGATCCGCGCAGAAACGCGTGGTTTTGATGATACCAAGAATATCAGCGCGAAAGCGCGTGAAGGTTGGGTATTAGTTCGAAAGGACGAATATCCTGATTTTGAGGCCCCGGTTGTTGATTCAGGTAAGTACGAAGGTGTTTTTGGCGTAGGCGGTTTAGTTTTGGCTCGCATCCCAGATGAGACTGCAGAAGAACGTAATGCGTACTATCAACGACGTAACGCGGATCAGGTCCAAGCGGTTGATTCTGAGTTGATGGCTCAAAACCAACATTCAACCATGACGATTTCTAAACCAGATCGTCAGACTCGTGTAACCTTCGGTGGCCCTCGACGGTAGTTAGGGTCGCTCTGATAAGGAGAAAAACAAATGGCAAACCAAGATACTGCCTTTGGTCTTCGTCCTATCGGGCTTAACGGCGCAGGAGCAAATACCACTGGTGTAACTCAGTATGAGATTGCATCTAACAATACAAACGCCATTTACCAGTATTCGCCAGTAATTCCTCTGGCGGCTGGGGTGATTGATATTGTTGGCAATGCCAACGGTGGTACAGTTCCCGCACTTGGAGTCCTTATGGGCGTAGAGTATGTTGATAGTTCTACAGGTAAACCAACTTGGAAAAACTATTGGCCCGGTTCAAACAACGTAAGCGTTGATACGAACCATCCAGTAAAAGCCTTCGTGGCGGACAACCCCAATCAATTGTTTATGGTTGCAGCAGACGGCAGTTCAACTGACCGCGCTACTGCACTTTCGAACATCTTTGCAAACGCCTCTTTGGCGACTGCAACTTCGGGGTCCACAGCAAACGGTCGTTCAACTGCAGAGCTTGATATCTCAACAGTTGCGACTACTGCGACACTGTTCATGCGTGTTGTCGGCCTCACGGGCGACGTTGCGAACTTGGACTATGACGCAGCGGGTGTGAACTATGTTGTTCGTTTTAACTTCCACCACAACGCGCCTTGTTCGAGTTCTGATTCTCAAACAACCGCGGCGTCCACAGGCATTTAAGGAGGGCTGAAATATGGCTATCTCTCGCGCACAATTAGCGAAAGAGTTGGAACCCGGCCTTAACGCCTTGTTCGGACTTGAGTATGATCGTTACGAAAACGAACATGCCGAAATCTTTGAAGAAGAATCTTCGGATCGTGCATTCGAAGAGGAAGTGATGCTCGGTGGATTTTCCACAGCACCTATTAAAGCTGAAGGCGCTGCCATCAACTTTGATGATGCACAGGAAACATACACTGCGCGTTACACACATGAGACAATTGCTCTTGCGTTTTCTATTACGGAAGAAGCAATTGAGGACAATCTTTATGATCGTCTCGCATCTCGTTACACCAAAGCTCTGGCTCGCTCTATGGCGCAGACAAAGCAAATCAAAGCAGCCAACATTTTGAACAATGCGTTCAACACGGGTGCTAATGCAATTGGTGATGGTGCGGCTCTGTGTTCTTCGGCACACCCATCATTGTCTGGTAACCAGCGCAACCTTTTGTCAACTCCGGCAGACCTCAACGAGACTTCTCTTGAGCAAATGCTAATTGACATTGCTGGTTTCACTGACGAACGTGGTTTGAAAATTGCCGTTCGTGGTATGAAGCTTATTATTCCGAAAGAGCTTCAGTTCATCGCGGAGCGTGTACTTAATTCAAATCTGCGTCCGGGCACAGCGGACAATGACACCAACGCAATGCGCAGCATGGGGATGCTTCCTGACGGAGCGGTTGTAAACCACTTCCTGACGGATACTGATGCATTCTTCATCAAGACTGATGCGCCAAACGGTTTCAAATATTTCAACCGTTCAGCCATCAAGACTGCGATGGAAGGTGACTTTGACACTGGCAACATGCGCTTTAAAGCACGTGAGCGTTACAGCTTCGGTGTTTCCGACTGGCGTTGTGTTTTTGGTACACCCGGCGCATAAATTGTGCTACAATAGGGGGACTGATGGTATTTCATTAGTCATCCTCCCTGTTAAACTAGGGGCTACTTCGGTAGCCCCTTTCTTTTTAAAAATTTCTGTGTATACTTTAATTATCCCTGACAGCCAATAGGCTGACACACCCAAAGACAGGAGATCAAAATGGGTCTAACTACCTTTTCAGGTCCCGTTCGTTCTGAACGCGGATTTACTGCTGTAGGATCAACCGCAGTCGTAGCAATCACAGCAGAAACAACTCTCACATATGCAGACCACGTAGGACGCATTATTGAAATCAATGATGCAGACGGTGCGGTTACGCTTCCAGCAATCACCAGCGACACCATTGGCGCAACCTACAAGTTCTTTGTAGGCACCACTGCTTCTGACTTGGATATCAAAACAGATGGCACAGATAAGTTTGTTGGCAATCTCGTTCTTGCCGCCGCCGCCACTTCTCAAGCTAGGGGTTTCGCTCCTGCAGCAAGCAACGATGTTATTTCTATGAACGGCACCACTACAGGTGGTATTGCTGGTTCTGTTGTGGAAGTCACAGCAATTGCAACTGCAGAATATCTTGTTACTGGCACATTGTTAGGATCAGGCACACTCGCTACTCCGTTTGCTGATAGCTAATAGGAGTAAGATATGCGTTCTGATGTACAATCGAAACGTGTTACTGGAACGGGGTCACTCAGTGTTGGCCCCGCTCGAATCCGTCAGATCCAAGTATTAACAACTACTGGATCTCCTAGATTGACGATTACTGATGGTAACGGTGGCTCTACAGTTCTTGATCTGGACTTTATTGCATCTGACTCTCACTCAGTAAATATTCCGTCTGACGGTATTCGTGTCAGTGACGTGTACGTTTCTGCATTTACTAACATCACTGCTATGACGGTGTTTTATAACTGAGGTGAGTTATGGCTGGAAATGATGTATTATCTGCGCATTCTCACACATCTGCGACACTAATAGGTCGTAGGTGTAGGCTTAGGGGTGTTGTTGTAAACACGTCTTCTGGTTCAACGGGAGATGTTATTTTTTACGATAATGCTTCTGCTGCTTCTGGAACAGTTCTTCTTGAGGTGGATGAAAAGTCTCAAGGTATGAGCGATATTATTATACCAGGAGATGGCATTCTGGCTAAGAATGGGGTTTATGTTTCACTTCCAGCAAATGTAACTGCAACAATATTCTACGAGTAAGCTATGGCTGAAAAGAAAAAGAAGGATAGTCGGTTAGAACGCGCAGGAGTTAGTGGGTACAACAAACCCAAGCGCACACCTAATCACCCAAAGAAGTCACACATCGTTGTGGCTAAAGAGGGTGATAAGGTAAAGACTATTCGCTTTGGTCAGCAGGGTGTAAAGACAAATCAGACCGTAGGGCAGCGAAAAGCCTTTAAGTCTCGTCACGCGAAGAACATTAGTAAAGGTAAAATGTCTGCAGCTTATTGGGCTGATCGTGTTAAGTGGTCCCCTAGTAAAACTAAATCTAGCTCTCCAAAATGGAAGAAAGGTTCGTAATGGATATCTTGAGCAGTAAGGTTGTGATGGGGGTCGCAGCGGCTTTAATCGGTCTAGTGGGCGCGGTTTCGTATAATTGGGCTAGTTGGACGACAGAAACCTTGATCGCTGTAGATAAGCGAACTGAAGTCATGGCTGTTCAGATGCAAGCAATAAAACTGGAACTGGAGCGTTTGTATGCCGCTAACAGATAAGGGCAAAGAAATCATGCGCTCCATGAAGAAGGAGTATGGCCCTAAAAAGGGTGAGCGTGTGTTCTATGCTTCTAAGAATAAAGGAACGATATCTGGTGTAGAAGAAATGAAATACGGCGGCTTTACTTCTACTGGTGATGACACGAAAGATCTCAACCTTATTCGAATGGGTAAAGGTGGCAAAACAAAAAGTAGAGTCAATGAGGCAGGTAACTACACAAAACCATCATTGCGCAAACGGTTGTTTGAGAAAATTAAAGCTGGCGGGAAAGGCGGAAAGCCTGGGCAATGGTCAGCCAGAAAGGCTCAAATGCTTGCAAAGCAGTATAAAGAAGCTGGGGGTGGATATAAAAACTGATGGGACTGAAGAAGTCGCAGAAAAGCCTTAAAGCTTGGACCAAACAAAAGTGGCGTACTAAAAGTGGAAAACCGTCTACCCAAGGTCCTAATGCTACTGGTGAACGGTATTTACCTTCTTCGGCTATTAAGTCTCTTAGCGATAGTGAGTATGCAGCTACCACAAGAGCAAAACGACAAGGCACTAAGGCAGGTAAGCAGTATGTGGCTCAACCTAAAAAAGTTGCAAAGAAAACAAAACGACACAGAAGTGTAGTGACATAGGATAGCGTCATGGCAGTAGTAACTCCAGATTTACCAGAGCTTTTTGAGGAGGCATATGAACGGGCTGGCCTCACCATGCGTACTGGCTATGACCTTAAAACGGCCCGTAGAAGTCTTAACCTTTTAACATTGGAGTGGCAAAACCGTGGGCTTAATCTCTTCACTATTGAATCGGGTACGATTGCTGTTACGGCAGGTACGGCAACGTATACCCTTCCTTCGGACACAATCGACATCATCGAACACCAAATCCGAACAGGAACAGGAACCAACCAAGTCGATACCTCGCTCGAAAGAATCAGTGTTGCAACCTACGCCCAGCAAACCAACAAAAACACGCAAGGTAGGCCGACCCAAATCTACGTCCAAAGGCTCCCAACGGAAACAAAAGTAACGCTGTGGCCTGTGCCTGACAGTACGACAACGTACACAATATTTTACTATAGGCTTAAAGGTATAGATGGTCTTTCCTCTGGTGTGGGCGATACTGTTACGTCTGTGCCGCCACGTTTCGTGCCGTGTCTTGTTGCGGGTATGGCTTACTACCTCTCAATGAAAAGACCAGAATCCGCAGGGAGAGCAACGGCACTAAAGCAAGAATATGAGTTTCAGTTTCAATTGGCGGCTGGTGAGGATGAAGAAACAGCGTCAATTAAGTTTGTTCCCTTTAATACGTTTGCTTTAGGTGGGTGATGTCATACGCTGCTGGTAAATATGCTTTTGGGTTCTGCGACAAGACAGGGTTTAGGTATCCACTTAAAGATCTTGTTCCAGAGTTTAAAAATGGTGTGAAGACAGGATTTCTTGTCGGAAAAGATGTGGTGGATCCTGATCAGCCGCAAAACTTTCTGGGGCGCGTAAAAATATTTGACCCTCAGTCTCTGCAGAATCCAAGACCAGATACATCCGAACAGGAGAGCAGAGGGTTATTTGGCTTTAATCCTGTGTGGAATGACGCTCAGTACATGACAGCGCAAGTTGGAAGTGTTAATATATCTATATCGTAGGAGATATAACTATGAAAAAGAAACCTATAGCTATGAAAAAAGGTGGCGCACCTAAAACAAGCTTGCGCCCTAAAGCCAGACCTCTTTCTGAAAAAGAAAAAGAAAGAAAAAAAATTGATTCAGACATGAGGCGCTTGAGGCAGAAGACTGCTATGGCGCACGGTCTTGATGACTACGGCAGGGGCAAAGCCGCATCACAAGGTAAGTTGAAGGATAAATCTGCAGAGAAAAGTGAATCTTTCTTATTTACGCTGCCTGAAGAACAAAAGAAAATGGGTGGCGGCAAAATGCACCGTATGCCAGATGGTAGTATGATGGCTGGGGCTTCCCACGGCATGAACTATGGTGGTAAGGTAAAGAAAATGAAGTATGGCGGTAAGTGTCGCGGAATGGGTGCGGCAACTCGCGGTGGCAACTTTAGTAAAGATGGATAAGTTCAAATGAACTATTCTCAGCTAGTACAGGCAGTGAAAGATTACACTGAGAATACGGAGACAACCTTCGTAAACAACATTGACGTTTTTATTCAGCAAGCGGAAGAGCGGATAAATAGAGACGTTCAAATACCTGAACTTAGAAAGAATGCAACTGGGAATACCTCTGCAAGTGTTCCTTATCTAGGAAGACCGTCTGACTTCTTATCTACTTTCTCTTTGGCTGTAATTGATGGCAGCAACAACTACACATATCTCCTTGAAAAAGAAGTAAACTTTATAAGAGAAGCGTATCCTAGTCAGTCAACTACTGGGCTACCAAAGTATTATGGTATGTTTGATGGGGATACATCTTCCTCAAACGGGAATTTTATATTGGGTCCGACCCCAGATGCTGCCTATAGTGTAGAAATACACTACTATTATGACCCACCTTCTATCGTTACTTCGACAACCTCTTGGCTGGGAGACAATGCGGAAACCGCGCTTCTTTACGGCACCCTTTATGAGGCGTATACTTTTATGAAGGGGGAGCCAGACATTTTGCAAAATTATTTGCAAAGGTATCAAAGTGCTTTAATAAACATGGCGTCTCTTGGTGTAATGATTAAGAGTGACACGTATAGAGAGGATGCTGCATAATGGCTATTACACAAGCAACATGTACCTCGTTTAAGCAAGAATTGCTTGAGGCTGTTCACGACTTTACATCTCATGTCTTTAAGATTGCGCTGTATAGCGATTCAGCAACACTAGGGGCTGGTACTACAGTTTACTCTACAGACAATGAGATAACAAACACATCAGGCACCGCATATACTGCTGGTGGCAAAGCACTAACCACTATAGCGCCAACATCATCAGGAACGGTTGCGTTTGTGGATTTCGACAATATCAGTTGGACAAGTGCTTCGTTTACCGCCCGTGGTGCGCTGATATATAATTCTTCCGCTTCCAATAAAGCTGTGGCTGTGTTAGACTTCGGAAGTAATCGCGTAGTCTCCGATGATACATTTGAGGTTCAGTTCCCCGTATCTTCTGCTACAACTGCTGTAATTAGAATAACATAGGAGTTTACTTATGGCTAGTTTTACAAAGGTAAACGATTTTGTCGTGAACCTCGCAAATGCAATGGACTTAGACGCAGACACGTTGGTTGTGGCTTTGTCGAACACAGACCCAACAGCGGGTACGAATGTGGTAAGTGATGGAAATGGAGTGCTGGCTAACATTTCTCAAATTAGCTACACAAACCTATCCTCTCGTACACTGCAATCCGTGACATCGACACAGACGAATGGTACGTATAAGCTCTCTGCCAATGACTTAACGCTTACTGCATCAGGTGGTTCGGTTGCTGCTTTCCGTTACATCGTTATTTATGATGACTCTGTAACATCACCTGCAGATCCTGTAATTGGGTATTACGACTACGGCACGTCTCTTACCCTTAATGATGGTGACACGTTTACAATTGACATAGGCGCAAACGGTATCCTGACACTCACATAAGGTTAGTTCGTCGTGGCAAAGCTTTTCAATAGAGCAAAAATGACGACTGCCAGTACGGGGACTGGCACCGTTGTTTTAGGTAGTGCAGCTACAGGTTTCCAAACCTTTGCTGCTGCAGGGGTAAGTAATGGTGACGTTGTTCAATACGTCATCGAAGAAGGTGCTAATTTTGAAATCGGCACTGGTACTTATACGTCTGCCTCTACGTCTCTAACGCGCTCTCCAACGGAAAGCAGTAGTGGTGGTAGTGCGATTAACCTCGCAGGGGATGCCACCGTTTCGATTGTGTCCGTAGCTGTAGACTTCACTAGAATACAGAATGCGGGAACCACCAAGGTGGAAGCCACGGCTACAGGTGCAACTGTCACAGGTAATCTTGCGGTTACTGGTACGGTAGACGGTAGGGATGTCGCGGGAGATGGTACAAAGCTAGATGGTATAGAGAGTAGTGCAGATGTTACCGACAGCACAAATGTAGGCTCTTCTCTTACTGACTTTCCCACAGATACAGACGCAGCAAGTACCGACCTTATTCCTGTTTATGATACGACTGCGGCTCGTTGGGAAAAGCAAACCATTGCCAATGCTGCTTTAGTTGGTCCGACAGGACCTACAGGACCCACAGGTCCCACTGGCCCTACAGGCCCTACAGGTCCACAGGGTCAGAAGGGCGAAAAGGGACAGAAGGGCGAAAAGGGTCAAAAGGGTGAGATCGGTGCAACGGGTCCTACAGGGCCAACTGGTCCTACGGGTCCTACAGGCCCTACTGGCCCACAGGGTCAAAAAGGTGAGAAAGGCGAGAAGGGTCAAAAGGGAGACACGGGCGCTACTGGTGCAACGGGTCCCACAGGCCAAAAAGGTGAGAAGGGTCAAAAAGGGGATACAGGTGCTACGGGACCTACTGGTCCTACTGGACCACAAGGCCAAAAAGGTGAGAAGGGCCAAAAGGGGGACACTGGTCCTACGGGACCTACGGGTCCGACTGGACCACAAGGTCAGAAAGGTGAGAAGGGCCAAAAAGGCGATACTGGATCTACAGGTCCCACAGGTCCGACTGGCGCAGATGGACCCACAGGTCCTACTGGGCAAAAAGGTGAGAAGGGTCAAAAAGGTGAGGTGGGTGCAGATGGACCCACGGGGCAAAAAGGTGAGAAAGGACAAAAAGGTGAGGTAGGTGCAACAGGCCCAACTGGCCCCACGGGGCAAAAAGGTGAGAAGGGTCAAAAAGGTGAGAAGGGTCAAAAAGGTGAGGTAGGATCAACTGGGCCGACAGGGCCAACTGGATCGACGGGGCCAACAGGTCCAACAGGGCCGCTTACTTCTGGCATCATCGTTATGTGGTCTGGTGCAATTTCTGCCATTCCAAGCGGCTGGGTTCTTTGTAATGGTGCAAACGGAACGCCTGACTTGCGAGCGCGATTTGTTATAGGTGCGCAAGCTGACAGCGGTCAGACATATGACGTCGGAGATACGGGCGGTACAACCAACGTAACTCTTGCAACGAGCAACCTGCCTTCTCACACTCATGGTTCGGGTAATTTTGCGGTAGCATCGCACTCTCACGGAGCGGGTAACTTTGCAGTAGCATCACATACGCACAGTTCTGGTAACATTGTTACTTCGAATACTGGTTCGCATAGTCATAACCTTGCTCAAGCAGCATATCAAAATGGTTATGCGGGAAACAGTGGTCGAAATAGGTTAAACTATAACCCCGGCGGCAATGTGGTAAACAATATAAGCTCTGCTGGCGCTCACTCACATAACACATCAGGAAACACGGGGTCTGCTTCTCCGGGTCTAAGCGGAAACACGGGTAATGCTTCTCCGGGTCTAAGTGGAGACACAGGGGCCACAGGGTCGGGAACTGCGGTTAGTATTCTTAATCCATACTATGCGCTTGCGTATATTATGAAAACTTAGGTGGGGAAAATGAAAACACTAACGATAGAAACAAATGGTTCTGTAAGCATTTGTATTCAACAAGCAAATACTGAAAAAAGCATAGTAAGCAATACAGAAGACGCTTTCTTTTCAGAAGCTGCCGTAAATGCTTTCAATGCAATAATAACGCAACTCCAGACGGAGGGGTGCCATTATGTTCACTTTGAAAAATCAGACCATATTGAAATAAAACATAAGCGCCGCCTTGCAGAAGTAGAAGATTGGGCGGGGGATTTCCCAGATATTTTTGAAAACTTAGATCAAGTTATAAGAGACTATGAAGCGGCAATTGCTTTAGCTCAAGCGGAAATAGAACACGCAGTATCTGAGTGAGATTTTTAAAATGCAAATTAAATTTTTTACCGATGCCCATCTCATGGATGGTATACCAAAACCTGTGAAAGCAAATAAACATTTGCCATCATATTTTAAAGCTATTCCCCCTCAAACAACTTCTCACCCGTCAAGTGGAACTGTAAAAAGGTGTGTTCCTTTTTTAGAAGCTTGTTCGATGGGGTATATAATACCAATGTGGGCTGACATGTTTGTGACAGCTAAAGATGGAGATTTGAATTTTGATTTTCCACCAAATTACATTCCGCAAGAAGATTTTAAGGGTAGAACAGGATCGGCATTTTCATTTCACAACATAGAGCAAATTAAAGATCACCCTCTTCAAAATAAAAAATATGGAGAACATACGTGCAAGCTACATAACCCTTGGATAATTGAAACATCCGAAGGCGTGTCCTGTTTGTTTACATCACCTTTAAATCACATGGAAACGCGTTTAAAGATTTTAGACGGGGTTGTTGAGACGGACAAATACTACAACCACATTAATTTTCCTTTTTTATGGACAGGTGGCGATGGTGAATTTTTTATTCCGCAGGGTACGCCATTAGTTCAAGTTATTCCTTTTCAAAGAACAGAATGTGAAGTTGGTTATGGGCAAGTAGATTCTGAACGAAGAGATAAAACTCACGCTTCTATAGCCACTGTGATGAGGAATGGTTATAAAACACAGATACATCATAAGGGTGAGAAATTAAGGCTTGTAGAGTAAAAGATTAAATATTTTCGGGAGTGGGAAAAATGAGACAAAACTGGAGAATGTGGTCGGGGGCAATTAGTAATTTTCAAATTGCAAAAATAGTTTCAAAAGCTGAAAATATACAGAAGGCAGAAACATTTAACCAAGGCGGTTCCGAAGTAAGATCAAGCAGGGTGGCTTGGCTTTCTGACAATAAAGATATTTTGGACATGTTGTTTGAATATGTTGAAGAGGCAAATCAAAACCACTTTAAAACACACGTCTATAAAAAAGCAGATATCCAGTATACGGAGTATCATGCTTCAGAAGGGGGCCATTATAATTGGCACCATGATATTGATTGGGTTCGCAATGATGGCTTGGATCGAAAGCTTAGTGTGACTGTGCAGTTGAGTGAACCACACGAATACGAAGGGGGAAACTTTGAGTTTTCTGAGGTAGAAAGCCCAAATAGTCAAAGCCGTGCAAAAGGTACGGTTTTGGTGTTTCCCAGTTATTTAAGTCACAGGGTCATGCCCGTAACCAGAGGTATAAGAAAAAGTCTTGTTGCTTGGTTTGAGGGTCCGACTTGGCAATAGTTTATCAGATATCTCTTCATGGGGATGCTTTTGATGCTAGGCAACTATCTTGGGAAAGTGCAATTGAACTTTCTGGCTGCAAGCCAGATCTTGCGTGGAAAGACCCAATACACAACAGATCTTTACTTATTGGAGAATTTGGGTGTGCTGTAAGTCATCTGCGCGTATGGAGAAAAATTGCAGAGTCAGGTATTAACGGCATTATTTTAGAAGAAGATGCGGTCTTTACCTCTATAGATCCCGTAGATGTTTCTGACAAATTAAGGGTATATCATAGCGTTTGGCTGGGGTATCGGTGGAATGATCTAGGTTACTGGTACAATGCTCATGCGTATGCAATTACTCCAGATACGGCAAGGTATTTGTGCGAGGGGTTTTCGGATTCTATAATACCCGTAGACGAATGGTTGCCATATAAGTTAAAAGGAAAACAGAATTACTTTTATGTTCCCGAAAAGGTTCGTCAGATCCCAAGGGAAGATAGACCAAGCACAATAGAGGTGGGACCAATGAACGTGCATGTATTAACTGTCGGTACAGATGAAACAAAAATGTGGGCGCTTGAGCAATCAGCAAAACGCTTTGGTGTAAGTTATCTTAACCTTGGAAACGGAGTTACTTGGGGCGGCGGCACGATGGAAGGCGAAGGAGGGGGACACAAAATCAATCTTGTTCGTGGTCATTTAACAAGCCTTCCAGACGAGGATATTGTTTTGTTCTGTGATGGCTACGATGTAATGTTTGTTGATGACTTGCAAACTATTAAAGACCGTTTCTTTGGTTTTGATTGTGATATTCTTTTTGCAGCGGAAAGAAATTGTTGGCCTCAACCTATATTAGCCGCTCAATTTCCTATGACTTCAAGCCCTTACAAATATCTGAATAGCGGTTTGTATATAGGTAAAGTTGGTATGCTTAAACAATTCTTAAACGAAGCTATTGCTGACGAACATGATGATCAATTATGGATTCAGAAACGGTTCCTCTCTGTTGACGACATTAACGTAAAGCTTGATTATGAGGGTTACATTTTTCAGTGTGATGATGATGTTTCCTTTAATGGGATACAGGTATCAAACGGGATGTGCTGCCCTTGCATATATCATGGAAATGGTGGACCTGAAGCTAAACAAAGATTCCTGAATTTGGCAAATAAAATTGGTTTTCAAAGCTCTGCATCTCAAGATCATCAGGTGCAATCCCCACCAATAAACTCTTTAGACTATGAGGAAGTAGCGCAAGATATTCTTGTGGTTCCATTTTGGAGTAAAGATAGGTGTCAAGAAATCATTCAAACCTCTGAGGCTGTTGGTGGATGGGGCAATATGGAAGGCGATAAGTTTCCCGCTCAAGAAATACGAGTAAGAAAACTTGGGTTATGGGACGAACTTGAGTGGGTTTGGAAGGAACAATTAGGGAAAGTAGCAGAAAAAAAATGGACTCCTATGGAACACATGGGGTTACGAGATGCGTTCACAATGCGTTATTCAATGGACACTCAGACGAGTTTAGGGTTTCATACAGATGCTTCATTGGTGACTGGCAGCGTAAAACTAAACGATGATTATGAAGGCGCGGAGCTTATTTTCCCGCATCAAAACTTCTCCAATAAAGATGTTCCCGTTGGGCATTGCATCCTGTTTCCAAGTCAAGTGACGCATGGTCACAAGGTAGAGCCTTTGAAGTCTGGGGTAAAATACTCTCTTACAATGTGGACAAGTCGTTATCGCGGTGACGTAAATGAGTAAGTTTTTTGTTGAAATCGGTGCGGCAAACTTTAATACCTTGCTGCCTTTGGCAAAAGCGGGATGGCGAGGAATAGTAGTGGAACCTGTTCCACACCTGTTTGATCAGTGTGTAGAAATGTTTTTGCCCTATGATGTTAGGGTCGTTCAAGCGGCTATTTCTGACTATGATGGGCATATAGAATTTGCCGTTGCTAGAGACAACGGGACGTGGCTTACTGGGTGTTCCCATGTTGTTGCGGGTAATCATCTTGGTGAGAAGTTAAGTGATCATCCATTGAACAAGGATAATTTTAATGAAAGGATTACGGTAGATTGTCTCACTTTAGACAAATTGCTTAGTGGTGTAGACTCTGTGGACTTGATGAAGGTCGATGCAGAGGGACATGAAAACAATATTTTCAACGCCTATTCGTTTCGGATAAAGCCTTCTTTCTTGAAAGTTGAACATAAGCACATAGATGACATTCATTTAAAACAAACTTTAGAACAAAATGGGTATTTGGTTTGGACAGAAAAAGATGATATATATGCAGTAACATAACAAGGGATACTTTGTATGCTTACTCAACGCCCTATAGCCAGCGCCCCCATAGGAACGTCAGGCACATCTGATTTTGTAATTCACTTAGATAGTGGCTCTTTCACGCTCAGTATGAAAGGTGCCGCAAAGCTCATTACCAATGTTAAGCTGCCGGGTGAATTTTTAATAAACGGGCAAGCCATAACATTCACGACAGCTATGAACGTGGATGCGGATTCTGGTTCTTTTTCTGTTACGGGGCAAGATGTAACACTTCGTACTGGTAAGGTGGTTGAGGCAGAATCTGCAACCTATACTTACACGGGCCAAGCCATTGGCACCGCGATAGCTTTAAGTATACCTCTGGACTCAGGCACGTTTGAGATAACAGATCAAACCGCTGTCGTTACCGCTCAACTTAACATCTCACTGGATAGCGGTTCGTTTGCTTACACAGGGCAACCTATTTCTAAGGTAATAACGGAGGTCGTTGATTCTGGGTCGTTTACTTACTCTGGTCAAGATGTCGGCCTAACCAAAGTAATGAGCGTAAGCGCGGAGTCAGGATCCTTTGCTTTAACGGGTCAGGATGTAACGGGTGCTACCACAAGGCAAAGTGATTCTGGATCATTTAGCCTGACAGGCAACGATGTTGGCACCCGCATAGCAATGAACGTGTCCCTAGAGGACGTTGCTTTTGAGACGACGGGTCAAGACATTGGCACAACAAAAGCAATGAACATTGATCTGGACAGTGGCACGTTTACGGTTACTGGACAGAATATTACAGAAGACATTACAGAAGTAGTTGACGCGGGATCCTTCACTTACTCTGGTCAGGTAATTAATTTCCCCATAGCCATGAACGTGACCGCAGAGGCGGGTTCGTTTGCGCTTACTGGTGAGGATATTGATTTTGAAATTGCCTTTAGCATGGTTGCCGAAAGCGGCACCTTCACGCTTACTGGTCAAGATATAGCAAAATCTATTTCAGAGCGGTTGGATTCTGGTACATTCACATACAGCGGTCAGGACATATCCTTTAAGCAGGGTGTTTTCTCTGGAAGCTTTGAGCTTACTGTTGAGCTTACAGGTGTTCAAGTGTGGGGCCAGATTATTCCAAATCAAGATCCAAACTGGCAACAGCTTGTTGCTTAAAAGAGAAATTGCACGTATACTCTGAGATGAAATAGTGCAATAGAACTTTACAGACGGGTTCAACATGGCTTCATATTCAAACATCAATGGCATAAAAAGCATCACCACAGGTGACGAAGCTGGCACTTGGGGGACCAGTACGAACACAAATCTTGATATCCTAGATGCAGCAAGCAGGGGATATAAGAAGATTACTGTGGCAGATAGTAATTTTACTCTGCCAATGGACAATAATCCAACTGCTGTAGAGAATGGACACTACTTTGGCATTGAGTTTTCTGGAGCAAATAGCGCATCAAGAACAATAACAATAGAACAAAACGATCATGCTTTAGTATATGCATTTCTAAACAACACAGGGCAAGACCTAGTAATTCAGCAAGGCGATGGAAGCGGGGGAACTGTTACCATTGGCAATACGAATGGTGCTATTGTTTTCTGTGATGGTGCTGGCACTGGGGCAAAGGTTACAAACCTGTCGTCTGCATTGAACACAAGTTCTGCGGATCAGCTTACAAATGCTAGAGAATTTTCCATTACAGGAGACATAACTGCAGCGGCTGTTTCTTTCAATGGCACCGCAAACGTGGCGCTGAGTGCAGCAATAACGGCGGGGTCAATCGTTGACGCTGATATTAATGCAAGCGCCGCCATCGCCGATACAAAGCTGGCAACGATTTCTACAGCCAGTAAGGTTGCCAACTCTGCCACCACAGCAACAGATGCCAATACAGCTAGTGCCATTGTTGCAAGGGATGGCTCTGGTAACTTCAGCGCGGGTACGGTTACTGCGGCTCTTACGGGTAATGTCACAGGTAACGTGACGGGCAATGTTACTGGAAACGTCACGGGCAACGTCACTGGAGACGTTACGGGCAATGTCACGGGCGATCTTACTGGGGATGTTTATGCCAGCAACGGTACAAGTAAGGTTCTTGAGAGTGGCACTGACGGTACGGATGCTACATTTACAGGTGCCGTTACGGGTACTGTTTCAGGAAATGCGGGTACGGCGACTGCTTTAGCGTCAGCGCAAAACTTTTCCATTACGGGGGACGTTACGGCATCCGCCGTTTCTTTTGACGGAACAGGGGCCGTTGCTTTGAGCGCGGCGATTACTGCAGATACAATTGTCAATGCTGACATAAAGTCAGACGCCGCTATTGTGGATACAAAGCTCGCCACCATTTCTACTTCTGGCAAAGTTTCTAACTCTGCAACAACAGCTACTGATGCAAACACGGCAAGTGCGATTGTAGCTAGGGACGGTAGTGGGAATTTTAGCGCAGGTACAATTACAGCCGCCTTGTCAGGTAATGCATCTAGTGCGTCTCAAGTGGCTGTTGCAGAAAGTGGAAATACAAATACAGATTATGAGATTGTTTTTGTAACGGGACCAGGCGGTGGAAACGAAGCTCTTTATGTTGACAATGCAACGCTAGAGTATAACCCCTCTACTGAAACCCTTAAAGTTCCTAGAATATTGCTTGAACCTGTTACTAGTGGTGGAGCGGGTAGTATTTCATTTGAGGGCGCTACTGCCGATGCATTTGAAACAACTATAACCCCCACAGACCCCACAGCAGATAGAACGGTTACTGTTCCAGACGAAAGTGGAACTATTGTTTTAAAAGACGGGAGTGGGAATTTTAGTGCAGGTACGATTACTGCGGCCCTTTCAGGAAACGCAACTACTGCGTCAACTTTGCAAACCGCACGAACCATAGCGGGACAAAGCTTTAATGGAAGCGCAAACATTAGCATTGGGCCTACGGACTTAACGGGGGTCACAGCTAGTGCTTCTGACATAAATACAGCGTCTACAAACTATGTTCCTTCAGGTGGAATTATTATGTGGTCGGGCGCAATTGCCGCGATACCCACGGGCTGGGTTCTTTGCGATGGTAACAACTCAACCCCCGATTTGCGAGATAGATTTATTGTTGGCGCAGGTAGCACTTACGCTGTAGATGATACAGGTGGTTCGTCCACTGTAACACTCACTGAGGCAAACCTTCCAAGCCACACACATGGAGCGGGTACACTAGCTACGGCTAGTGCGGGATCTCATACGCATACTACTTCAGCAACATTTAGAGAATCATCTGGAGTTGGAGACTCTTCTTATCAAAACAAAACTGTCTATAGTGAAGGACTTTCTTCTGAAATTACAATTGACAGTGCAGGAGCGCATACGCACACAATTAGTGGAAGCACTGGCTCAACGGGTAGCGGAACAGCCCATGAGAACAAACCACCCTATTATGCACTTGCTTACATTATGAAGACTTAAACATGCCATACACAGATCTTCGCTTCAAACCGGGCATAAACAAAGAGATTACTTCTTTTTCTGAAGGTAATGGGTGGGTTGATTGTGATAAAATACGTTTTAGATTTGGTTATCCAGAAAAGTTAAATGGCTGGGAAAAGAACACTTCAAACTCTTTTCTTGGTGCGTGTCGTGGGTTGCATGAATGGGTTGCTCTTAGCGGCGAAGGTTTTTTAGGTGTTGGCACTCAATTAAAATACTACGTTAAACAGGGTACGGGATTTAATGATGTTACGCCCATTAGGCTTACAACTGGTGCGGGGGATGTGACATTTGCCGCGACGAATGGATCTTCAACGATTACAGTTACTGACGTAAATCATGGCGCTGTCGAAAATGATTTTGTAACATTTAGTGGTGCCGTTTCTTTAGGTGGCGCAATTACAGCGGACATTCTCAATCAAGAGTATCAAATTGTTTCGGTTGCGGACGGTAATACATATACGATCCAAGCAAGAACCGTAAGCAGCATATCAAGTATAACTGAAAACGGATCCTTAAATCCGACATTGGTCGCTGCCAATTCAAGTGACACAGGCAACGGCGGTGCATCTGTTGTGGGTGTTTATCAGATAGGCACAGGTCTTAACTCTTCTGTTTCTGGTACTGGATGGGGTGCTGGACTTTGGGGCGGTACAAATAACGGCGCTCTGCAGACAACTCTTAATGAAGGTGGAACGCTTAGTGATAGTGACACTACAATCACCGTCACATCTGCCACGGGTATTGCAGCAAGCGATGTAATTTTGATAGGCGGCACTGAACTCGTTTTGGTTGGTGGGGTTAGTTCAAATGACCTTACTGGGTGTACGCGAGGGTATAATGGAACAACTGCAACATCTCATGCTGATGGCTCTGTGGTTCGTTTAACAGACGGAAATGCTGACAGTGCCGATGACTTTAATGGCTGGGGTGAAGGTGTTGCTACAGGTACTCAAACAGCCACAACAGGTCTAAGAATATGGTCGCATGATAATTTTGGAGAAGACCTGATATTCAATGAAAGAAATGGTCAGGTATTTTACTGGGACAAAACAAGTGGCGTTGGAACGCGTGGCGTGGAACTTTCAACGCTTTCGGGTACACCGCGATCTGTTCCTCAGAGGTGCGCTCAAATTTTGCTATCAGACAGAGACAGGCATGTTATTGCTTTTGGGTCAGATGGGTTGGGTGCGCCCTCTGATACTCAAGGCGATGGCACTCAAGATCCAATGCTTATTAGGTTTTCAAGCCAAGAAAATCCTATAGATTGGTATCCCACAGATACAAATACCGCAGGGGATCTTAGAATTGATACAGGATCTAAGATTGTTCAAGCAGTAGAAACGAGGCAACAAATAGCTGTATTCACAGACATTGCTGTGTATGCCATGCAATTTATTGGGCCACCCTTTACTTTTGGGATTAATCTTGTTTCGTCAAACATTACGATTGCAAGTCCAAAAGCTGCGGTTGCTGTGAATGATATTGTTTATTGGATGGGTAACGCAGAATTCTATAGCTATGCTGGTTCTGTTCAAAGAATACCATGCACAGTTAGGGACTACGTGTTTAACGATTTCAATACAAGCCAAATAGAAAAAGTTGTTGCTGGGTCTAATGTTTCTTTTGCAGAGGTTTGGTGGTTTTATCCATCATCAAGCTCTTCAGAAAACGACAGATACGTTGTGTTTAATTATCAAGAAAACATTTGGTACGTTGGCACGTTAAGTCGAACAGCTTGGCTGGATAGAGGGATTGGCTCTGTGCCAGTTGCAACTAGCGAGGATAGCTATCTGTATAATCATGAAACGGGTGCCAAGGCAGATGGTTCTGCTATGACAGCATTTATAGAGTCTGGCGACATGGATATTACTGATGGTAACCAGTTTAGCTTTATAAGCCGTGTTATACCTGACTTGAATTTTAGGGAAACAAACGTAAACAACACCACGGTAAACTTTATATTCAATGCGAAAAATGCACCGGGTCAAACAGCACAAACCACGAATACAGATACTATTACAAAGACATCGAATACGCCTGTAGATCAATACACGAGTCAGTATCAAACAAGAATTAGAGGGCGCAGCTTTACATTCAAGGTGGAGTCTACAGATGCTGATGTTTTGTGGAGACTTGGAATCCCTCGCGTTGACATAAGACAGGATGGCAGACGATGACTATAGCACCAGTCCCATACTTTCCCGTACCGCCACCCACTTACTCACAGCAGTACTTAGCAGAAATAACTAGGGCTTTTTCTACGTTTGCCGCCCAAATAACGAACCCTGCTATAGCAAAGCCTGTGTTGATAGAAATACCGACATCCGCTCAAAGCGGAGATCCAGTTGGTACAGCCTACGAAAGCAACACATTACTTAGGATCAAATCAGCAACCGCTGCAAACAACACCACTGGCATTCCACTTCCTCAATATACTGTAGCTACACTCCCTACTGTGGAGACGGGAACTCTGATATATGTATCAGACGGGGCAGCAGGTAGCCCCGTTGTGGCTTTTGGGGATGGATCAAACTGGCTGCGTGTTGATACAAGAGCGGCAGTATCTACTTAGGAGATCACTATGGCACACACGATAATAGACGATTACAAGATCTTTCCACGGCTTATGATGCTTGTGGTTACGATCCTGACTTATCAGTCTGTACATTGGTTCATGTCTCTCGACATGCCAAGTCCCAGTCAGGCGGGTCTGGTATCTGTGTGCATGGGCGCACTTACAGGTTGCTTCGGCATCTGGATGAACAAAGAAGCGAAGACCGATAGGTCTAAAGGAGCAGCATAATGACAACTTTTGGGATGAAAGCCTCAGAATATTCTGGTCCTTTTGAAAGTCTTTACGAAGAACATGAGGCTATGGCGGGTAATCGTGGTAGCCGTGCGCAGCATACTTCGGCTCAAGCGGCGCATAGTCGTGGGTTAAGGGAAAAGGGGCTAACTGACACCTCTATATACGGCACAAATGAAAACCCTGTAATGCGTATGTTGGGTATGAAGAATGCTGCGCGGTATACTGATCCTACCAAAAACCCTATGTATAATTATGGGATGCAGCCAAGGCAAACTCCAAGTTTAGCGGAAGTAGGACCACCTAGACAAAGAGGAATGGCTGGATCTGGGGGATTCTTTCCAATGCTTGCAGGGGTTGGCCCTGATGGTACTGCCACAGGTATTCAGCAGATGGGTAATAACTATGCAGGTATGAGAGAAGCTGCAGGTATGGGACTTGCAAACATTGCAAGCGGAGGCGCTTTTATAAGTGATCCTAATGAGAAAATACAGAAGTTTATGGATCAAGGATTTAGCCCAGACCAAGCGCAAAGATATGTGCGAGGCACAGAAAACACCGCTGCACGTTTAAAACAAGATCAATTTCTCTACGGTGATCGTGTGAATGAGCGAGGTGGCACCCAAGCAACACAAGCCACTGCCGCGACAGGTGAAGAAGATCCAACCGCTGATCCCAACTACATCCCACCTCACTTGCGTTATCTCATGGAGCAGCAACGGCCTGTGACCACCATGAACATGGGTGGCTTGATGGCGCTACGTCCTTACATGCAGCAGCAGCAGTACAATATGGGAAAACAACTTGCTATGAGAGATATGGGGGTATCCGTATGATGGCATTACTTGGAAGCCTGTTAGGCTTCGGCACATCTTTCCTTCCAGAAGTCCTTAATTA
>Ga0255751_10000873_pt1 | contig 28598 bp, 28 predicted proteins | sample 071ome_20_FD_179951 | JGI IMG/M metagenome (GOLD analysis project Ga0255751, IMG submission 179951) | Coastal salt marsh microbial communities from the Groves Creek Marsh, Skidaway Island, Georgia - 071412BT metaG (version 2) | ecosystem: Environmental > Aquatic > Marine > Intertidal zone >... | reverse complement strand
ATGCGTATTCGTGAGGACGCCGATAGTGGTCGGCCGACGGTAGTTGCCGACCCGGACGGCAAGGTCAGCGCAAATTACAGAGAGATTGCGCGACATGTTGCCGGTAGATTGGCGGCAAGAAAGAGGAACTATGCGGACGTCTTTCCATCGATCGTGGTGCAGAATACCTAGCTGCGGGTCAAGCTGCGGGTCAAAACGTCTCTCGGAGAACTATTCTCACCGAATCCCCATAAGCGACGCGAGATAAAGGGAAGAAGCACGTGGCAATTAAGTCAGATCGGTGGATCCGTCGAATGGCAGCCGAGGGCATGATTGAGCCCTTCGAGGCTGAGCAGGTGTCCTCAGTGGATGGGCAACGGGTTATCTCGTACGGCACCTCCAGCTACGGATACGATATCCGCTGCTCGGATGAATTTAAGATTTTCACAAACATCAATTCGGCCATTGTGGACCCGAAGTCATTTGACGAAAGCAGTTTTGTAGACTTTCGCGGCGACTGCTGCATTATTCCCCCGAATTCATTCGCACTCGCAAGGACGGTCGAGTACTTCCGGATTCCCCGGAACGTACTGACCATCTGTCTTGGCAAATCAACATATGCGCGCTGCGGTATCATCGTTAATGTCACCCCGTTTGAGCCGGAATGGGAGGGATACGTGACGTTAGAATTTTCCAATACCACACCGCTGCCTGCGAGAATCTACGCGAACGAGGGGGTGGCACAGGTGGTATTTTTTGAGGGAGACGAAAGTTGCGACGTCTCCTATAAAGATCGTAAAGGGAAGTATCAGGGTCAAAGCGGGGTCACTCTGCCGCGTGCGTAGTGGCTCCTGATCGAGGCTAGGGAGCGCTCATGGCGGGTAGTATTTTTGGAAGTGTGTTTCGAGTGAGCACCTTTGGCGAGAGCCATGGGCCATCACTCGGCTGCATCATTGACGGGTGCCCTCCGGGGCTTGCATTGTCAGAGGCTGATATCCAGATCGATCTTGATCGGCGGCGACCAGGCCAGTCGAAGTACACCACGCAACGCCGCGAACCCGATCGGGTAACGATCCTGTCTGGGGTGTTTGAGGGTCAGACCACAGGAGCGCCTATCGCCCTTGTGGTGGATAACGAAGATCAGCGTTCGCGCGATTACGACAAAATTAAGGCGCAGTTTCGACCTGGCCACGCCGACTACACCTACCTCAAAAAATACGGACTTCGGGACTATCGTGGAAGCGGTCGGGCTTCTGCGAGAGAGACTGTGGCGCGAGTCGCTGCTGGCGCAGTGGCGCGGAAATATCTTGCGGCCGCGTCGGGTATTTCTATTCGGGGCTGCATGGATCAGATAGGTCATATCCAGGCGGATCGCATCGACTGGGACCAGGTTGCGAACAATCCATTCTTTTTTCCCGACGATACAAAACTCGATGAGATTGCCCAATTTATCGACGCCCTCCGTCGAGAAGGCGATTCGATCGGTGCGCGGCTCAGGGTTTGCGCCGAGGGGATTCCGCCAGGCTTGGGCGAACCGGTTTTTGATCGACTGGATGCGGATATTGCGGGAGCAATGATGTCCATCAACGCCGTAAAGGGGGTGTCTTTGGGCTCTGGGTTCGATTGCATCGAGCAGCGTGGAAGTCAGCATCGAGACGAGATGAGCCCGCAAGGATTTTTAAGCAACCACGCCGGAGGCGTGTTGGGCGGTATCTCGACAGGCCAGCCTCTGGTCATCTCGGTGGCGCTGAAGCCGACCTCGAGCATTCCCACGCCGGGGAAAACCGTCAATGTGGAAGGAGAGCCCGAGAACGTGATTACCACCGGGCGACACGATCCTTGTGTCGGAATTCGAGCGGTTCCTATCGCGGAGGCTATGCTCGCCCTGGTACTTGCCGATCATTTGATGCGGCACCGTGCTCTGGGTGTAGGGGATACGCCGGGCCCACTGATTCCGGGATCCGTTTAGCAATTAACGAATGCAAGTGCGTCACGAATCTATAGCATCTAGGTGCAGCAACTACACATAGCAACTACCTATAGCAGCTAACAGCAATTAAATGGAGATTGAAGCGGCTCATGACCCCGAACCGAGGCGAGCCGGAGCTGCTAATAGTCAGTTGCGTCCAAACATCTCTAAGGGGCCGGTAGAAGCTAGGCTCGGCGAGGCGTTCAAATCTTTGTCGCTGAAGTAGTCGAGCGTAGCGCGCCCGAGCGCCTCTAAAAACTCATCACTCACCACATCGAGTTTTCCAAGACGTCTCGATTCAGCTTTTAGACGCCCTAAGGCGTCAAGAGTGGGGAAAAGCGCTACCGAATCGTCGAGTTGACGGCAGCCATTCGCTTCAAAAATCCCAAGCGCTGCCCGTCGTGCGAGGTCGAGACAGACCGCTTGGGTCGAGACTAGCGCTGCGGGCTCGCGGGCAGTGGAATCGAGCGGCAGTAAGACGCGACCGACGTGGTATTCGAAGTTCCCGAAAAGGTCTCGAAAGCTTGAGTGCAATGGTCTTTCCATGATTTGCTGGTCCGGAGAATATCACTGAATTTGCGATCGGTATGTCCTTTAAGCACCCAAAATCGTGGAGCGGACCAGTCGGATAGGCCCACACCCTATGATAGAATCGCGCGCCCTCAAGGAGCAGAACATGACTGGAAAAACCCTTTACGACAAGCTTTGGGAAGACCATCTGGTGCGTGAAGCTGACGATGGAACAGCACTGATTTACATTGATCGACAGTTGCTGCACGAGGTGACCTCGGCCCAGGCTTTCGCTGGACTGAGAGACGCGCAGCGGAAACCAAGACGTCTGGTAACCAACCTTGCGGTCGCGGACCACAACGTTCCTACAACAGATCGAAGCGCGGGTATCGATGATCCGGTGTCGCGCTTGCAGGTAGAAACCCTGGATCGGAACTGTGCAGAGTTCGGTATCACTGAATTTGATATGGCGGATCCACGTCAGGGTATTGTGCATGTCGTGGGCCCGGAGCAGGGAGCCACGTTGCCGGGCATGACCATTGTGTGCGGTGATTCACACACTGCAACGCACGGGGCTTTAGGAGCGCTAGCTTTTGGGATCGGGACGTCCGAAGTGGAGCACGTGTTAGCGACGCAATGCCTTGTCGCCCGAAAGATGAAGAATATGCGGGTTACGCTGGACGGCACGCTGTCTGAAGGCATGGCCTCAAAGGACATGATTCTTGCTGTGATCGGGCAGATTGGGACTTCGGGAGGCACCGGGTTCGCAATCGAGTTTGCCGGGTCCGCGGTGCGCGAGGCATCGATGGAAGCGCGAATGACCTTGTGCAACATGGCGATCGAGGCTGGAGCGCGAGCAGGCATCGTAGCCGTCGACGAAAAGACGATCGAGTATGTAAAAGGTAGGCCGTTCTCCCCTGCCGGAGAGTTGTTCGACACGGCAGCACAGGCCTGGAGGCTGTTGGTCTCGGATGCCGACGCGGTGTTCGACGTAGAGCATCGCATTGATGTCAGCACTCTCCGACCGCAGGTGACCTGGGGCACCTCCCCCGAGATGGTCGCTAACGTGGACGATGTAATCCCGAATCCAAAGGATGCACCGGATGAAGGTAAACGCGAAGGTTGGTCCCGAGCGCTTGAGTATATGGACCTGCGGCCCGGAACAAAGATCAGTTCAATCGCTATCGATAAGGTCTTTATTGGTGCGTGCACCAACGGTCGTATTGAGGATCTGAGAGCCGCCGCATCCGTGGCAAAAGGGCGTCATGTGGCGGGCAACGTAAAGCAGGCGTTGGTGGTTCCGGGCTCGGGTCTTGTTAAAAAGCAAGCGGAGGAAGAGGGTCTCGATAAGGTATTCATTGAGGCCGGCTTCGAATGGCGTGAGCCGGGGTGCTCTATGTGCCTTGCGATGAACGCGGATCGCTTGGAGCCCGGCGAGCGATGCGCCGCAACCTCGAACCGCAACTTTGAGGGACGACAGGGCTACGGAGGGCGAACGCATCTCGTGTCCCCCGCAATGGCCGCAGCCGCTGCCGTGGCAGGTCATTTTGTAGACCCGAATCAGCTCTAACAGGATTAAACATGGAAAAATTTGCTCGATATTCCGGAGTGGTGATCCCGATCAACCGTAACAACATTGATACGGATGCGATTATTCCCAAGCAGTTTCTGAAGTCTGTGGAGAGGTCGGGTTTTGGCGATAACCTGTTCGATGCGTGGCGGTACCTCGATCAGGGGGAGCCTGGGGAAGATTGCAGCAACCGCCCTGTGAACAAAGACTTCGTCTTGAATCAGAAGCCCTACCGCACCGGGACGTTCTTGCTTGCTCGTGAGAATTTTGCCTGCGGCTCTTCGCGAGAACATGCGGTTTGGGCCCTGCGGGACTTTGGCATTCGAACGGTGATCGCGGCGAGCTTCGCTGATATTTTCTATAACAATTGCTTCAAGAATGGCGTGTTGCCGATAGCGTTGCCTTTGGCTGATGTGGACTGGTTGTTCGCTCGGGATGCAGAGAAAGGGCCGTTTACTATGGACATTGACCTAGAGGCGCAGACGCTGACCTCGGAAGATGGAAACGTATACCGGTTTGAGATCGACCAGTTCAAGAAGATGTGTCTTCTGGAAGGATTGGACGACATCTCGCTCACCTTGCAACACGAGAGCGACATCACAGCGTACGAAAACAGGCGCGCTAAAGAAGCACCCTGGCTCTATCCCGATTTCGGCGCGTGACAGGCTACAGCTAGGTTTATTGTCGGAGTGAAGACGATGAAGGGCGGAACCGCGATCAATGTGGCAGTCGTCGGCGCGACGGGCGCGGTGGGCGAGACCATGATCAAAATCCTTGAGCAGCGGGATTTCCCGGTCGCTCAGATTTTCCCCTTGGCGAGCGAGCGCTCGGTGGGCAAAGTGGTTATGTTTCGCGGCAAAGCTGTGCGCGTGCAGGACCTGGCGACTTTTGATTTCGCGCAAACGCCCGTCGGTTTTTTCTCCGCCGGAGGGAGGGTGTCCGCGGAGTTTGCACCGAAGGCTGTTGCATCAGGGTGTGTGGTAATCGATAACACCTCACACTTTAGGAACGATCCTGACATACCGCTGGTGGTTCCCGAGGTTAATGCGCACGCTCTCGACGCTCACGAAGGGCTTATTGCTAACCCTAACTGCTCCACGATCCAGATGGTCGTGGCCTTAAAGCCGATTTATGATGCGGTAGGGATCAAGCGCATAAACGTTGCAACCTATCAGGCGGTGTCTGGTGCGGGACGACGCGCGATAGAGGAGTTAGCGGGGCAGACTGCAGCACTTCTTAACGCGAAACCCATCAATCCCGCCGTGATGCCCAAGCAGATCGCCTTTAATGTCATCCCACATATCGATAGTTTTCAAGAAAACGGCTACACGCGAGAAGAGATGAAGATGGTTTGGGAAACGCGCAAGATTCTTGAGGATGAAAATATTGCGGTGAATCCGACGACGGTTCGTGTGCCGGTGTTTTATGGTCATTCTGAGGCTGTCCATATTGAAACCGTGGACAAAATTTCTGCGGAGCAAGCGAGAGACCTTCTGGAAAAAGCGCCAGGGATAAAGGTCATCGATGAGCGTGTCGCGGGCGGATACCCAACCCCAGTATCGGATGCGGCCGATGCGGACCCGGTTTACGTGGGCAGGATCCGCGAGGATATCTCCTGTGAGAAGGGCCTTTGTATGTGGGTAGTCTCTGACAATATCCGGAAGGGCGCCGCTCTGAACAGTGTCCAGATCGCGGAGATTCTGCCGGCCCGCTAGCGACCCTTCAATCGTTGCCGAGATACCAGGTCATGGTGGGTTATCCACGGGCCCGCGTATAATGGCATCATGACACCGGTCGGACTCTCAGCGCCATGATTTTTAGCGCTTTCCTCAAGCGTAAACGGCGAAAAACAGTTGGTTTCTTTATAACGAGCGTCTGCGCTCTCCTCTCGGCTGTCGCGAACGCCGTGGAGTTGGGAGACATTCGCGTGATGTCCCCCTTAAATCAGCCGCTGCAGGCTGAGATTTTCATAGACACAGAAAACGAGGCGTTGGATGTCGCGGTGACAGTCGGGCTTGCCTCTCGGCAAGCGCATCGGGATGCCGGCGTCGTTTTTAGTCCTGAACTCGCAAATATCGAATTTCAGTTGGACCTAGCTTCCCCCAGTCCTCGGATTGCGCTGACAACCCAAGGTCCGGTGACCTCTCCATTTTTGCGGTTTCTCGTCGATTTTCAATATCAAAATCAACGCCTATTCCGGGATTACACCGTGATGCTGGATCCCGTTAATTTTTCTGCACCAAACGCACCTGCGAACCAGGGCGCTAGCCCCTCAGGGACGGCTGAAGCGGGGTCGGCTTCTATCTACCCTGGAGACCGTTATGGACCTATCAATTATGGCGACACGTTGATGGGAATAGCTCGCTCGGTGCAGGTCGGTGAGGGTATTTCCGTTAAGCAGCGAATGGTTGCGTTGTTCGAGGACAATCCGGAGGCATTTATTGATGCGAATATGAATCTTCTGAGGGCGGGAGAATTTCTACATATCCCTTCTGAGCGGTTCATGAAGATAACAGACGCGGAAAGTTCCGCCGCCGTGTATGAGAGTCATCTCGTAAGTTGGTTGCATCGACAGGCCAATCCCGAGGGGGTGACCAGCGCAGCGCGCTGGACCTCGGTCGAGGCGCCCGGGGAGGATCAGAGCGTCGCCGACGCGCCGGGGATGGATTACGTGCTTAGGATTGTGTCACCGGCAAGTCCATTGCAAGCGGAAGCGTCTTTGGGATCCGTCGCAGATGTCAACTTGGCCCTCTCCGAAAATGCCCCTAAGAATTCAGAGGGTGCAGGTAACGAACCGGTCGAGGTCTCAAACGCGGGAGCAGATCGCGAGGCGATTGAGGCCTTAAGCAATCGACTTGTATTAATAGAAGAGGCGCTTGGCGCGAAAGAAGTAGAGAACGAGACGCTTAACCAGCAAATCGTTTTATTGCAGGAGCAACTTGAGCAAACCGTAAACCTTATTGAGCTGCAGGAGACGCAACTGGCGAGGGCTCAGCAGCAGTTGGAGCAGATGCTCACTGCGCAGGAAGCGATGCTTGATGCGCAGGCGAAAGTTGCCCAGAGTGTGGCTGTGCCGCCGGAGGTCAATACTGGTGTCAGCGCGAAGGCATCTGATGTAGCGACCGCGCCCTCGATGAACCAGGGAACCGCGTCGACTAGTGCCTCAAAAGCTGTGGATGTCGCAAAATCGGAGCCGGTAATTCCGCCGCCGTGGCAAGAGCCCGGGCGCACCCTCGAGTGGCTTAGCCACAATGCGGCGGCGGTGTTTGCGGGGGGTGTTGCACTCCTCAATGGTTGGCTTACGCAACTGGGAGGGTCAACGGGTTTGTTCGGGCTGGATGTTAGCCTCTTGGTTGGCGCTGGTGTATTACTTCTTTTGGTCTGGATACTGTTACGTTTGCGGCGTCGAAGCAGCGCACGCTCTTCCCGTGGCCGAAAGGCTGATCGAGGCGCCAGCGAGAATAGGCGCTCTCTCTTCGCCCACCGGCCAAGTGTTGAGGAGCAGATGCCAACGTTATCACCGGCTCCGACTCCGACTCCGGCTCCAGCGGACAGCGTCGGCGCCGGCTTCGTTACCGAGATCGAAACCCAGCGGGGAGTTGCTGTCAACAGCGACGATGTGGATCCGCTGACAGAGGCCGAAATATTCCTAGCGTATGGTCGAGGAATCCAGGCAGAGGAAACATTGCGCCATGCAATCTCTCGGTCACCGGATCGCGCAGATCTTAAATTAAAGCTTTTAGAGGTTTACCAGTCTCTTGGAAAATCCGCGGAATTTGCAAAACTCGCTGGTGAACTGAAGACAAGCGTCGAGGAGGGTTCACCGGAATCGGCGCATCTTGAGAGCCTATGCGCTAAAACAGCGGTAGGGGATAAAGCAGCAGCGTTGGCGGACAAATTCGAGCCTGAGGAGGCAGTGCCTGACGGAATGGCAGGTACGGCCGGTTCGGGACAAGAAGGAGTCGCCTCAACGGCTGAGCGTGAGCGTGCGGCGATTGACATGGATGATCTCGCCTTTGATGTGGGTGTAGGATCTGCGGATACCGCTCTCGCTCCGGACATGAAAGGAGATAAGTCTTCGGTTGCCACGGGGGATAACCGCGTAACGTCGGAATTTGATGATGGCATCGATTTTGAGCTGGACGCGCTGGATTTACCCCATCGCTCAGGGAATATCCCCGCAGAGTCGCCGCAGGCCGAGATGGCCGATACCAAGACAGAAATCGACGCAGAATCTGCAGCGTATGATTTAGACATTTCCCGTCCAGAGAGCGGTGAAATGCTTGTCAATGAAGATGACGATCCTGCAGCGCGACTCGATCTAGCGGAGGCTTACCTGCAGATAGGCGACCTCGAGGCCGCACGCGAAATCCTTGACGACCTGCGCGATCATGAGGACGGAAGCATTGCCTCGCGATGCAAGACGCTTCTGGAGCGGCTGTAACTTAGCGTGCAGTTCCCTTAGAGAGATCGCTTACAAGGGAGAGAACCTCGCGGGTCACCTGAGAGGAATCGCTATTCGGAGCTTCGAGATTTCTCTCTATCGTGTCCACGATAGCGGAACCCACAACTACCGCATCAGCGACGGCCGCGATTTCACGGACCTGCTCAGGGGTGCGGATTCCGAAACCCACCCCCACAGGAAGTGCGGTGGCATTCCTGATGCGTTTGACGGCGTCGGCCACGGACCCCGCTGTAGCGGATTGGGTGCCTGTGATGCCGGCAATGGAGACGTAATACACAAAGCCGCTACTATTTCTGAGGACCGTCACAAGACGACTTGGATGAGTCGTGGGAGTAACCAGTCGGATCCAGTGTAGCCCTACGATGCGTGCGGGATCACACAGTTCATCATCTTCTTCAGGCGGAAGGTCAACCAGAATCAGACCATCAACACCTGCGGAAGCGGCGTCGGTGACGAAGCGGGAAGATCCATACTGATAGATCGGGTTGAAGTAACCCATGAGGATCACCGGGGTCTCGTCATTTTGCTTTCGGAAAGCCCGCACCATCTCGAGTGTTCGAGCAAGCGAAGCACCGGCGGCTAACGCGCGCAGGCTTGCGGCTTGAATAGCCGGACCGTCTGCCATGGGATCCGAGAAGGGCATCCCAAGTTCAATAATGTCGGCGCCCGCCGCGGGGAGCCCGTTAAATATTTCTTGGCTAATGTCCGGACTAGGATCCCCCGCGGTAATGAAGGTAACGAGTCCGGCCCGGCCAGAAGCCTTAAGGCCCGCAAAGGTCGCGCCCAAGCGGTCCGTCGCTGAAGCCGCCGTCATAAATTAACTCCCAGCGCATCAGCGACTGTAAAGATGTCCTTATCTCCGCGGCCGCATAAGTTCATGACGAGGATTTCCTCCGCGCTCATGGTGGGTGCAAGTTTGATGACGTGGGCAAGGGCATGTGCGGGTTCAAGCGCCGGGATGATGCCTTCCGTCTCGCAGCAAAGCTTGAAAGCGTCGAGGGCCTCCGCGTCGGTCACAGAGACATATTCGACTCGCTGCTGGTCGAACAACCAAGCGTGCTCTGGCCCGATCCCGGGGTAATCAAGACCGGCCGAGATGGAATGCGCATCCTGTATTTGTCCATCCGCGTCTTGCAGCAGGTAGGTGCGGTTTCCATGCAGCACGCCTGGGTTTCCGCCGGTCAGAGACGCCGCGTGCTTTCCGGTGTCAACGCCAAGTCCGCCGGCCTCAACACCGACGATTCGGACGGGATCATCGAGGAAGGGATGGAAGAGGCCCATCGCGTTGGAGCCGCCTCCGATACACGCCACCAGTGCGTCCGGCAGTCGCCCCTCGGCCGCAAGAACCTGTTCTTTCGTCTCGTTCCCGATGACGCTCTGAAAGTCGCGCACCATCATGGGGTAGGGATGCGGGCCCGCTACGGTACCAATGATGTAGAAAGTATTTTCCACATTCGCTACCCAGTCCCGAAGCGCATCGTTCATCGCGTCTTTTAGTGTCCCGGTGCCGCTGGTAACGGGCACGACTTCCGCACCTAACAGTTTCATGCGAAAAACATTAGGCGCCTGACGCTCTATATCTGTGGCCCCCATATAAACGACGCAAGGCAGGTCAAACAGAGCGCACACGGTTGCAGTGGCCACCCCATGTTGCCCAGCGCCTGTCTCCGCAATGATGCGGGATTTGCCCATACGTTTTGCTAGAAGGATCTGCCCTAAGGTGTTGTTTATCTTATGCGCGCCAGTATGGTTTAACTCGTCACGCTTGAAATAGATTTTTGCACCGCCGAGGCGATCGGTTAGGCTCTTGGCAAAGTACAGCGGACTGGGTCGACCAATGTAGTGGGTGGCGTAGTAATCAAAGTCTTTTTGAAAGTCGGGGGATCGTTTTGCTTCATCGTAGGCCTGTTCTAAATCCAAGATTAAAGGCATTAACGTTTCGGCAACGAAGCGCCCCCCAAACATACCGAAGTGACCGCGCTCATCCGGCCCGCTTCGATAGGACTCAAGGGGAGCCGTGGGAGAGTGATGTGATGCCATAGACTTGCCTTGCCGTAACCTGGATATGGTGAGTAACAATTTCGAACCCGATCGTTGTCGCCGGGCGCCACGGTAAAATCGGACGTAATCATTACAATTCTACCTCACCGTGTGGAAGACATTTCGAAGGTTCCTCGAGCGAGACTGAGCGATGACGCGCTACGCCTTGGGTATTGAATATGATGGAAGTCAGTTCTGCGGCTGGCAGGTACAGTCCGGCGTCGAGACGGTACAGGAAGCAATCGAGCGGGCGCTTGGGGCAGTAGCCAACCACTCCACTCGCGTGGTGACAGCCGGGCGAACGGATACCGGCGTGCATGCGACCGGGCAAGTCATTCATTTCGACAGCGCGTCGAGGCGAACGCTTAACAGTTGGATACGCGGGGTGAACTCGAATCTTCCCGCTGGCGTTGTCGTGACCTGGGCCAAGGAAGTTTCTTCAAGCTTTCATGCGCGTTTTTGCGCTCGCGCACGCAGCTATCGATATATTATCTTGTCGCGACCCGTTCGCCCGACAATTCTGGCGCGGAGGGTGACCTGGACGCACCAGTTGCTTAATGTCCAGGCGATGCGATCAGCCGCCGAAGATTTGCTTGGCGAACATGATTTTTCAGCTTACCGATCAGTTCATTGCCAATCCCGCCAGCCTATACGTTTCATACACCGCTTCGAGGTCGGTCAAAGTGGGCCCTGGACCTGGTTTGATATTCAAGCGGATGGGTTTCTGCATCACATGGTACGAAATATCGCCGGCGTCTTGATGCCGATCGGAGCGGAGGAGAAAGCGCCTTCTTGGGCCCGAGAGGTATTGATAAGTCGTGAGCGTAGCCACGCAGGGGTTACGGCGCCAGCGGGCGGATTGTATTTATCGCGAGTCGATTATCCAGAGCACTTCGATATCCCGAGTCCAACTGATCCGATTTCCTTTTGGTGATCAAGGCGGAAGGGTGGGCGCGGTAAAATATCGACGTGCGCACACGAATCAAAATATGCGGTATCAAATCCCCTGAGGATGCTGTCGTCGCAATCGAATCCGGCGCTGACGCTATCGGACTCGTGTTTTATGAACCTAGCGCTCGTCATGTGGACCTGGAAACCGCCGGTCGTGTGAGGGCGCGACTGCCGGCGCTTGTGCACTCGGTAGGTGTATTCGTTGATCCCTCAGAGTCCTATGTTCGGGAGGTGTTGGCTCAGGCGGGCCTCTCTGTCTTGCAGTTTCACGGGTCGGAGAGCCGGGACTTCTGCGAGCAGTTTGAGCTGCCCTACATCAAGGCAATTCCAATGTCTGAGTCTGTCGATCTCAAAACGCTTACTGGCCTTCATCCCCAAGCAAGCGCTTTCCTTCTGGACACGTACAGTGTGGCGCAGGCTGGCGGGAGCGGAAAAGCTTTCGATTGGCAGCGAGCAAAGGTGAGACTTCCCGCTCCGGTGCTGCTCGCGGGAGGTCTTTCGCCATCAAACGTTCATAGGGCGTTAACCGACGCGCTGCCCTGGGGGGTCGACGTGAGTTCTGGCGTCGAGTCGTCGCCGGGCGTGAAGAATCAAAGTAAGATAAAGGCGTTCTGTCACGCCGTGCAACTATGGGATCAGACCGTGCGTGACACGCAGCAAGACTCTGCATAGAGGGACCATTATTCGTGAGTTGGTTTGATAGGTTAATTCCACCTAAGATCAAGGACGCGGCATCCGCAGCGACACGGCGCGGCGTCCCTCAAGGGCTATGGCGAAAGTGCGTCGACTGTAGCGCGGTGTTGTATGGCGCCGATCTTGATCGCTCACTGCAGGTATGTCCGAAGTGCGATCACCACATGCGTCTGGGTGCGCGCGCTCGCCTGGCCTCGTTTTTTGATGATGGAAGATTCGAGGAGATTGGATCTGGGTTGAGGGCCGTGGACGTACTGGGTTTTCGGGACTCCAAGCGTTATCGGGAAAGGCTTTCGGAGGCAGGAAAGCAGAGCCAGGAAAGCGAGGCGCTTCTAGCGGGCAGGGGAACGGTGTATGGCATCCCCATGACGGCAGCAGCGTTCGAATTTCAGTTTATGGGTGGTTCCATGGGATCCGTCGTCGGAGAGAAGTTTACCCAGGCGGCGGAGGACGCTCGATCCCATCGACACCCGTTTGTGTGCTTCTCGGCCAGTGGTGGGGCACGGATGCAGGAGGGTCTGTTTTCTCTGATGCAGATGGCAAAGACCACAGCTGCCTTAAACAAACTTTCAGAGCAAGGATTGCCGTACATATCAGTGTTAACGGATCCGACCATGGGTGGCGTATCCGCCAGTCTCGCGATGCTGGGCGATCTAATATTTGCCGAGCCTCACGCTTTAATTGGATTTGCCGGCCCCCGGGTGATAGAGCAGACCGTCCGGGAGAAACTGCCGGAGGGGTTCCAGCAATCGGAGTTTCTCCTTGAGCACGGCGCAATTGATCAAGTGGTGCAGCGAGGCCAGTTGAGAGAGATCATCGCGCAGGCGGTCGAGACATTAGGTTTCGATCCTGTTACTCAGGCCGACATCGATTTGGTCTTTCCGGACCCGATCCGTTAGGCCGATCCCTCACCGGCAGCCGCCTGATGCGACCGAACGCTGGGTCGACGCTAGAGGCTTGGACCGAATACATCCAGTCGATTCATTTCCGCTCGATCGATCTCAGCCTGGACAGGCCGCGACGCGTGCTGCACAGGCTGGGGCTGCAACAGCCTAATACAGTCATTACTGTCGGCGGAACGAACGGTAAAGGGACAACGGTTCGGTTATTGGAGACGGCCTATCGCTCAGCCGGGTATTCCGTCGGCTGTTATACGTCGCCCCACCTCATCAGCTACTGCGAACGTTTGGCCATCAACGGGGTAGATGTCGAATCTCAGAAGTTGTGTAACGCGTTCGCGGCAGTAGATGCCGCAAGATGCGACATTCCCTTAACGTATTTCGAGTTCGGCACCTTGGCGGCCTTTGTGGTTCTGGCCGAGGAAAAAATTCAGGTGGCAATTCTCGAAGTGGGTATGGGTGGTCGTCTTGATGCAGTTAACTTGCTGAATGCCGATCTCGCGGTCATCACCTCTGTCGATCTCGACCACCAGGCGTGGCTCGGCACGACGAGAGAGCGTATTGGCAAAGAGAAGGCTGGGGTGTTTCGATATTGCTCGCTTGCTGTGGTAGCCGACCCCTTGCCACCGCATTCAGTCTTAGAGCAAGTGCAGCGTTTGAAGTGTCACGCGCTTGTAAACGGTCGGGATTACGTCCTGAGGTGTGAGCAAAACGGTCAGTGGACATGGGCGCTTACGGGTCAAGGGGCAAGAATCACAACAGCGAGCGGTTCCCGAACGCTACCGGAAACCTGGTCGCTCGGGGTCTGCAGCGCAGTGCGCGCTGCAAACGTGGGTGGGGCGCTGGCATGCGTCTACCAGATGATCCACCGCCTTCCGGTCTCGCAGGGCGATATCCGGAGCATGTTTTCCGCGGCTTTGTCGGGAAGGCGTGAACGACGCCCCGGACCCGTCCCCGTTTGGCTTGATGTTGCCCATAACCCACATGCGGTGCGGGCGCTATCTGAGGAGTTACGGTCGGAATCCGTTTCCGGCACTACACGAGCTGTGTTCGCCATGTTGGGAGATAAGGACATAGAAAGTTGTGTTTCGCTCATGAGTGAGGTGATCGATGAATGGCACCTCTGTGAGTTGGCTGATGAGCGTGCATTGACTATCCCCGCCTTGCGTCGCCGACTTACCGCTGATTGTCGGGTCGTGGATCCGGGTCTTCTATCGGCCACAGATGTTTTTTGTAAAGTCGTGTCCGAAAGTGTGCCGGGGGATCGGGTGGTAGTGTTCGGGTCGTTTTACCTGGTGGGTGATATACTGAAAGCCCTTAAGAACGGAGCACTGAGTTAGGTGGAGTCGACCCCTCAGCATCCGGTGAATCTTAAACACCGCCTGACCGGAGCCGCAGCGCTCGTGTTGATCGCGGTGGTCGTGATCCCCTGGTTTTTAGGGGGCTCTAACTCCCCTCCCAGATCCGGAACCGTGGCGCCCCCGGTTGTGCAGCCCGATAGCGAGTTTGTGGCAACGCTCGGGCGCTCGAACACAACCTCTGAAGAAGCGGCGTCGTCTATCGAACCGACGGCGGCTCAAGGCGAGGGGTCTTCGCAGGGTGCGACACCGGCGATGACGCCCCAGGAATCATCTCCTGAGCCCAAGGGTGCGGATAGTGCCACTCCCGATCGGGTAGTCAGCCCGGGGTGGTGGGTACGGCTAGGCCCATATCAAAGCCCAGACGATGCGAAGAGATTAGAGTTGCAGCTTCGAGAGAATGGTGTCTTCACCAAGCGAGAACTGTTCTCGCTAAACGGCGTGTCTGCCTGGCGGATCGTTCTCGGGCCTTTTCAGAGCGAGGAACAAGCCGAAGGTGAGCGGGTTAAGGCGGTGTTTTCGACGGGCGAAACCGCAGAAGTTTACGTGATCGACTCGGACTTATAGAGCGCATACGTTGCATGGATTCGCAAGTTCTCAATAGCCTGGCGATTGTCGATCTTTGTATTGGACTCGTCGTTGTGGTCTCCATGATCATTGGGATTTTTCGCGGGCTCGTGAGGGAGGCACTTTCACTCCTTGCATGGGTCGCAGCGTTCTGGGTGGCGTATCGCTATAGCGGATCGGTTACGGCCTGGGTGGATACGGTGCTTAACAATCCGGCATTATCTTCAGCGGTTAGCTCCATTGGCGTCTTCATCGGCACCTTGCTGGGATTAGGTCTGGTGGGCAGGTTGTTGACAGGTCTTTTTAAGCGCGCCGGGCTGAACGGGACAGATCGCGCACTCGGAGCAGTTTTTGGAATGGTCCGTGGCGTCGCCATAACCCTTGTGGTGGTAATGGTCGCGCGACTTACTCTGGTTGCTGACCAGCCTTGGTACAATGCGTCGGTCGCGATTCCCTACCTTAACCCGATCGTCGATAAACTTGCGCTTGGAATCGGTGGGTCTTTTATGGAAGAGTTTGAGTCGACCGTCACGAAGGCGCAGGAAACAGTTACTGTGACACCTTCCGATTAGATTTCTAAGACTGCATTAGATCTAATACATAAGATCTCAATAGAAGAGCTGAAACAGGAGACTGACTTATGTGCGGAGTCGTAGGCATGGTCGGGCACGGACCGGTAAATCAAGACATCTACGACGCCCTGACGGTCGTGCAGCATCGCGGTCAGGACGCCGCGGGCATCATGACCTGTAGCGGTTCTCGCGTACACTTGAGAAAGGATAGTGGACTCGTGCGCGATGTTTTCGCCGAGCGGCATATGGTGCAGCTCAAGGGGAATATGGGTCTGGGACACGCCCGATATCCTACCGCTGGGGGTGAGAATCGTGCGGAAGCGCAACCTTTTTTTGTTAACTCACCGTTTGGCGTAGCGCTCGCTCACAACGGTAACCTGGTGAATGCGCGAGAACTCAGCCACGAGTTGTTCCAGTCTGATCTGCGCCAACTCAACACCGGCTCAGATTCAGAGGTTCTTCTTAACGTGTTTGCGCATGAGCTGATGGTCTCCGTGCGCAACAAGGGAGGCACTCTTCAGAGTAGCGATGTATTCGACGCAGTCTCGCGCCTTCATCAGCGTTGCAATGGGGCGTATGCGGTAGTCGCTATGATTGTGGGGTACGGTCTGGTTGCCTTTCGAGACCCCTGTGGTATCAGACCCCTTGTCGTTGGGACGCGGCAGGACGATGGACAACAGTCGGTGATGGTCGCCTCTGAGAGTGTCGCCATGGACCTTCTCAACTTTGAGCTGCTCGGTGATGTGGCACCTGGGGAAGCAGTTTTTGTTTCCACGAGCGGAGAGATCGAGCGCCGCATCTGCGCTCCTCGGACGCAATTGGCACCGTGTCTATTTGAGTATGTATACCTTGCCCGTCCCGATTCCATTATCGATGGGGTTGCCGTGTTTAAGAGTCGACTCCGTATGGGCGAGAAGCTTGGCGAACTGATCATGCGTGAGTGGCCGGATCATGATATTGACGTGGTTATCCCGATACCCGATACGAGTCGCACCTCCGCTTTGCAGCTTGCGAATCTACTTGGGCTAAAGTATCGCGAGGGCTTTATTAAGAATCGCTACATAGGTCGAACCTTTATCATGCCGGGACAGGCAGAGCGCCGAAAGTCTGTTCGTCAGAAGTTAAATGCGATTGATCTTGAGTTTCGTGGCAAAAACGTGCTTCTCGTTGACGACTCAATCGTCCGGGGCACGACTTCGAGGCAGATCATCCAGATGGCTCGCGAGGCGGGCGCCAAAAAGGTGTACTTTGCCTCGGCGGCGCCCCCGGTACGGTATGCAAACGTCTACGGCATCGACATGCCCGCACCGATCGAGTTGATCGCCAATGGGCGCTCGGAACTAGAAATTGCCGAATTTATTGGGGCAGATCGGCTGATTTTCCAGAAATTGGATGATTTGATCGACGCCGTCCGAGAGGGTAATCCGCGCATCAAAACCGTTGATGCCTCCTGTTTTGACGGTCGCTATGTCACGGGTGATGTAACGGAGGAATTCCTGTCGCAGAACGCCGGCGACCGCAGCGATGAATCAAAAAGTGGAACTACCGAGGCTCTCGACTTCGCAGAGATAAGCGTGTATCACTGAAGAGTAAGAGAGAGTTCTTCATTCCCGAAATACAAGCGGAGTTCATTTTCGGTCAGGGCGATCACGCTTTCTGCGGAGTCCCAATCGCCTAGCACGACGCGATAGCGGGTCGTTTGGTTGTCTCGAAGCTGATGGATGGCGGGCCGATGCGTATGGCCATGGATCAGGAGATCCACGTTGTGGCGCTCCATCGCTTCTTTTACGGCTGATTCTGTGACATCCATGATCTCGGCAGTTTTCGTCGCTTTTCCATCGTCGCTGCGATAACGTGCCATTTTTGCGAGGGCATCCCGCTCCTCAATGGTCTTTGCCAGAAACTGGTTCTGCCAGTCGGACTCAAGAACCATAGATCGAAATTGCTGATGGGCAACATCATCGGTGCACAGGCTGTCGCCATGCATCAGTAGTATGCGACGGTTGCCCACCTCAAGAATGTGTTCAGAATCCAGACGTTTCATTTGGCATGCGTCAAGAAACTCCGAACCGATGAGAAAGTCCCGGTTGCCTGCGAGGAACGACAAACCGACACCTCTGTCCGACAACTCGGCAAGCCGCTCCTTCGCTCCAGTATGGTCAAGAAAATCGATGGCATCGTCACCCAGCCAATACTCGAAAAGATCCCCCAGGATGTAAAGCGAATCGCCGTCAGACATACGGCTGCAGAAGTTCGTGAAGCGCTGATGGAGCGCCTCGTCGCTGGCGGTGAGGTGGAGATCGGAGATTAGGTAAATCATTGGGGGGTTTCTAGTGCGCGCTAGCGGATTAATCTTGGCTGAGATTTGGCGTTCGTCAGCGGTTTGAGTAACATTCGCCTCCCGTCCAAGCGGGGAATCCTATGACCCTACACATTTACAACAGCCTGACCCGGAAAAAAGAGCCCTTCCAGCCTCTCGTGGAGGGGAAGGTCGGGATGTATGTCTGTGGCATGACGGTTTATGACTACTGCCATCTTGGTCATGCGCGCGTCCTTGTGGTCTTTGATATGGTCGTGCGCGTCCTTCGTAGTCGCGGTCTGAATGTCCGTTACGTACGAAATATAACGGATATTGATGACAAGATTATCGCTCGGGCCGGTGAGTTGGGCGAGTCGATCGACACGCTCACAGCTCGCTTCATCGACGCCATGCATGAAGACGAGGCCGCATTGAACGTGGTGCCTCCGGATGAGGAGCCTAGGGCGACAGGCCATGTCGATGCCATCATCCGGATGGTCAAGGTGCTTGAAGAGCGCGGTCTCGCCTATCAGGGAAGAAATGGGGACGTCTACTTCCGCGTCCGAGAATTTCCAGGATATGGGCTGCTGTCAGGGCGCTCTTTGGACGAGCTGTTGGCGGGCGCTCGTGTGGAAACGGAAGAGTCAAAAGATGATCCCCTCGACTTTGTATTGTGGAAGGCCGCTAAAGCGAATGAGCCAAGTTGGGTCTCGCCCTGGGGAGACGGCCGACCGGGTTGGCATATCGAATGCTCCGCGATGTCCACCGCATGCCTGGGCAATCACTTCGATATTCATGGCGGGGGAATGGATCTACGGTTTCCCCATCACGAAAATGAGATCGCCCAAAGCGAAGGCGCCACAGGCGAGCATTTCGTTAACACCTGGATGCATAACGGATTTGTTCAGATTGATGAGGAAAAGATGTCGAAGTCACTCGGCAACTTTCTGACTATCCGAAACCTCCTCGCCGAAGATTCCGATCCGAAACGCGCCGGCGAGGTTATCCGCTTTTTGATTCTGCTGAGCCACTATCGAAGCCCGCTTAACTTCTCTGATAGTGTTCTGGCTCAGGCCCGGGCCGGGCTTGATCGGCTGTATGGGGTTTTACGATTAACGCCTTTGCCGACCGCCGAAGAGCCGCTGTCGGGCGACCCTCTGTTTCGTGAGCGGTTTCACCAAGCCTTGGACGATGACTTCAATACGCCATCGGCAATCGCCATCCTCTTTGATGTGGCCCGAGAGATGAATAAAGCCGCTGAGGGGAGTGATGTAGAGCGCCTAACGTTACTGGGCGTCACACTCAGAGAACTGGCAGGCACGTTAGGCATTTTGTACCAAAGCCCGCAGCGTTTCCTCGGAATCGGTGCCGAGTCTTTACCGGGCGCGGGCAGTGCACTTCAGGGCACGGAGATTGAACGCCTGCTGGCTGAGCGGCGCGAAGCGCGGGGCAGCAGAGACTTCGCCCGAGCGGATGAAATTCGGCAGCAGTTAGAGACGGCAGGAGTTGAGTTGATGGATCGCCCGGATGGCACAACCGAATGGCGGTCTCGTTGAATTTACACTCGGGTCGTTAACTGTTTATACTTGGCTCGCTAGTATCGCGCTGTTTCCCCGATATTTTTCCAGTTTACAGATCTCGAGGTTCGCTAATGGAGCTGACCGGCGCTCAAATCGTCGTTCAAAGTCTTAAGGATGAGGGTGTGGAATTGGTCTTCGGCTATCCCGGAGGCGCGGCTCTGCACATTTACGACGCGTTTTACAGTCAGGAGGACGTGCGTCACATTCTGGTTCGTCATGAGCAGGGCGCAACACATGCCGCTGATGGCTACGCCCGGGCGACCGGCAAAACCGGTGTGGTTCTGGTTACGTCCGGCCCGGGCGTCACAAATACGATTACCGGCATCGCAACGGCTTACATGGATTCTATTCCGATGGTCGTTCTTTCAGGCCAGGTGCCTACTCATCTCATCGGAGACGACGCCTTTCAGGAGGTGGACACCGTCGGTATTACCCGGCCGTGCGTAAAGCACAACTTTCTTGTGCGAGATGTAAAAGATCTCGCGACGACAATCAAGCGGGCTTTTTATATCGCGAACTCTGGGCGTCCCGGCCCGGTCGTCGTTGACATTCCTAAAGATGTGACTGCGCACAAGGTCGACTACGCCTATCCGGAAGAGGTCCGTATTCGCTCTTACGCGCCGGTGACCAAAGGACACTCAAAGCAGATCAATCGCGCCGCAGAGTTGTTGCTGAATGCGCGACGCCCGGTGATTTATACCGGCGGTGGGGTTGTTCTTGCGGGCGCGGCGAAACAATTAACAGCCCTTGTCGATAAGCTTGGATATCCCTGTACGAATACCTTAATGGGGTTGGGAGGATTGCCTTCGGATCATCCGCATTTCTTGGGCATGCTCGGTATGCATGGCACCTACGAAGCGAATATGGCGATGTATGAGTGCGATGTGATGCTTTCGGTGGGCGCTCGTTTCGACGATCGAGTGACCGGTGACCTGTCCAAGTTTTCGCCCAACGCAAAAATAATCCATGTGGATATAGACCCTGCTTCGATTGGCAAGAACGTGCGGGTTGAGGTGCCTATCGTAGGCGACGCCGGCGAGGTCCTTGATCAGCTGCTATCGGCGGTAGCGGCGAGCGGGAGCGCACCGAACGCGAGCGACCTGGAGGCCTGGTGGAAAATGATTGCGTCTTGGAGAGGTCGTGAGTCACTCGCCTATGATGAGAGCAACGAGGTCATCAAGCCGCAATATGTGATCCAGAAGCTCCATGAGGTAACCCTTGGAGACGCATTCGTTACGTCGGATGTAGGGCAGCATCAAATGTGGGCTGCTCAGTACTACGGCTTTAACAAGCCACGCCGCTGGATTAACTCGGGAGGACTCGGCACGATGGGGTTCGGCTTGCCTTCCGCGATCGGCGTTCAGCTCGCGCATCCTGAAGCGGCTGTAGCCTGCGTAACCGGCGAGGCCAGTATCATGATGTGTATTCAGGAACTTTCTACGTGTAAGCAGTATGACCTGCCGATTAAGGTCGTGAACCTGAACAACCGGTACATGGGCATGGTCCGACAGTGGCAGGAATTCTTTTACGACCGTCGATATTCGCATTCCTACATGGATTCGCTCCCGGACTTTGTGGATCTTGCAACCAGTTTTGGTCACGAGGGGGTCCGGATCGAGAAACCGGGTGATGTTGAGGGCGCCTTGCGCGATGCCTTTGCCCGGAAAGATAAACTGGTCTTCTTGGACTTTATTACAGACCAGACAGAGAACGTCTATCCCATGATTGCGGCTGGTGCAGGCCATAATGAGATGGTGCTTAAGCCTGCAAAAGACGGCAGCGCGCCCCTCGAAAGAGAGTTAGCGTAGTTTCCTATGCGGCGGATTATCTCTCTATTGGTCGAGAACGAGCCGGGTGCGCTTTCGCGCATAGCGGGTCTTTTTTCGGCTCGGGGCTACAACATCGAGTCGCTCACCGTGGCGCCAACAGACGACGATTCGCTATCGCGAATGACTATTGTCACTCATGGCTCTGAACAAATCATCGAACAGATTACAAAACAGTTAAATAAACTTATCGACGTTGTCCGCCTGCTGGACCTTTCAGAGGGTCGACACATCGAGCGGGAGTTGCTCCTCGTAAAAGTGGTAGCCCAAGGGTCTGATCGCGAAGAGGTCAAGCGCTTAGTCGATATCTTCCGCGGTCGCATTATCGACGTCGATGGCGAAACATACACCATAGAACTCACCGGACCCGGTGACAAATTGAACGCTTTTCTGGACACCATCCCGGCCTCAGGTATTGTGGAAGTGGTCCGCTCAGGCGTATCTGGGATCGCACGCGGCGAGCGCGCCCTCCGACTTTAAAGGCCACGCTTGCGACGCGGGCTCCGTAACAAAAAAGGAACTATGAAATGAAAGTGTTTTACGATCAGGACGCAGACCTGGGAATCATCGCCGGCAAGACGGTTGCGATCATCGGCTACGGATCTCAAGGGCACGCCCATGCGAATAACTTACGCGACAGCGGTGTCAATGTCGTGGTGGGGCTGCGCGAAGATTCAAGTTCGCGACCGAAGGCTGTGAACGCAGGGCTGCAGGTAGATACGGTCGCGGCGGCGGTCGCGGCGGCGGACGTCGTGATGATGCTGGTACCTGACGAGCTCGCGGCGGATCTCTACGCTTCCGAGGTCGCCGGCAACCTGAAGCCTGGGGCCGCGCTCGCTTTCGCGCACGGCTTCAATGTGCATTTTGGCTTTATCGAGCCTAGGCCTGAAAACGACGTCATCATGATCGCGCCTAAAGGGCCAGGGCATCTGGTCCGATCAACCTATACAGAAGGGGGCGGTGTGCCGTGTCTCATTGCGGTCGCGCAAGATGCGAGCGGGTCCGCGCGCGATATCGCCCTGTCATATGCCAGTGCGGTCGGCGGCGGTCGGGCCGGCATTATTGAGACCACCTATAAGGAAGAGACGGAAACTGACTTGTTCGGAGAACAGTCTGTGCTCTGCGGTGGCCTGACGTCGCTGATCCAGGCTGGGTTTGAAACCCTCGTCGAGGCCGGTTACGCCCCGGAGATGGCTTACTTTGAGTGTCTGCATGAAACCAAGCTGATTGTCGACCTAATCTACGAGGGCGGCATCGCTAATATGCGTTATTCCATCTCCAATACTGCCGAGTATGGTGACGTCACTCGGGGACCGCGCGTAGTTACCCCAGCGGTTAAAGCCGAGATGAAAAAAATCCTTGGGGAGATTCAGTCCGGAGAGTTTGCGCGGGAATGGATGGAGGAGAGTCGATCGGGTGGTGCCAAGTTTCAATCCCTTCGCAAGGCGGGTCGGGATCACGAGATCGAGGCCGTGGGTGAGCGACTTAGAGCAATGATGCCCTGGATCCAAAAGGGCAAATTGGTCGACAAAGAGAAGAACTAACCTTCTGGAGCTAGCTTGGACGGAAGCCATGAGTCCGAGTGTTGACCATACGCCACTGATTGCGCGAGAAGGGTGGAGCCGGATCGCCCTCGCTTTTGGTATCGCGGTCGTTATCCATTGGCAGGCAGGTGTCTGGTGGGCCTTGCCTATATGGATCGTGGCCTTACTCATTCTGCAGTTCTTCAGAGATCCGCCTCGCCAAATTCCCCAAGGCGACGGCGTTGTGGTGTCGCCGGCCCATGGGAAAGTAGTAAGCATTCAGCCGGATACAGATCCGATCACGGATCAGCCGGCCGTACGCGTAAGTATTTTCATGAATATCTTCTCCGTGCACTCCAACCGGATCCCGCTTTCCGGGGTCATCAAAGATAAGCAACACATACGAGGCCGCTTCTTGAATGCGGCGCTTGACAAGGCATCGATCGAGAATGAGCGTTGCGCTGTGCGAATCGAGAGTCCTGAGGGGGTATCGATCACCAGCATGCAGGTCGCCGGCTGGGTGGCCCGTCGAATCCTGACCTACGTGCAACCCGGTGACAGGGTCATGGCCGGGCAACGCTACGGCTTTATACGCTTCGGGTCGAGAGTTGACGTATTTCTTCCTCCCGATGCGGAGGTCACCGCAAAACTCGGTCGGTGGGTGCTGTCCGGCAGTGATATGATCGCTCGCGTGCAAACCGAGGGCTCGTGAGATGGCCAAACTAAGCCATATCTCCGGGGCAGACGGAAGTGACCGTCCCCCCAAAGGCGTTTACATCCTTCCAAATCTCTTCACCACGGCCAGCTTATTCGCGGCGTTTTATTCCATTATTCAAGCGACCGTTGGCAATTTCGAGAACGCTGCAATTGCCATTATCGTCGCGGCTGTGCTTGATACCCTTGATGGTCGGGTAGCGCGCTGGACGAATACCGCGAGCGACTTTGGCAAAGAATATGACTCATTGGTTGATCTTGTTTCATTCGGATTAGCCCCGGCGTTGATTTTATTTGAGTGGGGGCTAGGGCAAATCGGCAAGAGCGGGTGGCTGGTTGCGTTTCTCTACGTCGCGACGACGGCATTACGTCTAGCTCGGTTTAATACACATTCCTCTCCGAGCAAGCGGTATTTTCAGGGCCTGCCTTGCCCGGCCGCTGCGGTGCTTCTCGCGGCGGGAATTTGGACAGCGCACGCTTACACCCTCTCCGGCGGGATATACAACGGCGCGGCGGTAGCGTTCATGGTGTTGTTATCGTTTGCCATGGTCAGCAGCGTTCCGTATCGAAGTTTTAAGGACCTGGACCTAAAGCACCGAGTTCCTTTTGTTTTCGTTTTGGGATTAGTGATGGTGTTTGTGCTGATCTCGGTCGACCCACCACTTGTGCTGCTTGCTATATTTTTTGGCTATGCGGTGTCCGGGGCGGGGAGCTGGGTACTGTTGCGACGGCAGGGGATTCAGCCGTTTAAGCCGTTGCCACTGGTGTCGGACGAGCCGGAGTCGGCTTCGGCTAAAGATTAAGGTCTACGGAAAAAGCCTGAACGGATTGGGGTAGGTCGCGTTTCACGGGGTACCCGACAGAGTCGCCCCGGGGTATACTGGCCCTGCAATGAACGCTATGCATCTACCCTCACGAGCAGTTCGCGGCACTCCATGCGCTGCAATTACAACGCTCGCTCTGCTGGTCCTGCTGCGCCCGCTGGCGCACTCTTACCTTTAAAAAAATCAACTCCCCGCAACCGACGCTCTAGGCGCCGGGGCACAAATTAATTCATCGTTTCTTTCTGGAGAAACTTAAATGAAAGACCAGTTATTTATCTTTGACACCACCTTACGGGACGGCGAGCAGAGCCCTGGGGCGTCTATGACCGCCGCCGAAAAAATTCGCATTGCGCGCGTGCTTGAAAAACTCAAGGTCGACATCATCGAAGCAGGTTTCCCGGCAGCGAGCGAGGGCGATTTCGAGGCGGTGAAGATGGTGGCGGCCGAGATCAAAGAGAGCCGTATCTGCGGATTGGCCCGGGCAAACCCGGGCGATGTCGCGCGAGCAGGTGAGGCCGTGAAGGGGGCGAACGCGCCTCGCATCCACACATTCATTGCGACTTCCCCGATTCATATGAAGGCAAAGCTCCGCATGGAGCCTGATGATGTGCTCGAAAAAGCGGTCGAGGCTGTTAGGCAAGCGCGAAATATCGTGGATGACGTTGAATTTTCCGCCGAGGATGCGGGCAGGTCAGACGAGGATTTTCTCTGCCGTGTGTTTGAAGCCGTCATTAAAGCAGGGGCGCGAACGGTCAATGTTCCGGACACCGTTGGATATACGATGCCCAATCAATTCGGCGCATTGTTTGAGCGGCTGATACAGAGAATTCCAAATTCGGATCAGGCCATCTTCTCCGTGCATTGCCACAACGATCTCGGCGTGGCGGTCGCCAATTCACTGGCTGCGGTACAGGGGGGCGCCCGACAAGTCGAATGCACCATCAATGGATTGGGTGAGCGAGCCGGAAATGCATCACTTGAGGAGATTGTGATGGCGGTTAGGACACGCCAAGACGTTTTTTCTTGTGATACGAGAATCGATACCACGCATATCCTGCCCGCCAGTCGATTGGTCTCGAGCATTACGGGTTTCCCGGTTCAGCCCAACAAGGCGATTGTGGGTGCGAATGCCTTTGCGCACGAGGCAGGCATTCATCAGGATGGTGTCCTAAAGCAGCGCGACACCTATGAGATCATGCGGGCTGAAGACGTGGGATGGAGCGCGAATCAGATTGTTCTTGGGAAGCATTCTGGCCGTAATGCCTTCAGGGAGCGAATGTTAGCTCTGGGTATTGAGTTCGATAGTGAGGCTGAGTTAAATGCCGCTTTTGGCCGCTTCAAAGAGCTTGCCGATAAGAAGCACGAGATTTTTGATGATGATCTGCAGGTTCTCGCCGGCGAGACCTCGGCCGACAGTGAAACAGAAGCATTACGCTTTATAAGCCTTAAAACCGTTTCTGAGACCGGAGAGGTTCCGCTGGCTGATCTCGTGCTTGAGGTGGCGGGTAAGAGCCAGTCCTGCCAGTCTTCGGGCGATGGATTAGTGGACGCAGCATTCAAGGCGGTAGACAAGCTAGTACCGGGATCGCGCTCGCTGCTGTTGTACTCGGTAAATGCGATTACAGCAGGCTCGGATTCACAGGGAGAGGTGAGCGTAAGGCTGGAAGAAAATAATCGCATCGTCAACGGACAGGGTGCCGATACCGATATCGTGGTTGCTTCCGTGAAGGCCTATGTGAATGGGCTGAACAAGTTGCACAGCGGTGCGTATCGGGTGAACCCGCAGAGTGGCGCCGCCGTCTGAGTTCATTCAATGCGTAGTCGTGCCGAATACCTGCGTGAAATGGGGATCACGCGCTGGCGTTCGGCTGGCGCCAATGGTTCGACGGGCAGTATTCACCCGGCACTCAATGACATTGATGGGGACGAGACGGAGACGGTAGCTGGAAGCCATGTATCGTTCGAACTGTTGGCCGCTGAGGTGGCCCATTGCCAACAGTGTTCCCTTCATCAATCAAGAACGCAGAGTGTCTTCGGATACGGGCCAATTAATGCGGATTGGATGATCGTTGGAGAAGCACCAGGAGCGGAGGAGGATCGACAAGGCATTCCCTTCGTAGGCAGGGCCGGCGGCCTTTTGACAGAGATGTTAAAGAGTATCGGTCTCGCCCGGGATTCGGTGTACGTTTCTAACGTTCTTAAGTGTAGGCCGCCGAACAACAGGGATCCTCAAGGGCTGGAGGTAGAGCAATGCCTTCCCTACTTACACGCGCAGATCGAGAGGATTCAGCCGCGGATCATACTGGCACTCGGACGGTTTGCAGCACAAGCGCTGTTGGCTAAGAGCGAGCCTCTGGCTAAGCTTCGAGGTCCGGTGCATCAATATGGCGCCGGACGCGTTCCGCTTATAGTGACCTATCACCCTGCCTATCTGCTGCGGTCTCCGCACGAAAAAGCGAAAGCGTGGGAGGATTTGAAACAAGCCATGTCGCTGTACCGACTGGAGCACTCGGAGCCTCTCGACAGATCATTATGACGCCGGAGTGCATGACGCTCGCTGACGTTCCGCGGGTTGCTTTTATTGAATCCCGGGTATCGTTATCGCCATGGAGCCAGGCGATATTTCGCGATTGTCTCAAGGCGAAATACCATTGTTGGGTATATCGCGCTGATCAAGTGTCGGCTTATTTGGTGCTCTCCTGTGCGGCCGAAGAAGCACACCTTTTGAATATTGCTGTGGACCCCAAGGAGCAGGGCAAGGGGTTAGGTGGAAATTTCCTCGATTTCGCCATTGCGCAAGGTCGCGAAGAGCGCGTGCGGCGTATTTTTTTGGAAGTCAGACCGAGTAACCGGCGCGCCCAGGCGCTGTACCGAAGTCGTGGATTCGCGTTGTTACACGAACGCAAGGACTATTACGGCCCGCCTCATCCGGAGAACGCGCTAGTGTTTTTCCTTGATCTGTAACGGGCCCGTGCGGTGTTGGAGGGATTAAGTCTGTTTAGTGTATTCTGATGGGTCATCCAAGGCCGAGCTTACGGCGTTTCTTAGGCGCGCGTCATGTTGCGAGACGAAAGCATGCATAAGAGTTTTGACGAGGGCCCTCTGGGTCGACAGCTTTCGGCAGTGGTGTCCTCCGCCATGGCAAAACTCGTACCCGACCGATATTTCAAGATCGGGGTGCAAGTTGGGTTACGCGCTGGTTTTTTCTTGCAGCAGGCTGAGCAGGCCTATCTATTGCTTGATAATCATGAGCAATATCTGGAGACTCAGGTAATCCAAATCGCGTCACCTGAGCGCCTGCCTTTTGGACGCAATGGCGTGGATCTTCTGGTGCTGCCTTTTGTGCTCGAATATTCGCAGTCGCCACATCGGGTTATTCGGGAGGCCTGCGAGGTCTTGGCGCCAGAGGGTTATCTGGCAATCTGCGGCTTCAACCCCTGGGGCGCTTGGGCCGTTCGTCGGTTCTTTCGACGTGAGGAAGGCATGGTCGGGTTTCTCTCGGCCGGCAGGATTCAAGACTGGATAAAATTGCTGGGACTTGAACTAAAAGGAGCCCAGATGCGCTTCTACAGGCCGCCGATCAGCAATGAAAAGGTTCTTGAGAGAATGAAATTTCTGGAACATGCGGGCGATCGTTGGTGGCCAACTCTCGCGGGATGCTACGTGCTGGTCGCAAAAAAGAAATCCTTTATTGGCCTATCGGCATCAGTTCGGCAACTTCCTAAGCGCTCAAATCAAAACCGACCTTTGACAGCGCGCTGGTCCCAATCCTGCGCCCGAAAGCACGGCCCTCGCAATCACCCTCTGGGAGCGAGACCATGATCAGGATATTTACGGACGGAGCTTGCCGGGGAAATCCAGGGCCAGGGGGCTGGGGAGTATTGATTGTTGACCAGGGCACCGAGCGTGAGCTGAGGGGTAGTGAGAGTGAAACCACCAACAACCGGATGGAATTGATGGCCGCAATTGAGGGCTTAAGGCAGGTGGATCCGGGGGCTGTAGCGGAGGTCTACACCGACTCACAGTATGTGCGAAACGGGATTCAGAGTTGGATCAAAAATTGGAAAGCCAACGGCTGGCGGACTGCCAGCAGGCAATCCGTGAAAAACAAGGACCTGTGGGTTGTGCTAGACACATTATCTGGCGAGCGGAATGTAGATTGGCACTGGGTGAAAGGGCATAGCGGTCACCCGCAAAACGAACGTGCGGATGCACTAGCGAACCGGGCGATTGATGAGGCGATTGGATGCGGCGATTGA
>Ga0255751_10000866_pt1 | contig 28630 bp, 52 predicted proteins | sample 071ome_20_FD_179951 | JGI IMG/M metagenome (GOLD analysis project Ga0255751, IMG submission 179951) | Coastal salt marsh microbial communities from the Groves Creek Marsh, Skidaway Island, Georgia - 071412BT metaG (version 2) | ecosystem: Environmental > Aquatic > Marine > Intertidal zone >... | reverse complement strand
TGCTGTGATTTCTTCTCGCGCTGAACGCAGGAAGGCACTTCGCAACAAAACCCACTAATCATGAACTTGATATTCCCGTCCAACATCCCTGAAGACACTTTGAGCAAAGTTCTCAAAGACCTTCTGTATATGCACTGTGATTTTTCAATTCGAGTTGTGCATCCTCACTTGCCTGAAGCAAAGACAATCAAGGCCGTGTATATGGAGTCTCCTAAAGACACTTGGTTTGTTTTGTCAGGCCCATCCTCTATTCCACCAACTCCTGTGGCCTCCTTTGAAACCCCTCTTGTTAGTGGTGGCGACCGTTTTAACTGCTGTAATTCCCCCAATGATGTGAATAAGATGATGAATTATCTCTTGTCACCTAATGCAGAATAATGCTATATTTGAAACCTGTTTAATCAATCCAAGTAATGATGGAAAAATCAGCTATGACCACTGAACGTGGTTTGGCGGAGAACCTCTGCCTGTCAATTCAAAAGACCGCCGAACGAGAGGACGGCACGAAGACCTGTATTAATCTTTGGCACAAAAAGCGCAACAATGCGTGGTGCGCGAACCTGTACGTTACTGCCGACCGAAACAATAAAAAACCTCCCTTGTGTGAGCACGGTGAGGGTTGGGATATTACTTCTGCCGTGGAGTCTTTGCGTGAGAACTTTTTAAAAGAAAAGTCGAAGCAATACGAGACTACGTTCACCAACCTGTTGGAGTTTGATATGTGGCTTGACCAACGCGACAAGGTTGAGCGCAATGATGTTGGTGCTGTGGTTGATTACGAGGTCAAAGGTGATTCAGCCGTCGATGCTATTCTAAAACAAATGGCTGAACTTCAAATCGCAATTTCTAAAATTAAAAAGTGATGGAAAATCCACTTTCCAATGTAGTGTTAATCGAGTTCCGTAGAACCTTTAAGAAAGAACTTGCCCGTATTCCGGACGATGAATTTTTGACCAAAGGGGAAGTGGCCTCTCTAATCAATCGTGCGTATGAGCAAGCAAAGCGACTCGCAGAATCCAAGCAAGAATCCGACGACGAGGTTTTTGCTACGGATGAGTAAAACTAATTACGACTACATCAAAGCTGAAAGTCAGCGAATGAATGTGTCTATGACAGCGTATCTCAACTTTTTGTTGGATAGTTTTATTAACCGCCAAAACCTAAATTTAGATGGCACAACAAACGACAGCCCCACAGGGGCAGAATGACTCTTTCGAGTTGAAGGAGGGTCAAATCAACATCTTCACGAACCAAAAGCGTGAAAACGAAACCCAACCTCACTATTGGGGAAAGCTTATGATTAATGGCGTTGAAAAACGCATTAGCTTGTGGAAGAATGTTGGTAAGAGTGGAAACCCTTATCTTGGGGGGCAGGTTCAGGATTACCAACCGAAGGAAGGTGCTCCTCAATCCTCCGCAATTCAATCCGCAATCGCAGACGTAGATTCAGACAACGGGTCTTTTATGTGAGCGTAGCGAGTAAACTGTTGAACCGAAAGGGGGCTTGTCCCCCTTTCTTTTTCTCTTTTCCCTATGATGAAAGGTATGCAAGGGATGGTCGCCAATCGCCTCCTTAAAAATTGGTTGAGCAAAACAGAGTTGCAAGAAGGAGAACTTCGTTCCGCGTTGATGCTATACGAGGAAAAGGAAGAAACGCACCTCGTTAGTGTAACTTTAAAATTGAACGCAGAGGGTAAAATTGAAGTCGCCCGCGTCCTGCAAAACATCAACATTGACGAGGCGTTCTAATGCCACTTCCGCAAAGATATTTTACACGTAGGCTTGTCAGTCGAACTGTGTATCGTGACAGCAAGGGTCGGTTCATCTCAAAAGAATCGGCCCTTCGTCGCGGTATTCGTCCGCAGACGCAACGTTACTACGAGTTCCGTGACCAAAGCGGAAAACGCAGAAGCAAAAAGTTTGTTTCAAGACAACGAAGGAGGGTGATAACGATTACCCAAGCAGGTGAGTTGCTTCGCAGGGAGAGCGAAACAACAGCACAGGAGGTCAGGCAGTTGATTCCTGAACCTTCATTTCAACCAATTCAGTCGCAACAATTCCGTCGCATTTTAAATGACGCGAATCAAAGGGGTGTGAAAGTTGGCGTTCAGTTTGGCGACCAATTGTATGAAATCGCACCGGAGCAGATGGGGGACTTGGAAAGTTTCTTTACGGAAATGGAGTACGAGTACATCCGAATCTTTGAGCCTTTGACAGGAGGTGTTTACCTTCAAATGCTTCACGCAGAATCGCCTGATGCTGAACTGTTCGACTTCGATAGTTTAACCACAGCCCCTGATTTAGACGATGCCGAACTACAGCGAGCCAACGAAGAGTTCCAAAACTCAATCGAGCAAATTTGGAGAAGGTACTTCGGTTAAAGCCCCGATAACATTGCAGTACAGGCTTGGAAATGAGCGTGAGTTCCTTGAAAAGGCCATTCGTGAGAACCACAGCGTCACGGTCAAACGCACGAACTACAGTTTAAAAATTGAAACCCCGCGTCGAAAGTATTTCTTTGGCAATGGTCGTAGTTCAAGCAAACGTGCCTTTGCGGGTTACAACAAAATTTTAAAAGACATCAAGGCTTCGGGTATGGAGACTCCCGAATGCGATGCTCGTGATGTAAAGTATTGGTGGTTTAAAGACAAGAGTGCCTACCCCGAACACTTTTATTCCGTAGACATTAACTCTGCCTACCCTACGGCCTTGAGAAACGTGGGCGCGATTACCCCCAAAACCTTTGAGTACCTACAAGTAGGCATTGACAAAATCGACAGGTTGAGGTGTGTCGGTATGCTTGCCACACAAAAAGGCGTTTACCACTACGAAGACGGAAAGCTTGTTGACTTTGAGGTTGACACGTCTGATTATTCGGGGTGGTTCTTTATGTGCTGTGTGATTATTGGCGAGGTGATGGACTTGTGCAAGCGTCGTTACGGTGACCAAGTGTTGCATTATTGGGTTGACGGCATTGCCCTTACGGGTGACCCGTGGGATTGCCTTTGCTACATCGAGCATCTCGGTTACCAAAGTAAAATTGAGGTAATTGAGAACTGTAAGTTGAAAAATGGATGGCTTACTTACACGAAGGATGGCAAGAAAAAATACCTACATTTACCACGGAGAGTAGATATTACAGATGAAGAAGTTAAAAGATTTGTCGCGGGTGACAACGGTATCTTTAAGTGACGAAACCTTTGCGGGCTTGATGCTCAAGGTTCAGTCTTTTTACAACGGCTACAAGGGTGATTACATCGTTATGACGGACAATTTCATAAGTGACCGTTTTGCCAAGCGAGCGTATTATTTTGCAACAATAAAAAAGGGGCAGGAACACGTAGTTCCCACCCCTTCGGAGTAATGATGAAGAAATAGCTTACTGCTACAATGTCAAAAGAACAAGAAAAGCGAGAAAAGGAGTGGTTGGATGGTATATCAAACGCCTACCCAAACGCATATCAGTTTTTTAAACTGTCTGACTACAATGACCAATCAACGATTCACGACCAAGTTGAAGCTTGGTTCAAAGAGGAGGGTTACACTATACAAGTTAGTGTCGATGGTCACCGTTGGACAGGTGCGTGGTACAGGGATGGTTTTGAACCTCGCGTTGGACATAGCGAATTTTATTACGGTACGGGTGGACGGTTTGAGGCTTTTGAGTATGTGGCTACTGTGATTTTTAAAAGGCTTGATGAAAAATACAGTCCTGCAAGTTCCTATTCTACATTCTTGATGGATATTAGTGAGTCCGCAATTAAAAGGGACAAGATGAAGAAGTTTTGGAGTAGCCCGAAGGGTGCTGAAATGAGAAGAAAATCAATTAACAAAAGGAAAAATGGCTAAAAAGCGCATTGCCGTAGTCACGCCTACCCGCGATGGTTTGGTGGACATCAGCTACACACAGGCAGTTTTTAATCTGCAAAAGATTCTTGGTGATGAATATGACGTTGAACTGACGTTGCAAATGGGAGTAAGCGACATCGCTACGGGTCGTAATAAGCTTTGGAACAAGTGGTACTACTACACGGATGTTGAGTACCTGTTTTGGGTGGACAGTGACGTGGCTTTTAGTGCCGGAGACATTAAAAAATTGCTTGAATATGAAGATTTGGACATCGTAGGTGGCAATTACGCCAAGAAGATGTTTGATGCAAAGTCTCTTTTGGAGTGTGCTTCATTGATGCAGCAGTTTGATGGTCAGGTAGAGGCGATTAAGGCTTTGGAGGCTTCTATGCACTATGTGGCAAGCGGAAAAACCTCCATCATTGAGGGTGGGTCAAAAGACGGCTTGGCTCGAACGGACAGGTTGGGTCTTGGTTGTTGTCTTGTGAGCCGTTCAGGTGCAAAACGATTGATGGATTGGGCAGAGGCCAATATGGAAAAGGTGCGTTGGGATTGGAACGGTGATGCCTGCGAGGGTTACGGGGTTTTTAATCCTGTTGTCGGCAGCGATGGTTTTCAGTATGGTGAAGACTATTCCTTTTTTGAGCGATGCGGAAAGGCAGAGGTAGAACTTTATTTCCACCCTGAAATGCGTTTGCGTCACACGGGGATGGTTTCGTTTGATTCAAACTTTAATTCAGTTGTGGAGTTGGCGAAAAAATGTGCCAAACAAGGTGTGCCTTACCCCGGTACGGAGTACGAGAATTTGGCATCGAAAGAAGATGTTGAGGTGGCTGAAGAGTTGAAGCCCGAATTTGAAGATTGATAACGGTTGCGATAAAGCATTTAGATAATGGCTAAAAAACGAGTAAATAAGAGTAACGATAACCCCGTAGACAACGATATGACTACGGTTGAGGAAAATGGGGTGGCGAACAACACCTCTACTACGCCTGAAGACAGTAGTGCCTCTGTTACCACTGAAACGAAGGATTTTATCGACTCTGACAGCAGTGATATTGCGCAGAGTTTGACAAGTATTTTGAGCGTTCCAACGGAGAGCGTAAATACGAGTGAACAAGCGACTGAATCGAGGGAGGATGTTCTTGGTTTAAATGTTGGTCAATCGAAAAGGTCGCAGGCAGAGGACGAAGGTGGTTTTAGTGGCTTTGAAGATTTGGGTGAGGAGCACAGTGCGTTGTTTGAGGACAACGAACTTCTTGCTGAAATCGGTGTAGAGTTGATTGATATGCTAATGACCTACGGGGCAATGGCTATCGCAAAGGATTGGGACGACGAAAAGAAGTATTCAATCAAAGAGGCTCGCAAAAAGAAGTTGCGCGACCCCCTTGCAAAAATCTTGGAGTCTCGTGAGGTTAAAACAGCACCCGAACTTGTTTTCGCCTTTATGATTGTCGTGAGTTATAGCCCTGTTATGATTTTGGCCGTTCAGGAACGTCGTAAAAAGAAGAATGCGCCCGAACGAAAAGTCAATCGACCCGTACCTTCGGCTCAAGCCGTTGTAAGTAAGCCCGAACCAAAGCGTGAAGAGGAGGAAGAGTGGCAGGTAGGGGCTTCTCTTGCTTCGCAGATTCAAGAACCTTCGCGAGAAGAAGAGGATGCTATGGCTGAAATGATGGCGAAAATGCAACCCAAGAAGAAAAGCGGTCGCCCTGTTGGTGGCACGGATTTAAAGCCGAGGGTGGCATTGAGTGACGAAGACCGTCAAAGGGCAATTCAAAAGGCCAAAGCACTTCGCAAAGACGGAAAGTCGTTCTCTGCAATCGCAAAAGAGTTAAATGTGAGCGAGGGGACGGCTACACGTTGGGTTCGTAGTTAAATAACAGGATGAAAAAACAGGTTCTCGCGTACTTCATTTATTGGTTGGACACTTATCGTGTGCCCAAAGAACGTCGTGAGAAATTCTTTAAAATTTTGAACGAACTCTTTGATGAGTTTGATGCCATCAGCGGTAAGCAAATCACTATAGAATGGAAAATCCAACGCAGAGTTTCAAACAGCAACGATTAAATGTTTGCAAGGCTTGTCCCCAAAGTCAGCATACGTTTGGGGTGGGTTTAACTTGTGGGCCTTTTGCTCGCCCCGTTAAAAATGTTAGCTGTGGATGTAAGCTAACTTGGAAGACGGCTTTAAAAGGGCAGGAGTGTCCTCAAAAGCGTTGGGCGCATATTAAAACTTCGGACGACGATTCTTCGGTCAAAGAAAGTGTTACCTTGTCTGATTGATTTAAAATGGCAGAGAAGACAGTAAGGCAGGTTTTGTTTTTTATCATCGTGGGGACAAATGGCACGGGGAAGACTACGCTAACCAAAAAGTTGATTGACAATCGCAAGACGCTTGTGGTTGACCCTGACGGTTTGGAGTGGTCTATGTTGCCAACGATTGACATTTCTGAAATCACGCAATTAAAAGATGGCAAGAAAGCGAGAATCATTGCCCCTGACTACAAAGACATTGTGGAACTTGTCAATTACACCAATGGGAACTTGGTGTTGGACGACTGTCGTTACTATGTGCGAAGCCGAATTGAGGAAGGTGTACGTCAGTTGCTCGTAAGGCGCAGGCAAAAAGACGTTGACATCTTTGCTGTTGCGCACAGCCTAAATGAAGTTCCACCAACATTTTGGACATTTGCAACACACCTTGTACTTTTTAAAATCAAGGACAACCCACAAAGACTAAAGCAAAACATTCCGAAGTTTAGGGAGTTAACAGAGACGCACATTCCTGAAATCAATGGGCATTCTAACCACCACTACTTCAGGGTAATACCACTTTAAAATGGCAATCAAGACAAGTTTTGACGTAGAAAAAGTGCTCGACGACTATCAACACGATACGGGCGACGAATCTTTTTTGAAGTATATGGGCAAAGATTTGTTTTTGCCCGACTCCGTTAAACTTGACCCCGATGCCATTGACCACGACCTGTCAGACCACCTCGGTGATGGCTATGATTTTAAATGGTCAGATGCGATTTTAGAACGTGAGAGTGTACCCCTGAACAACTTGAACTTTGACAATGACAGGGATATGGGTTTAAATGTTTCCGCTTACAACATCTTGTTGAACACGGCTGCTCGTGCAGACAATACAACTTACAGCCTGTACGACTCGAATGATTTTAACGCGGGAAATGGTGAAAGGGCTACGCCTGCTGATTCTGCGGGCAGTTCAGTAAATCCTGACGCACTTTCAAAGACCCTGTGGTTTTATCCGATTAAAATTTCAGGAATCATTTACAGGGTTGACGAATCATCTTCGGGAACGACTCCGCGAGAACAACTCAATGATGCGAAGTTTGAGTTCCTTCGTCAAAACATTGATGGCAGTATTTTAAGGAAGGGGCAAATTCAGCCTAACTACACGCGAAGAAATTGGTGGTTTCAAGACAATCTTGCAGTCATTTCAGGCGACCTGTTGATTACACCTGACACGCAACAACTCATCGAAGTCTTCCTTGACAACAACATTGATTTAACTTTCTTGGTTGACCGAATTGGTTGGTAAAATGATATATTAAAAAGGGCTTGCAATGACCCTGAAATCCTGACTTTTGGAGGAGTTCATTAAACCCTTTAAAAAAATCAGGAAAATGAAAGTAGTAAATCCCGATGGCGTAAGCGCGTTTACAGTCACTTTGACTAACGCGACCTCCAACCAAATCTCTTTCCGTCTCTTTGATGCGACGGCAATCGTATCATCTGTAACAGGTGTAGCTAAAAACACCACTTACACTCCCACTGTTGCGAAGGCGGCTTTGGAAAGTTCAACCTACGGCAACCCTATCGTGTTGTCAGGTTTTAACTACCAAGTTTCTTCAGACAATTCGCAGTTTGCGGAGAACTTCGACATCATCCGTTGCTCAATCGACGGTCGTCAGGTTACGCACCCTAACATCATTCAAAAGGCGCGTCGCAACACGCAATTCGACTCAAAGCTTTTGACGATTCAAGAGCGCGTCGTTGTTGACGGACAGACCTCTTTTGACATTAATGTAAAGGCATCTGAAACTGTCACCCTCACCTTCTTCGTTGAAGGCTTCTTGAAGGGATGATTTAAAAACTACTTGCAATGACTAACGGGAACACTATGCCATTTAACGTGGCAATGTTGAACAGTGACCCGAACCTTGCAGTAGATTTTATCATCGACAACAATCCGGAGGAGGTTCAGGCTCATTTGTCGGGCTTGAACCTCCTTTCTGTTGCACCACAAAACGCAACAGTGCCTCTAATTAAATCAGATGTACGGAGAATTACTGATGTAGAAACGCTACAAGAGGTTCTGACTGTTCCGTATGTAAATGAAAACCCCAACTACACAGGTGGTTACGAAAGCGAATTGTCCATTAGCCCCTACGGTTTAAACAAGACGGGGGGCGCGGCAGTTGCTATTGTTCAGGGCATCGCATCGTTGGGTTCTTCTATTGCGAACATTTTTATTTCGCAAAACCAAGAAGATTTGGCGGCTATTCAAGGTCAAACTGCATATGAGCAAGCCTTGATTAACCAACAAATCAATCAAGCTAACATTGAGGCAAGCAAGACGTTTGGTATTCCTACTACAGCGTTTCTTGCAATCATCGGAGCGATGGTTGCTCTCGTAGCTATTGTTCTATTCTCAACAAAAGATTAAAAAATGGCTCTAACTCCAGCACAGCAACAACTTGCTGATGTAGCACAAGCGGGCGAAGCTAACGCCTGTTGTTTGGCATTGGGTGGCGACATCATTCAGTATGGCGACGAGGAATTGTGTTCGTTTGTCGATACTGAATACCCTCTTGGTATGGCTTGCGGTCAAATCACAGCCTCTTTACCAAATGAACCTTCACCCGGTCAAGAAAGTGGTGGTTTTTGGAATTGGCTTGGCTCAAACTTCACAGAAGTTACGTCAGGCGCGGTAAACATCATTGATGCCATTACAGGCAATCAACCTGCTCCACCTCCTATTGCAGGCAGTGGTGTAACCACTACCCCTCCTCCATCTAACAATGGAAAACAAGTTCTCTACGTCGTAGGTGGACTCGTCCTTCTCGTCGTCGTTATTATGCTAATCCGTAAAAAGAAATAAGATGTTGACAAAGCAAAACATTATGCTCGCGGGCATTCTCATCGCAGTGTACTACTTGTACAAGATGAATCAACCCTCTTCGACTCCTGCCACCACTGAAGCTGCATAAAAATGGACAAGCAAACAAAGACGCTCCTTATGATTGGGGGTGGCCTTGCTGTCTTGTACTATTTTAAAAATAGACCTACGCAGAACAGCTATTCCGGCAATGGCGTAAACACAAATCAGGGTGACTACGCTTCAGGCGGTGGTATGGGAGACGCTGTACAGAAGGGCGATATGGGCGGTTCGGGCTACATCGCTTCAGGTGATGACGACACTGACTCAATTGCAAACGACCCTTCTACAACTTACACGGGCAACATTACCAACGTAACCAAGCCAAGTGTGGATATGCGCCCAATCGTAGGGGATAAGTACAGTGGCTTGAGTGCCAAACCCGCTGTCGGTATGCCCGACCCCAACAACAAGCTTCCTTTGGGCGGTAAAAAACTGCTTCCAAAAAAGCTTCGTCGCTAATTGAAAACAGGTAGCAATGATTAAAATGTTTACAGGACGACAGGTGCGTGGGATGCTTCCCACTGTTCTTGTTTATGCTGTTTTGGCCCTTGTAGTCTACCTGCTTTTCAGAATGGTTAAAAAGGGCTTTTCAAATGTCATTACAGGCATTGGCGATGCGTTGAACACTGACGCTCAAGAGCAACTCAATTCAACTACAGCGTTGGATGGTACTTCAATGACGGCAGATGAAATTCAAGCCTTTAAAAGCACGGCCAAGCAAGTAGCTGACTCACAGGAACTTGCCTTGTACGAGACAGGTTTCTTTGGCAACGCAGACCCTGACGAAGATGCTCTTTTCCGACCTCTTTTTGACTTCAACGGGGCACAACTCCGCGAGGTTTACAAAGAGTACGGACAGCGCAATGGCAAAACTCTGTTTGAGACGTACCAAACCAAATTAAATCAGGACACGATGTTCTCAAGTTTGGTTTATTGGGACGACAGCGCAGAGGGTTGCACAAGCTACTTCGACCAATGCTATGAGGTTGACTTTGCTCGTGCATTGTGGATGAAATCAGGAATCCCAATCTCTTTTTAAAATGGCATTTGATTTTTTGTATCAGGGAGATTTGCCTGAAAGTGTTGATAAGCAAAATTTGACTTTGCCTGACTTGAGTGGGCTTGCTATTCGCAACCCTAACGAGTACGATTGCAAAAGGTGTGGTCTTGACCACAGCAACTCTCAACCGGGCGAATGTTGGAACGTAAGCGCAATACCTTACATCAACACATTAGATTCGTGGACTACTTCATCCTATTCCCATTGGAAAAATGCGATGGACAGTGCTCAAGCAGAGGGCAACTACGGCGAAGGGGAACAGCTTGCGTTGCAGGTTTACAACTTTGCAAATGACGCTCTTGCTGATTTGGCAATTCACGAAGCGTGGATTTATCATATGAAGGACAACATTTCGTTGGATAGGCGTTGTTGCGTTTCTCGAACGGGTGGCAACAACTTCAACAACGGGTATATCCCTCACATCAACACTTTAAAAAACAAATTGAATGCTTTGAAAGGCGAAATGCAATCGTATGTATTTCAGTTTCAAGGCGTTGCGCCCCCTCCGTCATCTGATGCGGGTGGAGGCGGAAGTGCTCCACCCCCTCCTGTTCCGGGAGGAACTACCCAATATGGAGATGCACCACCAACTTCTTCGGGTTCAGGTGGTGAGGATTCGCAGAAACTTGCAAAAGTTTTAATCGCGCTTGGGGTAGTCACGGCTGTGACACTCGGCTTTATCATTTACAAGCGTCGAGGATGAAATACACTCTAACCATCGGTGCAGTTTTAATTCTGTTGGTGTTGTACTTTGTACTTCGCAACCGAGGGGTTGAGGAAAACATTGGAAATTCGTAATAATGAAAACACAAAATTTATTGATTTACGGGGGACTTGGCTACTTGGCCTATCGTCTCTTTTTTAAAGAAAAGTCTCCGACCAATGGCGACTCTTCTTCAACTACCCTTCAGCAAGACACGCCCGGTATGGACACAAGTCAAGTAGGGGCAAAGGGTCGCCTTGATTGGCGTTACGTCGGTTCTTCAGCCCTTCGGTTAGACGACAACGGACAGCCTATCTATTGCGGTGTTCCCGGCAACCCCTTCTCTTCAAGTGGCATTGAAGGTCGTTCCGCAAAGACAGGCGTAGCACCAACGACGTACTATGCGATGTTTGAACTTGGCGATGAAAAAAGCGTCAACGAAGGCTATTCACTGATGGGTTCAAACTCACAGGCACAGCACATTCAGGTGGGCGATACGCTTGACTTGCGCGTTACAGGCGGTCAGTTCTCCGCTTTGGATGGACAGCGCGTTACGGTCTTGCAACTTGGCAGTGATGCCTGTACACCTTCGGGTAGGCCTGAAGGCAAAACCAACTTCTTTGTCGTCGATATGCCTATCATTTTGGAGGGTGCGGACGACTCGCAGTACCCTCCACAGGAGGCTACAGGTTACGCAATAAAAGTAAATTCTTAAAAGATGTCTAATATCTACAAGCAACAGCCCTTCCGTTCTTTTAATACGGATTTGCAGGCTCGTCGAGGCGGCTACCGTCCCGGCACAATTGGCGTTAGTCAAATTCAGGGCAAGATGGTCAACTACAACCGTCCCGGCTCAAATCCACTTTCAATGGGTGCGGGTGTAAGTTCTATGTCGGCTCGTCCGTTTCGTTCAGGCACGTTGACTCCGGCAGATTACAGCATCTACCAAAAGGAGAGCGAGCACAATTTGTACGCTAACCTTTACCGAAAGCGTGGATGATGAAGATGAAGATGGTTACTGTTGCGCTTGTCGTGACGTTTATCGTGGTTGCTTTTTTAATTGTACGCAATCGCAAAAAAACAAAGGTTGAAGAGCCTGAACTGAAATGCCCTTCTTTTAGCCCTTCTTACACGGGCAAAGACGACGTTTCAAGCGATGGTTACGACATCGAGCAAAACGTAGTTATTGGAGACTACGGGGCAGAGGTGGCATACCTTCAGGAGCGTTTAAATACGCAGTATGGGGCTACGGTTGATGTTGATGGCAAGTTTGGGTGCGAAACGTGGTTTGCCCTGCAAGCCTTTACGGGACTTGATGGAGGCGAACCTATTGATTTAAATGATTTGAAATGAGTACACTTGGCAACTGTCAAACAGACAATCAAGGCAATCCCATTCCGGGTGTAGGTGGCACTTGCAATCTTGCGGGTATGCACCTGAATGCAGACACCCTTTCTACGCCTGACCCTACTTCTTTGTATGGCAATGGCTTGATTAACAATGGGATGTTGGATTGGGAGTTTTACGGAGTCGATGCGCGTCCGTCAGCGGGCGCAAATCCGGCTTCTCAAAATGATTTTTACGGCAACCTGTATTCGCTCGCTTCTTTCTATGGAGCACAGGGTGGTGCAATGGATTACGCTGTAAATGCTCCAACTATGAAAACAATTCCAATGGAAAAAACCGTGGTTGTTGACAGCCCGTGCAACTGCAATGGAGAGGGTTCTATGACTCACTCCAAAAAGCAACTGTATATGTTTGTCGCGCTGATTGTAGGTGCATTCTTGCTCGCTAAAAATTAAAACAATGTTTGATATTTTCTACGGGGGGCGACCCAATCGCCCAATCAATCGAGGTGCAGGGGGTGGAAACCTTGTTTTTACTTGCGCCTGCTCAAATTGCGACCAAACGGTACAGGTTTTTGCAAGCAACATTCGTGAAGCACAACGTCGATGCGCTCGACGAGGAGAACAGGTAGGTTGCAACTGTACTTCTATGCCTCCCGTTCAAACAGGAATTAGACGATAAAAAAATGGAACAACTCGTACAAGAATTTGAGACGATGCCTGCACGTTACTATGTGATGTTGGCGTTGCTTGTTTACATCGCTGTTAAACTCAGCAAATAAACTTTTTAAAATGGACATTCGTATTGGAGGCGGGCTTTTGATGCTCGTATTTATGGTTTACGTCGTGATGAAACTTCGCAAGATTGAACAGACTTGCACTTATCACACAACTCAAATGGCAACGCAATGATTGTAGCACAAGTATTGGAAAACCCCGAATCAGCAATGGACGTGCGTTCGCTCGTTCTTGCTGTCTTTGCGCTTTTGGAAGTTTTGGTTCGATTGACCCCTTCCGAAAAGGACAACAGTATTGTAAATAAGATTGTCACATTTGGAGCGTACATCTTGGATTTCATCATCCCCAACCGCCGGAAGGGTGGCGGTCGCCTCCCTCTAATTAAACGAGACGATGCTTGATGGGCTACCGGAATTGACGGCAGAAATGAGGGCTTTTCGTGAAAACGGATTGCCTCTTACTTTTTCTTCAGGAGACTACGTTCAAATGGGCTTGGCAATTTTCGTGGGCATCTTTTTGGCTTTGGTGCTCGCAGACCAAGTAAGCAAACGACTGTGAATTTTAGCGTGAGGGAAAATATAGATTTTTTGCTTGGAGGAACTTTTCTCGCAACTGCACCTATCCTTCCTCGCGTATGTGATATTATGACAACGGGACAACTGAATGATGGATTGACTTTACTGATTCAAGCCTTGTCGGTTGTTCTTATTTTAATGCGTATCAAAAAAGCAAGTACAGATGAATCCAAAGACGAGACGACTTCTTGAGATAACAGCTTTGCTTGTCGGTCTTACTGCGGGTATTTTGTCTATTCGTAAACACTTCAAAGATGCCAATCAACCGACCTAACAGTTTCTCTTCGACAGGGAAGGCAAAGATGCCCGGTGCAATCAACCCTGACGGAACAATCACAAAGGCAATTGCCGAAGACAACATCACGGTTTCTCCGGCTTCAGGACAGGGCAACGTAACGGTTGCCCTTTCTGTTGATACAGCCCGTACTACATACGAGGGTACGCAGTTCGCAGGCTATTATCACCCCGGCAGTCAAATTCTTTTTAATTGGGAGTCAGGCTCGACTTTGACAGCAGGCAAGATGTACTATTGGTCTTCTTTGGGTTCTTGGCAACCCGCAGACGCAGGAACAGATGGTGAAAACCTGATGGCTATGTGCAGCGACAATGCTGATGGCACTGAAATGGTTTTTAAAGGATTGGTGCAATCCAATCAACTTTTTACTGTGGGGCAATTAGGTCAGCCCGTTTACCTTTCTCCAAGCGGCACACTTTCTACTTTAAAACCGTCCTCAACAGGTGAGTGGGTTCGTTTAATAGGTTACGTCAAGGAGCTTGACGGCCTTATTCTTCTTGATGTGTCAAACGATTTTTACCAAGTACCGTAATGCCTATCAACATCCCCGATACGTTTATTAGTCAGGGCACAGCTATTATCGATGGCGGTGTAACAGAACAAGTAACTCGCATTGAGCCTATTTCGGGAATCAATGTTTCTCGAACAGACGATGTGGTAACGCTTTCACAGCCTGATTTAAGACGCAAAGAATCTACGACACTCTCTGATGCTTCAGGGGTGGGTTCGACAAGAGGTTCAGTAGCCGACCACGTTATTTACTTCTATGATTGGCCTTATGGCGACGAGAGTGCAGCTACTATTACACGAGGTCGATGCGTGGCTTGGCTTGGGGCTTCGGGAGTATGGTCGCGCGTTTCAGCGGCTGAATTTAATGCCACCCTTTTGCTCGGTATGGCCGTAACGGACGACACGGCAGAGTACGTTTTAAAAAGAGGGCTTGTTCGTACAGACCAAGACTTTAGTTCCCTTTCCATAGGTCAACCCCTGTACTTGGGTGCAGACGGAATCGTTACGGGCAGTCAGCCTTCACAGCCCAATACATACGTTCGCTTGGTGGGGTGGGCAATGGACACAGATGCCACAGCCGGATTGATGTTTTTTAGTCCTGATGTCAATTTTAAAACAGTATCGTAATGGGTAGGGTAGGTGAATCTCCACAGCCGGGCTATCAAAGTCCTGCAATCAATCGTCCAAACAGTTTTACTGTTAGTGCTCCTGTAAGCACTGATGGCGTGGCTTTGTTTAATATCAAGTCGGGCACAAATGCAACCGTTCTTCCGGGCAAATTCAGTTACGACAAACTCATTGCCGACAACGGAAACTTGCAGAAGTACGAGTTTGAAACGGCTTCGACACAAGGTTCGGCACAGAGCGGTCAACGTATTTTAAACTTTGGCACTACAACATCCAACACAGCCCCCGGTCGCGTGGCAACTCAATTTGGAGGTGTTAATGCAGGTTGGGCGAATGTTACGCAGTCAGATTTTAGTCGTCAAGACAATCCCGTCGCTTTTAAAACAAACGAGGGAGAGGATGTCGCTTCTTTCGTTCGTGAAGGTTGCATCACATTCAACAACACCGTAAACATAGGTCAAGCCTACGTTACAGGTACAGGCGGTGCTACGACGCAATGGCAACAGGTTCAGGGCAACATTTTTCAGATAGGCTACGGACTTGGCAACGGTGCAGGCGCATCCGGAAAACGACTCTATGCAGACGTTTCGCAAGAAACCAAGTACCCTTTGGATTTTTTAAAACACGACCAACGGTGGTTTGCCTTTTCTACGCGACGCTTGAGTTACGAGGCAGACTATTGTATGGAGGTGTATAGGAACAACGACCCCACCGATACGGCTTTAATTGGTTGGGACTCAAACGGTTATATCGACGTAAGTGCCATTGGCCTGTTTTCACAGGGCGCAATCGTTCGAGTAAAAACGTGGTACAATCAAAGTGGCAACGGCTATCACGCTGAAGTCCCCGACCTTGTAGCTAACCCTACGCGCGGGCCTGAAATTTATTCGGGTACAGCCCTGTCGGTGACGTTTGGAACAAATGCAAAGGCGGCTTTAAAGTTTCGTGGAAACAATTTTATCGTTGCCAACACAGGCGGTTCAGGCGACGTGCAACAGCCGCTATGGGCAGTCGTTTCGGGTGCTTTCGACAATACAGGCACTACGGAATACTTTTTCGATGGAGACTCTGCCAACCGAACATTGCTTTTTCAAAACGGGGGGGTACTTTCTTGGGGTGCGGGTAGTTATCCGAATGCGGGGACGGCAACAACGGGAGACAAGCTTTATCAGGCGCAATACAACACGACAAACAGCGATTTCCGCATCAACGACACAATTGTCGCTACAGCACAAAACGTAAACACGGGTTCAAATGACGGAATGACCATAGGTGCTCGATACACAACGGGCAACCTGTTAAACGGCTCAATTGCTGAAATTGTAATGTTTAAAGCAAGTTCGTCGATGGGTTTTAATGATGCTTACGTTAGTCGATACTTGACAAGTACAAACAACTACTTTGGAATCTACACCTAATGCCTATTTACAGCCCCAACGTATTTTGTTTTAAAGTTCAAATCGCAGAGAAGTCTACCATCGAGTCTGACGACGAGTTTGACAGCATTGGTCAAATCGACGCGGTGGATGGAGAACCCTGCACAACGTAATTAAAATGCCTATCAATCGACCCAACAGTTTTTGCTACCAAATCATTGTTGAACCTGTAGCAAGCATAGAATCTTCAGACTCTTTTGAAGTCATCGGAGACATTGTGCCTATTGCCGGAACAGATTGTAACACAGAGTAACAATGCCTATCAATAGCCCTGACGTTTTTAATGTTGTTGGTGATGCCGTTGTAACAAATTCGGGTGGTGGCGCAGTCGAATCCGTAACGGGTGGGACAGGAATAACCGCTTCTCCCACTACAGGAAATGTTGTTGTCAGCCTTGACAATACTGCTGTTACTTCGGGTAGCTATACCAATGCAGATATTACCGTTGACCAACAAGGACGAATTACAGCGGCTTCAAATGGTGTTGTAACAGATGCAACCAAGATTGTAGTTACGGCAAAAAATAAATCGGGTGGTACACTTGCCAAAGGCACACCCGTTCACGCCATTACACCCGTTTCTTCAGGACAAATTGTTGAGGTCATCGCGGCACGAGCAGATACGGCATCGGCTATGCCTGCAACCCTTGTTTTGGACGAAGAATTGCTTGATGAAGCAGAGGGGGATGCCATCGTTACGGGCTTTATTCAAAATGTTGACACTTCGCTATTTGCAGCGGGCGACGTTTTGTATGTCGGTGCTACGGGAGGCTATACCAATGTCAAGCCTACAGGAACTAATTTAATTCAGAACTTGGGTATTGTCGTCAAATCAGACGCAAGTGCAGGTTCAGGCATTGTCTACGGTTCAGGGCGTTCAAATGACGTGCCCAACATTCCCCAAAACTACATTTGGCTTGGGAACGCTTCGGGCGTAGCTACACCCACCGATTTAAGTACGGTAGCCGTTTCAAGTGTAGGAGCAACAGCCCCTATCTCAAGTAGTGGAGGTTCAACGCCTACAATTAGCTTGGACGACGTTAGTCCTGACCCTTCAGGTGTTTACACAAACCCCGTTATTATTGTAGATAGCAAGGGCAGGGTTACATCAGCGATAAGTTCGCTTGCGGTTACAAGCGTCACAGCTACTTCCCCCATCTTTTCAAGTGGGGGCACAACGCCAAACATCACCCACGCAGATTCGGGCGTTACGGCAGACACATACAAGAAGGCTACGATAACAGTCAACGCAAAAGGTCACGTCACGAATGCAACTCCGGGCACGGATTTAATTACGATGCGGGGAGAGACAGACACGGATTGGAGTGCTCGTGCGACGTGGTTTGTAACGCAAGATTGGCAGGCGGGCATCGCAAAAGAAACAGCTTTGACTACAGTCACGCTATCCTCTTTTGACGATTGGATTCGATACCCTGTTGTTAATTTTAACGAGCAATTTGACGGCAAGATTGAGGTCGAGGGGTATATGCTTTTGGGAGCAGGCGTACCTGCAACAAAGGCAAACTACAGAATTTCCGTGTGGGAGGCCACAGCCGCAACGGGCGACACTTCAGAGACGTTTACCAAAACTATTGAATCGGCCAACCTTGCAGCAGGGGGTTCAAATGCCCTTACGGTCATCCCTAAAACTACGCTCACCTACACTGCAAGTGCAGGCGACTACATTATGATTGGGTTGACCAATGTTAGTGCAACGGTAGCCCTTTCTACGGGTATGTGCTATGCAAACCTCAATGTGAGATTCCAAAACTCCTAATGGCCTACAGAATTAAACAATACACCTACCGTCGTGCTCGCGCTTTGGGTGTTACGGTTAAGCCTTCAACACGCAAGGGTAAAAAGATTGACGTGTTTAAAAACGGCAAGAAGGTGGCAAGTGTAGGTGCGATTGGGTACAACGATTACCCCACGTTCGTTCAAAAAAGGGGCAAAGCTTACGCAGACAAAAGGCGTAAAGCATACAAAATGAGACATCAAAAAGATAGAAAAAAGGTCGGTTCACCCGGTTATTACGCTGACCAACTCCTTTGGTGAGTTTAATTTTTTAAATTTCGCAGTATGAAAAACAAGAAAATCGTGGGGATAGTGATGATTACAGCTATTGTAGCAGTCCTCGTGTATCTTTTTAAGGACAAGATTCAGGCAATGTTGCCTCAACCTCCGTCCGACCCATCCGACCCATCTACAGAGCCTACAGGAGAATCCGAGCCTTCCGACCCCGGAACGGGCGATGCGGGAACTCAAGTTTACGATGCCGAAGGTTGTGGTGGGAGCTACACCAACAATTTGTTGGAGATAAGTGAGAACGACCCCGGCTCAAATGTCGGGGGGTGTGGTAGCGCGGTTGTCGCTTGGCAAGAGTATTTAAATGTCGTACTTCCCGATAACCCATTGGTTGTCGATGGAAAGTACGGCACTGAAACACTCAACAAACATCTTGTTTATCTCGCCACGTTGCCTACGGTTTCAAGGGACATTGTAGCACCACTGTATGAGCAGGGTTCAGGTTCTGTTGTTCGTATGAATTGATTAAAATGAAGAAAAACGTCATACCCATCATCATTGCGCTCGCTGTTGCGGGCGTATTGTATTACGCGGTAACAAAACTTCTTTTAAAACCTCAAGCAACAACACCTGCGGAGGGTGAGGGAAGCACACCCGAACCTGAAGAAACTTCAGAAGGAATCATTGATACCATCCAAGATGTATTTGGACTTGGAGACACGGAAACGGTAGAGGTTATCGACGAGGTGGAAACAGAAACAACCACCACAACAGACGAACCACCACCACCACCACCTGCACCTACTTGTCAATTGATGCAGGCAAGTATGATTGCTACACTCAATTCAAACGACTCGTACAAAACCTTGAACTGCATCTCAAGCGAAGGATACACAACCGTGTGGGGCGATGGAAATTGGGGTGGGGCATATCCCTCCACACTCAACTCAAGTCATTGCGGTCGGAAACTCGCTTCTTTGCAACAAATTTTAAACTCAAATTCAGCGAATGGCGGTTGCATCCCCGTAGTTGACTATGGCAAGGCTACGCCTTTGACTCTTCAGAAGTGGAGTGCGGCGATGAGTGCAGGTCAATCTTAACATTTCAGCTATGACAAGAAAACTTTTATTTGGTGCAATCGGTCTCGCTGGAGTCGGTGCGTATTTGTATTTTAAAAAGAAGGGAACTCAACCGAATGTCACCGGAAACGCGCAGACGTTGAACGACCTTGTTCCGGGAGGTATTGTTCAGGGGTGTACAGACCCCAATGCCTACAACTACGACCCACAGGCGAATTACGGAACGCCCAATATGTGCGATTACCCTCCCGGCACGATTGTGGGGTGTATGAATGAATACGCAAGCAATTACAACCCTGACGCTACTATTCACAATGCCGCAACTTGTGTAACTATAAACGTGGGGTGTGCAGACCCCGCCGCGTGTAACTACAACCCTGACGCGCAGTTTCAACAGGCCGGAACGTGCATTTATCCCGCAGGTGTAGATGGGGGTAATAAGAACAATTGCAACTACGATGCCTTTATGGGGTACGCAGGTCAATTGACCGACTATTCACCCTGCATTACTTGTGAGGATTACAACGACCCCAACTATATGGGGCCACTCTAAAATTTAAAAGATGCCGGTAAGTAGTCAGCAATTAGAATATGCCAAAGGAATAATCCCAAGTCTTGAACTTGGGGCAGAGGCCACGTACACACGTATGAAAAGAATTAAACCGAAAGGTTTACGTGGTTCTATGCTCAAGTACATTTCTTGGCCTACATCTTGGGCTGTTTTGTACGATTTGTCGCCTGCTCAAATTTCACAGAATCGTGAACCTGAAATGGCGCGTGAAGCGTGGGAAGGTCTTGCCCCCGAACAGCTTTCGAGAACAAGAATTTGGCAATTGTTGTTGAGGGGCTATTTCACTAATCACCCCGAACCAATGTCGGAATCAAACTTTCCGAATTGGCGCAAACCTTCTTGGATGAGTGAGGGTGATGCTCAAGAAATTCGCAACGAAATTCGACGTGCTTATGAGGCTACCTCTCCTGAAGAAGTAACCGATGCAGAGTTGGCTCAACCCATGCCAACCGAGGACGTGCCCCGCGAACAGCGTATGGCAGACTTGGCAGAACAGGAAGAAGCAATGCAGGTCACCGTGCCTCAATCTCCTCCCGACGACGGGGAGGGCAGTGAGCCGTTTGAGGATGATAGCGAGAGAAGCAGGAATAGACAGCTTGAATATGAATCGCTACAAGCCTTGTATGCAGCGTATTGGAGACGAACATACGGCATCGAAAGTGCCGAGCAGCTTCAGAGTCGCATTCAGGATACAACAGTGCGAAACGGAGCGGTTGCTATTTACACGCTTGAGAAATTGGGCTATGGATATACGCAAATTAAAAATTTCCTGCAATCAATGTCCAACCGAGGGCTTATGGTTTATGGCGTTCGCCCCGGAACGCGGAGTGGCTACAACGCTTATGCTCTCGTTGATTTAAAAGGCAATATGCCAATTTCAGGCAGATACCAAAGTGGTACGGCTTATCGAATTATGGCTGAAGCGTGTGGTGTAGCTACAACCACTTTGAGGGCGCAGTTTGAAACTAATCCAAGAAACCTTCAAGTGATGCGTTTTAGCGGAAGAGGTTTGGGTCTTGGCGGTTATCAAGTTCTTTCGCTGAATTATCTTGCGGGAACAAGCAATGCAACTACTTATGCCGAGGGCAACAGACAAATTCGTCAGGCACGAGAGGAGGCGCGACGACAGGTGTCAGAAATGAGTCGTTTAACGTGGTCAGCGGGCAATGAGCCGGAATCGCTTGAACCACCCGCACCTACGGTAGAAGGAGCAGAAACGAGGTACTATTACATTGGTTATCAGAGATTTGCTCCCGGAATGACGTTCCGAACATCGGAGTCTTTACAGTACCAAGTGTCTAATATGAGTGCGACGGAAAGTCCAAACAGTTACGCTTTCTATTTTACGTCGCCACAAGATGCGGTGTACAAACTGTATCGAGCAGTTTTTAACCCAATGGCAATCACAGTAGCAAGTCTCGCTCAATTGAAAGAAAAGTGGAGTGATTCGGGTCAGCTTGACACTGCTAACACAATTAAATTGCAGGAGGTTCAGGATTTGCTGAACAGGCGCAAACTTCGTGAGATGATTGTGCAGGCGACAGAACCCCCCTTCTATTCTACAACAACGATGCAACCGAAGCGTAGCGATGCGCCACGAGTGTCCGTTCCTTTCGATTTAATTTTCTCTGCAAACGACATTCAGCCTGCGTTTACTCAAAACTTGCAACGCTTGGCACAGCAAGAGCCTGCTCCACCTTCGCCTTCACAGGCCGTAAACGAGGTGCTGTCCGAGGACTATATGAAGCGTATGGGGGAGTCGGGTATGGTGGCAAAAAACTCGTTCGGAATTGAAATTGAGGGTTGGTTTGCAGAAAAGGCCAAGTCCGATGTTGCTGACCTTATGAAGCGAGACGGAATCAAGGTCAAGTCTACACGCTATCACGGAAGTGCGCCTTCGGGTTATTTTAAATTGGAGGACGACAGTTCTGTGAAAGCAGACGGGTCAAGCTATGACAGCCGTGCCTTTGAAATGGTGTCGCCTATTCTCGAAGGCGAAACAGGCAAAAAGCGATTGCTCGAAATGCTTGGTCAATTGAGAAAGTATGGCGCAAAGACCACGGCTTCAGCAGGTACGCACATTCACTTCCCGTTTAGCGCATTGGGCGAAGGAGACGCGGGATTGCAAGGAAGAAAGCAACTGATTACCAATGTTCTTGTTCTTGCTCCATTTTTAAAAGCGACACAAGTTCTGTACAGTCAAGACCGATACTACGCTCGTGATTGGACAAACATCAACGCACAGAATTTGCGTGAATTGCAGACGCTTTCCTCTTGGCGAGACGTAACAAGTTTCGTTAACCGAAAATTTGAGGCAGGACGTAACTTCTTGCATATCAAAGAATCGTCAAGAATGGGAGAGTCTTACGGCCCACCTACCTACGAATTTAGATTCCCGGCAAGCAACTTTGAAGATGACAGCGTGTACCAACTCGTTCGTTTGCTCGACAGGATTTGGACAGTATCGTCAAAGGGATATGTGCCTCACAGCCCCGAAATGTGTGAACCACGTAATGCAGAAAGGTGGTTGACTGATTTGCTTGGTGTGGAATTGTATTCTTTTTGGCGCAACAGAATCCGTGATGTGTACCCAACTCACAGGTATTTAAAAAATGCAAGAAACAGTGAATACGACAGTTTTAGCGGGCAAGACAGTCCCGGTAATTGGGTCAGTGAAGTCAGTGACCGAGGAGTCACACCCACAGCACCAAAAACACCTGTTCCACCACTTAACGATTGGTAAAAATGAAACGCTATCTAAAAAAGAAAGGGTCGAAGCAAGGAGGCGGTACTGCAAAAGCCTCCTACTACGTTACCCGCGACTCAAAAGGCAGAATTAAAAAATGGACGCGCGTAGGTGCTTCACAAAAAGCAGACCGACGCGGTTCAGCAAAGTACAGCCCTCGTAAAAAAGGTCAGGGCAATCAAGGAGACTACAAATCACCAAAACGATAAACTATGGACACGAAAAAATTGGTTATGCTCGCAGGGGCGGGAGCAGTGGGATATTACTTGCTCGGTAAAAAGCCTGTAGGCGCACTCGCAGGGGTCGCTGTTTTAATGTTGCTGTCAAAGCCTATGCAACAGCAAGCACCCGCAGGGTCAAGCGGAATGCCTGTTGGAGCACCTGAACCATCTACAGGAGGTATGCCCGCACCCGGAACGACAGACGACCCGCTTGGAGGCACTGTGATGCCCGGTGGTAAAAGGATTGGTATCTTGCGGTAATGAATGCACCTCTTCCACTTATGAACTATGGCGACCAACTCGTCAAAGAAGTTCCTTTGCTCAATATGCAAGGCGGAGGAGCAATGGGTACAGCCGCACCCGGAAACACTACTGTAACGGGGTATTACAATCAAGGAGGCCTTGCTCCAACTGTTCAGGGCGGTATGTCGAATATGACGATAGCTTCAGGCTATTTGCCCACCAACGGCACAAACGGATGCCCGCCTTGCAATTGCCCTACACAGAAAAGTCCTTTGGAGAACGAAACGGTGCAGTACGCGCTTCTTTTTGCTCTTGCATACGTCGTAATTAAAAAGCTGTGAACGACTGTCCCGAAGTTCAAAAATCGCAGACCGTAAGGTTAATTGACATTTTCGTCATTGCGCCTTTCATTGCCTATGTTGCTTTTAAGGGTAGCGGATTGGAACAGTGGGAGCGATTGGGCTTGTACATTTTGGCGGTAGCTACGTTGGTTTACAATGCCGACAACTATTTAAAAACCAAACAGCTTTATGGCTAACTACAGGGACGCAGTAAACTTCATTCAAGAATGGGAAGGAGGCGTTTCAGGACACCCTGAAGACAACGCTTCCTCTAACCCGTCCCCGTGCGGTATCGACCCGCAATACAACGCGCCTATTCACACAAATAAGGGCGTGACGTGGCAAACATTCGTAAGCATCTACGGACAGGCTTGCGAGACGTTCTTGGAAATGCCACAAGATATTTGGCTCAACATTTACAAGACAAACTATTGGGACAGGGTAGGCGGTGATGCCCTTTACAACCAAGCGATTGCAAACACTTACGCTTCGTGGGCGTGGGGCAGTGGCGTAGGTGGGGCAGACAACCAAATGCGTCAATTTTTGATGCAGGAATATGGCTACACCTACACTGACGTTGCCTTGCCCGAACAGCGAATCTTAATTTTAAATTGGCAGACACGCCAAGACCCTGAACGCTTGTTCTATGGGCTTATGGATTGGAGGCGCAACTACCTCAACGGCCTGTCTGACGCAAATGTCTTCGGAACGGGGTGGAATAACAGGCTAAACGCCTTTATCAAGTACAACGAAAAGTATATCACCACCAAGTCCAATAAAGATTTAAACAGGGTTATTATTGCATTGACGCTTCTTGTAATCGCAGTGTTGGTTTACTTCCTGTTGATTAAGTAACACACAATGGATAATTTAGGAACGGACTTTTACAACATCGAAGAAACGGAAACTTTTGACGGCTCTTTCAATAGCCTGTCGCCCGAAGAGTTCGGTATTGGAGCACCTGAAAATTTTAATTCAGAACCTACGCAACTCACTTGCGATGACTACATCGCGCAGTGGTGTGCCACACAAGAAGAAAACTGTCAGTTTGTGAATGGCAAACTCACAGTACCTACAGAACAGATGCAGGAATTTGTCGCTGCATACCCCAATTGCGGGGTCACCCAATCAAGCAATTCATCAAACTCATCAGATATGGAAACTCAAGCGAACAACGGACTCCTTGATATTAAATCGCCTAACTTTTTGGGCGGCCAAAATGTTCACAACGTCATTTTGATTGTCCTCGGACTTTTGATTTTGGCTTCTGTAACACGAGGCAACATCATCAAGGGCATCGGAACGGCTTTGCAGGACACTGTTAAGTAATGTCAGACCAAGCATCCTCACAAGGCACTGCACCACAGGAACTTCCTGAAGACGCAGTAGGAATCGGAGAACTCCACGAAGACGCGGTAAAGCGTCGTAAGTATGTGGCTATTGGGTTGGCTTCACTCGTAGCAGGTGCGAGTTTCTTTGCCACCAACAAAAAAATGGCTACCCGAACGTCTATCCTTGTGGGGCTTGTGCTTGGTATCGTAGCCTACGTTGGCGCGAATATGGTTTTGCCTCCCGCAGTGCTGAACCAGAGGTTCTTTGGAGAATACAAAATTTAAAAGTCGATGGACACGCCTCCGTACAAAGTGGCGTATATGGAGACAAGTTCTCCGTTCCGTCTTTACTCTGATTTTTTTTCTACTGAAAAAGAGGCGAGAGACTATGCGTCGCAACTCCGACAAGACGGATTTGAGGCGATGACTTTTAAAAAAGAGTCCCAAGACGGTACTCACTACGAATGGAATCTGTTGCAAGACAGGTCAACGTGGAAGTATCGTTTGGGAATTTTCCTTACATCGAGTAACTTTGTTGTGCCCCTCGTATTAATCATCTTTGCGTATCTCCTTCTACGCAGAGGAAATGGCTTGCCGAGGGTTATTGGTTAAACAGAGAAAAGGGTTGGCATTTCGTCAGCCCTTTTTTAATTTCCCGCTATGAAGAAAAACTTACTCATCGCAGGGTACACGGGCTACAGCACCGTGGACAAGGTTGAAGATTTTGTGGAGTCGTTTGGTCACGTTCGCAGGGAACAAGACGAAATGTGCGTCATCTACGACAACAGAACAGAAATCAACGAATACCTTGACAAATTTGATTGGGTCATCCAATTAAAAAAGGAGCGTACCGCAACGTGCAACTACGTCAATCGCTTCTTGTGGTTTAGCGAAGTCATTGAAACCGCAGACCACGAAGCTTTCATTACGGCAGACATACGCGACGTTATCTTTCAGTCCAACCCGTTTGTGTGGATGGAGGAGAATCTTGAAAAAGACTACATCTTCAGCGACGAAGGTGTAGCACACGTCGGAACAGAGGGTGGGAAGTGGAATATGGCACAGGCAGAAGCAGGCTTTCCTGAATTGGCTCAAGGTTTAAAAAGAAAGAACGTCCACAACGTAGGTGTGATGGGCGGAAACAAAAGGCTCGGTAAAATGTGCTACCGCGTATGGGATATGTGTCAGGGCAGACACGCGCCCCTTACGCGAAAACTTGAAGAATTTATCATCGACCAAGCCGCCTTCAATGTTTTAACTCACCTGACGGAAGACCGGGCTTTTGGACATCCAAGCAGTCCGAAAGAAGATTGGGTTTTGACGTTAGCTACCTCGCCTGAAGCAGTACCTGAAATTTATTTAATCGACAACCTCCTGTGCAACCCTTCCAAAAAGCCTTATGCTATCGTTCACCAAGCAGACAGGCACAAAAACTTTATGCGATACTTGGGCAAGGGTAAGTTCGAGTTGTTTCAGGGTGAAAAAACCTTTGATACGGCAATCATTCAAGGCCAAGATTACAAGGGGTAACAGAAAAGGCCACCCCGACGTTTCGAGATGGCCTCTGTTGAATGAAACCCCTTAACCAAGAGTTATCACTCAAATTTAATTAGACTTTGACAACCTGTGCTTGGTGGGCAGGTATTTTTCAAAGGCATATTGACCCGCAGGTTGCGTAAGCTTGGGACGTGCATACTGCATACCATTGTGACCTTGCTTTTTGTGCTTGGCAGGTGAATACCAATCCAAGAAATCACCTGACTCGACAACCTCACCCCAATTCTCGTGAACATCGAACAGGTAGATGTCGCACTCGATGACGCTGCCGTCGTCCATACGGACGTGGCAAGGCTCTTTAAAATAGTAGGTGGGATGCCCTTCGGCACGGTCAACAATCTCCCACTGTTTTTTATTTAGCAGGTAGACCTCGCCCTTAATAGGACGCTCAAAGCCGTGCAAAAGGTCGTCAGAAGGCACACGGCCAACGTAAGGAATCTGTCGTGGCAATTCACGGGCAGTCATTACAAAGGGTTCGCAGGTGTGTGCAGTACCGAGATACTTTGCGCCCTCGATGCGTTTGTGGTTGTACGCATCCTGTCGCATTGTGCCATAGGTAAAAAGAAGTCGGGGCTTGTAGTAAGTCATTTCTTTCGGGATTATTGGATTAAACTAATTGTGACATAGGCACTTCGATGGGTGCTTGGAAAAAGTCGCCACTTGCGTTGACGTACAGAACGTTTCTGTGCTCAAACTCTGACCACGGCATCATATACATCATTGCTTGAATGGTGTCATTGCCTGAAATAACAGTAACATACTCACGCTTGTACCAACCGGGGTGTCCTTCGAGCCTGTCAAGATTGGCAAGCGTCAGGTCGTCCACCTCGTAGAGTTCACCTTCGATGCGTGAAACAAGGTGCTTGGTTGTTTCGTTGGGCTTGACAACGTATGGAATACTGCGACCAATCGAAGATTCAAGCATCACATAAGGTTCGAGGGTAAGACCTGTACCGAGGTACACAGAGTCTTGGAGCAGGTAGTGGTTGCCGAGTTCCTTCCGCAACGTACCGTAAACAAATACTTTCATAGCATTAGGGTTAAGGGGTTAAACATATAGGACAAATATACGACGTATATAACAAGTATGCAAGAAAAAAGGGAGAAAAAAGGTTTCTATCAGACCTTTCATCCCCCCACACGCCAAACGTGTATTTAAAAATCTACACGTTTGCGTCTTCCCACTCTTCCGGAGTTAGCACGAGCGCACGGCCAAAGATTACGTGGTGGTTGTCCCCGTAGCTTGTAGCGTACTCATTCATTGGCAAGTTTAAAAGCATACCTTCCTCGTTCACGAGCATTGTATCTCCGTTGCGAAGGTGGATTGCCTGAACGTAGCCTTCGACAGCGTTTTGCCAATCTTTCAGGGTGTCGCAAGGCCAATTTTCCAAGAATGTTCCGTCGGGAAGGATAAGCAGTGCCATTACTTTTTGTACTTACTCAACGTTGATTCATACGCACTTTGAAACTGTTTGGACGTTAGGATAAGAACGTGTCCATACCTCCATGCAGGATTGCCCTTCAGTGCGTTTTTAACTGCGGATGCTTTGGTCGTGCCTTGAATCATATAAGTACGACCCTTCGATAAATCAACTACTTTAAATCGCTTCATTTCTTTGGTTTTTAATTACTGAATTGATTGCCAATAGGAAGCTACGAATGATTTGATTTGGGGCAAAGTCTTGTAGTAGCCTTTTACCCACTCGTCACGAAGCATATTTAAAACCTCACGACGAAATCCAACCTCTTTGGTATAGACCTTGCAGATGTCTGCAATTAGGTTTTCTGCCTCAATACTGAAAGGCTTGATTGTGTCTTTTGGGGGGGAGAACAAGTCCATCACTTATCGTTTTTTAAAGGCCAATTGTTACGCAGTTTCTCGTTCCAATCAGGTTTGTAGTCCATAGGAACGTTATGCGGGACAAGGAAAGCATCGCTAATTGGAAACTTGGTCGGCTCGTAATACTTGCCGAGAACATCGTGTGTCTTTTTAATGACAAGGTTCTGCGCCTCCTCCAAAGTGCAAAGCTTTTTAATCAAAGCCGAAGCTATTTGCCCTTGCGGAGTCCAAATAAGATACAACCTTTTAGTTTCGGTCATAACGTAGTGGTCGGTGTGGTAAACAACTAATGCCATAGTTAAAAAAGGGGGGCTTGCGCCCCCCATCCTTTATTAGTCCTCACGG
>Ga0255751_10000865_pt1 | contig 28634 bp, 13 predicted proteins | sample 071ome_20_FD_179951 | JGI IMG/M metagenome (GOLD analysis project Ga0255751, IMG submission 179951) | Coastal salt marsh microbial communities from the Groves Creek Marsh, Skidaway Island, Georgia - 071412BT metaG (version 2) | ecosystem: Environmental > Aquatic > Marine > Intertidal zone >... | reverse complement strand
CATCCTACCATAGCACAAATAACCCACAAGAACTGGTATTCTCGACCAGTTCTGCTGCCTCTCACACTTCTGGAAAGGATGTCCAGAACCTAAGTTCACTGTTTTTACAGGAATTCTATAAGAAAATCAAATATACTTTCGTTCCTGGTCTGGAAAATGTAAGTTTTACACCAGAACTGAACGTAAGTACTTTTATAAAAGAAGCAAGAAGTCTATATCAATCGAAAGGAACGGAAGAATCATTCAAAATTCTGTTCAAAGTTCTTTTCAATGAGGAAGTTCGGGTCATTGACCTTGAAAATTATCTCCTAAAACCTTCTTTCTCCAATTTTTCAAGAAGGGAAGTTATAATTTCGGAAAGACTTTCTGGCAATCCACTGAAATTAGTTGGTCAGACTATAAGAAAGTCTACCGATTCAAGAACTCAGGGTTCTGTTTCGTCAGTAGAGATCGTTACTAGAGATAAAAAGACCTTCTACAAGATCTCCCTCTTCATTGGATTCAACGAAAATGACCTTTCTGAGGGAACTTTTACCATTCCAGGAAGCACAAAGGTCCTAGAAGACGTTGCTGTTGGCGCATCCATCATTTCTGTTGACTCCACTATTGGTTTCCCAGACGCAGGAACCATCATTTCTGGAAACAACACCATCACTTATACTAGTAAGAGTGTAAACCAGTTCTTTGGTTGCTCTGGTGTAACGGAAGCAATCGATACCGCAGCATCAATTCGTGCCGATGAGTATGCATATGGGTATGAAGATGGTGATATTTCTAAGGAAGTTAGAATTAGAATCACTGGTGTTCTTGCAGACTTCTATCCTGTTGGTAATGTAAGACTGGCGCAAGAGGGTGAAGTCATTGGTGTCAAGAACCTGGGTGAACTAATTGAAAACCCAGAGACTGATAAGACCTATAAAGAGATATTTGCAAACTCCTGGATATACAATACCAGTTCAAGATATCAAGTTGACTCCGTATCAGGTTCGACTTTCACACTGCTGAGTGATATTGATAAGTCAAGTTTGAAGGTTGGAGATACCGTTGAGGTTCTTCTGCGTGGTTCGCAGACAGTAGTTTCTTCAAACGCTACTGTATCAAACATCAACAAACCATTGAAGCAGGTTATCCTCAATGGTCTGGGCACATTTAGTGCATCATCATCACTAAGTTATGATATCAGGAGAAAGATTGATAAGGCATCCAGTTCTGGTGTACCACTAGAATATGGAAACGACACCACTATTTCAAACATTCAGAATGTTTATACCGATGAAAATAGTGCATACGTTGCATCTAATTCGCTTCCTACCTACAACATAACTCAGGATATTTCTCAAGCGACAATATCAGAGGCTAGTGGTAGCAAACTTCAAGGTTTGAATGGAACTACACTCAGATATTCCATCATTTCATTTGCGTCGGCAGTTCCATTCATCACTGGCGACAAGGTTGTATACCTGCCAGAAACAACTGCAATGCCAGGTTTGCAGTCTGGTGAGAGTTACTATGTTGAGGTTCTATCCTTCAATAACCAGATAAGACTTTATAGTTCAAGTTCGTTTATTGGTGGAACGGAGTATTTGGAGTTTGATGCTCTTGGAGCAGGTACTGGATACCATAAGTTTGTACTTTTCGAGCATCGTGACTTAATTGTAAGTCCACAACGACTTCTTAGAAAGTTTACCCTTGATAGAAACTATTCCAAGGGAAGTGGGCAAGAGGCAGTTAGCGGTCCTATTGGAATGCTAATCAATGGCGTAGAAATTATCAGTCCAAAGTCTCCCAATAAGGTACACTATGGTCCTATTGAAAAACTGACTATCTTGAATGGTGGTTCTAACTATGATGTTATCAACCCACCAGCAGTAAACGTAACTGCACCTGTTTCTGGGACGACCGCATCGATCCAACCAGTTGTAGAGGGTTCTGTTAAGAATGTATTTGTAGACCCACAAGACTTTGACATTGACAAGGTTATATCGGTCACTTTGACTGGTGGTAATGGTTCTGGTGCCATATTCAAACCCATCGTTTCAAAACGTTTTAGAGAAGTTGAGTTTGATGCCAGACAACTAACAGATGGTGGCGGTATTGATATAACTGATGAAACTATTACATTTACCACGACTCACAACTTACAAAATGGACAGGCAGTAATATACAGCAACAACGGTAATTCTAGCGTTGGTATTGGTACTTTTGGTCCACCAGACTCTATCTTCAACAGAGTACAGAACAAGACACTAGTAAGTGGTGCCGAATACTATGTTCAGTTAATAAACCCAAGCACAGTAAAACTTTACGGTTCATACAAAGACTACTTTGTTGGCATCAACACCGTTGGTTTCACAACAGAAAACCTTGGTGGTATTCACAAGTTCAGAACGTTAGAGAAGAATACCCTAAGAGACATTAAAGTTATTGATGGTGGACATGGTTACACAAACAGAAAACTGTATGCTAAACCATCGAACGTATCGATAGAAGATGATCTAATCAAGTTCAAAGGTCACAACTTCAATGATGGCGATCTTGTAAACTACGAAACTACTGGAACCGCTATATCTGGTCTTTCAACCACATCATCATACTATATCTTGAAAGAGGATGACAACTCATTCCGTTTGGTTGACGCAGCAGTATCTTCCAACCTGACCAGAAGAAAGTATGAAAAACTGGAATCGGTAGGTTCTGGATATCATATCTTCAAGTATCCAGATATCAATATCTCAATCAACGTTTCTTATGGAAGCAGTATTAGTGGTATTATCACAGCAACTCCTGTAATCAGGGGTAGCATAGTTGATGCATACCTGTATGAGAAGGGAACAGGATATGGTTCTGAGACTATCAACTTCATCAAAAAACCAATCATTAGCATCAAGAACGGTAAAGATGCAGAAGTTACTGCCATTGTTCAAGGTGGTAAGATTGTAAAAGTGAATGTTTTGTCTGGTGGTAGTGAATACTATTCAACCCCAGACTTGAAGATAACTGGTGAGGGTTCTGGTGCTATTCTTAGACCAGTAGTCGTAAATCAAAAACTTGTAGATGTTATTGTTATTAACGGAGGCGTAAACTACGTTCAATCCACCACATCCGTAAATGTAGTTGCTGCTGGTATTGGTGGTCTTTTCGATACGACTATCAGAGCACTTACTATCAATGAGCAAAACAGATACACATCTGAGAAGATAGTCGATTCGCAAAACAATCTGCAATATGCTGTTGTTGGATATTCAACCAGTCTCATTGCGCAAGAGTTTGGTGATGATGGTTTTGAGCACTCACCAATTATTGGATGGGCATATGATGGAAACCCAATTTATGGTCCATATGCATATTCCGATCCAAACAATACAGCATCAGCATTAAGACTTGTAAGAAGTGGTTACGTTCTTGATACTTCAAGAGTAGAGAACAGACCATCTTCCTTTGCTGGTGGTTTCTTTGTAGATGACTACACCTTCAACGATTCTGGTGACCTAGACATTCATAATGGTAAGTTCTGCAAGACTCCAGAGTTCCCAGATGGAACATATGCATACTTTGTAGGTATCAAGACTGATACTGCAACAAATACCCTGACACCAGCATATCCATACTTCGTTGGTGACACTTACAGATCTGTCTATGAAGCAGATAACCTAACACTGAGTCAATCATTTGACTTCAATAACTCTGACCTGATAAGAAATACCTTCCCATACAAAGCAGGCGATCCATATGCTGATAACGACTTCTTCATCGAGTCAAATGAAATTGTTAAACAGCAAACTGTAATTGAGTCTATTACTAAGGGTGAAGTTGATCTTGTTAAGATTGAGCAAGCAGGTGATGGATACCGTGTAGGTGAATATGCATCATTCGATGATACTGGAACCTATGGAACTGGTTTGAGTGTTGAAATTTCAGAAGTAAAAGGAAAACCAATTACAAACATTTCCACACAAGTTGAGACTTATAGCAACTCAGTCTTTGTTTGGAAGGATAAGAATACAGTAGAAGCATACACCTCACCATATCATACAATACAGAACAATGAGTTTGCCTCTGTAAGCGGTCTCTCAACCTCTATAAGCAGGTTGGGCAAGACTCATAGGGTAGGAGTCTCCACAGACTCTGTAACCCTATTCAAGGCGATGAATTCGGTAGTGTCGCCAGGAACCGTAGAAGACATTTTTGTTTCCAACATTGCACCATCAGTTTCGGTTGGAAGCACTATTACCATCGAATCTGAGACTTTAAAAGTTCTGAATGTCTATGGTGAAGGTTCTATTCTGAGAGTAAGAAGAGGTGACTCTGGTGCTGCACACACTGCATCCACACCTGTTGATATTTTACCTCAAAAGTTTGAGATACCAGTAAAAACTTCCTACTTCGACTCTAAGGTAAGTGAAGTAGTATATTTCAACCCCAAGCAAAGTGTTGGTGTTGGAACCACTGCTGGCGTTTCAAATACCGTAAACGTTACGGTTGGTTCGGTAACCAAGCAGGTATCCATTCCAAACCAAAGCATCTATCTTCCAAATCACCCATTCAAGACTGGTGAAAGAGCAACCTTCACCAAGAAAAATGGAACAACATCTCTCATCTCATCAAATGAACCTGGTGGTCTTACATTTAACCTACCTTTCGTAACCAACAGTGAAACTGTTTATATAATTAACAAGTCGAAAGACTATATTGGTCTCACCACAAGCGTTGGTTTAACTACAAATACTGACGGTCTGTATTTCTCCAACAATGGTTCAGACAACTTTGAATACAATATTGCATCAAATCCAGTCCAGGTAACTGGAAATGTCAAGAAAATTAACTCAGTTGTATCAGTTTCAACCTTCCATGGTCTGAACAAAGGTGATACCATAACCTTAAAGGTTGAACCAAATGTTTCGGCAGGAATTGGAAACTCTGATGCAGTAAGAGTTGTCTATCAGCAAACCTACGACAAACTTCTGATAAACCCAGTTGGTTTTGCTTCCGCAGGTATCAACACCAATACTTCCCAGATTACACTCGATGCATCTAATCTTGAAACTGGTGATAAGGTATTCTACGATGCCGATGAGGTAGCATCTGGTCTGACTACTGGTTCATACTTCATCTACAAGGTAGATGATACTACGATCAAACTTGCAGATACGATATACGATACAACTTTACAGTATCCAACAACCAAAAATATCACAGGTATTGGTGGAACAGACCAGACAATAAGTCTGATAAACCCATCCATCCCCGTTATTAAGAATACTGACCTGGTATTTGATCTTTCACATACCTCACTGGTTGGAAAAGAACTCAAACTCTTCCACGATAAAGAGTTTAATAATGAGTTTATCTCCCTAGGAAATACCTCCACATTTAATGTATCTGGTGTTGGTACTATTGGCGTATCCCAGAATGCTGCTCTGACTTTAACATACACCAATGACCTACCATCTAAGTTATACTATTCACTAGAAACCGCAGGATATATCAGCACTTCCGACAAGGAAGTTAAGAACAATTCTGAAATTTCTTTCGTTGATAGTGGATATAATGGTTCTTATACTGTTGCTAGTGTCGGTTCAACCACGTTTGTTGTTGCTCTGAATAAAGCACCAGAGAGAAACGAACTCTTCCAGAGTGAGCACGATACCTTAGAGTACTCAACAAATTCAAGCACTGCGACTGGTGGAGTTAGCAAACTCAAGACTATCTTCTCTGGATACAACTACAAGTCTCTTCCAAAGTTTGTTACATTCCCAACCAGCAGTGGTGAAAATGCTCTGCTCGTTCCACAGTCTGATAACATTGGTAAGATCAATAAGACCAGAATTCTAAACACTGGTTTTGAATACTCTTCTGATAAGACTCTAAGTCCAGAAGCATCTGTTGCACCAGTAATTTCCATCGAACGTTCCAACACCATCGAAAGTGTTGAAATTGTAGATGGAGGTAAGAATTATAGTTCTGCACCAGACTTGATCATCGTTGATCCAGAGACTGGTAGTGTTGTCAATGATAGTTCCCTTACTTGCAGTCTGACCTCCAATTCTATCTCCAAGGTAGAACTTCTTTCCCAACCTTATGGTTTAAGTTCTATCAAGCAAAGAATTGTTGCTATCAACAACAGCAATGGTGTTGCCATTAGTTCTATTAGGTCTTCACCAGCAGGTATTGTTACTTGTGTATTGTCAACTCCTATCCTAGGTTTCACCACAAGCGTATTCTCAGTTGGTGAGGAAATCTTTATTGAGGGTATTGAGAAAGACAATCCCGATGGAACTGGATTCAACTCCGAAGACTATGGATACAACTTCTTCACTGTACTGTCATATCAGAATACAAACCCAGCACAAGTTGAGTTCAGTCTGTCTGGTATTACTACAAACGCAGGTTTAGCAAAGACTGACCAAGGTGGATATGCAACTATTATTGCTAGAAAGAACTATCCAACCTTCAACCCCAAGCAGTCATTCAGTTTCTTCAGTGTTGGTGAAAAACTACTGACGGATACTGGAACTGGTTTTGTAGAAAGAGACCTGAGAATCTCTGAAACAACTAAGAGTTACATCAAGGTCACTGGTACATATGAACTTTCTCCTGGCGAAGTTGTAAAAGGTGTAAACAGTGCTGTTCTTGCTACCGTAAGCGGTATTACCAAGAACAAGGGACGCTTCAAGATAGACTATGCATCCAAGCAAGAATTTGGATGGACTAATGACTTCGGCAAGTTGAATGAGTCCTATCAGGTAACCTCTGACAATGACTATTATCAGAACCTCTCATACTCAGTTAAGAGTAAGAAGACTTATGAGGATATTGTAAATCCAGTAAACAGACTTCTGCACACATCTGGTCTGAAAAACTTCTCAGATACACAAATCATTTCACAACTTGATAAGAAAGTTTCTTACGCATCAACAACTAACGATATCATTGTTCTTGATGTTAGTGATGAAAAGAGAGTTGATGCTATCAACAACTTTGCACAAGTTCTTGATATTGACACTTCTTCAAGTGGAACGAAGTCCAAGTTCTTGAAGTTCAAGAACAAGAAGTTAACTGACTATATTAAGTGCCTCAGCAACAGAGCACTTGTAATGGACGACATCAGTCCAAAGTTCTCTAACAGAGAGTCAAATCCAGACCTGTTTACCAACCTGGATATTCCTGATGATACTTATGCAAACTATCTGATACAGGTCATCAACCCAGAAACACTTGACAAAGAAGTAAGTGAGATTGTAATCCTGAATGATGAAGATAACATTTACATCCTTGAAAAAGGTTCTATTAAGACCAACACACTGGGTCAAATTACCTCTAAGAGTGATAGTGAGGGTCAGTTTATAAGGTTCATTCCCGATGACCCATATGATACCGACTATGATATCAAGTTTATCAAGAATAGATTCAACTCTGATATTAACGGTATTGGAACTCAGTCTATCGGATTTGTAAACCTCACATCTGTAAACCAGGGTGTTGGCATTGGTTCAACTGAAACACTTCTTTCGGTTGGAACTGAGTTTGTTGATAGTCTCTATGCCAAGGTTCAGGTCATCGATGACGCAACCAAGGAGATGAGTTACATCGAACTCCTCCTTGACCATGATGGAACAGATACTTATCAAGCAGACTTCTACTTCGATAGCACAGACCTACAAGGCATTTCCACAAGTTACAGAGGTCAGTTCCAACCAAGAATTGACTCAGGAACCTTACACCTAGACTACTATAATGATCAGAATAGCAGTGTTCTCCTAAGATCTAAGATTGTTGGTTTTGGAACAACTGCTGTTGGTGTTGGAACATATAGATTCCTTGCCTCAGGACAACCTAGTGGTTCCGAAAAGAGTGCTCGTTTTGAAAGCAACTACGTTTTATCATCGACACCTGCAACCATCATTGGTATTAACACAGGTACAACTTCCGCAGTTAAATCATCTGTAAGAGTTTCTTACGGTGAAACTAGCGCACTTCATCAGGTTCTGATGATACATGACTTTGATAATGTCTACACCACACAATATCCGTTCATTTCCATCGGAAGCACTTCTGGTATTGGAACATTTGGTGGTGAAATAACAGGAACCGATAGTATCTTGAAGTTCTATCCAGATGCTGGAATTGGAACTGATGTTCTCATTCAAAGTTTCAGTGAAGTTATTTACACAGATAATGACTACCTAAACCTCCCACAAAACCTTGAATATGGAACTACGACTGAGTTGTTAACTCTTACTGCATATGATGCTATTAATGGAACAAGAGCGAACAAGTTAGACTTTGATATTACATATCAAGGAACTCCAATCTATCAAAAGACATTCGACCCATCAAACGCTTCTGGTTTAGACCTTGTTAGTGGAACATTCACCATTAACAACCACTTCTTCAGAACTGGCGAAGAACTTTACTATCAACCAGGTTCTACATTCGTTGGAGTTGGTGCAACTGGTGTTGGTATTGGTGCCACCGAAAGTTATGTTGGTGTTGTTACCACTATCCTTCCAGATACTGTTTATGCTATTCGCATCAACAATGACCAGTTCAAGTTGTCTACTAAGAGAGAATATGCTAATGCAGGTATTGCAGTAACATTTACATCTGTTGGTACTGGAAACTACCACTCACTTGAAATGTCTAAGAAACTTTCTAAGACAGTTATTTCTCTTGATGGTGTTGTACAAAAACCAATATCATTTGTACCTATTTCATACACTGTTGCAAATAACGTTGATACAGTTTCTATTGGTGCAACATACTTCTCAATATCTGGTATTTCTACCATCAAACCAACTGATATTGTTAAGATTGGAAGCGAGTATCTGGGAGTAACGGGTGTTGGACTTGGAACAACCACCTCAGGACCAATCACTGGTCTTGGTACTTTCCCACTACTTGAAGTTAAGCGTGGTTTTGTTGGAAGTTCTGCTACAACTCACGTTGATGGTGAGACTGTACAACTTTACAGAGGTGCTTTCAACATTGAAGGAAATAAGGTTCACTTCACCGATGCTCCAAAGGGTAACCCAAGACAGTTCAGAGACCAGTCGAACTTACTTTATCCAAAGACTGCATTTGCGGGTAGAGTATTCCTGAGAAATGACTATACAACTAACGTTGTTTATGATGACATGTCCGACCAGTTCACTGGTATTGGTCAAACCTATACATTAACTGTTGGTGGCGCAAACACCACTGGTATTCAAACTGGTAGTGGCGTTCTCTTCTTGAACGACATCTTCCAGACACCATCCACAGACAACAATGCAGGAAATAACTACGAACTGTTTGGTGAGAGTGGTATTTCCAGTGTAAGATACAGCGGCATCACATCAACCAATGGTCAGATTATCATTTCTGAGGGTGATATCAACCAGAACCAACTTCCTCGTGGTGGAGTTATTGTTTCACTTGGTTCCACAAATGGTCTTGGATTCGCTCCTCTTGTAGGTGCATCAGTAACCGCAATACTTGATGGTTCTGGTGGTGTTACTGCTGTTGGTGTAGGCACTGCCGACATCTATGGTTCTGGATACTTTGGAAACGTTTCCATCGGTATTACAGATCCAAACCACAGTGGAACAGAAGCATCTATCACAGCAACCGTTGGTGTTGGTGGAACACTATCCTTCAACGTTGCTTCTTCTGGTTCTGGATATGTAAACCCATCAATCATTGTACCAGAACCATCTTACGAAAACCTCCCAGTTATTGGTGTTTCGAGAGAGGGTGTTGGTCCAACCACAGAAACTGGTCAAAACCTCCTGATAACAGTTGATGTTGGTGCAGTTTCTACAACTGGTATTGGTTCAACCTTGTTCGAAGTTTCTTCGTTCAAGATATCCAGAGCAGGATATGGTTTCAAGAAGGGTGATGTATTCAAACCAGTCGGTCTTGTAACTGCATCAGGTTTGTCAGCACCACTCGCAGACTTTGAACTTACAGTTCTGGAAACATTTAGTGACTCCTTCTCAATGTGGCAGTTCGGTGAACTCGACTTTATCGACTCTGTTAGAAACTTACAAAATGGTACTAGAAAGAGATTCCCACTGTATTATAACGGTCAACTTCTAAGTTTCGAAAAAGATCCTCTGGATACGACATCAGTTAACATTGACATGAATGCTATTCTTGTCATATTCATCAATGGCGTAATCCAACAACCAGGAAGTGCATATCAGTTTGATGGTGGTACATCGTTTACATTCTCCGATGCACCAAGATCAGAAGACAACATTTCAATCTTCTTCTACAGAGGAACAGTTGGTGATGACACATTCCTGGTAAACGTAACCGAAACAATTAAGGAAGGAGACTCGGTACAGGTATTCAGAAATAATGACCACATTGATACCTACACTCAGAACGCAAGAAACATTGAAGTTCTTGCTGGTTCTGATAAGATTGAAACAAACATCTACACTGGACCTGGTATTGATGAGGTATATTACAAACCTCTGACTTGGATCAAGCAAAAGAGAGACAAGATCATTCAAGGAGACTATGTTTCTAAGGCAAGAGACTCCATTGAAGCACAAATTTATCCAACTGCAAAGATTATTTCTGATATCACAGATGTTGATGGTGAAATATTTGTAGATGATGCAGAGTTCTTCGACTATGAAGAAGATAACTATTCAGTCTTCATTGATAGTGTAAGTGGTCTGATCGTTCAAGGAACTGACCCAGTTGCGGCAGCATTTACGGCAACAGTCTCTGCTGGCGGAACAATCTCTGGACTGACCATCGTCAACGCAGGTTCTGGTTACACTTCTGGTACAGCAACCGTTAAGATTGCAGCACCTAAGGCGATTGGTGTTGGAGTTGGAACAACCGCAACTGCTACTTTGACAGTTACTGGCGGTTCCGTAACCTCTACAACCATCGTAAACCCAGGTCTTGGTTATACTCAACCACCTCAAGTTCTTGCATCATTCCCAGAGTTTGAGTCTGAACTCGTTACAAATATAACCACAGTTGAAGGTTTCTCTGGAATCGTAACTGGTATTACAACTACAACAGGAACACTTGGCAATCCTCTTGCTATTAAGTTCTTTGTCCAAGGACCAAGTGCATTTACTGGACTGCAAACTAACTATCCAATTTACATCAAGAATACAAGTGTTGGAACAGGTTTGACTTCCATCTATAATAATGATGGTGAAGTTGTTTCTATCTCAACATCATATCTTGACAACATCTACATTGTTCACGACTTCACTACATTTGGAACAAACGGTGAAATTATTAGTAATGTTGCTTCCAATACAAATGTTGTTGGTGTTGCGGTAACTGGAACAAGTGCTGATCCTGTTGGTAGATATTCCTGGGGTAGACTGAGTGGCATTAGCAGAGGTTCTTCACCTGTCGCTATTGGTGTCTCTGGATTGACTGCTGATGTTGGATTGTCCACATATCCATCCATTCAAAGGAAGGGATTCGGTCTCAGAGACCTTGGTGCCATCAGAAGACTATCGAATATCTAGTTATAAATATAGAAAAACGCTAGTAATGCTAATAATATGTCTGCAATTGTAACAGACCAGTTTAGAATTCTAAACGCAAACAACTCTGTTGAATCTGTTGAGAATGAATCCAACTCATATTATATCGTCATAGGTCTTCCTAATCCAACACAAGTTGGGTTTGGAAGATCTACTGCTTGGAACACCAACGTTCCAAACCCAACTGACAATATTCAGTATCAGGGACATACCTCTGACACTACACTTTTTGGTAAGAAGGTAACTTCGGCAAATATTAAGCGTGTTGTAAGAAGGATAGACTGGGAGAAGGGAACCAGATATGAGATGTATCGTCATGATTATAGCGTAAGTAACCCATCACCATCTACTCAGTCATCGAGACTGTATGATGCAAACTACTACGTAATGAACTCTCAATACAAAGTTTATATTTGTATTGACAATGGTTCATCTGGTATTAATACCACTGGAAATGCATCACAAGATGAACCAACATTCACCGACCTAGAACCAACAAGAGCGGGTGAAAGTGGTGATGGATATATTTGGAAGTATCTGTTTAGCGTAACTCCAAGTGATATCATCAAGTTTGACTCAACAGAATATATCACTATTCCTTCGGAATGGTCAACATCAACAGATTCTCAAATACAGGCAGTAAGAGAGAACGGAGACTCATCTATCAATGAAAACCAAATAAAGAAGGTTTACATTGATAAACAAGGTGCAAACTATGCTAGTGGACTGGGACAAGAACTGAACATCTTGGGTGATGGTTCTGGTGCTAAGGTAGTTGTTGATGTTGAAAATGGTAAGATAACCAATACAACAGTTTCTTCTGGTGGTAAGGGATATTCTTACGGTGTAGTTGACTTAGGACCTATCAACGGTAGCGCTAGCGGAAACTTTGCAAAACTGATACCTATTATTCCACCTTCTAAGGGTCACGGTTATGACCTTTATAGAGAACTTGGAACTGATAAGGTTCTCTTATATGCTCGTTTTGATGATTCGACGAGAGACTTTCCAGCAGATACTAAGTTTGCTCAGGTTGGTATTATCAAGAACCCAACATCCATTGGTTCAACATCAACCTTTACATCAAGTCAGTTTTCATCAACATATGCACTGAAATTCTCATCTATAACAGGAACACCAACTGTTGGTGAGAAGATTACTCAGTCTGTTACTGGTGGTAGTGCTGTTGGATATGTTGCTTCATATGATACTGAAACAAAAGTCTTGAAGTATATTCAAGACCGTTCACTGTACTTTAACAGTGGAACACTAGATGAAACTGATTATATCGGTATTTCTACATCATCGAAGGTTTTGGCATTTGAATCTTCAACGAACCCAATTAGTGGAACTGGTGGTTTCTCAGCATCCATCGATACTGGATTTATTGGGGTCAGTACAAATCCAACAGGAAGCAAAGTCATCAACTTGGGTGTCAACTTTGCGAATGGACTTGCCAGTCCCGAGATAAATAAAAATTCAGGGGAACTTGTTTACTTAGATAATAGACCTCTGATCTCTAGGAACATCCGCCAAAAAGAAGATATTAAAATTATCCTGGAATTTTAAAAAATGCCACAGAAAACTAATTTTAACATTAACCCATATTTCGACGATTTTAACGTCGATAAGAACTTCTATAAGGTTCTTTTTAAACCAGGATTTCCTATTCAGGCGAGAGAGCTAACAACATTACAGTCTATTCTACAACACCAAGTAGAATCGTTTGGTAGTCATATTTTCAAAGAAGGATCCATGGTTATACCTGGATCTGTCACTTTTGACGATAGATATTATTCTGTAAAGATCACGGCAGACCACCTTGGTATTGACGTTTCCCTTTACCTAAAAGAATTAGTAGGAAAGAGAATAGAGGGTCAAAACTCTGGTGTAGTCGCAACAGTTAAGAATTACAGTCTTCCACCAAATGATAACGTAGAAGACATTACACTTTATGTAAAATATTCAACGTCAGGTTCAGACTTTGAGACTGAGTTCTTTGAAGATGGAGAACTTCTCATTCTTCTTGACAACCTGACATACGGAAACACCACAATAAACTCAGGCAACACTGTTGCCACTCTCCTTGATTTTGAGGCAACTGCAACTGGTTCTGCTGTTGGTCTTGGGTCGGGAGTTTATTTTATCAGAGGAACCTTTGTTGACGTAAAAGAATCACTGGTTATTCTAGAACCATATTCAAATACACCAACATATAGAGTTGGTCTGAGCATCTTAGAAGAGATTGTCAATTCAAACGACGACGAGTCTCTGAATGATAATGCAAGAGGTTTCTCAAACTATGCTGCTCCTGGTGCAGATAGATTTAAAATCAGTACAGTTCTTTCTAAGAAAGATATTGACGACTTTGATGATAAGAACTTCGTAGAACTTATCAGAATTGATAACGGCGAAATCAAGAAACTTCAAGATAAGTCCGTATATTCAATCATCAAAGATTACTTTGCAAAAAGAACTTTCGATGAGTCTGGTGACTACGCACTCAAAAACTTTGACGTTAGTGCATTAAACTCTCTCAATGATAGAATTTCGAACGAGGGTGTTTATCTTGGAACCCAAAAAACAGAAGATGGTAATACACCATCAGAGGACTTACTTTGCTACAAAGTTTCGCCTGGAACTGCATATGTAAGAGGATATGATATTGATATTCCATCATCAACCATTCTTGATGTAGAAAAACCAAGGGATACAAGAGAAGTAGGAACTTCACTGGTTCCATTTGAAATGGGCAACCTGCTCAGAATCAATAACGTCGCAGGTACTCCATTTGTTGGCATTAATACAAGTGGAAACATAGTAAGTCTTTTCAACAGAAGAAAAGGTGCTACTGGTGCAGGTACAACTCTCGTAGGTAAAGCAAGAGTTTATTCTCACAGTGTAACTGATTCTGCATACTCAGGAAGTTCTACTCAGTGGGATCTATATCTCTATGATATTCAAACTCATGTAGATATTGAACTCAATGTTTCGTTGACAACTGCTGAGTGTCCTGCTGGTTCTTATGTTAGAGGTGTAAGTAGTGGTGCATCTGGATATGCAACTGGTGCTGGTTCTACCCTAACTCTAACTCAAACATCTGGAACCTTTATTGTTGGTGAGCAAGTCTTAATTAACGAGTCTAAACTATTCTCTCGTTCAATCAAGTCTGTAACTGCATATACAACTGATGATATCAAGTCAGTTTATCAGGATGCAGTTGGTATTACTCCAGAACTGAAAACAGCATTCTCTGGTGACGCAGTTCTTCAAAGGTTCACACCAACAAACTTCAACATTACTGATAAAATTAAAATTACTACTGCTGGTGCGGTAACACTTCCTTCCGGTAGTGATAAGACATTCTTAGGTATCAAACCAAACTCTATCGTCAGATATCAAGTTTCTGGGGTAACTGGCGAAACATTCAACAGAGTTGTCTCTGTTTCTGCTGATGGTTCTTCAATGACCCTTGCAGAGATACCTGATGTATCAGGTGTTTGTGACGGTAACTTCCCAGGTTCTGACCAGTTTACCACATTCACACTAGGTGCTCCTCTCGTCAGAAATAGCGATAGATCAGGTCTTTATACACGACTCAATGCAAGTGACATTGCATCCGTCAACCTATCAAGTGCTAACCTTTTAGTTACGACTCAGGTAAGAGAGGTATCCACCAACTCTGTTGGTACAGCGGTTATTACAGCAGCAAACACGGGTATTTCCAGTGCTTTCTTTGAGGCATATGATGCAGAAAGATATTCTGTATTCTATGCTGATGGTACTATTGAGCAACTAACTTCCGACCAGTTTGATATTGATGCAAACGGAACCCAGATTACACTCAGAGGTTTGAAAGTAAACCAGAGTGCATCGGTTACTGTAAATGCCACTTTGAGAAAAGAGTTAGTTAAGAGTAAGAACAAGGTATACACCAGAAGTAGAAAACTTGTTGTAAACAAAACTCGTGAAGCATCTACTGAGTCTATCAGTGGTCTATCAACGAGTCAGTTCTATGGAACAAGAATTCAAGATAGTGAAATTTCATTGAACGTTCCAGATGCTGTTAAGGTATTAGCAGTTTATGAGTCACTTGACACTTCACAACCAACTCTCGACAAGTTAACTGTTGTTAGCGGTCTGACCCTAGATGCAGACGCATTTGTTGGTGAGAAGATATCTGGAAGTTCCAGCGGAGCACTTGCACAAGTTGTTACACTTCCTTCTTCTGGAAATGAGGTTGAGTTTGTATATCTGAACTCACAACAGTTTGAAGTTGGTGAGATTGTAACATTCGAAGAGTCAAGCAATCAGTCAACCGTCCAGTCTATTACACCTGGAAGTTACTCAAATCTAACTCAGAAATATACTCTCGATAAGGGACAGAAGGAGCAATTCTACGACTATTCTAGAATTGTAAGACTCAAAGATAGTCCAGCACCATCTAAGCAGTTACTTGTTATCTTCGATTACTATCAACTTCCTGCAAATGATGAGGGTGATGTATTTACTGTTGAGTCTTATCAAGATGAAAGATTCACAGATGATGTTCCACATCTGCAAGGCGGTCTTAGAGCATCAGATACATTAGATTTCAGACCAAGAGTTGCAGAGTTTACTGCAACTGATAAGTCTCCATTCGATTACACTACAAGAACATTTGTCACATCACCATACTATAACGTAGTTACTCCAAACGAAAGTTCTTTCATCGGATATTCACACTATCTGCCAAGAATTGACAAGATTGTATTGAACAGATTTGGTCAGTTCTCGGTTGTTAAGGGTGTTTCTTCACAGACTCCAAAAGAACCTGTGAACGTAGAAGAGGCAATGGACATTGCTACCATAACTCTTCCTGCATACCTCTACAAACCATCTGACGCATCAATCACTCTGTTTGATAACAGAAGATATACTATGAGAGACATCGGTTCTCTCGAAGACAGAATTGAAAACTTAGAAACCGTTACCTCACTGTCACTACTTGAACTTAACACTAAGACTTTACAAGTTCAGGATGCAGATGGTCTAACAAGATTCAAGAATGGTTTCTTTGTAGATGACTTTAAGAATAACAACCTTATTGATAAGACAAACCCTGATGTCAAGTGTGATGTTGACATCAGAGAACACAAACTTATCCCATCAGTAGACTTCTGGTCGCTCAAACCACAACTAGCACTAGACCCATCTATCGATGTTGCTACTGCAAACTTCTCAGAAAACCTCCAACTTCTTGATTCTAACGTAAGAAAGACTGGGGACTTAATTACTCTTGACTATGAAGAGACTGGTTGGATTGAGCAACCATTTGCTTCTCAGGTTGAGAATGTAAACCCATTCAATATTGTCGAATATGCAGGTGGAGTTCTACTCAACCCAGCATCAGACAACTGGGTAAGAAACATCTACATTGAAAACAGAAGAACCGTAAGCAGCGGTGATCCAAATGGAAGACAACATGACTATGTTGAGAGTGTAAGAGTTAGTAGCGAACCAGATCCATTCATGAGATCTAGAAACGTTGAGTTTAGATCCTCAGCGTTGAGACCACTGACTACTCATTATAGTTTCATCGATGACATCAGTTCCATTGATATCGTACCAAAACTCCTAGAAATTTCTATGGTTTCTGGTGCATTTAATATCGGTGAAGATGTTGATGGTTTCATAGGTTCCAGAAGAGTCATTGCTTTCAGAACAGCAAAACCATCACACAAAACTGGAAGCATCACAAGTCCAACCACTGAGTACAACTCAAACCCATATAACAAGTCTCAAATACTTCCATCTGCATATTCTTCATCATCTACCGTTCTTAACGTAGATACCTTCTCTCTCGCAGAAGAATCTTTAACCAGATACGGTGGTTTTGTTCAGAGAGGAGTAAGACTTATTGGTAGAAGCAGTGGTGCTGTTGCCACCGTATCTAATGTAAGACTCGTCACAGACACCTTCGGTGACCTGAACGGATGCTTCTTCATCAGAGATCCAAATATGACTCCACTTCCACTTGTAAGAATTAGAAGTGGAGAAAGAGTATTCAAGATTTCACAGAATAGTCAGAATGCAAAAGTTCTCCCTGGCGATAGAGCATCTATCTCTTCCGCACAAACGACTTATAGTGGAACTGGTATTATTCAGACACAAGTTACCAACATAGTCCAAGTTAGAAATCCACCCCCACCACCACCGCCACCAAGAGGCGGAGGAGGAGGCGGAGGAAAAGATCCTCTCGCACAGTCATTCACTGTTGATGAAACTGGCGCATTCTTAACTGGCGTTGATGTCTTCTTCGGTGAAAAAGATCCAAACGACAAACTGTTTGTAGAACTGAGAACTGTTGAACTTGGAACACCAACAGATCAACTTGTTGCAGACTATGCAAGAGTTGCTCTTGAACCAAGTCAAATCAATACATCTGATGATGCAAGTGTACCAACAAGAGTCACATTCCCATCACCAGTATATCTGCAACCAAACAGAGAGTACGCTCTCGTCTTCTTAGCACCAACCACTGACAACTATAAGATGTGGATTGCTAAGATGGGTCAGAAGACTGTTGGCACACAGTCTCTACCTAACGCAGAAAGTGTTGTTGTCACCAAGCAGTATGGTGGAGGAAGTCTATTCAAGTCTCAAAATGGTACTATTTGGACTCCAAGTCAGTTTGAAGACTTGAAGTTCAAACTCTATAAGGCTAAGTTCACTTCAAGAACTGGTGACGTTGTATTCTACAACCCACCACTGATTCCAGACTCATCTGCTATTCCATATCTGAATTCAAACTCTGTTACAACATATCCAAGAAAACTGAAAGTTGGTATTACAACTACCACCGCAATGAATTCTATTCTTGTTGCAGGAACTAAGGTAAGTAATGGTTCTGTTGCTTCTCCTGGAACATATGGTTATATTGAGAATGTTGGTGGTCCATTGAATACTATCGCAAGTACTCTTGTTGGTGCTGGATATAGCGATGGAACTTTCACAAACGTACCACTGTATTCAATCACTGGTTCTGGTACTGGCGCAAAAGTTAGTATAACATTCTCTTCTGGTGAAATTTCTGGAACACCAACCGTTACAACCGCAGGTAATGGTTATGTTCCTGGAGATATTCTTGGTATTACTACAAGTAGTGTTTCTAAGGGAACAGGAGGTAGAATTTCAGTTTCTGCCATCAATGGTTTGGATACACTCTATGTAACTAATGTTCAAGGTGAGTCGTTTGTTAACAATCAACCACTCATTTACTACAGTGGTTCCAATCCTGTTGCAACTGCAAGTACAGTTATTAGAGGTGCTTCTTCTGAAATTGACCCACTATATTCTGGAAATGTGGTTGGAATCAAACAGTTCAACCATGGAATGCATTCTGATACAAACTTGGTTGAAATCAAGAATATTGAACCTGATACCATTCCAGTAGAACTTACAGGAAATCTTGGTCTAAATGACACCCTCATTTCCATTGCAAATACTGGCGCATTTGCTCAGTTTGAAGGCATTTCTTCTGCAAGAGGTTATGTAAAGGTCGATAATGAGATCATTTACTACACCTCAGTAAATGCAGGTTCTGGTGGTGCTGGAACTCTTGGCATTAGCACAAGAGGAGTTGATGGAACCCTTGTTAGCAACCATGCTTCTGGAACATACTGCAATAAGTATGAACTCAATGGCATATCTTTGACAAGTATCAACACCACACACGGTCTACCAAACGCAGTTTCTCTAAGTTCTCTAAGAGAACTTGATACTTATCATCTGCAAGTAAGTCGTGCTGGAAGAGATAGTGGTGATAGTCAGTTAAGTTTCACTGATGAAAAAGTCGCTGGTGGAACTCAAATATCTGCCACACAAAACTATCAGTTCACTGGCATTCAACCATACATCAATACAATTACACCAGGAAGAGGAACATCTGTTTCATCTCAGATAAGAACTGTTTCTGGAACAAGTTCAGGTGGTTCCGAACCATCATTCCTTGATCAAGGTTTTGAAGCAGTTCAACTCAATAAGATGAACTTCATGTCATCTCCAAGACTTGTATGTTCTGAGAAGAATGAGACCAATAGTCTTTCATCTCTACCAAACAATAAGTCATTCACATTGAGAGTAAAACTTCAAAGTGAAGATGAGAATTTGTCACCTGTCCTTGATACTCAAAATGCTTTGATGATATTGTCTCGTAGTAGAGTCAATAACCCAATTGCTGACTATACTATCGATGGAAGATCTAACCTCATCACTGGCGACCCACACAGTTCTGTTTATATTTCAAACAGAGTTGACCTAAAACAACCAGCATCTTCACTGAAAGTTCTTGTTGCTGCCAACAGACCTTCGGCAGCAGATTTCAGAGTTCTATATCAACTTTATAGAACTGACTCGAGTGAAATTGAACAGTCATTCGTCATGTTCCCAGGATATGATAACCTAGATGATACTGATGGTGATGGTTTTGGTGATAGAGTTATTAACTCTGCCAATAATACTGGAAGAGCAGATGCTTTTGTAAGACCAAGCAATGATGGTGAGTTCTTAGAGTATCAGTTTACTGCTGATGACTTAGAACCATTTGTTGGGTTTGCGATTAAGATAGTTATGAACTCCACCAATGAAGCAACTCCACCAGAGTTCAAAGATCTGAGAGTTGTGGCACTAGCATAATGATACCAGTAGAAGGAGAAAAAAATCTTTTCAGAGATGAGAATAGCGGAGCTATTGTAAATTGCGATACCTTCGCTTATTCTCAATACATTAGAATGAAAAACGAAAAGAAAAAACAACGTGAAGAGATAGACAAAATTAAAGAGGATATCTCTGAAATTAAAAATCTACTAAGGGAGTTTATCAATGGATCCAAACAACATTGAACTACAAAATTTGAGCAAATCATTCGAATACTTTAAATATGAATCTGAGATAAACTCCATTGATGATGTTGACATATTAAGGAATATTGCTAAGTGTTATTATAAACTCTATCTAAAACAACAGGAAGTTCTTTCCAACTTGGGAACGGTTGGGTTAGAAGGAGTATAAATATATTTTAGATCCTGAACTGTTTATAAATGGCAGAAATTAAGGTCAGAGTAGGGCAACAACCGGCGGTAAAGGTAATATCTTCACTTGCAGGTGCTCAAGGTCTGTCTTTGGCTGAACTTAGTGATGTTAATGCCACAAATCTTCTGAATGGCATGGTGCTTGTATATAATGGAACGACCAAAAAATGGGATGCTACATTAACCCTAACACCAGGCGCAACACAGAATTTAGACATCAACGGAGGAAATTTCTGACATGGCAAGTATTATCAGGATTAAAAGATCCTCGGGTACTAGTAAACCTGGAAGTCTAAATTGGGGTGAATTAGCATACGTAACTGGTATCGGTAGTTACGGTGGCGTAAACCAATATAAAGACAGAGTATTCCTAGGTGATGATGGCACCAACGTACATCCGATTGGTGGTCATTACTACACCTCCATGATGGAGCACACCCCTGGTACTATTCCAGCGGCGAGTCACAACACCAGAAACCAAGACAAGGGTGTTGTTGCCATCATGGCACCAGCAACAAACTCTGGTTTAGGTGGTGCTGAATCACTTAAAGTAGACCAGTGGAACGTCGATAATTTAAGAATCGACACTAATACAATTTCCTCCACAGATACTGATGGAGATATTGTACTTGATCCAAACGGAACTGGCGAAGTTCAGATTCCAGACGATACTTTCCTCACCTTTGGTGATGATAAGAATGCAAAATTTGAATATGACGAGAATGGAGTAGACCAGTTTACTTACACTGGTGCTGATTTCAGAATCAACGTTGTTACAGAGTCTACTGATAAAGACACTGGCGCACTTATAGTTGAAGGTGGCGTTGGTATTGAAAAGAACCTCAACGTTGGCGGAAGCATTAGTGTCTCTGGTTCTTCAATTTTCGATTCTATCAAAATCGAAGATAATGTAATTTCATCGACCGATGATGGTACTGATACCATTTACATCGACCCATATCCCGATGGTCTGAGTAATGAAGGTACAGTTATCATCAAGGGTAACCTGCAAGTTGATGGTACTACAACTCAGGTCAACTCAACATCTGCAACTGTAAATGATCCTATCATTCACGTTGGCGATGTAACCAGTGTTAGAACTGTTATGGCAACAGTTACTAGCGGCGCAACCACCATTACACTGGACTCTGTTGTTGGTATTAACACTGGTGACGTTGTTAGTGGTAACGCAGCACTTTCTGCTTCTGGTGTATCAACAGTTACCGCTTACAATACTGGCACAAAAGTAATTACAGTTGATTCTGCTACCGTTTCTGGTATTGCAACAACAACTCAACTGACAATTACTCACGCATACGATACCAATACAGACAGAGGTGTATCGTTTGCATATAACACTGCCACTGGAACCGCTAACCAAGTAACTGGTTTCTTCGGTTTTGATGACAGTTCCATTGCAGACAGCACTGCTGATGCAGATAACCACGGCACACATGCTGATGATAGCAGAAGATGGACTTATGTTCCAGATGCTAGCATCACAAACAGTGTTGTATCAGGAACCAAAGGTTTCCTTGATGTAAAGGGTCTTTACTACCAGTCTGGTGACTATGAACTAGGCGGTGTTGTATACTTTGACAGTCAAGGTCTACAAAGATCTACAAATGCTGTTGCCACTTCGGTAAAAACATCTAAGCAGATACTAACTGCACTGACAAAAGTTACTCTGTCAGTAAACAATGCAGTTACTCTTGCTGTTGGCGATTTGGTCAGACAAGATAATACTAGTGCATATGGTATTGTCGAGAGTGTTGTAACGGGTGGAACCAGTATTGACCTGGTTGGTGTGGAAGGAACTTTCAACTCCACAGATAACCTTAGAAAAGAAGGTGTCAGTGGTGCAGTTCAAAACCTAAACTCCCAAGTTAACGCTACTCCAAGCGTGATATATACTAATAAACCAACCTGGACAACAACTCTGGACGGAGGAACTTTCTAAAGAATGGAAAACACAAGTGAAGTGGACGTTAACGTTTTAATTAAGTTATATCATACAAAACTAGCATCATTGACAAATCAAAATGTTCTCTTGGAGGCGAAGTTACAAACTTTGTCTCAAGACTACAAGGAACAAATTGAAGCATTATTAGAAGAGAATGTTAACTTGAAAGAAAAATTAGGGGAAGAGTAAAAAATGGCGCAACCATCAACTAGACAAGGATTGATTGATTACTGTCTAAGACGTTTGGGTGCGCCAGTACTCGAAATCAACGTTGATGATGACCAGATTGACGATCTGGTCGATGATGCCATTCAATATTTCCAAGAGAGACATTATGATGGTGTTGAGAGAATGTATCTTAAATACAAAATCTCACAAGATGATATTGATAGAGGAAAAGCATCTGGTACAAATGGCGTAGGTATCGTCACAACGACAGGAACATCGACCATTACTGGATACGGTTCAACATCATTCAATTTTTACGAAAATTCCAATTACCTTCAAGTTCCAGATTCTGTAATTGGCGTTGAAAAAATATTCAGATTTGATACGAGTTCCATTTCTGGTGGAATGTTTAGTATTAAATATCAGTTATTCTTAAACGACTTATATTATTTCAACTCTGTTGAACTTCTTCAATACTCTATGGTAAAGAGTTACCTTGAAGACATTGATCATCTGCTTACCACTGATAAGCAGGTTCGTTTCAATAAGAGACAAAATAGACTATACTTAGACATCGATTGGGGTTCTCAAAGTGTAGATAACTTCTTAGTTATTGACTGCTATCGCGCATTAGACCCATCAGATTTCAGCAAGATATACAATGATAGTTTCATGAAGAAATATCTGACCGCTTTAATTAAGAGACAGTGGGGTCAGAACCTAATCAAGTTTAGAGGAGTGAAACTACCAGGCGGTATCGAATTCAATGGTAGAGAAATATATGAAGATGCTGAAAGAGAGTTAGCAGAACTCAAGTCCAGGATGACAATGGAGCACGAACTTCCACCATACGACTTTATTGGATAATGGCACTTAATCCCTTTTTCTTACAAGGTACTGCTAGTGAGCAGCGTCTAATACAAGATCTGGTCAATGAACAGATGCGGATGTATGGACTCGAAGTCACATACATTCCAAGAAAGTTTGTAAGAAGACAGACTATTATAGAAGAGGTTCAGTCATCAAAGTTTGATGATAACTTTGCTATTGAAGCATATGTAAACACATATGATGGTTATGGCGGAGCGGGAGATGTTCTAACAAAGTTTGGTATGAGTTTGAGGGATGAACTAACCATTACCATATCAAAAGAAAGATTTGAAGACTTCATCGCACCATTCATGGCTGGTATTGATGATGGTACAGAAGACTCTGAGATGATATCTCCAACAAGACCAAGAGAGGGAGACTTAGTTTACTTCCCATTAGGTCAGAGATTATTTGAAGTTAAGTTTGTAGAGCATGAAGACCCCTTCTATCAGTTAGGGAAAAACTACGTATACCAACTCAAGTGTGAACTCTTTGAATATGAGGATGAAATCCTCGATACCACTATTGAAGAGATCGACACTCAGGTCGAAGAAGAAGGATATATCACTACTTTACAACTTATTGGTGTTGGTAGAACAGCAACTGCAAGTTTGAGTCTTGGAACTGGATATGTTAGACAACTGTTCTTAACTAACGATGGTTCTGGATACACATCAGACCCATTGGTTGCTATTAGCACTTCTCCAACGGGACAACCAGGAGATAATGCAACTGCTGTTGCTATTACATCTTCAATAGCAGGTATTCGTTCTGTTAAAGCACTATACTTAACAAATGCTGGTGCTGGATACACTGTTGCTCCAACCATTTCGATATATGGTGGTGGTGGAACAGGTGCAGCAGCAACTTGTTCTATCGAAACAACGTACAATGGTGTATTAAGATTCATTATGAGTGATGGTGGAGTTGGATATACAACAGCACCAACGGTAACAGTTTCTGCACCTGGCGAACTTCAAATCAGTGGAGTTGGTCAGACCGCAGTTGGTATCGCTTCTGTTGGTAAGAGTGGTAGCGATGATATTATCAGTTCTATATACGTTGCAAATCCTGGTTTTGGATACACAACTTCTGCAACTGTTACTATTTCCGATCCACCACTGCTAACAGGTATTGGAACATATCTGTTCAATGAAATTGTTATTGGTTCTAGGTCTAAAACAGAGGCAAGAGTCAAGGAATGGGATAAAGATACTAAGATTCTCAAGATATCTAATGTAAGTATTGGTTCAACTCAACTTGGTTTCTTCCCTGGCGAAGTCGTTACTGGAAAAGACTCTGGGGCACAGTATTCGATACAAACTTTTGACCAGATGGATACTTATGATAAATACACTCAAAATGATGAAATTGAAACTGAGGCAGATCTCATTCTAGATTTTACAGAATCGAACCCATTTGGTAGTTATTAATGTTAGGAACTTATTATTATCACGAGATAATACGAAAGACTATTATATCTTTCGGCACTCTTTTCAATCAAATTCATATCCGTCACAATGATGGTAATGGAAACTCTATCAGCGATATTAGAGTTCCACTAGCATATGGTCCTGTTCAAAAGTTTTTGGCAAGACTAGAACAGCAGTCAGATTTAAATAGAGCGGTTCAGATTACTCTACCGAGAATGTCTTTTGAGATGGTAGGTATATCATATGACCCAACCAGAAAGTCTAGCATTACTCAAACATTCAAAGTATGTGATGGTGGAACTACAAAAAAGGTTTTCATGCCTGTTCCATATAATATTGACTTTGAACTCAACATACTATGTAAACTGAACGATGATGCATTGCAAATTGTAGAGCAAATATTACCATATTTCCAACCAGCATTCAACTTAACTATTGACTTAGTAGATGCAATAGGAGAGAAGAGAGACGTTCCTATTACTCTAAGCAGTATAAACTTCCAAGATGACTATGAGGGTGATTTCTCAACAAGAAGATCACTAATTTACACCTTACGCTTTACAGCGAAGACATATCTGTTTGGTCCCATCGCAGATAGTTCCGAAGGTCTCATCAAGAAGGTTCAAGTTGATATGTATAGCAGCACTGATACTAAGACTGCTAAGCGTGAGATGAGATATACTGCTACACCACAAGCAAAACAAGATTATAACAATGATGCCTCTTCATATCTCACAGAAACATTAAATGATTCGAGTTTGCTGTTGAAAGTTGGTGGTTCTGCACCGTTCTCAGTCAACGATAGAATTATCATTGACAAAGAAATAATGTTGGTGACTTCTATCCCAGACTCTCAAAATATAACAGTTCAAAGAGGTTATCAGGGAACAACAAATGTTGAGCACTTGCAGAGTGCTGTTGTTCACAGACTTACTGTTGAAGATGATGCTCTCGTGGAACCAGATGACGACTTTGGTTTCAACGAAAATTGGGAATACCTAGGAGATTCCAAGTCTTATAGTCCTACACAACAAACTGATATTTAATACTCATGTCTGAATTTGATGCTATTGATAACGCTCTGAATGTTGAGAGTAGTATTGTTGAGGTGGAAGAATCTCCAAGGAGTATTCAAAAACCTGAACAAAAGACTGATATTTCAAAAGACTATGAATACACAAGAGCAAACTTGTATTCATTGATTGAAAAAGGGCAAGAAGCAATAAACGGTATTATGGAACTTGCTGGTGAAGGTGGAAGTCCAAGAGCATATGAAGTTGCTGGTCAGTTGATTAAGAGTGTTGCTGATACTACTGATAAGTTAATTGACTTACAGAAGAAGTTAAAAGATGTTGAAGAAGATGTTGGTAATAAAGGACCAAGCACCGTAACAAATAATGCCGTATTTGTAGGTTCAACATCAGAGTTGCAAAAACTACTCAAGCAAGGTTTTCTAAATAATAATAACCCAGAAAAAAGTAAATGAAGAAGTGTAAGCAGGGTTATTATTACTGCTACGATGAGAAGAAGTGTAAAAAGATTCCTAACGGTTATCGTGTAGGACTGGGTGGATGGTTGCGTAAAGAAAAAGAAGAAGAGAAGTCTGAAGAAAGTACGGAAACTAAAAAGAATGGTAATGGAACCAATGGTAATGGGTCCAATGGTTCTAATGGTGATGGTGGAGCAGTAAGTGAAGGTTGGTCTGAGAAATATAAAAAGTCTATCGACTGCAAGAATCCAAAAGGTTTTTCACAAAGAGCACACTGTCAAGGAAAGAAAAAAGTGGAAGAAGCAAAGAACTACGAAAAGGGTGATCACGAAGTATCAATGGCTAAAAAGCAGGTAGAAAAATCTGCAGACAATCTAAAAAAACTTGCAAAAGTTCTTGCTAAAAAGACTGACAAGGATAACTTACCTGCTTGGGTTCAGGCAAAGATTACAAATGCCGAACATGATACGGATGCTGCATCATCTTATATGGAGCAAGCATGTCCTATTTGTAATGAAGATCCTTGCCAGTGTTTGGAAGGAACTGTCACCGAAGGTAAGCGTGATGGTAAGTCTGCCAAAGACAAGGATTACTCACTCCGCGACTGGTTCAAAGGTGGTGGATGGGTTCAGGCAGGTGGTAAATATGATGGCAAACCTTGTGCTAAGCAACCAGGTCAGAAGACTAAACCATTCTGTCGTGATGCTGATGATAGAGCAGCGATGAGTAAGGATGAGAGAGAAAAAAGAGCAAAGAAAAAGCGCAAGGAAGATCCAAACCCAAACAGAAAGGGTAAGGCAAAAATGGTAACTGCTGAGGCATATGATACTAGAGGAACTAAGTATGATGAAAAGTTTGATGATGCTTTTAAAAAGGCGGTTGAAGGTGCTGGTGGGAAAAGCAAGGATATCCATAAGTTGAAATCACAATTACAAAAAGCACACTTCGAACCAGAAGGTGAAGTAGTCTCCGAAAAGAAAGACGCTTGCTATAAAAAAGTAAAAGCAAGATATGATGTTTGGCCAAGTGCATATGCTTCTGGTGCATTAGTCAAGTGCCGTAAAGTTGGTGCTGCTAACTGGGGTAACAAGACTAAGAAAGAAGGATATGAGTTCTCCAACTGGAGAGATGACTTTCAACCAATTGAAATTGAAACGACCGATCTGATCAAACCAGAACCATTAGTGGTTAATGAATACAAAGAGGGTGACAAGGTTGAATATTCCAAAAAAACACAAGAGTTGATTGATAGGGCAAATGAAACTCCAATTCAAAACTTGACTCGTCGTGCTGAACAAACCAAGAAAAGTATTCAACTAAAAGCACCAAGAAATCCTCTTACATTACCAGAAGCAAAGAATGATCCTTGCTGGGTTGGATACAAGCAAGTTGGTATGAAGAAGAAGGGTGGGAAGATGGTTCCCAACTGCGTGAAGGAAGGATGCTCAAACTGGAGAGAAGAATTATCTGAGGATTGGCAGAAAGTCAATAAGAAGGACAAAACCGATGGTATGAGTCAGAAAGCAGTTGATGCTTACAAGCGTGAGAACCCAGGTTCTAAACTAAAGACTGCTGTAACTGAAAAGAATCCTGGTGGTAAGAGGGCAAAGAGACGCAAGTCTTTCTGTGCTCGCTCTAATGGTCAGAGAAAGATGCACAACATCGATTGCTCTAAGACCCCAGATAAAGCAATTTGTAAAGCACGCAAACGTTGGAGATGCTAATGGACAACAATTTAAACGAAAACATTAATATTTCAGGTGACTTTAATGGCACCCTAAACTTTGGTGCGGTTCCTATTCAATCGGAATCGGTTAAAGAAAAGTTCTGTGCTGATATTATCTGGGAGGGAAAACTTTATAGAATGGATTTTTCTGCAGAGTCAAGAAATCTTCCATCTAAGAATACTCTGACACAAGATATTCAGGAGGAATATCCAGGTGCCATGGTTCACAATATCTATCCTGCAGGATATACCTCGAACAGAACTTATCAAGTCACAGGTCTAAAAAGATACCAACCAGAAAAACTAACTTGGACACAGGAATAATATGGCTCAGTGGAATAAAAATAATCAGGACTACCTAAATCAGGAGAGAACTCTCTTTGAGGTTTTCATGTGTGCCGACAGAT
>Ga0255751_10000862_pt1 | contig 28652 bp, 39 predicted proteins | sample 071ome_20_FD_179951 | JGI IMG/M metagenome (GOLD analysis project Ga0255751, IMG submission 179951) | Coastal salt marsh microbial communities from the Groves Creek Marsh, Skidaway Island, Georgia - 071412BT metaG (version 2) | ecosystem: Environmental > Aquatic > Marine > Intertidal zone >... | reverse complement strand
GTTTCTTCTTTTTGATATCCAGGACTTTCATACTTGGAGTTTAGCTGAGAATGGTTAAAAAGGAAAGTGAGGTGTTTTGCCGCAGACTACACCTCAGAGTCCGGAGTGTGGGGTAATGAAAGTTTAAGGAACCCCAAAACGGCGCGTCTCTTATTATTTTAACAGGCCAGACGACTTGCCTGCTCGCGATTATCTTCTGGACGCGTAGTTCTTAAAGAACCCGTCTGTCACCCAGTCAAACCAAAAATCTCTACAACTACATTCGTCGTAGCGTTTATCAATCTTTTGCATACGATAGTAGAACTCCCCTACATCTTCGCAATCTTGAATGATACCTTCGGCATCTGCCTCCATATCAATTAAAAAATCAGACATTTTTCCCACTTAGTGCACCTCCACTTTTCTTTGGATGCTGTTAACAGCTTCTTCAACTAAACCAACTAAACGTTGTCTGTCGTTGTTGATCTGCCAGGAATAGACATCCGGTTTACTGATCTCGATAAGTCCTGACTCAACGTATTGCTTAACCAACTCAAAGATGGCATCTCTTAATACGTCTCTAGTCTTATCGATTACTTCTCCTGTTTCTATATTCATACTACCTCCTAATGAATATTTATACTATTAGTATAGCAAAAGTAGTTTACAGCGCAAGTATTATTTGATACATTTAGTAATTATTTATAGGAGAACGTATGAGCGAAGTAAAAAATATTATTGAGGGTGTCCTTGCTCTTCAAAGTCCAACTGCTCCAGTCGGTGGCAGAGATATGAAAAAAGACCTGGACTCTATTAGAAAGGTTAGCGCCTTTGTTGAGTACATCTATACCCATCATCCAGCGTTGTTTGAGAAAGCCTACAAGGAGGCCAGTAAATGACAAACTATACTATGTTTAATGGTCAAGCTGTTGAATGGGAATGGCGCGATAAAGAAAAACAATACCATCAGACTTATATACCCAAAAAGTCAGAGTTAATTATTATTGGGCTTGAAGGCGAAGAAAAGCAAGCTTGTAAAGATGAGCTTTGGGAAAGATTACAGCCTGAGTTTCAAAGTATAAGAGATCATATTAATTTAAAAGCAAGACTAAGGAGAGCTAAAAATGGCTGAGTTTTTAATGGTAGCAGGAATAACATTTACGGCTGCAATTACATTTATGGCAGTAGCTTTATTTGTTATAGAAAAGTTTTTAGAAAAATGAATTATACAGAAGAAGAAAAACAAGCCTTAGAGGCAATCAAAATTGTCAGAGCCTATATAAAAAACAACTTAGTGTTTGTAGGTGAGGCAAAGTTAGACGATATCTTATTTAACTTGCAAGAAGAAATAATAGGCAAGGCAGAGTTTAGATGATTAGTTATCCCTGGGGTTGGTTTGACCCCGAACAATTACCAAGATAATGCCACTTAGAGATTATCAGCAAGAAGCTTTAGATGCGCTGGAAAATTATATCGCTGTAGAAAGCGGTAATCCTTTGGTTGTAATGCCAACTGGTTCCGGTAAGTCGCATGTTATTGCAGAGTTTGTCAAACATATGAACGAACAAAAGAAACAAAAGGCACTTGTTGTTAGTCATGTTAAAGAAATACTTTTCCAAAATTACCAAAAATTAAAAGACGCTTGGGAAGGCGATATCGGAATGTACGGTGCTAGTCTTGGCCGTAGAGATACAGACAACGATATTATCTACGCGCAACTACAATCGGTTTGGAATAAGGTGGGCTCCCTCCCTTCATTCAACACTCTTATAATTGATGAAGCTCACCTTGTTCCGAAAGACGGTGAGGGAATGTATCGTTCCCTTATCGTCGCTTTACGCGAACAAAACCCTAATTTAAATGTGGTTGGTTTTACAGCTACACCTTATCGTTTAAATTCAGGAATGCTGACAGAGGGAGAAGGCGCTATCTTTGACGATATCGCAATAGATTTTAGTAGCGGAGAAAACTTATTGCGCCTAATAAATGATGGCTATTTATCTCCACTTGTAACCAAATGTATGACTACTCAATACGACGTAGAAAGCGTCGGTATTAGAGGGGGAGAGTTTATTCAGTCTGACCTCCAAGCCAAGATGAATGATGAAGGTAAGACTATAAAAGTTATTCAAGAAGTTTTAAGTAAAGGCGCGTTGCGTAAACAATGGTTAATCTTTTGCGCTGGCATTCATCATTCCGAGATGGTCTGCAGCATACTTCATCTCAACGGTGTCAGCGCAAAGGTTGTTACTGGAGATACTAAACCAAAAGAAAGAGATCAACTAATAGAAGATTTTAAAACCGGAAAACTAAAAGCGCTGGTAAATTGCGACGTATTAACAACTGGATTTGATGCACCTAATACAGATTTGATCGTTATGCTGCGCCCCACTCAAAGTCCTGGTCTATACGTTCAAATGATGGGGCGCGGCATGCGTACAGCAGAGGGTAAAGAAAATTGTTTAGTCCTGGATTTTGCTAAGAATATTGAACGTCATGGTCCAATCAATCAGATCAAGCCAAACAAAAAAGGACAGCGCAGAAAGACTGGCGTTATGCTGGTCAAGTCTTGTAAAGAATGTCAATCGTATGTACCGAAAGCGGCTAACACTTGTCCGGATTGTGGCTATCAGTTCCCTATGCGGAAACTGCAACTAGATTTAGTATCGTCTCAACTAGATATTATTTCTGATAAAAAGAAAGTAGAACGTTACGATCTAAAAGTGATTGATATGTGGGTAGGCCATCATCTTGCAAAAGGCAAAGACATACCTGTATTAAAAGTCAGCTACAAAACCCCCAACAAAATTATTAGTGAATTTATTTGTTTTGAACATACTGGTTACGCTAGGCAGAAAGCGGTTAACTGGTGGAACAATGTGATCTCTGGCGAAAGTTTGCGTCGTAGCCCTCCTCTTACAATCGACGAGGCTCTCTTTCGCCAAACCGAAATTAATAAACCTAAAGCAATCAAAGTCGACTTTACGGGAAAATACCCAAATATAGTCAACCATATTTATGATCGGTGAGCCTATAAGATTTTATCCTATGCGCAAGAAGACGGGCGGACTAGAGTTCGTTCCGTTTGACTATACAGAATTGAATTTAGAATTTAATGGAACAAGAGAAGAATACAAAGATATACTGGACTACTGGGAGATGATAAACAAACCACTTTATGATGAAACCAAGAGTTATGCAGACAATCTGCAAGCTATCTTTAACGATTTAAGATATTGGCCTAGACCAATGAAACACACATCTGTTATACAGATATTAATACTGGAGTATGAAAATGGAGATAACTGAATTAAAAGAATATCAATTTACAGAAAGGGGTGATGCTTTAATATTTAAAGACATACCCAACTCTGTCTATCACGCTGGTCCAGGACTAAGCAGTTCTAATGTCAGAGCGTTTGGCAGATCGCAACTACATGCTGTCGAGCACGTTCAAGAGACAACGCCAGCTATGAATTTTGGTACAGCTGCTCACGCTATGATTGTTGAAGGCGAGGAAGTATTCAACGAAGAAATAGCAGTTATTACTGGTTCTCCCTATACCAATGCTAATAAAGAATTAAAAGCTGAGTATGAGGAAAGAGGATTAACTGTTATCAAAGAGGCAGAGCTCAACGCTATTAAAGGTATGAAACAAAACCTTATTGATGAAGGCGTTATGTATATTGAGGCAGAGGGTAGATTAGCAGAGGCTAGTTTTTACTGGTATGAAGGCGAGATACTTTGTAAGTGTCGTCCGGACGTGCTATGTCCGCCAATTCAAAAGCCTCATGCAGAGAATGCTATTGTTGCGGTTGATTATAAAACTACGCAGAGCTGTCATCCTAAAGAGTTTGTTGGCTCTGTCAGAAAATATGGCTACGACATGCAAGCAGCCTGGTATCGTAGAGGCCTAGAGAAAGCTGGCTTTAAAGTCAAGGAGTTTGTATTTGTAGCGCAAGAAAAGGTGCATCCTTTTGCATCTAAAGTCTTTCGTATGCAAGAAGAACATATGAACAGAGGTTGGGAGATAATGGAACAATACTTAGAAGATTATAAAAATTATGAAAAAGGTGGTCATTTAAGTATCTATAACAGCCCCAATATAGTAGATTTAGAACTGTGATTGATTATAAGTTTAAAGAAGACGAAATATTAACAGCGATCAAAGACTATATAGACCAAACTTATACCCAACATTACGCTAACGGCAAGTACCAAGCTACTGACATGATTATTGATAGTGGTCATGGAGAAGGTTTTGCGGTTGGCAATATAATGAAGTACGCTATGAGGTTCGGCAAAAAGAACGGCAAAGAGAATGCCGATCTAATGAAAATCATTCACTATGCAATAATAGCTTTGTATGTTAATGGATATAAAAAGGATAATTAAAATGTTTGACAGATTCGATAAGTACCTCTGCTACTATGTATCAGAAAATGGAATGCGAGTAGCTTTGCTCAATGCGCCTGATGAGGATACTGCAAAATTTTTTGTCCAATTAAAGTCTATGGAAGAAGATGAAGTTTTTGTTCCAGCTGAAATCATAGATATCTGCAAGCATGACCCCAGTCATCATATCAGTTTAACCATTCATTAATTCATTCAGAAAAGGCTAGGTGAGTCCCACCTAGAGTGTGTAGAGGGGGAAAGGAAGGACTCTTTTTCGGCACCCTAGCGTACCAATTAACTACAAGCTAGGCTTAGCTGGCTTGCTTTCTTCGTTGACCCAAGATGGAGTTTCCTCAGATACTTGCGCAACTTTAGGTTTCTCCGTATGGTCAACTGCTTTAAACCCAGTAATATTATTCCTATCTGGATATTCTGGATTATCGCTTTTCTCAATACCAAAGGTTGAGATAACTTTTAGGCCTACTAACTCGCCTGCATTTGCTGGCGGATTTTTTTCTAGACCAAGAGCTTTCAATAGTTTTGAGAACTGCCTAGATGCAATCTCTCTAACCATTTCTTGTTTCTCCTGGTCGGAGTTAGTGTACCAAAGGTTAAAATTGTTTCTAGCAATCCAACCTTTGTATTTATCACCTGCGACAGTTACCTCAAGCTTGAGATAAGAATTGCCTGCTTGAGAAACAGTTTTCTCGCAAGTCTTAATCTCAGTTAAGTAATCGCCTTCGGGGATAAAGGTGTTATCGTTTTCGTTAGTATCGAAATCAAACTTGACATCTGCAAAATCGCTCATATTAGCCTCCTGTATTAAAACCAAGTTTATTAATAACATGCGTTAAGTTAGGCTCTTCAAAAGTGTCCAACTTACCGCTCCTATCTTTGGCGGTGTAATTCGCGCCAAGGGTTGTCTGTAACCAACGATTGGTTACTTTTTTACCTTCCTCGTTTTCTTCTTCAAAGACTCTTAATACAAGAACCTCATCAAAGAAGTAAGGAATTTGAACCGGTAGTTTTGCACCAACCATCATAGGCTGATAAGTAAACATACCAGTTTGCTCATCACGTATTTTGTCTTCTTTAGCGACAAAGATAACGTGAATTTTAAGATCCCTAAACCTACGCATAGTTTTGGTCATAATTTCTATAACCTCACCATATGCACGTCTTGGGTCTTTGCTTTTTTGCTTTTCTGATGCAAGCAAAATTTCGGACATTTCTGTCACGCTGTCTAGGCAAACGGTGTCGTAATCAAGTTGACCTGACTCAAGTAACTGAGCGATCTCCTCGATTTCGTGCGCCTCTTTAACCTCAATAGCGGTGACGTTATCTTTATCTTTAATAGATAAAAGACCGGCCTCCATACTGATGATTAAAGTTTTGCCAGGGGCAGTTGCGCAGGTAGTCGTTTTACCTGCTCCCGATGCACCGTAGATTAAAAGCTTTGCGCCTTGTTGTTCTACTAGTTCATTAGGACTTTTTATACGACTAAGAATATCAGACATATATCTTCTCCTTTTTTTTATAAAGGTATTTTAATTTAATTAATTTACAATTACAATATGTGGAAAGAATAATATGAACGGAATGTAGCATGAACGAAGTACACAAAGATCAATGGAAAGTTAACTATCTCTGGAGGTTAAAAACTTTAACCGATAGAGAGCTTAATACATATCTTTCCGAAAAGCTAGAACCTGAATATAAGGAGAGAGAGGTGCGAAGATATACCTTAAAAGAATATATTGAATTTGTAGGAACTGAGCCAGCAGCAGAATTATTTGACTGCTCGCCAGCAACTACCAAGTCCTGGAGATATGGTGCAAGACAGCCATCTATCAAACAGGCAAAAAAAATAATTAAAGCTAGTGGGGGTAAGCTTGATTTCGAGTCTATATACGGTCCATTAGAAGAAACGAGTGAAGATTAAGAGTGTTCAACCTAAATATTACAGCGCAAGATACTGCGTTGGATTTAGCGCTTGCGTATGCTGAATATGGTGTAAGTGTAGTACCACTACACCGCCATAATAAAGTTCCGCCAAAAGAACTTGGCGGTTGGCAACAGTTTCAAGAGCGACAGCCAACGACGGAAGAAATAACTAAATGGTTTAAAGGTAGAGATGATTTAGTTGTAGCTTTAGTATGCGGAAAGTTTATTGTCGTCGACGCAGATACTCCTGAAGCTGTTAATTGGGCTGACGCTAGTCTACCTACTACCCCATTCAAAGTCGCTACAGGTAAAGGCGTACACTATTACTACAACAATCCTGAAAACTTTACTACATATGTTGCAAGAAGAACCGCAACAACCGAACCTGAAAAATTAATAGATATAAGAGGTGTAGGTGGCCTTATTGTTGCACCACATAATATACATGCTACTGGTGCTATATATGAACCAATAACTATTCCTGAATGGGAACTAGATGAAGTAGAAGATCTGCCTGATTTTACTAGAGAACTTTGGGTAAAGATTACAGGCGCAGATAAAGTAAATGGCAAACCAATACAAACACCTTTGTCTTTAGATGGTGTAGTAGAAGGATCAAGAAATGATCAAGCGGCTAGACTTGCTGGCTATTTAATAGCAAAAGATTTAAACATAGACTTTGTACATTTCTTTGTTAACTCTTGGAATCAACAAAATAAACCACCTCTCCCTGATTCAGAAATACAAACTACTGTTAATAGTATTCAGAAAACTCACGAACGAAAAAACCAACAAGCACCAGCCTACATATCTAAGCAAAACAATATTCAAGAACCAATCGACTTATACAGTCCTCCTGGAATCATCAAGGATGTTTACGATTACTCAGAAAAGATAGCGCAGATATCTCAACCAGCTTTAAGTATGCAAGCAGCTTTGGCTCTTTGCTCTGTATCTCTTGGAAGAATGTATAAGACCAATATGAATAATTTTTCATCTTTGTTCTTTATGTGTATCGCAAAGTCAGGTCAGGGAAAAGAAAATGTAAAGACAGTTATAGAAGCTATCTTAGATCAAGCTGGCCATTCTGACTTAATGGCTGGTGATGGCTACACTTCTAGTGGTGCTATCTATTCTATTCTGAGACATAAACCAACACATATAACAGTTATGGATGAATTTGGTAAAAGGTTAGAAAGTATATCTAACTCAAGTAATTCTAATAAAGAAGATGCTATCCAAGTTCTTATGGAAACATGGGGAAGATGTCATGGTACTTTGCGACCTGACAATTATTCTATGATGACGTTAACGCAGAAACAACAACAAGAAGTGCTAGATAGATCAACTATCAAACCTGCAATAACGTTGGTCGGTATGAGCGTACCAAAGAATTTCTATGGTGCGCTCTCAACCGGTCGTATCGTAGATGGATTCTTAAATAGATTTATTGTTGCTGAATCTAACATCCCAAGAACTGTCGGTAAAATGAAACCGTTTGTTGAACCACCTAAGTCAACAACTGACTGGGTATCGCATGTTCGTCAAGTCAGAGATGAAATGGAGCAGATTGCTGTCAATAATGCTGAGATAGATTTCAAACAACGTATCGTATCTTTCTCAGATGAAAGTAACCATTTACTAGAAAAGCTTGCTTACGATTTAGTAGACCAACAAAACCGTTTAGAGAAAGATGGCTTAGAAGTATTGCTATCAAGAACAAGAGAGAAAGCTATGCGACTTGCTATGATTGCAGCGTTAGCAGATAACCGTAATGCCAAAGTTATACCAGTAGAAATGACTAAGTGGGCTATTGATTATGTTAATTATTACGATCAGCTATTAGTAGAAAGCTGTAGAGATAAAGTTGCTGGTTCTGAAATGGAAGGCAAGATTAAACAAATACTTAACTTTATTAGATCTCAAGGTGACTGGGGTATAAGTAAGCGTGATATTGATAGACGTGAAATATTCAGATCAATGAAGTCGTATGAAGTTAAAGAAATTATAGAAAGGCTTAAAAACGCTGGTGAGATCCAGGAGAAAGACTTGCGAGCCAAAGGAACAGGTCGACCAACAAAAAGAATTGTTGCGATTGATCCTGAATTTTTTGATGAAGATTGATAAGAGAGTTTTTAAAGAAAGTCTAGCAGATGTAGGAATAGGAATAATTATTGCTTTGCCTATTTCTTATATTGTTCTAAATATTTGTAAGTATTATGAGTGTAGTGTTTTTACTACCTCAATTATCCAAACAACCGTTTTTACAATCGTTGCTTTTTTAAGAAAGTATTTTGTAAGGGCCACATTTAAAAAAGGAGATATGTATGAATCCAAAACCTAAGATGGAAACGATTAACGATCAAAAGCGCGAAGAGCGCGTCGCTGGTTTTATAGAGGGGCTTTGGAATGTTCGTTGTAATAAATTACCAGTTAGTTATGGATTAGATTACTGGTGCGAATCTAAAGAAGTTTCTTTTTGGATGGAGGTAAAATGCAGAACTTTTAGTATAGAAAAGTATGACACTTTACTATTATCAGCATCTAAATTAAGAATGGGTGCGGCCTTATCTATGGCAACCAATCATCCGTTTGTAATCGTATATGCTATGACAGATAGCGTTTACAGCCATACTTGGCAAAGAGATAAAGTGTATGACGTTCGCTTTGGAACGATTAAAGAACCAATATATGAAGAGGACTCTGAGCCTTATATTCATTTTTCTAGAGATGAACTTGAATGTTTATCGCCACATCCTTTAGGTTTTGATAGAGAGGAGATGGGATTAGTTAAGAAGAAGAGTTAAAATATGCGCTATGGAAAACTTATGGGATTACAAAGGATTGTTTTGGGACGAAGTATCCAAAGATTTTTACACTTGGTCAGAGCTGAAAAAGCTTTGGAAAGAAAGAGGAGATGAGTCGTCAGAAAGCAGAGACGATTAAACTTTGCGTTTATAGCAAAGATATAATGACTAAAACTTTTGACGAACTTACTCAAGAAATATCAGAATCAATAAAAAATAAAAAATACTACTTTGAACTTAGTAGTAGGTACGTAGGAGAAGATACATGCCAATCAACAGCAGAAACAAAGGTGCTGCCTTTGAGCGAGAAATAGCCAAAACTTTAAATCAATTTTTTGAAGAGCAAGGGATAGACTTTGCTTGTAAAAGAAATCTAGATCAATATCAATCTAAAAATCTTTGCGATATCAATATTCCTTTTCACGCTGTCGAATGTAAGTTTTACAAAGAAGGCGATTGGTATCAGTCAGGCTGGTGGAATCAAGTATGCGAATCTGCTGGCAACAGAATCCCTGTTTTAATTTTTAAATACAATAGAAGAAGTACAAAGGTTTGTATTCCAGGCTACGCCTTAAATACTGAATGGGATAAAACCAATACAATAACTACGGTTATGACTTTAGAAGATTGGTTAGAAGTTCTCAGAAAGAACTGGAAAGAATACGAAAAAATGGATTTTGAAAGTTAGGCTATGTTAGAAAGTCTTTGTGCTATATCAATATTAGCTGGAGATGTTCCAAGTAAACTAGGACTCATTATTCCTGATGTTTGCGCTGGTAAAGCAGAAACTTCTGGCAAGTCTAGTTGTGCTGTTAATCTTTTTGGTGTAATCTGAGTTGCAGATGTACGAAGTTCTTTGTTTAATTGTTGTGTTATATCTCCTAGATTGAGATCTTCAGCTAGTTGAGATAATCCAGCTTCTGCGGCGCCTGCTGCTTCTCTGCTTCCCTCTACCACTTCCTGTCCTAACGTAACAGGTCCTGTAAGTCTTACAGCATCCTTAACAGCTTGATAAACAATATTTACGCTTTCTGGATCAGATTTAGCAAATCTTCTAACAACAGCAGGATTTCTCATTATCATTCCAAATATTCCAAGCTTAGCTAGTGTTGGCAACATTGCTATATTAAATGCGTTTATAGCAACTGCTCCAGCTATTAGAGTTCCTGCTCCACCTTTTTCTGCAGCTGTCATCACTCGCAAATCTCTTACCAAACTTCTTAAAGATTCTACAGTTTCTTTACCAAACATTTCTCTAAGAACGTCATCACCTTTTGAATTTAAAGCTCTTTCTAAAGCTTCTGGATTAAATACTTCATCAACTTTTGCTCCTGGCCCAGTAGTAAGCCTCATCAAATCACGCATACTTTCTTGTTGGATTCTTTCAAAGTTTCCTGTTCCTTTTAATATTTCTTTAGCTTGCGCAATATTTGCTGCTTGACCATTTTTAAATATAGTGTTGACAACTTCGTCTGGACTTGCGGAAGATATTCTTGTTAAGAATCTATCTGATTCAGCTCTAGCTGCTGCATTCTCCGCATCCGTAAATCTTTTTAAAGCTTGGGTAAACTCTTTAGAGTTTAAGTCATCTGCTATTTTCATCAATTTTTCTGCTTTAAATCCTGTATTTATTTTTAAGAAATCATCTATAGTGGATTTAAAGTTAGGAACATCTTTAAATATAACATCTGCTGTAGATCCTAGTTTATTAATCTCTCTTGCAAAAATTACTGGATTGACAGTACCGTCAATTATATCAATAGAATCTCTTGCAGCCTGTTTAATAATATTTTGTCTAAGCTCTTCTAGAACTAATTTTTTTTCTGCCTCTCCAGGCAAAGCATTTATTACTTTATTAATTAATTCTGGTCTGTCTTTTCTTACAACCCTAGAAAATATTTCATCTACGTCGAAAGCTCCTTTAGCTGCATTCTTCTGTATTTTTGCAACCATCACGTCGTTAAATGGTTCAACTGCAGCTTTGTAGCGTTTGTTGTATTCTTTTATCATTTGTGCAGCTTTAGATATATTTTTAGCTGCAGCCCCAACTTGTCTACCCTCGCCAACCTTGATCATACTAGTAACAAAATCTCCACCTTGAGCAAGATCGTCAAATATTTTATCAACTTCTTCAATCGCTCCTTTTAAAGCATTTCCTGTTTTACCAGCAAAAGGTCCTGTTGCTCTATCTACTGTCAATAAAGCTCCTCGTAAGTTATTTAAAGCCTCAATTGATATACCGCCTGCTTCAGTATCTTTAATAACATCTTTTATTATTTTTATTGGCGAAGCGGCCACTTCATCAGCTAAAGTTTTCTCAATAGTTGGATATTTTTTAACCAAGTTATCTAAATACTTATCTAGTCCTTTAAGCTTTATTCCTATTTGACCGTAAACAGCATCTAGTCCTTTTGATCTTAAAAATCTATCTATTGCTTCTTCTTCTTTTTTAAAAGGTTTAATAACGCTTCTTTCGTACGCATCTTTAAGTTGCTCTCTAATTACCCTTCCAAGTTCTACTTTGTCTGGGCTTCCGGAAAAAGCTCCTTCATCTATTGCTTTAATAGAATTTTTAATAACTTCATTTAATTCTTTTCCAGATGCTTCGGCATTTTTTCGAAGAGCAAGCAAATAGTCGTCAACATCTTTTATAGTATCTCTTCCAGCTGCTACAGCAGAGTCGAATGTTTCTATTGTTAAATCTTTAGCGTCTAATTTTTCTAAAAATCTTTGAAGCCTTTCGTTGCCGTATTGAATTAATCGTCTATCTCTTTCTTTCCTACCAAAGACAGTTTCTGCTGCTGCCTGAAAACGTCCTGGTATTTCTCTACCTAAAGCTCTTTGAGATACCGCAGCTGGAGTAAAAGATTGAATAATACCTTTTGCTTGCGCCTCTTTAACATCTTTAAACGTTGGAGTTCTTCCCAAACTTTTTGCTAAAGTTATCAATTCTTCTGGATCAGCGCCTTGGGCAATAGCTCTAGATATGTCTATATCTATAATAGGAGCTTTTTTGCCTAACATAGCGTGTAGAGCAGCGCCTCCGCCCTCAAACAATCCTTGGGATACCCCACCTATCAAAGCTTCAAATGCTAAATCTTCTGCAACCTCTCCAGCCGATTGTTGTTGTAAACCCAAAGCAAGCTCTCCTGCTTCTTCTACGCCTTTACCGCCTGCAGTACCAAGAGCTGACGCAGCAGTTCTAGCAATACGATCGTTTTTAAAAAAGTTTTTTAATAATTTTAAAGCCCTTCCGTGCGGAGACAGAGCAGCTACAGCACCTGCAATAGGTCCAACTACTCCGGCTAAATCAGCAAAGTCTCCGGAAGAAAAACCAGACTCGTCAATAATTACATTTTTATTTGATGTTGGACTGATGCCAAGTCTTTTTAGACCAGCTGGTGTTAAAGCTAAATTACCAGCAGAATCTCTAGTAAAACCTTTAGTTCCAACTTTTCTTTGTAAAACCAATTCTTTTTCTTCTAAGGTCTCAGCCATGTCAAGTTGAGATCTAAGAATAGGGGCGTTTACTCCTGTTGTATAATCAAAATAATTTCCGTCAAAATCCTGAGAAACCGTTTCGTTTGCAAGATATCTTTTAACAGCAGCGATTGCCTCTGCTTCTTTGCCAGGGTCTCCCTCGACTTCTATTATTCTTCCGTCGGGTGTTACTATTTCGTAAATCATTTTATATGGTAAGTCTTACTCTTGATACAGGTGCTTCAGGAGTAGTCATTTGTAATTGTCTTACATCTCTTCCTAGTAAAGCCAAGTTCCTTGCTTTTCCAAATGCTTTTTCTTCATTTTGTTTTTGTTTCTTTAACTGATCTTCAAGAAGTAATTCTAATTTAGTAGCAATGGCTTTTGGATCTTGAGAAAGTATTTTAGTATCTTGTAATTGACCAACAATTTGATCAACTATTTGTCTATCAAGGTTTGATATAGTTCTTCCTGACTCGCCAAGAAGCTCTCTAATCTCTCTGTTTTTCATTATTTCTAAAACAGTTTTTACATACTCTCTTGGATTTTCTGATTTTAACGAAGCTTGAATATTTTTTGCATTAGCAGCAAGCGATGGATCTCCTGCAACAAAAGCCATAATCTTTTTAAAGTTAGAACTTATTATATTACCAACCCCAAAAATGCTTTGGCCTTTAGTTTTTAAAGTTCTTAAAATATCTTGCAATTGAGATATATTTCTTTTATTACCTAAAGCAGCTTGATAATTTTCCAAATATTCTCCCTCAAGCTTGTCTATTGCAGTTATATCGCTTACATCAACACCGCCAGCTTTGGCTTCAGCTAATCTCATTTCGGCCTCTCTTTCTCCCTCAAGAACTTGTTCTGCAGCTTTTTCTTCAGCAGCTGCAGCAGCTCCTTTTGCTATTCCTGTAAATCTGCCAGTTTCAACAAGGCTTACTCCTATATTTCTAAGAAGTCTATTCATGTCTTTATCGCGCATATAACGATCTTGAAAATCTATAATTGATTGTTCTATAGCTTCTGCATTAGCTGCCTCTCTCTCAGCATCAGCCATAGCTTCTGCTATTTTATTTTGATCTGCTCCTAATACAGCATCTATTTCCTCATCAGAAATAATGTTTTGTCCTAAAGGAGCCGGAGCTTTTTTATCTTCTGTTTCTGTTTTTTTAGTTTTTGATAAATCATCTAAAGCTTTTTGTAAAACTTCTTCCTCAGTAGTTTTCATAGCGCCCAGTCCTAAGAACGCACCTCCGGCTGCAGTTGCTGGAATTACTCCTGGTTTTGGAGCAACCTTATAAGAACTAAATTTAGTTGGATCTAAAGCTTGAAATCCTTTCTTCCCTGGTTGAGCAACGCCTGGAAGCTTTGTCATAGTTATTGGCGATAATCTAGATTGACCTAATTTTACTGCAGCTGGTCCAAGCTTTGATCCTAAAAATCCAATTGCTTTACCTGCAGGTGGTAAAGTGGCAAGTCCTAAAGCAGCAGTTTGCAAAGCCCCGAGAGATTTATTTTTTGATTGAACTTGGTAAGCTTCTGCTGGATCTCCTGTTGGAGAAAGAGCGGTATTAATTAATTCTTCAGATACAACTTCCCCTCTAGGATTTCTTAGAGTGTAAACAAAATCTCCTCCAGAAGTTTGTTCTATAGAAGGAGAAAGTTGGTAGTATTCAAATTCTGGTCCTGAAACTCCGGAGAGAAAATCATCTGCCTCTCCACCTTTTTGAAACATTTTGCGACCAAATATATTCATTACTTTACTCCACCGGGGGTATAGTATGATCCAAATCCTGGAATAGAATATGGGCTTGTTCCTGCAGCCGGAAGACTAGATGGAATATTAACTTGGTAAGGATTAGAAGGCCCAACAGTTCCAGCAAATGGACCGCCCGCTAATACTTGTTCAGTTGTATATTGTTGATTGCCTGGTTGATATAAAGAAGACTGAGGATTGTATATTGCTGGATTAAAGTAAGCTCCTCCAGTATTTGTTAAGCCTTGACTTTGCATATAACCCTGGTAAGCAGATCCAGTAGGAGCTGGTTGATCTGGTCCTTGAGATGTTGTAGGCGGCTGATACTGAATTGGTTGTTTCATAGCGCTATACGCGGTTAAAAATCCTCCTAGTCCTTCTGCTAAAGGATCTCTAGGCATTCCATATGTTTTTGATACTTGAGTTCTTCCTGCTTGATATTGAGGTGCAAATCCTTGAACAAATTGAGTTGCTAATAAAGGAGCTTGTCTTTGCTCTAGTTGTTGAGCGTATTGTCTTGCAAGTCTTTGTTCTTCAATTGCTCTTTCAGTTCCGCCAAGTCTTTCAAGTTCTGCTATATCGGCAGCTCTTAGCTGTTGTCCCATTTGACCTAAACCAGCAATGTCTGCCCCATATAATCTTTGAGCTGCGGCAATATCTCCTCCAAATCCAGCCTCAAGTTGAGCTGCGGCTCTTGCGCCAGCTCTTTGTCTTTCTAGTTCTTGTAAAGATCTTTCTTGAGCAGTTTGGAAACCACCTGATCTCAATCTTCCAAGAACTTCTCCCAGCCCTCTACCAAAAGCTCTTTGTCTTTCTTCAGCGCCAAGTCTTGCTCTAGAGCCAAAAGCTGATTCTCCACCTCTAGAAATATCTGCTGCTCTTTGTTGTATGTCTTGTTGAGCTGCGGCTTGCAGGGCATCTTCAATAGTTTGTTGAACTACTTGTTGCTCGAATGGATCGTAATACATTCCAGCCATTCTTGGATCGTATTGCTGCATTGACAAACCTAAATATTGTCTAGCGGATGGTCCTCCAAATCCTAAGCTTGATTGCAAAGCACCCAAACCTCCGCCATAGGCTTGCTCAGCTCTGCTTAAAAATGGTTGAAAAGATCCTATTCCTGCTCTTGCTATTTGTCTTGCTCTTATTTCATCTGGAGTAAGACCAGCGGTTCTTTGTAAAATAGCTGGTTGATCTAAATAAGCTTTTTGCGCCGCTTGAGTAGCTTGCGCTATTAATCCTGGGGTATCAGGAGATCCAAAATAAAGCTCTCTTAAATTAGGATCTGATAAAACTTCAACTCTATCTACACCAGCTAATATTGGATTGATTTGTTCTGCCATTAAATTGCCTCAAACATATTCATTAATTCGCGCATATTCTTTACGCCTTCTGCTCTAGATGATTTGCCACCACCTATAAGCTCAATCCCTTTAGGAGTTTTTTTGGTTGTAAAAGATCCTGCGCCTCTAACAGCTTTTGCAGTCATTACAAATTCCCCATCACTTAACATTGCTGGAATATCGTCTGAAGTTCCAGTCCCTGGTCCAGATGACTCGCCGCCATCGCGCATGTCTAATTCTTCCACCATCGCTAGACCACCTTGATTAAAATGTTTTCTGACCTCTCCGCCTTTAGCAAATTGTAAAGCTACTGGAGCTGGTCCTAAACCAAACTCTTCTCTAGTTCCGCCAGTACCTAAAGCTTTTGATAATTGGTATCTTCCTAAAGGATCCATCGTTACAAGAGGAGTTTCTGCTAAACCTCCCTCTTCTTTTTTAGCAGCCATATATGCTGCCAATCCTGTTAAAGCAGGTATTGCAAAATTACCACCCATACCTCCAAATAATCCGCCAATACCAGGTCCTCCTGTTTGTTGACCTGCGCCTCCAGCAAAAATGTTTTGAGCCCCACCTATCAATCCTCTGCCTGTCGTTTGTCCGGATGCTCTTGCTTGAGCAACTAATTGGTTAAAAGTACCATTTGCTTTTGCTTGATCTATTTGAGCTTGACTATATCCAGCAGCTAATAATTCTTGCGTTCTAGTTTGACCGGTATCTCCAGTTAACATTTTTGCAAAGTCTTCAATTCTTCCTAGTTGAGATTGTCCGTAGCCAGTAGCTTCTTCATATGGGGTTTGAGGTCCAACCAAGCTACCAATCCCTTGGCTTACTTTTTGTAATCCGCCTCCAAGTCTAGATAGTCCACCTGCTCCTGGTAAGTTAAGAGTAGCTCCAGCTTGAATTAAATTTGGGTTAGTTATTTGAGGATTAGCTTTTAATAATTCTGCAACGGTTGTTCCTTCTTTTGCAGCAATACTTGATAAAGTATCTCCAGATTGAACGGTAGTTTGACCTCCGCCGCCTCCAAATAATCCAGTTACAGACCCTAGAGGATCTTTTACAAATGATCCAATACCTGACTTTAACGCTCCAGGAATACTTTTTAAAGTTGCTCCTAAGCCTCCGCCAGCTTTGATTGCATCTAAACTTTCGCCTATTCCTGGTCCAACTCTGAGCGGTCCAGCAACAGTTAATAAAGCAGCAGGATTAGCTCTGCCCTTTGCTACGTCATATACAGTACTTGCTTTTGATATTAAAGCAGCAGGTGCTTGCCAAGGACCAGGTACAAATTGCGCTACTTGCGCTACTGGCTTAACAACTTTTTTAACCACTTTTTTAACTTTCTTGACTAACTTAGATAAAAATCCAAATTCAGGTAAACCAGTAATTGGATTTAAATCCATATCGCCATTTCCAACTACAAATTGATTTGGATCAATTCCATACTTGGAAATAGAGTTACGAATGTAAGTGTTTAAAAGAGGATCATCTTTAAGAACTTGAGCGGGTACAACTAATTCATCTGGCGCAACGTGCGCAAGAAACGTATCTTCGTTTCTTCCCATACCAGCAATACCTTGTAAGTCTTGTCTTTGTTGTTCGTTTAGCATATTAATATAACCTATATGTTAGCATTTTTAAGGCGTTGATACAGTAACTGAGCCTAATCCAGTTGTAGCAGAAAGTCCTGTCAGATAAGTGCGATGACTGGTTAAATCAATAAACTCAGTACCGTCAAAAACCTGCAACACTTCTGTAGTAGTATTGAAGATTAGCGCACCTCTATTAAAACTAAGAGAGTCACGTTCAGTAGTCGATAATTGCAAAGTATTATCAGGATCTACTGCCCCTAAGTTTATCTCTAAAATACGTACAAGTCTATTAAAAAGCTCAGCAGAAACAGTTTCTCCTTGAGCTAACGGCAGTCTAGTTGGCAGTAGCTTAGCCATTATCTTCTACCGTCTTGTCGGATATCTATTCTTGTAGCTCCTAGTCTCCAGCCTATTCCTAAGTTTCCATCATTTGCCGCGTCATCATCCGATTCAAAACGCAAGGCTGCTTGACGGCCGCGAGCTCTAATATTTACTTGACCTGTATTATCTTGTATTGCGCTTGTAGAAGCTGTAGATAAAGAGTTGCCTGGATAATCTCTAGTTTGTAAAACTATATTAATAGAGCCGTTATTGCTGTTTTGTAAGAATTTAAAATCAGGTATTAGTCGTCTAATAAATTGGAAACTTTCTCCATCTCCTATATCAAAGTCAGAGCTTTGAATATAAACATTCTCCATAGGCGAACCATCAGCGTCAAAACCAAATTCTTGTTGATATAGATAATTATCGGTTGTAGCTCTAGGATAAGGCTCTACACCAGTATCTAGCCAAGCTGTTCTATTTAATTGGCCATATGACCAAGCGTCTTCTGCGTAGTTATACAGTACATATCTATCAATATCGTCACTTCCTGAAGAACAATAGAACCAGCCTACTTCTGTTTTATCGTTGATAGTAAACGCATGTATTTTATAAGCTTGATTTAGATTTATATCGCTGAATACGTAATTTTGAACTTTACATCTTAAAGTCTGTACAGAGCCGTTATAGACGTAAAAGTTATTTTCGCTCATCCAAAACGTACCGTTAGGAGCGGTTACACATGCTTTTGGTCCAACAAGACCAATACCTTCGTTGATTAAATTAAGAGCAAAAGTATAAGGAGGTCCTACAAACTGCATACTGTATAAAGAAGTATCAGTCCAAATAAGTATTTCTTGTCTTGCTTTGCACGCTCCAATTATTTGCGATCCTGAAGAAAGTCTTACTTCTCCAGCAGTATTGGTAATTAAAGATTCAAATTCTAATTCGTTTTCTTGATCAGAAAATGCAACCAACATCGGATCAATAGTACCAGTTCTTGCTCCGCCTGATATTGGATCAGCACCCAAGACTATTAAGTGTCTATCCGTTTCTGAGGTTATTACTTGCAATCCAACTGTTGGAACTAGATTAGCTCCTGATCGTCCAGATAACTCTACTGCTCTTGTGCTCGTACCGTTGTTCTCGATCCATTCGTAGATACCGCCCCCTCTAACATTCATTATTAAGTTTTCGCCAAAGTTATCATGTGACCAAAGCCTTAATTGGTTAGAAGCTGAAAGCGAAGTAGAAGAGCCCCACGCTCCAGCACCCCAAGCACCTACGCCATATCCAGTAGATGCTACATATACATCTAGACCTGTATTGATTTGATAAGCACCTACAGTTGAAGAGCCGCCGTTTCCAGTATCAGAACCATCTGCCAATACTGTATTCCCATCTGTATCTTTAGCTTCTACGGTATAACTATCGTCATCTATAACAGTTGCTATTTGATATTCTTGATTAAGAACTGTATCGGTAATATTACCGCCTAAAGATGTTGCTCCTGAAAATGTAACAAAATCGTTTTGAACTGCTCCGTGAGCAGTATCTGAGACAGTTAGTGTCGCATCTCCGTTTACAGCAGCAAAGGTTACATCTCCTGCTGCGGTTGTTGATCGTATTGGGGTTATGTCGTCGTAATCAGAACCTTCTTGAATATAATATTTTAAATTAGTTCCTAAACCTAAGTATTTAGTACCTTCTAAAGAAATCCAAGCATGTAGAGCTCGGCATGTTCCTAAAAAGGTTTGAGATATTAATTTAGTCCAACCGCCAAACTTTTCAGGTCTGCCTTTTCTAAAACGTACTAAATTGCCGTCAAACCAACCACCCTCGTTATCGTAGTCAGTTCCTTCTCTATTTATGCCTGGTCTAAATACTGCTTTCTGTAATGCCATCCAAAGGTTCCAATTCTGGTATTTTGTTAAATATTAATAAAGTTTTAATTAAAGACTCTTTAGAGTCAATCTTTTTTAAATTGTCTATAGTCTTGGCGACAGAATTTTCAACTTCGCTAAAAGGTAAGAAGAAAACCTTATCGAGTGGCAAGGCAACTAAGCAGAAAATATCTACTTGCCCGCTACCATATCTTAGCATTTTATTCTTTCTTTTGTTATCTGCGTTAGAACGAAAGTCCCAACGGTAATAATCTTTACCGTCTTTTTTATAAAGACTATTGGTTGTTTTAACTTGAATACGGTATAACTGACCTTGATGATCAAGAATAAGATCGGATTTATGGCCTTCAGGAGCCAGAATTACAGAGTCGCAATATCTCAACAAATATGATGCTGCTAAATATTCTCCAGCAAGAGCTACTCTTGCAGAGATATGCGACATGTAGCCTCCTACAATTTATTAGATACAAAAACCGCAATTAATCCTGCTAAGATAATTACAGCTAATAAATAATCTTTAAAAGAGTATTTTTTTTCGTATGCTTCGTTAATAAATGGTGTTTTTGGATCATCAGCAACAAAGTGTCCTTTGGCTGTTCTTGCTCTTTTTCTAACCACTTTTTTTACAGGTTTTTTTACTGCTTGTTTTTTTTCTGCCATTTTTCTCTCCTAGTTATTTCGTTCTTTATTTTTTGTTTTACTTTCGGCCCAATATTGAACATTTCCAGTAACTTCTTTAATTCAGCAAGATCAGCCATTTTCATATACGAATGTTCTGTTTTCATCTTACCAGTTTTTTTATCTTTTACCGTATGGCTTTTGTTAAGCTTGATAGGCATGTTAAACAAGTCGCCAGTCTTTTGCTTCAAAAAGCAAAGCTTCAGCCTCTCTTCTTCTTACTAATCCAGCTAATACTTCGCCGTTAGCCTTGTTCCATCTTTTAATTTGATTAGGAACTTCTTCGTATTCGCTATTATTTAATTTTTTTAATAAAGTTGATTTCTTTAAATTAACTGGGCCTAAGTTATAAGTCCAAGAAACCAACGAATCAAATTGTTGTTGATTTAAAGGTACATGCACATAATCTTTTACATATTGCTCGTATTCTTCTTCTAACTCTCGTTGTAACATAAAGTCAGCTTTATCTTGGCTCCACTTGTCGCCTTCTTCTACGCCTTTAGTATGACCGTAACCAATAGTCCAAACACCAGCAGGACACTTGTAAGCTTCAAGCTCACATCCTTCAAAGTGTTTTATTAACTCCAAACCTTCGTCTGAGATATGCATGTTTACTCCTTATCAGGGGTGTTGGATGCTCCAAAATAGAATGATATGACAGCACTTGCTAAACCGCCAAGATAGCCTAGTACCAAGTTGATAAGAGCCTCAGAATTTTGTTCGGGAGGTTGAATGGTGACTAAAAATATATAGCCAAGAAATCCACCCAAAGTTGCGATCCCCATAATTCTAGCAGTCCAGTCTTTGCTAAAGTTTTTTCTTGCATCTTGCTTGTCTTTAACTTCAAGCTCAAAGACATCTACTTCAAGTTCTTTCATTTGTAACTCAAAGTCTTTTTCTGCTTTTTTAAGCTCAAGCATTTGAGCTGGGGTTGCTTGTTGAATGCCTTGTTCTATAGCTTTTGGAGTATTAGGAACACCTAAAACATCTGCTATAACAGATCCTGCCATTCCGCCAAGTGGACCAGCTAAAGCAGATCCTAAAGTGGGAGCAACGCTGCCAACAACATTTTTCAGTTTACCTGATAATAAATTTTTAAAAGCCATAATTTATACCATCAAAGCCCAAGATAATAGAGCTATTATTATAGCTCCAGCAAAACTTATTATTCCAAAAGTAGCTATCCTTATAGTTTTATTAATACTAGATATTTCTTCTTTGATTTCGCCAGTTTCTTTAAATATGGTTTTCCAACGCTCTTCGCATTTGACCTCATGTGCGTGAAGGTTAGCTGCTACTTCTGCTGTTGTTGCTTTTGCCATATTAGTTTGCTAATGGGTTTTTATCTTTTTCTAATTTATCTTCTAAATTTTTAATTTGTTTTTCTAGGCTTTCTTTAGAGTTCATATGTTGCTCTTTTAGTAAAGCCCAATCCTTGTTGTTCTGAGTTACATTATCCTCAAGAACTTTAATTAGTTCAAGTTTTTGTAATTTCTCATTTATTACCAATAACTCAGCTTGAATAGCGTTTATATCTTCTTCGTAAGATACTGCGGTTTGCGATTCCAAGGCTTCTAGTCTTTGCACATACCCAGCACCAGCGTAACCTACGCCAGCAATGGTGGCTAATAAAGTTCCAAGAGCTACTAACTGAGCTAATTTTGATTCTAAGAAGTTCATAAATTTACCTGCGATTGTAAGATGGTTTGCATCTTATTTATATTTGTATTGGCTAAATTGTAATATGCGTTAGTATTATCATCAATCCTTGCATCTGTATAAATAATTTTGCTTTCATACCAAAGATTTTGGTCTGGTATAGAAACATCTTTATAACGGTTAAAACCTGGCACATATCCAAGATAAGCGACAAAAGCTGTTTGATCTGCATACTCACCAGATTCTTGTTGCTCTTCTTCCATTTCTTCTTGTTCTTGTTTTAGATTATTGGCTAATATCTGATCAGCTATCTTATCTGCCTCAGATGATGTCATTACATTAGAGGTAGCGGTTAATATTTGATCTTGCATGTCGTTAATTTGCACATCAGACATAACCGCATTATCTAAAGTAAAAAGTGGCGTGATAGTTATAGAGTTATCTCCTATAGAATCACTTAACTGTAATACCGTATTGTTTTGCATATTAGCTGACATTATCTGATCAGATATAGAGGGAGAAGATGTCGTACTAATACCTGCGGCCTGAGCATCGTTACCAATATTATTTTGTTTGGTATAACTCTCGTTAGCAGTTTGTAAGGTTTGAGCTACAACTTTCAAAGCACTAGCAATACTATTACCTTTGGGTGTTTCTTCAAAAGTTTCTATAACTTCTTCAATAAACTCTTCTTCAATAATTTCTTCAAAATTCTCTTCTACGATTAATTCTTCTACAAATTCTTCTTCAATAATTTCTTCTATAGGTTCTTCTTCAATAAATTCTTCTATTTCTTCGATTATTTCAGTTGTTGTAAAAATTTCTAAAAGTTCCTCTGCGTCAAAAACATTTATTGGAACTGTTTGAGTTACAGGTTCATACGTATCTAATACATCTATTATTGGATCTATAAAAATATCTTCTTGGTAAGTTTCATTAAAATCAAACTGTTCAAATTGCTCTTCTTCTACAGGATCGGTATAAAGAATCACTTCATCTTCTGTAATTTGAAATGTTTCGTATTCCATAGGTGCGGTTTGTATAGCCATAATTCCAATAACTTCTGGTATATACCCTGAACAAGTTGGGCTATATTGTGGATCTTTTTCACATTCATAATCACGATAGGCTTGTTCGTAACCACTGCATTCGGTTGAATATAAAGCATCAATACTACATTGTTGATCCTGATAGGCTTGGTCATACCCACTACAGCTAGTTGAATACAGAGCATCTAGATTACATTGTTGAGCTAAGTAAGCCTCTTCATAACCATCGCAACTAGAATCATTGAGAGGATCGCTACAATCAAGACCATCTCCTTCTCCGTACAAAGAACCGCCAGCTTCTAAATTGGTATTTTTATCTGAAGCATTCCAATCATAACTATAACAATTAGTACCGTTAGTTGAGCCTGTATTGCATTCATCGTGAAAATAATAAGTATAGGTTTGGCTAGAGTTTCCTTGCTCACCAATAAGAACATCGTGATCTACTATATCTAAATCACCATATCTAATATCGTAAGTATTGTTATTCCAAAGTATCACCTCAAAACTGTTATAAGAGCTTTGGCGATAATACTCTTGCATCTTGTACCAACCAAAAACAATCTTGTCGTTAAAGCTTTTAGCAGCCATTTTTGCGTTAGCATCTACCGCTATAAGGTCAGTCCAAAAAGGATATATGGTGTAATAACTTGTTGTTTGACCTAACGGATCAGGGGTATAGTCATTGCAACCACTCCCACTTGAGCCAAAGTGTAAACAACCATTCGTTGCCATTCTTGCTGTAGAGAAAGTCTGCTCATAAAAAGTAAAATCAAAACCTAAATTAAAAGCAGAGGATATGGAATCGTCTCCTGAAGTTAACCATGTGACGCCTGTTTGATTTGTTAAATCAACAAGAGATTGATCTGATTCATAAATATATTGTGAGAATAGGTTGCAACAAAAAAGGGCTATTCCCCATAAAACTCTTTTTCGCATTGTTTATTCGTTTTAGTTTTGCGTGTGTAAAGAACTTTTACCGCTCCTACAACATCTCTATTAATTTTATCTCTTTTTGGATTAGGTTCGTTTGTACACTCTTTTATAAATTCTTGTAAAGCATCATCTTTATCTGGTCTTTTATTTGGATTTTCGTCCCAAGCTTTTTTAGCATCATCTCCAATACGGCCATTATACGGACAAGGAGTTCCAGCCATATTCATAGCTTTAAATACTCTTTCGTCTTGGCAAAGCAACGCAACAGAAGCTACTTTCATACCCATATCGTATAGATATTTAGATAACTTCAGTCTTTCGCAGTTTTGATCAACAATAGTTTTACCTCCTGAAAAACCAAATACTTGGCCTTGAAAAGCTCCAGATACTCCAGTCGTACATAAATCCTGAGAGTAAGACATAATACTTGGAGCTATAGCACTTGCTGGAGGAGCTTCAGTTTTTACATTTTGATTAATCGTTTGTTCGGACTTCGATTCATTAATATTTCTATTGGTATTGTCAGAAGTAGAAGTGCTGACATTATTGTTAAAGTTATTGTTAGTATTGTCAGTCGTAACATTTGACTCAGAAGTTGATTGATTGATATTAGTATTTTCTGAAACATTTATATTTGTATTGGTTGAAGTGTTGGTTATAGTTTGATTAACCGTAGAATCTTGCGTTACGGTTGAATTATTAGTATTTATATTCGTATTATTATTTGTATTGGTCGAAGTCGAAGTATTAACATTATTATTGTTGTTAGTATTCGTTGAAGTTGAAGTGTTCGTATTAGTATTGGTATTACTATTGGTATTGTTGGTGGTAGTCGTATTGGTAGTATTTACGCTATTTGCTTCGCAATACTGGCTTCCAGCAGTACATTCTCCTGTTTGTTGGGCAAAAGAATACATAGGCAAAATTACCAATAAAGCTAGTATTCTAAAGGATTGCAACATGCTAAGAGTGTAGCATGTTTAAAGCTAAAATTTTGTTACTTTTTAATTAAAGACTTAGCTTTTTCTATCCACTCAGGCTTCCATCTCTGGATTAATATGCCTGCGGCTAGTATTCCTAATAATATAATTAACCATTCCATAGTCATTAGTATACCTTATTTTATAACTACGCTACTAGCTATTATAATTCTATCTTCTTTTGACAATCCCTTTTCAGGCATGTGGTAGATTCTTGAATCCCAAACATACCACTTATTTATTTCAGGTTTTATTTTAAAGCTACCAAAATCTGTTCCTAAATCTGTTGGCGTTATATACATCAAAGAAGTTAAATGTGTAGCAAAATGTACATCAATATGATTATGCATTTTAGCTTGAGTATTTTGGTTTTTAGGAGTGTACATGCTCCAAGACAATATACCTGAATATTCAAAATCTCTATTTAGATAGGTTTTATATAAAAGATATAAAGATTCAGATATTTCTTTAAAATTTTTATGAAGGCTATCATCACTTTGTATCTCAGGATGCGAACACCCTTTACCCTGATATTCGCAACACTTTGTTTCTAAGGCGTAATTTTTTAGTTTTTCTTTAAATGTATTGTCATTTATTTTGCTGATGATAGGACAATCATAAACCTCATACATTATTCTTAAACCAAGATGGCAGACCAATCATAGGTCTTTTATCAAATTTATTTTCTTTGGCGTTTTTGCTGGTAGCATCATTATAGTGTAAAAATACTTGGCCGCAGTTCTCGCCTTCAAAAGCATCTCTCCAATGTTCTAGTTCACACCCTCTATACATCAACATATCTCCAGGCTCTAATTTTATTTCTTTACCTTTTGAATCGCTTGGCTCATAACCGCCTTCTTTAATAACTACGCCTTTTGAAGAATCAGGCTCTAAAAATATTGACCAATCATCTCCGCCTAAGTTTAAAGTAGTGGATATTTCGCAAGAAAATCTATCTTTATGTCTTTTTAAAATATCACCCTTTTTATATATCCTTGCATACGAGTAGGTTTCAATTAATTTAACACCTGACTTTTCTTCCATTATTGGTTTTACTCTTTGCAATAATGTTTCCATAACAATATCACCATAATGTGAATAAGTTTCAGGTATTTGTTGATCATTCCAAACACCAAAATAATCTGTGTATGGGGATATAAACTTACTATCAAATAAGTGTCTTGCTACTGCTCGTTTATTTAAAAAATATTGGTAACAAAAATCTGCTAATTCTGTTGATATAGCACCTTTAATAACTTGGTATTTATTTTTCTTAAAACTCATCTAAATGGATATCCTAAATTCCAACACACTAAGGAGTGTCGTGTTCCTTTAGTTACTGGTGTAACTCTATGCCAAACAAAAGATGGGAATACTATTACGCTTCCTTTCTTTCTAATTTCTTCGCATATTCTTGGTTGCGAGCCTTCGTCTGTATTTCTAAAATCAAATTCTAAATCACCGCCTTCGTATTCTTCAGGATCGGTTAAAGATATAGTCATACTAAGTTTTCTTAACTTACCATGTGTGTTTGGATTATCGGGATGGTTATATGGTTCTTCGTATGAATCGCAATGCCAATCATAATATTGACCAACTTTATATTCAGTAAACTGGCAAGCCTCAGACCAATCCCATTCAAAATTCCAACCAGCGTTATAATTTGCAGCGTTTAAATATGGATGTATTTCTTTGTATATCCATCTATCAGACATCCATACAATATCTGACTTTCTTTTCTTTTGAATATTTTTTAGTTCTTCTTCGGTAAGTTCTGATAGTTTTTTGTCGTTACCACTACCAGTAATAGCTATTTGTTTAGTCTGCTCTTGACCATAACGAACAATATCGTCACATATCCTTTCAGGAATTGCTGACTGAAAATACCAATAATACCATTTAAGATTCATCTTCTCTCTCGAAGATAAGTATAGTTTAAAATTTTAAGAAAAGGTAGGTTGTTTTTAATACCAGTTATTAGCTTTTTTCTGAATAAACTGAGTCCGTAAATCCCAAACGCTTGAAGCTACAAAAGTTCCTTTAGGATCTTTGACAATAACAATACCGCTACCGCCATTACCTGCAAAAAGAGCTGCTGGTTCAGGGTTAATACTCATACCTCCGCCTCCTCCACCAAGATTTGCAGTTCCATTTCTAGTTGGATATGTTGGACTAGATGTGTTAGCACCGCCAGTACCTCCGCCACCTGCACCACCTGAAGTTGCAGCAGCATCTCCGCCTCCACCGCCTCCGCCAGCGTAAGTTACATCTGAGCCTGATATGGTTGATGGAGAGCCATCGCCTCCTGGTGCACCAACATTAAAAGGTCCTGGATTACCAGCTTGTGAAGCACCTCCTCCACCGCCAGCACCAAATGCAGAGCCATCATTTAATTTACCTCCACCTGGATTTCCTTGAGAGGGGCTTGCTGGTGGTGTATTACCTGCTCCGCCTACTGGTTGGGTAGGACCAAAGCCTGCTCCTCCGCCTGATCCACCATCTCCTCCCACTTGTTCAGCAGGGAAAGCTGGTCCTGAACCACCTCCACCGCCACCGCCAGCAGAAGTTATTGAAGAAAATACAGATGGACTTCCAGCAGAGCCTCTGCCACCACCATTTCCAGGCTCCATTGGTGCACCAGCAGCTCCGCCACCAACTGTTATAGGGTATGCTGTAGATGAGCTTACAGGAAAACTTGATCCTGTTCTAAAACCACCTGCTCCTCCACCACCAGTATTGCCAGCACCGCCCCCAGCAACTACCAAATAATCTACAGTAGTTGTAAGAGGTGATGAGGTGAAAGTGCCACTTGAATTAAAAGTATTAACCTTATCCGTTAAAGTAACTGTTTGTACTGCTCCAATTAATCTAGGCATTAGTCCAGTTGCCTCCTTTAACAGCAGTATATACTGCATCCATACTCCACATTCCTGAAGTATTTTCTAAAAAAGTAACTTCAGGCTCTTTAACGATAACGACACCTGATCCGCCTGCTCTGCCTGGAGATACAACAAAGGTTGCACAACCACCGCCACCGCCACCGCCAGTATTCGCTGTTCCTTCAGTAGAGTTTTTTAATCCTGGTCCCGGAACTAATGGGGGTGCTGGTGTTGGGGATGTTGGCCAAATACCTCCTGTTCCTCCTCCGCCAGTACCGCCAATTCCTGGAGGTGTAAGAGATTGAGTAGTGTCCCAACGACCTCCGCCTCCTCCGCCACCTGCTCGGTAAACAGGAGAACCAGTAATAGAAGAAGCCACGCCAACCCCGCCATCTCCTGAAGCAGCGGGAGTGGGTGGTGCCCAAGGAGTGCTATTTCCACCAGCAGCACCTGCTCCGCCTCCGCCTGAAGCCGAGTTATCGTCTCCTGCCATTTGACCACCAGGATATCCTTCGTTAGCCGTCCCTGGTCTTGCTGATGCTTCTCCTGGTCCTGGAATCGTACCAAATCTACCAGTTCCTGCTCCTGAACCACCTGCTCCGTTTTGGGTAGGGCTAACAGATACTCCACCATTAATTTGTCCAGCACCACCGCCTACGGTAGTAACAGGGGTAGGAGTACCTAAAGTTGAAGCTGATCCGTTAAATCCTGCAATAAGAGGAGTACCACCAGGAGGTCCTCCAGTGCCAGGAGAGGCTGCTCCGCCTGCTCCTACGGTTACTGGATAAGGGCTACCACCTGAAACTGGGGTTGTTGATTCTGCGGATGCTCCTCCGCCTGAACTTTCACCAGGAACTGACGATCTATAACCGCCAGCACCTCCGCCTCCGCCCATAGAGCCACCTCCGCCTCCGCCTCCTGCGACAACAACATATTGAAGTTCGGTAGTT
>Ga0255751_10000853_pt1 | contig 28770 bp, 24 predicted proteins | sample 071ome_20_FD_179951 | JGI IMG/M metagenome (GOLD analysis project Ga0255751, IMG submission 179951) | Coastal salt marsh microbial communities from the Groves Creek Marsh, Skidaway Island, Georgia - 071412BT metaG (version 2) | ecosystem: Environmental > Aquatic > Marine > Intertidal zone >... | reverse complement strand
TATTATTTATATCCTTAAAGTAATGTAATGTTCCAAGAAATACTTATTCGATCCTCATCTTTATGATGAGCATATACTTCATGTTCTAACCAACTAGGAAACAAAACACCTTTTCCTTCCTCAGCTTTAATATGTATAGATTTACCAGCAAATAATAATGATTGCCTTGCTGCTGGTCTTGGATCTATTAAAACTAAATTGCCTTCTCTTTGTTCAAAATTTAAATTCTTTGGCACTTGTATATAGTATGCACCACTTATATCTGAACCTGGGTGTGTATGTAATGCTGAAATATCACCTTTACGAAGTAATATTGCCCAACAATCAATCCTAAAATTAACCATTTCATTACCAGTAATATCATTATAATAACCTTTACTGGTATTCATAATTAAAGATCTTAGATCTTCACACCATGGTAAACCTAAATCGCACAAGTTTGGTTCTGTATGAAAACTTGTTTTACCAATTAAACTATAATTCTTTTTATCTTCATGTTTACTTTCTTGTTCGTAAACATATTTTATTATACTATCATGCAAACTCTGTGCATATCCACCAGTATTAAACTGTAATATTGGTGTTTCAAAACCTTCCATATTATAACTCACTTCCCCACTGATTTGGATCATTGCCCCATTTATGTATAGGACAATATGCATTCTTAAGTTTCACTTTAAGTGGCATAAAACAACCACATTCTTTACATGTTTTTAAATACTTATTAAATCGTTCACAAGATTTACAAGTATTATACCTATCCGTAGAACTGCTCAAAATCTTTACTCACTAAATTCATTGGAGCATTTCCTACTCTTAATATAGGTTTATCTCCATTCTTATACATATATAAACATGGCAAAGTTTGTGCAGGTAATGCCATATCGTTTGCGTCAATATAATAAACTTCCTCAATATGTTTCTTTAGTTCTTCTACGGCTTGAGGTATAAATTCATTACAAGCATCACATTCATTATCAAATGCAAATACAGCAAACTTTTTCTTTTCTTCTTTATATTTTAAAATTTGAATTTCAGTTATTGTTGTTTTCATAATATACTCACTATTTATTAATTAGGGCAAGAGTGTGTTACGTTCCTTCCTGCTTCCGCACTTACACAAGTTGAATATGCATATCCTGTTGTACATGGGAATTGTAATTTAAATGATTTACTTGATCCACCAGCCGGATCACCATAATTTAATGGGTTAAATGTACAACTTTCTAAACCAATACATAAAGAATCAAATTGTGATTTTCTATTTGTACCAGTTGTACAACCTGGATAGTAGTGAGCATTTGTAGCTGCGCCAATTGTATTACCTATAACTACAATATCAAATGAACGATCAGCACTTGATACATCATTAGAAGCGCGAGCAGTAAATGTCCATGTTTGTTTTGTTGTACCAGAAGATATTGTTCCAGTAATTGCACCAGTACTTGCATTTAAGCTTAATCCATTTGGTAATGCACCTGAAGCAATAGAATATGTAGTTGTTCCTGCTCCAGAAATAGTTGTTGCTGAAATAGAAGTATTTACTGATCCTGTTCTTGCTTGTGTAGCTCTTGTGCCTGATGCTGTTGACCACACAGGAGCAGCAGAACCAATATTCATTGAGAAAGATCTCTGTGAAGTATTTCCTGCACTATCAGACGCTTGTAAAGTAAAATTATACGTTGTACCTGATGATGGAACTGATCCAGCAGTACCTGTTATAGCACCATTACCTGAATTTAATGATAAACCTGGTGGCAATGAACCAGAAACTAAACTATATGTAACTGTATCTCCATCTGGGTCAGTTGCTAAAACTGATTCATTAATTGATTGTGTTTCAAGTAAACTACTACCAATTGCACCTGATGCTGTTGACCAAGATGGCAATCCACCACAATCAATCACGTCATCTTTTCTAGCAGATAAACCTGTTTTGTTTGTAACTTCAACTGATAGTGGTTCTAAATCTATTGTAAAGGCTTGTGGTGTTGTTACTGTTAATTCTGATGCTGATACTCTTGTTACAGAAGCTGCAGTATATGAAGTACCATTTACATCATAAAATTTTACTGTAGGATTTGTTGAAAAATTTGAACCATTAATTGTAAATGTTGAACCTGCAGCACCAGTAAATGTTGTTGGTGATACTGATGAAACTAGTGGTGAAGCTGCAAGTGGTGACCATGCTCCTTCTGAATATATTTCTAAAGCATCTGCATCAGTATTAAATCTCATCATTCCTTCTGCAGGGCTAGAAGGTCTTTGTGCTGATGTTCCTGTCGGTAAACTAAAATATCCTGTAGAGTCTGTAGATGAATCAAATATTTCTGCTGATGCTATATCCCAAGCAGATCCAGTCCAAATATATAATTTTCGGGTATTAGTAATATATGCAATATCACCTTGTTCATTATCTAGCAGTGGCAAATAATTTGCATAAGGATAAACTTTAACTGAAGACACTGCAGCTGTTCCATCTGCTGCTACAAGTGTAGCTGTACCCGCTACATCTTGAATTTTACGTTTAAAGTTTGGTGTTCTTTCAATATATGTTGCCATATCTTGTGGCACAAATTTACTATTAGTAGCATCATATACTAAACACATCTGATCAACCATACTTGGGATTGGTCTTATTTCAACCGGTGTTGAATGACCGTCTTGTGTATGTTGTAAGTAGATGACATAGTTGCCGTCAGCATTTGTTTCAACTTCTAAATCTTTAACTTGAATAGTGCCTTGCATTACAGAATGATTACCACATTGATAATATAATGTATCTGGTGCATCATTTGGTACTACAATTGTAACTGTACCAGAGTCTGTTCGTGATCCTGTAACACCATTTGTATATTCATCAACATAAGAACCTGAAACAAATCCTGTTCCATTGTCAGTTGTTAAATAGAATGGATGGCCAGTCGCTGAAACATTAAATGTGTATGTACCACCACGATAGAATGGACCAATATCTGGATTATCGCCGTGCGCATTACCAGAAAATGTATATGCACCATTTCCATTATTTGTTACAGTGTATGAAATATTTGGAGCTGTTAGTGTAGGTAATGATATAAGTGATGGCACTTGAAATGATAAACGATCAACACCTGTAGTATCACCATTATTAATACTTGGGTGTGAATCAGTTGTTGTAGTTGTTGTAACCCAATTAACTAAGTTATCAGTACCAGCGCCTTCAAGCCATTTAAGATATAGCTCATGTGTTTGTGACATGCCAGAATGTGTTTCAACCCCGGCATAATTGTTTATTGTATATGTACCTTGTTTATATAAAGGAATAGATGTTTGAGTTTCATTAGTAATTTCTACTCGAGAATATGGTAAAGATGAAGTTGTCCATGTCCATCTCCATACTGCGTTTTGTCCTGATGCAGTAACATTTGCCTGTATTTCTAAAACTTCAGGAGCAATTGTTAAATCAATTTTTGGTAATGCTGCACCACCGAGTTTAACACCTTCAGGTAAATCGGTAGTTGGATCAATGTTTGTGCCTTTAATTCGTGTTACCATTGTTTACCTTACTAATATTAATTAAGTCTATTTTCTAATTCATTTACTTTTGCAGTTAACTCTTGAATAGATTTAACAAGAACTGGTATTAATTTACCATATGCAGCTTCGAGTTTTTCTGGGTTTGTATCATATACTAAACCTGGAATATCTACACCTGTAGTTTCTTGAACACTTTGTAAATCTTGAGCAATAAAACCAGTATCAGGTTCATTAACCTTAGCACCATCTCTCATATTCCATGTGAATTTAACAGGGCGTAATTCATTTACAAAATCTAATCCTGCAGGTAAATCTTCAATATCTGTTTTATCTCTTGCATCAGATAAAGATGTAATAGAAGTTACTTGACAACGTAATGCAGATATTGAACTATTACCTAATGTAATTTCATTATTTACAGTATATACTGACATCGCAGCTTGGTAGCCAAGTACAATATTATTTACTCCTACTACTTGTGAACCCGTTCCTTGAGCTTGTCTTCCAATTACAACATTATTATCACCGTTGCAGGTTTTTAAAGCGTTAGTACCAATTGCAATGTTTCCATCACCTCCGTAACCTACCGACATAGCACTCATGCCTATAGCAATATTGTCAGTTTTAAAATTACTAGCTGCAAGAGCACTATTTCCTATCGCAATACTTCTAGTACCGGTTGTATTTGTTTGAAAAGCATTTCTACCAATTGCAATATTATCTCCACCAGAAGTAATAGAGTTTCCAGCATTTGATCCTGCTAGAAAACAGTAAGATGCAGTAGTAACTGTATTAGCAAAGTTAGTAAGGTTAGCACTATAAAGGTTATCTGTACCAGTGGTTGCAAATTCTCCGCCTCCTCCACCGCCTTGTGCAACCCATGCATAATCTCCAGATGTCCATGATAATACATAACCATCTGTTGGATTTGATTGGTTAAGATGTGCGTCTACATCTGAGTTTGTGTATAATGCTGATTCTAAAGCTAAAGGGTGACCACCGTTTGTTGAACCGTCCATAACAACCAAAGTATTTTTGGTTGTATCCATGAAAAATTCACCGATAGCTCCTGCCTCAGAGGCTAGATTGGTTGTGGTATCTCTTCTGTGTTGTAATGTCTTTGCCATTTTCTTTAACCTAAATTGATTATTATATATTTATACTATTATTAATTTAAATCTTCACTTCCAGAACCTGATCCTAAATCTTCAGATCCAGATAATGATTGCATATCACCAGATGAAGTTGGTGCTGTTCTTGCCACCAATAATGTTCTTACTAAATCAAATGTTGTATTAGTATTTGCTGGTGTTGCTATTAGTTCTAATGTTGATCCATTTAATTGTGCACTCACTGTAAATAAACTTGCATTAGAATATATTGTTGCATATTCAGTAATGAATACATCAGTTCCATCATGATTTAATAATATTTCTGTTGAGTGTACATCTGAACCATTTACTGCTTGTAAAATATACTTAGCTGTTCTATATGTAGTAGCAGACCATGAATCAATAACCTGATTTGCTGTTGTTGTGGTTGTAGTAGCAGTATTTTCATTAATATTATTTGTAGTTAATATTGGAACTTGTGCACCAGTACTTACGACTTCAACTGTATCAGTATTTAATAAAGAATCCGTAAACGAAATAGTTGTACCATCAGTTGCAGTAAAGTCATCACCAGCTACTAATTTAATACCATTTTGATATACTTCAACACTGTTTGGATCATACGCTAATGTCTCACCATTATCATCTGCTCCTGTTATTGAAGATTGTGTAGATGTAATAGAATATAAAAATCTTGTATAATTAACATTAACTTGTGTAGCTGAACCACTTGAAATAATGCGAACATCAATATTATCATTTAATGCTGGAGCTGTTACAAATGTAAGAGTATTTTCAGATAGTGAATAATCTACTGGATCTTGTACAACCCCATTAAGAGAAACAATAGCATATCCATCATCAGTTGCGCCGCGCGTTAATGTAAAATCTACTGTAGTATTATCACCAGTAAAAGTATCTGTAGTAACAGTGACACCGTATGCATAAGATGATCCAGATCCACCAGATTGATCTACAAATGAAAGGTTACCTGAACCGTCTGTTGATAATACTTGATTTGCTGTACCATCTGTTGTTGGTAATGTAAATGTCGTTACAAATGATTGTAAATTAGAATCATATGCTAATACTGTTGAACCAATGTCTGATGTTTCTAATAATCCAGTAACTGCACCAGTTTGACCATTAACACTTGTAACAAGATTAGTATCATCATATAGATTACTAACATCTAACGTAAATGTAGTACTATCTTCTCTTGTAAATGTAACTGTATTACCACTTAATGATGCACTTAATACCGTATTTGTAGTATCATCTAAATAAGCAGCAAGACTAATATTCGTTGTATTACCTAATTCATCAGTATAGTCTAATGAATTACCATTTAATGCAATAGATGTTGTTGTTTCTGATGTTAGGTATGAAGATAAATCAGGTGGAGTATATGTAAATACACCATTAGTATTATTATACGATAAAGATGCTGTACCCGCCGCAGCTGTAGTAACAGATAAATCTGTATATTGAATACCGCCACCACCAAGTGCACCAATAGAAGACCAAGCATAATCAGTACCATTCCAATATAATACTTGACTTGAAGATGCAGTACTTGTATTAAGATGAGTATCTACATCATTATCAGTATAACCTGCATTATCTACCCAATCATAATCAGTACCATTCCAACTAAGCACATATCCTGCAGTTGGATTACTTTGATTTAAATGTGAATCAATTGCTGCATTTAAACCAGATATTGTTTGATAACTTGCTAATTGACTGTCATTTGCTAATTTATTCCATGAACCGCCATGAGCAAAATACATAGCTCCATCTGAATGGCTATGTGCAATTGCACCATGATATGTTGTAGCATTTGGAAAATCTGATTGATTAGCGTAATAGAAAGGAATTACGGCTGTAGTTGTGGTGGTTGCACCATTCGTAACAACATCATCGAGAGTTGCTTCAGTTTGAGCACTCTCAAGAAAATATTTGATATTATTTGATGAATCTTTGTAGTAAAGTTTGCCGTCTGTATAGTTAAGGGCTACTTCACCATATGCTAAATCACTAGTCGTAGGGACGCGTGCAGCAACTGAAGATTTCTTCAGTAAAACCTGATTTGCCATGTTCTATTACCTAAAAAGGGTTCAATAAGGTATAAAAATACCTGTTATTATTTATTAATATGTACCGCCGTCGATATTGAAACCATCAATATCAGATGTTCCTGCACCTGCACCAACTAAATCATTACCAACATACATTGTACCGCTCATACCAATACCACCTGTAACAACAAGTGTACCAGTCGTTGTGCTTGTAGAAGCTGTGTTAGCAGTTAGTGTTGTAGCACCGCTTGCTGTTAATGTTGTAAATGCACCTGTAGAAGTTGTTGTAGCACCAATCGGTGTATTATCAACTGTACCACCAGAGATTGTTAAGTTATCTGCAACATATGCATCTTGAACAATATCAGCATTCCAAGTACCAACAGTAACTGTACCAAGAGTTGTGATAGATGTTTGACCAACATATGTTGATGCAATATCAATATCATTTGCATTAACTGTAATTCTATTTGCTGTACCAACTACATCAACTACACCAGAAGTAAATGTTAAACCAGCACCAGCAACTGTTGGAGCAAGTTCTACATTATCAGAAGCAATTTGTAAACCATTAGCTGTGTTAACTTCTAATGTATAACCGTTTTTACTTAAACCATCACCAGCAATAAGTGTACCTGATGATGAGAATAATGTCCATTCAATATCATCTGTACCAATTGTAAGTGGATTATCAGATACAACCACAAAACCTGTGTTATCGTTAACTGTACCTTCTTCAACGAAGACAAATGTACCAGCATTTAATTCTGCAGGTTGGTCAGCATCTGTAGATCTTGATGGTGCACCTGAAGCAGCAACAACATAGATACCGTTTTCAGAAGCATCAACTTGGTTTTTAACAAGAACTCTATCACCAGTAGCAAGTGTTACACCGTCAATAGTATCACCGTTTTCTAAATCACTAGCAAGAGTTATTGCAGCCGTTGTAGCAGCACGTACTGAATTCTTAATATCTAAACCAGATCTTGCAGCATCTACATAGTATTTTGTAGCAGCATCTTGATCATTAATTGGTTCAGCAAGATTTGTAATACGGTTACTATTAACATCAACATTACCGGTAGGATTAAGTGTAAGATCTCCAGTAGATGTACTAATTGTATTACCATCAATATTAACATTATCAACAGTAACAGATGTTAATCCAGCAATATCTGTAGTTGTTTCACCATTATTTAATGATGATGTACCAAGAGTAATTGTATTAGCAACAACATTACCATTTGTAACTGTAAAGTCTGTTGAATCAAAAGAAGCAACACCTTTATTAGATGAAGAAGCATCTTCACCAGAAACTGTAATTGTTTGGTTGCCTGCAACTACATCAATACCTTCACCACCAGTAATTGTTAATGTTTGTGAAAGTAAATCAACTGAACCTGTACCAGATTCACCAGCAAGATTTAATGTAGTAGCAACACTTACTGAACCAGCAGCAGTTAATCGACCTTGCTGATCAACAGTAAATGTAGGAATTTGAGTTGTAGAACCATATGCGCCTGGAGTAACTGCTGTGTCATCTAATGTTAATGTTACAACACCAGTTGTATCATTATAAGAATCTGTAATACCTGTACCACCATCAACAGCAACAGAAGCAGCATCTTGAATATATTCGTCAAGGGAAACGAGTGAAGATGTACTTGTTTGATAGATATATGGATTATATAAGTTAACAGCACCAGTACCATCTGGATCTATATTAATATCACCATTAGTATTTGTTGAAGATAATGTATTACCGTCTAATGTTAAATTATCAACATTTAATACATCAATCTTACTATTTGAATCCACAATAAGTGCAGAATCAGCTGTAAGTGTACCAGCTGTATGATCTAATCGGTCAGTAAAATATTTACCGCCAATAACAATGTGATTTACAGCATTACCATTGGTTTCTGTACCAAAACCAATATATAACCGATCACCACCATTCGATCCATTATCAGCTAATGCAGAATACGCTAATTCACCTGCTCCTAGCGTACTAGGATTTCCTGAAACCCCTGATCGTTTAATTCTTATGATTGATGCCATCTTTTAATCCCTTATTTAAAATTCGCCCGCTTCTACTTCTTGTTTTTCGAGTAGTTTACCTGCAATCCACTTGGATGTAGCTGTACTATATATTAGTAAAGATCCATCTTGTAAACCGTTTGTTGTTGTATCTACGTTTGAAATATCTTCTACATTACCGGTAGTTGAAGATAGGCCTTGCTCGCCTACAGTAGTCACTGTCGTACTGGATTCTTCTTCAACCGTTACGTAAATATCGTCTGCCATAATTTTATATCTGTGTTATTTCCGGTGTAACGATTATTATACCTTCAAGCACTCTTCGTTTTTCACCAATTGATGATGTAATTTCTACATCATATAAGTATCTTCCTGGTTTTATTGCACTTGTTTGAGTTGCTGTTAATGCCAACCTTATTTTTCCTGCTAACTGTGAATAAACAGTTGCAGTAAAATCATACGCTGTCTGAGATGCATAAGATTTTCTTATTTGCGACTTAACAGTATAACCAGTTAAGTTTAAAGGATCGCCGTTACTTTGATTTGCTGTAACGATGATACTATAATCTGCGCCTGCATCTATGTATAAGTTTGTTATCGTTGCCATTTACTTATTCTTTATATTATTTATAAAAATTTATTATCGTAATTCTGCCCATCTTAGTAATGATGCACCTAAAATATTCTCTACTATATATGTAGAACCATCAGGAACAATTGTTTGAACTGATGGATACATTGCAGCAGAAGCAACTGATGTAACACCACCTTCACCAACAATTACATTATCAACCAGCATTCTCATACGACAATGATTTGGTTGACCAAAACAAGTTACGTTTACAAAGATAGGTCTTCCTGTATTATTTGTATATGTGGTACCAAGAGATCTTGATGATACAACATTCTGCCATGTTTGGCCAACACCAATGCCTTGAGTTTGTGTAACCCATGAAAAAGTACCATCACCATCAGATGCTAAGAATTGGCCTGATGTTCCATTACCAACTACGTTAAGTTTAGAAGCTTCTACAGCATTTGGCCCAATCTTAGCTGCTGTTATTGCATTATCTTCTACTACATCTGTATTTATTTTAGTGTTTGCCATGTATTATCCTTATACCTTCATTATATAACATAATGCATAATATGGAGGTAAGTTAGCATCTGTTACACTAGAACCTTCAGTAGAGGTTGTTATTGACAATGAAGTGCTATTATATCCTTTATTTTGAAATCTTAAGGCGCGACTTCCACCATCATTACGTCCTGATGTAATCCATGGACTAATAGTTCCATCTTCAGCAATATCTGTAGAACCACCATTAGCTCCAGTCGACAATTCAACTCTTGCTAAATAATTATTTCTATAAGATCCTGTTCCTGTGTGACTGTGACTTGGTACAATAGCATCTTTGCTACCACCAGAAGCTCCAACTGCATACGATCCAGTAGCACCTACAACAAATCGATTAATTAAGTTAGGTGTTCCATTTGTACCATCACATAATGCCCAACCGTTTGGTATATTTGTTGATAATCCTGACCATAAGATAATACCACCAACTGGCATTGTATATGGTGTAACATCATTGACAACTTCATCAATAGCAGCTTGAACATTAGTTGCAGATATTGTACCTGATGGTGAATATGTAATATCAGTTGCAGGTATTGCATAATCAAAATAAGCATCAACTTCAGCAAGTACTTCAACTCCTGCAGATACTCCACCGCTTAATGTAAATGATGTAGTACTTGTTTCAGTATAAGCAGAATCAAACTGTCTAACACCATTAATATAAACTCTTAATTGATTTGAACCAGGAACATAAGCAGGAGCAGTAAATACTGTTTGGTTTGCTGTAGCAGCAGTAATAACTCTTGTTGAATCAACTCGAGTACCTGAAGAAGCAATTGCTCCGGTTTCTGCTTGCCAATAATATGAACCTTCACCACCTGTTTTTAATACATAACCTGAAACTTCACCACTAGGCAATAAATTATTTAATGCTGATGTTGTACTATTGCCTCCAGTGCCACCTTTATTTACTGGTAATACTTCGGTAATAGTTGCTGCAGTACCAGTAACATTTCCTGTTACATTACCAGTTAAATCGCCAGTAATTGTTGTTGCAGCAATACCACCAGTACCATTTCTAGCAACCAACGTATTTGCTGTTGCAGTAATATCAGGATTTAAACCATCAACTAAATCAGCATCTAATCCTGAAGAAGCGCCATCAACAGTTTTTAACTTTGTAAGGATATCTGCAGCAGTAAATGCTGTTGTATCTAACTTTGATCCTAATTCAGTATTGATATTAGAAAAGTTATTATCCATCTCAGTAATTGTGAGTGGAGATCCTTTTAAACTTCGTAGTGTAATTGATGCCATATTTATCTTTTAGTAATTGTATTTTTAACTTCTTCTATAGCTGCCATCCAATTTCCATTTTCTAAATTTCCACTTTTAATATCATGGTACAGCATATCTAATTGTTCTCTTAGTGGTGGATACATATTAGATCTAAGTCTATCAAACTCTGAAATTTCTCCTTGATACTTTTCTGGATTGTATGCCATATTTATTCCTTATGTTTTTATTATAAAGCCTATACCTGTATATGGAGGTAGATTAGCATTTATTCCACTAGAACCTTCAGTAGAGTTAGTTACTGATATACCTGTTGTAGCGGACTGTGTTGCAGATGTCCATGAACAACAACGAGATCCTGTTGCAACCATGTATGGACCAGACCAACCACCTACGTCATATCCACCTGATGTTGAATTACTACCAATTACATGAGTATGTCCAGGATCAGTTACAGTTGCTGTATGTGTATGACTTACCACAACGGCATCTTTACTACCGCCTTGTGCATTTAAAGCATAATTATTTCCAGCTCCTATTGGGAATCGATCAGCAAAATTAGGCAAATTAAATGTTGTTGTTCCATTGCCAGATCCGTATACTGTTCCAATTACAGAAAATAATGTAGCGTATGTAGATCGACTTACAGCAGATCCATCACATAATAACCATCCGGCAGGAGCAGCAGCAGTTGGCCACATCATTAACATTCCTGATTGAAATGCAGTTGACCATGATGGAGCTGAACCGATACCATTCGATGTTAAAACTTGTCCAGCGCTTCCAGCAATACTGTTTAATGATAGTTGACCAGTTATATTTAATGATGTAGCTGTAATGCTTGAACCAGAAATTGCACCGCCAGTTATCGATACATTATTACTATTTTGTGTTGCTAATGATCCTAAACCTAAATTTAATCTTGCATTTGTATTTGTAGTTGCACCGGTTCCGCCGTTTGCAACAGCAACTGTTCCAGATACATTAGTTGCATTTCCTGTTACAGTTCCGGTTAAATTACCAGTTACATTACCAGTAACATTTCCAACAAATGTAGTAGCTGTGATTCTTCCTGAACCATCTCTAGCAGCAATCGTATTTGATGCGGCTGTAATATCAGGATTTAAACCATCAACTAAATCTGCATCTAATCCAGAAGATGCTCCGTCAACAGTTTTTAACTTTGTAAGGATATCAGAAGCTGTATAACTAGAAGTATCTACTTTAGAACCAAGTTCTGTATTAATATTAGAAAAATTCTGATCCATTTCACTTATAGTAAGTGGTGATCCTTTTAAACTTCTAAGTGTAATTGATGCCATCTATTATACGTTCCAAAGATTATCGAGATGCATTACGCATGCCCATACTGTTCCTTCTGATGTTTTTGTAATACCATGTGTTGTGCTTAATTGAAAAGTAATACCTTGTCCTTCAGGTACAATAACTTCTTCATCACCAATTGTAATATTACCTGCACCTTTGAGGTTGTAACTTGTAACCCATGCAGCTGATGGTTCATTTTCCCAAGTTCTTGATATATCAACTTGACCTGTAGTTGCTGGCAATTCTAAGAACCATTTAGCAACAGCTTTTTCATCTGCAGGATCTGGAAAATTATCCATAAATGTTTTACGTTGGTGTCTTGTCCAACCATTTAAGTATTTACTAAAGTTATAAACACTTAGATTATTAGGACCATTAACTCCTACACGTCTTCTATAAGAAGTAGCAGGTTGCATGTAAACTTCACTCTGCAATCCTAACAAAGCATTTTTATTGTCTTCAGTCAAATTATCCAATATTTTATACATATTATCCTCTTTCGTACAGATACATTAATGTGTATCTTAAATTCTTTACAGGTGGTACAGAGTGTCTAACACCCAATTTATTAAAAATTATTGCTCTACCTTCTTCATCAGGGTAGTGTGTATCTTCAATTTGTATTCCGTCTTCACTACTTTGAAGATTAATTAATACATTATATGTATACGTAGTTTTATCTATATGTTCTGGCATAAAATCGCCAGGTTCATACTTATTAACTACAACTTCAGCTAAAGTACTTCCTTCAAATTCAGGAGCTAAATTCTTTAACTTTTCTAATGCAACCTTGCCAAGTGTTTCGTTTAATGCAACATTATAACTACAATCTAAATCTTCACTTGTTGCCCTGTAATAATCCATTTTGTTTCTTTTAACGAATCTTGCAGGGTGAAGTTCGTTAATTATCTCTAACGCTTCCTTACACTTCTGGCTTGGAAAGAACGTCTGGTGAAAGCTCACGTGGTCCGATAAGTTCATGTATACCACCTTCTAGCCTATTTTCATATGTTGTAATGTCATCTTGAAGAGAAACAAATTTATATGCTGGATCAGCTTTTAATGATTCTTTATATAAATTATTATTTGCTTTTACTTCAGCAATATAATCTCTCATTTCTAAAAATTCTTCATGTTCTACATCAAGAGCAGCTGCAATCTTTTCAAGAAGTTTTTCTTGAACTTCCATTCTTTTATAAACACCATATGATTTATCAATTTTAAATTGAGCAGCATTGTCAAGAGCTGCTTCATATATAGTAACAGGTTGATCTTGTATATTTACAATCTGAAAATTGTCATATGTTCCAACTAAATCTTCTGTTGCAAGATCTATTTCAACCTCTGTATAATTAAAGAAGTCATGATTTAAAACGTTTATATCTTCTTCAGGTTGAAGAAGTGCAATAAATTCACCAGAAATCTTATTAAATTGCGCAAGCATTTTTGCTTTACCTTGAGGGATAAGACCTGTATATAATTTTGATATTTCGCTCATAGTTTTACCTTATTATGTTGCTCTACTTGATAAGAGTATCCAAGTGTTAGCTGCTGATGATTTAATATAAATCCTGTAATCGTTAACAGTTGATGTTGCAGTACCATTACCTGCCCAATACGATTGAGTATATCTAAATTGCATTGCAACAATTGATCCTTGCGGTAATGTTGAGTATGCAGCAAGTGATGCAGATGGATCACCAGTTAAACCTACCCATTTAATATCAGCATCAGAAGCAACCGCAGCATCTACATATTGTTTTGTAGCAGCATGCAATGCAGCTGTAGGATCACTGTGTAATGTTAAGAACCCTGTCATTGTATCGCCAGAGCTTGCAACTGTATTTGTATCTACATAATTTCTTGTAGCAATGACTTGTAAGTTTTCATTCGGAACTACAAGGTTGACTGTTGTTGAAGTTGGTAAGCCTGATAATTGGAATCCAAATTTTTTCGTAGGATCATTGTCATCTTTTAATAAGAAATTACTATCAATAAATTCGTGATTACCTGACCAATCAAAATCAGCAGATGCAATAGATACTGTTCCACCAAGTGAAACTGGATTACCGTCAATTGTAATAGAACTATTAACTAACTTAGCATTTTCAATAGAACCTGCTAACATTGTATTTGTAACTGTACCAGTATCGCCGGTAGTTACTAATGTACCATCAACATCAGGAAGATTAATTGTTCTATCAGCAGTAGGATCGGATACATCTAGTGTAATTTCAAAACCATCATCTGTTGTACCTTCAAAGATAACGGCTTCACCAACATCTAGATAAACGTTACCAGCAATGAGGTTAGCTCTAACAGTATTTGCTGTAAAGTCACCATTACCATCTCGGTAAACTACAGTGTTTGGAGTATTATTTGTATCAGATGCAAGTGTTAATGAAGGATTACCGGCAACGCCGTCTCCATTTGTAATAGAGAGTCCATTACCAGATACTTGTATTGTTCTAGCTACAGAAGCTTCATCACCATTTGTACTTACAGCTAAACCAGCAGAAGAAGGAAAATCTAATTTCTCATGTACTTCTGTATCGATGTTATAAAAGTTATCATCGATCTCAAGGTTTGTTAATGGCGTGCCTTTTGGCGCAACTCCAGTTTCTACCTGAGGTTTTATTCTATACGTTAAACTTGCCATCTGTTATCCGTTCCATTTGTTGTTCTAATTTATTTATTTTATCTATCAAAGCATCGATAGACTTTTCACGCTCTTTTAAAGCACGTCGAATAGATCTGTGCTTTCTTAATTTACTTTTATCAGTTTCTTGTACTACACCAGTTTTAGTGTCTTTTACAAGAGTTTCATTTTCAACTTTAACTTTCATTAACTATCCAATGCAATAATTCTTAAGTCTCTTAATTTAGGAGAGAATTGTTCTTGTGATGATAACATTACAATCTTAATTTGGAATGTATTAAATCTTGTAGAGATAGGATCATCCGCAGGTACACCGTATTGATCAAATGCATTTATTGGGAAATACCTATGCTCTTTAAAGTCAAAATTATTTATTGATGATGGTACTACACCTTCTAGTTCCATTTCAACCCAATTTTCATCAGTAATTGGTGTTACTGAACCAGATGGTAATGTTCTATAATACACTTTAACATCTGTTGCAGGTGGACGGTTAATATCAACAGTTACGTTAATATTAGAAGCATCAAATCCATCAGCAAGGTTAATTGGTTTAGTTAAGTATTTAGCTAATGCATTACCGCCTTGGTTTGTGCCAGCTTCACCAGTACTATCATTGTTAATTGTATTTTCTGTAACTACAACTGCTAATGATTGAGTATCAATTAATGGCGATACAGTATCATTATTAGTTGTTAATTCAGCTCTTAATCTTAATGTTGGGGTTGCACCAGCATTTGCTGCAGCATCTAATTGTAATAATCTTGTGTATTCAATATCTTGATTAATATTAATTAATCCCCAATCTGTATCATGTGTACCATTAGCATAAGCTTTAGCATACCATTTAACATTTGTTCCTGTTGGTGTAATAGCTGAAGCATTAGCAAATAATGCATGATAGTCTTTAACTGCCGTAGGATCTTGTATTTCAAACTCAGCAGAACCTGATAATTCAAATACTGCTCTATTAATTATAAACTTAAGATCTTTATTCTGATCTGCTTCCCATGTTGAAGCATTCTGTGATTTGAACAGTGATCCAGCATATGGTTGTTTATCAACTTTAATTGTGCCACCTAAAACTGTTTGACCCATTTCAGCAATATACACTTCATAATCTTGTGTATTAGCAATCAATGTAATTGCATATTCACCTGGTGTTAAGTGAATTGATGGGAATTCAAATTTAGTAGCAAGTAAACCATTAGCAGAAGTTACTACATCTTGTGGTTTCTTAACAGATACTGCAAATGGTATTGTTGTAGATTGAGCTTCAGGATAACCATTTACTGTTCTACGTATTTCCATTGTAATTGGAACTGTATTAGATTTAGATCTAAAGTATACATCAACAGAAGAAATATGCATACCTTCTGGGAAAGCATTTGCATCAATTAAGAATGATTGAGCAACAGGATCAGCCCAGAATCTTGTACCACGTCTTCGAATTACACGTTGGTTTTGTATTGCACGTGTTGTTAAGATTGTTTCTTGTTTATCTTGCAATAAACCAATTGCTGTGTATTTAGATTCACCAATAGAATCTTGAGATTCAACATCATTTGTATTATTGTTAATTAATCTAAATGTTCTTTCACCTGTTCTAAATGTTTGTGCAGGAATATTAAATAATACACCAATATTACCATATTCATCAGGTATAATTGGATCACCTGCACTATATGTAGTCACTGCAGTAACTTCAGCATAACCACCATTTGCACCAACAATATATTCACCAACATTAATTGTTACTGTATCGTTAAATACTGTTAATAAACGTTTAGTTGCATCTGCAGTTGTTGGATCTGAGTAGATTGCTGTTTCAGCAGTACCAGTTTCTGTTGCAGGGTTTGTATGATCAGTTCTAATAGATAGTGCTTCATATACACCTTTTGTATCATCAAACAACGCACCATTATGATTTTGTACTTCAATAACAGTTAATGGTGTTAAGTTTGAATCAATTGATGTATTTTCCATATAACCATATAAACGTGATAATGGTTTAAATGAATTTGCAATTGCTAGAACTTGATTATTTCTTATGAATGGTATAAATTGTACATCAACAACGTTAGAACCAAGGTTTGTTGTTTGTGATGATAATACATTTTGTTGTACTGATGTTGTAGTGCTTGTTACTCTTACTACATTACCAGAACCTGTAAAGTTATTGATAATAAGATCAGCAGCATCAGGTAATTGTACATCAACAATTTGATTAACTGCAGGTAATTGATTAGTATCAACCCATTGATCAAATGATGGCTCTAGATTAATAAACCCAGCAAATCGAATAACATTAAATGGGTTAACATTAATATATGAAGTTGCTAAATCTTGAGTAATTGCAGCTTGTTCAGTATGTTGTAGTCCAACTAAATCACCATCTTTTTCTGTATCTGTTAATGTTCCTACATTAAAGCCATGGAATTCTACACTAAATGGTGCTCGTAATTCTTGATTAATAGGATCAATTGCAGCATTAAAGTCTGCAGCTGCAGGTTGTGCAATTGAATTATTATTATAGTTTAATGCAGCAAAGTTCCATGTGTTTGAACCATTGAACCATGCATTCCACCAACCCCATCTTCTTTGTGACCATGCTGCTCCACCAACCGCAAATATATCTGCAGAAGTAAATGGATCAACCGCAAAACCATTTTTAAATTTTTCTAGGTTTGATGCATCAGGGATTGCTGTATCTTTTGCTTGTTTTTCTAGTAAAGATAATTGTGTATAGTATTCTAAGTTATTAATACGTTTTTCTAGTTTACCAATATCCTTCATTGTATAACGTTGGTTATCAATGTATTTAATTTGAACATCAGAAATATCTGCTGTATAAGGTGGAATTAATACACAATATAAGCTCATACCATTTGATAAATCAGTTGGTACTTTAGGATATACCGCTGGCACACCTTGTTTAATTACAAATTCTTGATTTGATGTAGCAATAACTTTATCGATACGGCCTAAGTAATATTGATAGTCTGTATCAAATGTTCCATCAGGATCAGGTATTAAACCACCTTCAAATCCACTTCCACCATCAATACGTCTAGGTCTGAAGTCAACGGCATCTCTTAATTCAATTTGTTGACCAGATGCTGGATCAGTAAATACTGGAATATCTTCATAGTCAATTGAATATGAATCAACTGTTAAGAAGCCATTGCCTGAATGTGTAAAGTTTCTGTAAACAACTACTAAGTAATCATTTGTTGTTGGAGCTGTTCCAGATAATGTAATACCACCATGATCATAGTATTCTGCTCGTTGACCATCATCAAAAATATAATCTGTTGTTACATTTGTATTTGCTATTGCTCCCCATGTAACAACACCAGTATTTGGATCAACTGTTGCAGCAGTAGGATTAGTTGTACCTGTATTATAGATTGTTACATCATAAACGTCTGAAACATCTAATGATTCAGTAACACCTTGAGTTGCATTTAATCCACCTGCACCATCACCTAATATTTTAATTGTATAGTTAGATAACGCTTTTGTTCTTTCGGATACATTGTTTTGATTAACATTAGCAATTAATATTGAATCTCCGGATAATGTATTATCAGCACCACTATAATCAAGTGTTAATTGTTGTGTTGAACCTTGAGTATTTGCACCAACAGTTATAACACCATTATTTGCATTTCTAAAATCTAATGGAGCTCCAGTAGTTGGATTAAAAACAATATAGTTTCCTTCTTTAATTGAATCTGCTAATGTACCAGAACCAATCCATCTTTCATTTGCTGAAGTAGTTGCAATGTTAGCAACACCTGAGTTAAATGTTACTGTAAATGTTCTCTGTGTTGCATAGTCAGATACTGATAAACCAGCAGAACTTCTAACAGTTTTAATATAGTCATTAGGGAATTTAAATACTAATCCTGGAGAATCTGAACCAGAAATAAATGTATCACCCGTACCACCGACTTTACTTAATGCATCTACATTTGCTGACCATACAGCATCACCAACATTAGTAACACTTGCGAATACTTCACCAGGATTCATTTGAATATCAAATAAGTATAGTTTCCATACTGCAGCATTTTGACCATGAGTACCAGATACCCATTTAATATATCTTAATTTGGCTGTACCAATAGTACCGCTACCATCTCTTAAATTAAATGATGAATAACTATTTGGTACAATATTTGTTTTCGGAGCACTATCAGCAGGATCACCTAGAAGAAGATCTACATAGATATAATTACCATATGATGTAGATACATCTAAACTTTCTGCTTGATCAAACTCTCTTGCACGATCTAATTCTAAAAATTCTTGGTTAATTGTTTCAAATTCATAACCCTTAACATATGCTTTACCTGGATCTAATGCAACCGTAAATTTATCTGCATTAGGAATATCTGCTTGATGATCTAAAACTTGAATTGGGAATCTTTTAACTGTATAATCACCAGATTCATCAAATGTTCTTCTTGCTAATTCATTACCAATTTCGGAATAAACTGTTTTTGCTCTATTAACAACAAGTTCACCATCAACAACTCTTGCAATTTCAATAAAATTATCTTGATCTACACCTAAATTTTTTGAAGTTAATGTTAATGCAACTTTATATCGATCTGCGCCAGGCGCTGCAAAGTTTGGTGAACCCTGAGCTCTATCAAGTAATGATTCATCTCCATCACTGTCAACAATAGTTTCCACAACTGTAAAACCAATATTTTTAGATGATGTATTTGAGTATTTGTCAATAGCAATTGTTTGTGCTTCAGAAAATACAAACTTACCATCAACAAAGAAAATTCCTTCATCAACTGAGAAAAGCATTGCATCATTAATTGGGTTTGTTAATTGTATAGATGCTGAGTATGTACCATCAGCTGTTTGAACTGTTTCGCCAGCTTGAAAAGAATTACCTGCAATTGGTTTAACAATAAATGTAATTGGATCAGTCTCAGTTAAACCTATGGCTTGTTTAACTGTAGCTTCTGCACCAGATGTTTGACCAATAATAACTTTATCAACAAAGTTAACTCTATTAACAGTTTGACCACCAAAATTAGTATCAATTTTAATTGATACAAGATCATTTTCAAATGTTCGGCCACCGCCTAATACAATAGAACCATTTACAAATACATGTTTACCAAATTTATCAATTTGATCTTGTAATTGTGTTTGTAATTGGGTAAGTTCTCTTGCTTGAACAGCGTAACCTGGTCTAAATAAGATTCTATGAAACTGTTTAGTTTCATCAAAATCATCATAGTAAGGATTGGTATTAAAATTAATTGCCATAGTTAAACTCTTTTAATTTGTTTATATTATTTATATTAAATCTCTACAATTGTTCTAACTGTTATGATTTGATCTGATGTTGGTGCATATGATTCTCTTACACTAAAGAATAAGAAGTCACCAGAGAACTGATCAATTGTTCTTTCTGTTACAGATTGAACAGTAATATTCGATGCTGCAATTGCAGGATTAGAAACACGACCTGCATTTGTTGGATCTGTTGTTAATACATCGCCAACTTCAAGTGTAAAGTTGTTAAATACTGATAATAAGATTTGTGTATCTGTAAATTCAACAATACGATACTTCTTATATTCATCTTTTGTTAATAACATATCATATTCTAATAATGCAGGATTAAATACGCCTGTAATTAATACACAACCTGATCCCACATCTTCAGTAAATCTTCGATTTGATCCAAATTGTTTAAAGTTACGAACTAATCCAACTTTACGATAATCGTTTGTAATCTCTAAGCCTTGGTTTTTGTCTCGTGATATTGATGTATAGAAAACAATAGCGTTTGCATTCAGTTCATCAATTGCATTTGAACCATGACCACCTAAAGGAGTCATAATTGCTCTTGCAACCGCACCGCTAGCACCAGTGTTACCTGTAATTTCAATTTCTGTCCATGTATATCCACGACCAGGATTAGTCATTTCAATGTGTGTTACTGAACCATTATTTACTGTAGCTACTGCTGTTGCTCCTTCACCATCACCTAAGATGTTAACCGTTGCTGCAGAATAACCAGTACCACCATCAACAATTTTCATTGTGTAAATAGCACCTGGAACAGCAAGTAATTCTACATTTGATTGTAATGTATCAACATTGCCCTGAGTAAAGTCAGCAACAAGTACAGCACCAGATCCATTACCTGATGAATCCACAACTTCAATATTAGCATTTGTATAACCAAAACCTGCATCTGTAATTGTATAACCTACAATTTCTCCTCCTGTACCAAGAGTTGCAATACCAGATGCTCCGGATGTCATTGTTAAAGTATGTTCTTCATCTAAACCTGTTGTTATTGCTATAGCAGTGCCAGCTTCAGCATTAATTAAAGAAGTAGCAAGTTTAAATGTGTTATCATCAACACGAATAACATAATATGTATCATTATTTGTTAAACCGCCAACATCTGTACCGCCTCCATTGCTATACACAACTTCATTACCAGTAACTAATAAATGGTCTTCATATGTAATTTGATTTGATGCAATATCATCAAGTGCATTAAATGTTTTAAATGGTGCACCGATTGTAACTGTAGGAGCTGCAGTATATCCATCACCTGGATTTGTTAAGTTAATTAATGAAACTCTTCCATCTAATATTGATGCAGTTGCTTCTGCTTGTACACCTGATGCTGGAGCTGCAATAGTAACAAGTGGAACTTCTGTATATTTAGGAACAGGGTTTGAAACAATAACTCTAAATACTGAATCAATACCTGGAGAAATAATTAAGTCAATTGTTGCGTTTGTTTTTTCTGTGACAGGTAATAGCACCGCATCTTTTGCATAATATGTTAGTTCTGCTGTACCATTAACTTGTGTTCCTGTTGTATGAGTAGGAGCTGTTGTTCCGGCTGTGCCAGCAAGTGTAACCTCATAATATATTCCATTATGATAGATAATATCATTAAGTGAAAGGCTAGCTGCAATAGACCAATCAGCGTCTTTTGTAACTGGAAAATCTGCGGTTGCGGTTGGTTGATCTTCATAACCAAAACCTGCATCATCAAGTGTTACTGAATTAATAGCATCTCCTGATAATGATGCTGAAGCTTTTGCTCTTTGGCCTGCAAATTTTAATTGAGCAGCACCATTTGTAACAGTGCCAGTTGTATGTGTAGGACCTGTAGCTCCAACTTTTGTTCCTGAAACAACATAATAATAGTTTTGATCTAATGTTGAAGGATCTACGTGTTTAACATATGAACCAACTGCTACATCTGCATTAGGAGAAAATGTAAAATATTCTGTAAATGGTTCTGACATTGTAATAGATGGTATTGATGTAAAGCCATCCCCGCCATCAGTAACTTGAATTTCTTGTATTGCGTATGGGTTATCTTCTAAATATCCATCACCAGTAATTACAGCAGTAGTTGTTGCTGGGTTATATCCTTCACCGCCATCTTCAATAGAAATATTTTCTATTTCACCGGAACTATAGAACTGTGCTTTTAAAGCGTTTGATACTGGCATATATTCTGATGATAAGAATCTATTTCTTAATGAAACAGGAATCGTATACATGAATTTCCATTTATACCCATCACCAGTTTCAAATACATCAGGTGTTGTACCGGTTGGCATAATTGTTGATGGTTGATTAACATTATTCCAGATACATTTATATACGTTATACTGAGTTGTAAGGACATAGAAGTTTGAATCTTCTAGGCGTGTAGCCCCGGAGTAAGCAGGGCCATATCCAAAACCAGTTGTTGTATCATATGCATCATCATAGTCATCATACACTTCACCTGACATCCAATCAATACGTCTTACAACATATGATACATCAGATGGTTTAACAAGTTTAGCAGTTAAGATATCACGACGAACGTGAAGATCATATCTAAAATTATCTGATGGCGCACCAGGAGCATCAGTTGTTGGGTTAGCAGGAATAAATGGTGACAAGAAATCTTGCCATGAGTTTTCCTTACCAAACCAATGATAGTAACGTGCTGTTCTAGACGTTACTTCCTGGTAGATAGCATCAGCAATTGTTTTCTTAAACTTTGCTTTAAATATTGAGTATGATGAAGCCATTTAATTATCCTACAGTAATCACCCAAGAAATTGCTACAGTTTCTGTAGATGATTTATTAATAACAGGGAATGTTGTTCTACATAGCATAGTACCGGCAGTTAACTTATGACCAGTACCACTTGTACCTGTAATATTTATCTGTGTTCCAGCATTTGCGTTTGATTCTGAAGCTGCAAGTTGGATTGTATTTGAATCAACAACAATAACATAGTATGTACCACCATCAGATAAACCGCTAATAGCAACGTTACCACCATCTGTATATGTTACTTTATCTGCAGTTGTAAATCCATGTGAACTAATTGTTATATTATCACTCGCATCATCAACATCATTATCACCGTCAAATGTTTTAACGGCTGATGCTGCAGCATTAAAGATACCAGCTTCAACTAAAGCGCCTGTACCTACGCCAGCTCCGAATGATGCATTAAATGTTGCAGATACACCAGAAGGTGTAGCACTTGATACAGCAACTCGAGCTAATTCGTTTTGAAGTGCAGTTTGATTAACTGCAGCAGTCGATGCATCATCACCAACAGCCATATGACTCATAAAATCAAAGTCATTATTACATAAACGCTGAGCAATGAATTCCTTTCCTGACGTTACGACGAGGTTAGGAACTTCTTTTTCATAGTTCACTTTACCTTCTTTATCGTATTTTTTAATTGACAAACGCCCTGTCAATTTAATACTATCTTTTAACATGTTTACTCCTAAGTTACCGTTGTTATTGGATCTGAATCAGAAACGGTTATATCTGATTCTAACATATTTCTTCCATCACCATAGAATGTTAACATTCCTGGTGGGTTATAATCTTCTTCAGGTATTACATAGAATTCTAAATCATAAGGTTCAACTTTAATTAAACCACCATTATCTGTAGCATAAGTGTAGTCTGTAGGTATAGTAGTATTTATTAACGTAAATGTAGCCTTCGATACCCATTCAGCAAGTTCAATACTTCCTTCAATCCCAGCTACAAAGTTATTCTGTATTTGATATTCACCAAATAACGCTGTACCAGCTGGATGTAAATATGATTTAGCAATTGATTTATATTTTTCTAAATTTTCATCAACTGTAATAAGATATGAATATTTTTGATAGAATCGACTATCTTGAATAAACATATCATCGTCAAGGAAACTATCATTAGTAGAATAATACCCTTGATATTTTGCAACAGCACCAATTTCAAATTGGATTAGTGCAAAATTTGTTTCTTCGTTTTGACCAATGCCAGTTTCTTCAAAGAATTGTTGTATAATTGTACCTACATATGTTGCTTCACCATAAGAAGTTGCAGAATAATTAGGTGTTAATGCATAACCATATTCTTGATATTTTTCAATGATAGAATTATCAGGTAAAGAATATTGTCTTGTAACACCTTTATCTAAAGTAAAAGTAGATCCAGAAACATCAATCGTTGATTTAGATGTTAATAAGAAAAAATCATTCTCATAACCAGCACCAAATCGTATATTAACAACACCAGTAATACCACCATTTGAATCTACACTTGTTACTTTTAATAATTGAGTAATCGTTTTACCGGCAGATATAGTAGTACCTTCAATCAAATCACCAATCTTAAATCCTTCACCAGGTCTTATAATTGTTGCTTTAGTTGATGTTGGTATAATATTACCGGTAATACCATTAAAATTAATTGTGTAATTAGTTTCAATTGTACCGAAGAAGTTTTTATCTATGAATACTTCGTATACACCATCTTGTACATGTTTAACACGAGTTACAAATACATTAATTGAAACATTAGTACCACTAACAACAATTCGATTTCCAGGTAATGTATTTGCATCACCAGAAGTAATGTCAATAAACAATGACATCTCTTGGTTCCAACGACCATCAGATGCCTTAAGTACAGAATTCCAAGGATACGAAATATCTGCAACTTTATTAAATAATATTTTAAATAAAAACTTATAAGAAGACTCTGTACCTTTTGATTTAAATAAAGGTTTAATCTTTCTTAAAAATAATCTTTTATCGATAAATGGATAACTAGTACCGCCGAGTATATCAAGTTCTCTTCTAAAATATTCTACATACTCATCAAGAGTAGTATCAATATCTCTTAATTCAAGTAGATCTCTTCGTTCGTGTTGATCTAACCATTCGTAATATCCTTTTAAGAATTCTACAAATATTGGATAGTCTGATCGTACGAACTCAGGTACCTGTTTAGATACTACACTTTTTAACTTAATATCACTCATCTATTAATTTCTGCTCGATGTAAATATGTAATTAGAATTACCTGCTTGATCTCCTTGTGCTACTTTATCAGCAATTACATTAACAAATATATTGTTATCAGGTATTTGTACTAATTGATTTCTTATAGATGCTACATCATTTGATTGTGGTTTAATAATAAATTCAAAAGAAGGGCTTGCTGAAGTATCGATACCAGTAATTTCTATTTCATTCATTTTAATATAACCTGTATCATAGTCAATTTCACCAAAATCACGAATATAGTTTTTAATATCGTTTTCAATGTAATACAATCTTAAATAGCCTGTTTGATCATCAGAATTTGGAAAATCTTCGATGTACATCATTTGATCATAACCTGCAATCATAAATCCGTGTGTTGAAACAGATTGTTCAGGAACTCCTGAATGATAGATTGGGTTACCTAAATTAATTTCATATGTTGTATTACTATTATATCGAACTTCTACTTCTCGATGTAATTTAATTGTTGTAATATTACTTAGTATTGAATCTTCGGTATCATCAATATTTCTAGACAGATTAGAATATTTAAATATTCCGGTAAATGATTCTAAATGATCATCATTATAATCTTTAATTGTTTGTATGACAAGATCTTTAATATCACTTAATGCGCGTGTTGTAAGATTAGGATTATAATAAACTGTTGTTGTTACTTCTAAATTAATATATTCTGGGTCAACAATTTCTGGCGTAATAGATACAACGTTCTTATTCTTTAATATTTCTGTAATGATCAAATCTTTTTGTGCTGCTGTTAAAGCGTTTGTTGTTTCAGGTTTAATTGAAATAAACACTTTACCATATTGTGCAGGAATGTTATCTTCTCCACCCCATACATTAATTGTTTGAGCATCAGGATATGATCTATAAATTGTTGCTTTATAATCTTCGGTTGTAACAGCTCTATTTTGTGCTGTATAATATCTTGGTGCATTGTATCTTATTGATTCAATATCTTCTACATCTGTACCACCGGTTGCTCCTAACGTTGTTGTTACAGCAACATTTCCACCTAAAAGCGTGGCACCTTGATATGAAAATACTCGAGCACCATTTGCTTCTGTTTTATTTGTTGTCATGTATGAAATCGTAACAACATTACCATTAGCAAGGGCTTTACCAATAACATCATTACCAAACTCTAATTCATACAATTGATTTTCTATTTCTTTAATAAAGAATATTTTAGAAGTTTCATTTAAATCTAATAATTCGTCTTGACGAACAAATGTTTCAAATGAGGCACTTGCTGAATTTTCTTGAACTCTAACTCTTACTGTGCTTAAATCAACATTTTGATTTGGTATAATGTATTTTACACCATCAGTAACAGTATATTTAAATTGTAGTGGTATACCTTCTTTAATTTCTATATCAGCAAATGTATATGTTGATCCTGAAAGTGAAGCAACCGCGGCTTCAGTATTATAAAAATTATATGTTGATCCATCTATTGTTGCTTGAAATGGTTGATATGCAGGAATTGTTAATGAAGCAGGAGTTGTTGTAGTATTAGAAACAACAACATTAATTTTTGCTATAGCACCAGTTGCAGAATGAGGAATATACCCAATTTCTTTTGCTCGTGAAACGATGCTTGATCGCTTGCTGGCTGAATCTAAAAATGATTCATTAACCGCTAAGTTAGTATATAGAGCATTGTAATGGGTGTTATAAGCAAGAACATCTAAAAGAATTGAAAGACTAGATCCTTCAAAGTCATAATCTCTAAAAGTATCTTGGCCTTGTAAATATTCTTTTATATTTGCTTTAATTGCATCAAAATCTAATTCTGATGTTTGTATTTTCCTATTCGTATAATGTGCCATTATCGTGTTCTCGTAAGAATTAAGTCAACCTCTATAGGTCTATTTGTATTTATTATTGTGAAATAGATGCTAACCGAAACTGTATATTCATCTGGTTGAACATTTACAAGTACATCATCTAATACAACTCTAGGTTCAAAATTTATAATTGTATCTTCAATTGCTCTTTTTAACATTACATTAAGCATAGGACCAGAAGGTTCAAATAGTAATCCTCTTATCTGTGAACCTATTTCTGAATGAAATGGTCTCTCATAGTTTTGAGTTAAAACGAGGTTACGAACTGAAGCTTTAATTGCTTCTTCGTCATACTTCATAGCCACATCATACGTTGCTGGATGCTTAGTAAAGTTAAAATCAAAGTCTGAAAATGTTCTTGTATTCCTTGCCATAGTATTATTTATAAGCCTTTTAACCGAAAAATACGCTTGGTGAACCTTGTGCTGCAATAGATCCACATGCAACTTGATCACCAATTCTAGCTGCAGGTATACCATTAACAAATACTGTATCTGATCCTTTTGCTAATACAGAATCATGACAAGAAGGACCACAACAATGTGTTACCCAGTGATCACCTTCTCGATGTACACCAATACCATTCACAAATACATTAGTACTTGCTTCATCATTAACCCTAGGTGGATAACACCCATGACCTGAACATATATCTCCTAATCGTGTAACTGCTGGCATTAAATTGTTCTCGTTTGTGTTGTATTTGATACGTAATTATATGTTGTTGATACACCATCAACAGTAACTATAATTTGCCCATTTCCGCTTCTACCACCTCGTGTTGTAGTAGATGATATATATGTTACTCCGGTTGGCATACTTGAAGTCCTTCTATAATTAGAACCTCCTCCGCCGCCTGCTCCTGAAGCATTTCTACCACCTGATCCTGCACCAAAGTATCCAGCACCACCCCCTCCAGATCCTCCATCACCAAGATCTAAATAACCATTACCACCAGTACCATATCCCCAACCGCCTGCAAATGTTCCATTATTACCTGAAAATATACCATTACCACCATTTCTTCCAGAGCCAGAATTACCTGTTCCTCGTGAACCTGAACCACCGCCACCCACACCGCTTTGTGTACCTCCACCGCCACCATACGCGGCTCCAACGTGATTTAAGTTATTTCCGCCACTTTGTCCAGTATCAGCACCCCCAGCGCCACCATATGTTGATGCATTATTTATTCCGTCTGCGCCAGCTCCTCCGCCTCCACCGCCAATAGCAATTAAAGTGCTACCAATTAATACAGCAGAAGCTCCTCCGCCTCCACCGCCAGCTCTACCCTGATTATTTCCGTTTGTTCCTGCTCGAGCAACATACATAGTTAGCACAGTACCAGGTGACATTGTTCCATTCCATACGACAGTACCGCCTTGGCCACCTGCATCGTTTCCTCCATTTGATCCACCACTAGCACCAT
>Ga0255751_10000840_pt1 | contig 28958 bp, 22 predicted proteins | sample 071ome_20_FD_179951 | JGI IMG/M metagenome (GOLD analysis project Ga0255751, IMG submission 179951) | Coastal salt marsh microbial communities from the Groves Creek Marsh, Skidaway Island, Georgia - 071412BT metaG (version 2) | ecosystem: Environmental > Aquatic > Marine > Intertidal zone >... | reverse complement strand
TTACTTTGAAACCCGCAGTGATACCGAAACTCTGGCCAAGGCCTGGGCATATTGGGGAAAAGGAGCGTTATCGAAGTTACGCGGCATGTTTGCTTTTGCGGTTTATGAGGCGAAATACCAGCGAGTCACTATTGTCCGAGATCCCATGGGCATCAAGCCTCTGTATTACGCGATAGTCCAAACACATGAAGGATTGGAAGTGGTGTTTGCTTCTGAACCTTTGTCTGTCTTGGCTCATCCTTCGATTTCTGTTCAGCCTGATTGGGTTACTGTCAGCGCCTATATGACGACGATTCGAACGACCTTGGGCCATCGATCAATGTACCAAGGTGTTAATGTTCTTCAGCCGGGAGAACTGGTTGAGATCGATCTCTCTGGGGATGCACCGCATTTGAGAGGGCATTTCTGGTATCAGCCTAACACCGAACCACTGCTCATGACGCTGGAGGAGGCGATTGCTGAAACACGGGCAATCGTTACCGGGTCCATCGATACGCATCTTGTCAGTGATGTGGTGAATTCTTCTCTGTTATCAGGAGGTATTGATAGCACAATCATTACCGCTAGGGCGCTTGACCATGTTTCTGATTTGAAGACCTGGTGTACAGGCATGATCTCCGACCAGACGGCGATGTCCGATGGGCTTCAGGATGATCTGACCGGAGATGTTGAGCATGCGCTCAAAGTTGCTGAGGCCTTGGGGACTCATCATCATACTGTGCCTATAAATCGACGACAGTTTAATGAACTTTGGCCCTGGATGGTGAAGCAAACCGGGTTGCCATTAAGTACGCCAAATCAGGTATCTATTTACCAGGTGGCAAAAAGCTTGAGTCGTCATGCCAAGGTCGCGTTAAGCGGTGAAGGGGCGGATGAGATCTTTGCGGGTTACGACGCTCAGTTGATGCCGTTCGCCAATTACCTTCAAAACGCTAAGCGAGGCGAGCATGAAGGGCAAACACCGTTAGATTTCTATTTGCAGATGACTTCCTGGGTGCCAGTGCAACTGAAAGGCGATATCTTAAATCCGATGGTCATGGAGCAAGCTAATCAGGATTATCTACTGATTGAGGAACTACTAAAAATCTTTGGTTCTCAGAAGCCTGACCAATACGGCTTGGCTCATATGATGATGGCGCAACGACAATTCAATCTAACCGGACTACTTGAACGACTGGATAGCAGCACCATGCTGGCAGGTGTAGAAGGGCGAACGCCATTTGCCGATATCCGAGTCAGTGAATTTGCCGATCAGATGCCGATGGATTATCACTTTGCCATGAACAGCACCTTTGATGATGTGATCTCCAAACAGCTGCTCCGTCGAGCCTTTACCGACAAGGTGCCTGACCATGTGATGAATCGACCAAAAGCCAGTTTTCCTGTGCCGTTCCAGCGATGGATGTCTGAGCAGGGGCAAGCCATGATGCGCTCTTCACTAGCGAAAGATATTTTCCACCAAGATGCGATGTCGATGGTGGCTGATCAAACCAATGATCAATGGGCAGCGGCTTGGCCTATGTTAAATATCAGTTTATGGCTGGAAACTGTTTGGGGTTCTCAGGCCATTAGAAGAGCCGCGTAGGAGACTGTGTGATAACTATTGCGATTAAGCTTCTCTCATAACGTTTTCACACTGTCTCCGTAGAGCTCGATTTAGAATAGATCCTAGCGAATCGGGATAATGGATTATCCCTGTTAAACAGCGCCATTGAGACACAATCGGTTTCTCTCAGAAGACCTTCGGTGTACTATCGTTGTTCATGATATTTAGCAGTGTTTTTATCACGGACGATATGCCCAAATGGCCGATCCTAATTCTTCAAAACAAACGCCCAAAAAAGATCCTTTAGCCTTAATGGCGCTCGTGAATGAGGATCTCTCTTTAGCCGAATTCTGTTTTCACTGGTTAGAGGTTCAATGTAATAGTCTTCAGTCGGTCGAAACGGCGGTTTTACTGATTCGTGATGAGAAGCAAAACTCGTTTAAACCCATTGCTAAATGGCCTTTATCTGCAGAAGTGATGGCTTTATCTGTGGTCGCTTACGGCGTCATCGATGAAGGGTGTGGGTTATTGCTGAAGATGGATGAAGGGGATAACACTTACGCTGCTGCTTATCCTATTCACGTGAATAACCAGCTGCGTGGGATTGTCGCATTGCAGTTAACGACCCAGGATGTGACTCAGCTTCAGGCCGCTATGAGCCAGTTGCAATGGTCAGTAGGTTGGCTGGAACTCTTTTTCAATCGCAAACAATTAGTGAACAGTGAACACAGCCGTGTTCAGGCTAACCAGTCGATGGAGTTGTTGGCGAAAGTGCATTGTCAGGAAGATTTTTTGTCTGCTTCAATGGCCTTCGTTACCGAGCTGGCGAATAGATTTGAGTGTGAACGGGTTAGTATTGGTTTTCCGAAAGGCCATAAGGTTCAGGTAGAAGCGCTTTCTCACAGTGCTCAGTTCGGTAAGAAAATGAACCTGGTGCGAGCTATTGCACAGGCGATGGAAGAAGCATTGGTTGCAGGACAAGTCATTCGATATCCCGGAGAGGATTCTGAACTCTCTGCGCCTGATCACCATTGGCTGTTAGAGGTCAGTGAATGTGCTTCTATTATGTCGATGCCTGTTTATGTTGGTGATCAGTTTCTGTGTGTGGTGACCTTTGAGCGCACTGCCGATGAAAACAAGCAGGCAAGGCCGTTTACTGATGAGGAAATGGCGTATTGTCAGAGTATCAGTGTGTTGTGCGCACCTGCGCTGGAAGATAAGCGGCTGAATCGCCGGAGTTTATTCCGCGTTGCGTTGGATAAAACCAAACAACAACTGGGCCGTCTGATTGGCGTTGATTACATGGGGCGTAAGCTGGCCATGTTGATCCTGATTGCATTGGTGGGTTTCTTCTCGGTGGCTACCGGCGAATATCGTGTGGCAGCCAATGTGGTGTTAGAGGGGGAGGTTCAGCGTGTGGTTGCAGCGCCTTATAATGGCTACATCAAAGACGCCTTGGTTAAAGCCGGTGATATCGTTGAAGAAGGACAACTCCTTTGTCAGCTGGATGATCGTGACCTTCGCCTAGAAAGAGAAAATTGGCTCAGTCAGCGTTCCCAATATCGTCATCAATACAATCAGGCGTTTGCCTCTCACCAACGTTCCGAAGTGAATATTGCCAAAGCTCAGATGGATCAGGCTATGGCTCAATTGGCGTTGGCGGATGAGAAACTGGCCCGCAGTCAGTTAGTCGCGCCTTTTAACGGTGTGGTGATCTCAGGAGACTTAAGCCAACGTTTAGGTGGCTTTGTTGAGCAAGGGGAAGTGCTGTTTGAAGTAGCTCCGCTGGATGGTTATCGCATTATTTTATTGGTGGATGAGAAAGAGATTGCCGAGATTCAACAACAGCAACAGGGCCAGCTGGTGTTATCTGCGTTTCCAGAAGTAAACTTTACATTCAACGTGAGCCGTATTACACCGTCGACGGTTGCTGAAGAAGGCAGCAACTTCTTCCGTGTGGAAGCTGAGCTTGTTGATGGTCAGCGTGCAGGGGAGCTGCGTCCGGGAATGGAAGGCGTTGGCAAGGTATCGGTGGATGAGCGTAAGTTGATTTGGATCTGGACTAGAAAGCTTGTGGTTTGGATTAAGCTGACGCTTTGGCAGTATTTGCCCTAGGTTTCGGTTATGTCGGATTCGCTATTTAGTCAGTCTTGGTATCGAGTTGAGAAGCTGAAACCTCAGCTGCGTTCGCATACCAAGATTCATCGTCAGAAGTATCGGGGTGAAACCTGGTTTGTGCTTCAGGACGATATTGGCGGTCGCTTTAATCGTTTCTCCAAAGAAGCCAAGCTGATCATTGAGATGATGGATGGCCGTCACTCCATGCAGCATATCTGGGAACATGCGTGTGAGCAGTTAGGCGACGATATGCCTACCCAGGATGAGTTGATTTATCTGTTAGGTCAGCTCTATAAATCGAATGTTCTCCGCTCCGATACCTTACCTGATATTGCTGATTTACAGCGTCGTTATCAGGCGGAAAAAAAGAATCAGCTTATTCAATATGTTAAATCGCCACTTTCACTGAAGATCCCTCTGATTGATCCTGAAGCCTATTTGAAACGAACCGAGTGGGTTGGGAAACTGATTTATAACGGCTTTTCTGCACTTTTATTTTTAGTAGTGATGGTGACGGCTCTGGTTCAATTGGCCTTGAACTGGCAGCCGTTAACGCAGAACTTTTCTGATCAGGCGTTTTCGACCAATAATTTTATTGCTTTAGCTCTGGTCTACCCGATCATTAAGTTAATCCATGAGTTGGGGCATGCCTATGCTATCAAGCGCTGGCATGGCGAAGTGCACGAACTGGGCTTAATGTTTTTGGTATTTATTCCTGTTCCCTACGTTGATGCATCCAGTTCGGTAGGCTTTCGATCCAAGTATCAACGAATGCTGGTGGCGGGTTCCGGAATCATGGTGGAGGCCTTTCTTGCAGCCATCGCGTTAATCTTATGGGTGCATGTGGAGCCTGGCTTATTCCGGGCTTTTCTGTTCAATGTCATGTTGATCGGTGGTATTTCTACCGTGTTATTTAACGGTAATCCATTGCTTAGATTTGATGCCTATTATGTGCTTTCCGATTGGGTAGAAATTCCCAACTTGGCAATGCGAAGCAACAGTTATGTAGGGTACTGGTGTCGTCGTTATTTATTAAGAATTGAAGAGTTGTCGCCAGCCAAAAGTAAGCGTGAAAGTTGTTGGTTATTTTTTTACAGCATTCTGGCCTTTTGTTATCGCATGTTTGTGATGATCACCATTGCGCTGTTTGTGGCGGCAAACTTTTTTATAATCGGGGTGCTGTTGGCGTGTTGGTCAATTTATAACGCCGTGTTGGCACCCTTAAATAAAGTTGTGAAATATCTGTGGCGGGACCCGGTTATGAAACGATTCAGAACTCGTGTAGGCATGGCTATGGCCAGTTTTTCTGTGCTACTGGTCTTGGCGCTTTTTGTGCCGATGCCAAGTTATACCGTAGTACCAGGGGTATTTTGGGCACCAGAGAAGTCGCAAATACACGGTGGTGCTGATTGCTTTGTGACTGAAGTGCTGGTGGCGAGTGGTCAGACGGTGGCATCTGAGCAAGCTTTGCTTCGTTGCTCATCGCCAGAAATCGTTGCTAATGTGGGTATTGCTCAAGCTCGCTTGGAAGAGTTGAAAGCACGACACCGAGCGACTATCGGTGTCGATCAGACCGAAGCCTATATTTTGAAAGATGAAATACAACGTACCAAAGCAGAATTGGCACTGGCTGAAGAGCAATTGGCAGCCATGGTGGTTCGTGCTCCAGTCTCCGGTATTGCAAATATTAAAGATGTGGATGATCTGGTGGGGCGCTTCCTACCTCGCGGGGGATACTTGGGATATATGCAGGAATCGGACGTTGCTACGGTTCGAGTCAGTGTCTCTCAGGATGATATTCAAAAAGTTCGTTATGACTTAAAAAATATTACCGCAAGACGATCTGATCAGATCAATCAAATATTGGCGGCCACACTGATTCGCGAAGTTCCGGCAGGCAGTAAGTCCATTCCGGATCCAGCTCTGACTCTGGAAGGTGGCGGAGACATAGTGGTGGACCCTGGCGCGCAAAGTGAAGAACCGATGGCGCTGGAAAACTGGTTTCAGTTTGATTTGCAGTTGCCAGAAGACAATCAGCCGCGTGTAGGTGAAAAGGTGTATGTAAGATTTGAACACAGTCCAACCTCTGTGGCAGAACGTCTGTACCTGATGATTCGTCGTTTGTTCCTGAGAGAGTTTGCTATTTAATGGCTGCTGCTAAGTTAACCACGGATCGTTTGTTTCGGCCGCCAGAGCGCGCGGCTAGGGCTGAAAAAAAAGAAATCAAACGTGATGGTCTGAACATGTTGGGTTGGCAGTGGCTTGGTCGGCTATCTAATCCCTTGGTCTGTCGACTAGGTCGCTTTCAGGCTTTTGTCCCTAAAGTCCATGACTATGCAGATGAAGTGGCGGGTCTTAGTGATCAAAGGCTTAAGGCTTTAGTGCCGGAGCTTCGTCGTGAACTTCGTGCGCAAGGCTTTACTGATACTGTGGTTGCCAAAGCTTTTGCTATTGTCCGTGAAGCGTCCGGGCGTACTCTGGGCATGCGTCATTTTGATAGCCAGATCATTGGTGGACGAGTGATCCTGTCGGGCATGTTGGCGGAAATGCAAACGGGTGAAGGTAAGACGCTAACGGCGGCGTTACCAGCCGCTACTGCAGCCTTAGCTGGAGTACCCGTTCACGTGGTCAGTGCCAATGATTATTTGACCGCACGTGATGCCGAAGAAATGACCCCGGTTTATCAATACCTCGGGTTGTCGGTCGGTTGCGTTACCGGTGAAACTGATCATCAGGATCGTGCGGGTCAATACGATTGCGATATTACCTATTGCAGCAACAAAGATCTGACGTTCGATTATCTGAGGGATTTAATGGCCTTGGATAAGGTTCGTCATAATCTCGAACTTCAGTCCAATGCGTTGTATGACGGTTATGATCCGACATCCGAGATTATGCAGCGCGGTCTTCACTTTGTCATTCTTGATGAGGCAGACAGTGTACTGATTGATGATGCGAAGACGCCTCTGATTATTTCAGCCAATCGGGGTGGGGAAGAGGAAGAAACCTTCCTGCGTCAGGCCTGGGGGATTGCTCAGCATCTGGAGGAAGGCAAACATTACGTTATCCATCGGGGTTTACGTTCATTATTTATCAATAACGCGGGCCGGGAACGAATCGCTGAACTGTGCGATGGTTTGGGGCCGTTATGGGTTGGAAAAATTCGTCGGGAAGAGGTCGTTCGACAGGCTTTGACTGCTCGGGAATTGTTCCACAAAGACGAGCATTACATCATTGCCGAAGGTTCAGACGATGAGCCTGATTGTATCCAGATTGTTGATGAGAATACCGGTCGGGTCATGCCGGATCGGGCTTGGGAACGAGGTCTGCATCAGCTCATTGAAATCAAGGAAGGGGTGGAAGTCAGTAAGCAGCGGGAGACGCTGGCGAAGATCAGTTATCAACGCTTCTTCCGACGTTACATTCACTTGTCTGGTATGACCGGAACCGCCAGTGAAGTACGTAATGAGCTTTGGACGCTGTATGGCCTCAGAGTTATGAAAGTGCCAACTAACCAACCTTCTAAACGTCAGTATTTCCCTGTTAGAGTGACCAAAAATCGAGAGCTTCATTGGCAAGCCATTATTGATTCTATTATTGACGTTCATAATTCGGACCGGCCTATCTTGATTGGAACGTGCTCGGTAGCGGCTTCGGAGCATTTGAGTGAGTTGCTCACTGAACATGAATTAGAGCACCAATTATTGAATGCCAAGCAAGATGAGCAGGAAGCTAATATTGTGGCTCAGGCTGGTAAGAAAGGCCGAATTACCGTCGCGACGAACATGGCTGGCCGTGGAACCGATATTAAGTTGGAACGAGAAGTCAAAGACATTGGCGGTTTACATGTTATTCTGATCGAGCGTTTTGAAGCCGGACGCGTGGATCGACAGTTGGCTGGTCGATGTGCTCGTCAGGGAGATCCTGGCAGCTATCAGGAAGTGTTGTGTGTTGAGGACATTGAATCCACGCATCATGATCTCAATGGCTTAGCTGCCTTAGTGGTTCGTTTTCTGGGGACCCGGTTCGGTTTAGGGCGATTACTTGGTGCATGGGCTATTCGAAAGTCCCAGAAGCGACTGGAAAAACGCCATGAAAAAATGCGCATTGCCATGCTGAAACAGGATGAACAGCAGCGTGAATTGCTGGCCTTTACGGGCATATTAGAATAATCAAGGAACTTCTGAATAAGTCCCTTAAACAAAAGATTGATACGAGAAAAGAACAGATAATTATGAAATGGGTAAACGCAGTTGCCGTTGGATTAGGTTTCACTCTTTCGGTATTCAGTATGGCAGCCACGGCCGAACCGCTGGATTGTATTTTGGAGCCGAACAAAAACATTGAGGTTTCCAGTCCAGTGGAAGGTGTTGTTGATGAAGTGCTAGTCGAGCGTGGTAGCTATGTGAAGAAAGGGGCTGCGGTGTTGCGTCTTCGTTCTGAATTGGAAGCAGCAACGGTTGATTTGGCCGCAGCAAGAGCCGAGTTTGGAACCAGAACGGTGGAGCGTAATGATAAGCTTCAGGACCTGATTTCTGATCATGAAAAAGATGAAATTGCTACCGATGCCAAGCTGGCCGAACTAGAGTTAAAAGAAGCACAGGTTCGTTTGGCAATGAAGACGGTTTACAGCCCTATTTCAGGATTGGTGATTGAAACGCTGAAAGAAGAAGGTGAGTTTGTGTCTGCAGACCCAATTATGACGATCGTTAGCATTAACCCGTTGCACGCTGAAGTGATTGCACCAGTTTCGTATTTGGGGAAAGTTAAGAAAGGGCAGAAGGCCAAGATTGGATTGGCATCCGGACCGTTTCAAGGGCAATATAAGGCAAAAGTGAAGACGGTTGATCCCGTGGTCGATCCTGCCAGTGGCACCTTTCGGATCCAATTAACTTTATCAAATCCGAAGAATAAGATTCCATCAGGGCTTAAGTGTCAGGTTAGCTTTTAGTACCGAATAATGTGATGGATAGACTAATTGAGAAATCAGTGATTCACGTGAAACTCTTGGTTTTTAAGTCTAAAAGAGTGCTTTAACTTGTTGATTTAAGGTTGTTTATGGCGACTAGCAAAACAAATCCTGAGTATCTAAAACTTCAAACTGCCTTTGAGCAGGAACTGGATGCTCCTTTGGATGATTGGCCGTCTCTGTCTTCCAAGTTCCATTACCGCGAAATGGATGTTCAAGACCATTGGATACAGGCTGGTGATTTCTGTAATGAGTTTTGTTTCATTTTAGATGGCTTGCTTCGCGTTTATTACATTGATGGTGCCGGTAATGAAGTTAATCAGCATTTTTACCAGGCGGGCGAGGTAATTGCCCCGATCAGTGCCATCATCAGTGATGAACCTTGTCAGTATTATATTCAGGCGTTAGAGCCGTCCAAACTGATGTTAGCGGATTATCACCAATTATCAGAATACGGTTATAGCAACCCGGAATGGCTGCGTCTTGAGATTAAGATGATTCAACGCGTGTTTGTGAAGAACGCGCGTCATGAGGCTCGGCTACTACTCGGCAATGCAGAGCAACGCTATAAGTGGTTTTGCAAGGAATACCCGGAGTTACTTGAGCGTCTTCCTCAATATCACATCGCGTCTTTCCTAGGGATTACCCCTGTTTCTTTGTCTCGTTTAAGAAAGAAGAGCGCGGGTTAATTACGCTTTTAAAGAGCGTTCTACATCAAGAACTGATTCACACTTCTACCATTTCACGACTAGGTTGTCGTCTAATCCTAACTTGAATAAGCCTGGAGCATACTAGGCTCAGGTTTGGAATTTACTGAAGGCAGCCTAGAATGAAATTTTTTGCTTTTAAAGCATTTGTCCTTGCCTGGACACTGTTGCTCTCCTCAATTGCATCGTCAGATCCGATTACTCGACTGTTTTGTGTTTTTGATCCTGTCGGGCATAAGGGACCACTTTTTAATCTGATGAAAGAAGCTCAAGTGATTGCGTTGGATTGGGGCATTCAGTTGAATATGACGGCGTATACAGATGAAGGGGTTGCTGAATCTGACTTCAGAGCTCGTCAGTGTGATGCCGTTTTAGTGACCGGAACACGGGCTCGTAATTTCAATAAGTTCACTGGCTCGATTGAAGCGATGGGGGCTATCCCGACTCTGGAATCTATGCGTTTAGTGTTAAACACGTTAATGCAGCCTAAGGCGTATCCACTGTTGGTCGAAAATGGTATCGAAGTCGCAGGTATTTATCCGGCTGGTGCGATCTATTTACTCACCCGAGATAAAGGTATTAATCACGTCTCCAAGATGCAGGGGCGCAGAGTCGCAACCCTGGAGAATGATGCTGCTTCACTGGCTATGGTGCGTTATGTCGGCGGCTCAGTGATTCACGCCAGTACGGCTTCGTTTGCTGGCTTATTCAATAATGGTACGGCCGATATAGCTTATGCGCCTTTGGTGGCTTTTGAGCCGTTAGAGATGGAAAAAGGGGTAAAAGAAAACGGAGGTATTTTTAATTATCCCATTGCCCAGATGAACTTTCAGATGCTGATTCATCCCGATCGTTTTCCGCCCAGTTTTGGACAGAAAGCCAGGGAACTGGCTATTCCGAAGTTTGATATGGCCTTTGATATTGTGAATACCGCCCACCAACGGATTAAGAAAGAGTATTGGATTGAACCTGGAGAAGAGAACCGAGCGTCCTATGATGCAATGCTAAAAGAAGTTCGATTAAGTCTATTACAAGAGGGTGTGTATCACCCGAAAGCCTTAAAACTGTTCAAGCGAATTCGTTGTAAACAAGACCCTGATAATCCGGATTGTTCAGACAGGAGAGAATGATGAGACACATTGTACTGACAGTCCTGCTGTTTTTGGGCTTAACGATAAAGGTGAATGCAGCGACTTCATTGGATACTGGATTGGATCTGGATTCCCTGGAAGTGAAAACAATCCCTGAACGCCACTGGTATTACGGTGAGTACAGTATTGAGCAGGCAAAGCATCAGCCAACCACAGAAGCGCTGGCAAAGCGGCTGGCTCAAACCATTGCTTTTAAGACAACGTCGGAAATTGATGGCGCATTTTCTTTGGTGGTGGAAGGCGTAACTCTTGAGTCGCTGCTTAAAGAACAAACCTTGGTGCAGCTGGGGTGGTGGGTGAAACGGGAAGGTGAAGCCCATGATGAGTTTCGTTCGGAACTTAAATCAGAAGCCAAATGTTTGGTGGCGAAATTTCAGGGCGATCAAACCAATTTGATGCTAGCTTGGCATCAGTTGTATTTAACGGCGCTGGATCGTGGTTACAACGTACTAGGTGATGGACGCACCTTGATTAATTTGCACAGCAATACCGGTTATTTGATGGCGGAACTGCAGTTAGTGATTGAATAGTGAGATGAATAAATACCTAGAGCCTTAGAGATAAGCCTGAAGCGAGCGTTGTAATTCCTGTCGTGGAAGACACCTCGATACTCGGAAGCTGCTCTATATTTTGATCGGTATTAAACGTCAGGTGCTTTACTTCCACAGAATGCTCAAAAGATGACTGAAAGCCCAGAGCAATTCGGGTTAGGTCGCCATGCTGATAGAGGTGAAAGTGCCAAGGGGTGTCTCCAACCTCAACATCAGGATCCACCGACAGTTTGATTTCTCTGGGCGACGTGAGATCAAACGCGAATTTCTTAAGTGGTGTGGCCAGTCCTGTGCCTAATACCTTGATAAAAGCTTCTTTCAGCGTCCAGAATTGATTGAATCGCTCTACGCCGGCGGTTTCCCACGGTGTTTGTTCTAAGAGTTGATGCTTTTCAGACACAGAAAAGAAACGATTTGCCAGCTTGTACGAGCCCCGTCTGGCATTAACTTGCTCGACATCCACACCTAAACGGCTGAGCGATTCAGCCTGACTCACTGCTAATACCACAATGTCTTTGGTGTGGCTGAGGTTAAAGTGCAAATCCGGCCGGTTTTTAATATAGGGTTTACCATGCTTCCCTTTTGAAAAACAGAAGGACTCCGGAGTTTCACCAGTGACATCAGCCAACCCCCAGCGTAACACCAGTTTACTGAGATACGACAGTTGCTGATGCTCTTCAAATTTGAACCGTTGAATCTTTTTTAACTCATCTGTAGACAACCAGGGGTGTTGTTCTGGCGCTATGAGGCTATTTGCCTGAGACAGTCGATCTGCAATGTAAAGAGAAACGGTGTTGTTCATACGGCGCTTGTTTAGGAGGTAAGTGTCAGCGAAGAGCTAAATATAAGAGTTTTTGATGAAAGTGTGAACTCAGGTTGGAGTAAGTTCACAGAATGACCTTTTGAGTCGTCGATCAACTTGAAGGCTATTAGATCCTTTTTAGAATAAATGTTACGAAATATTTCAAAGTATGTTCGTTTGTATTTGTGGGTCCTCTTAAAAACTATAAGAATCTAATTGAATAACAGGTAAGGCTCTATTGTGCGTATTTTCTACTCTCTCATGTTCACTTTATGGTCGCAATTGGCCGTTGCAGATGACTTTCAAGCTGCAATGAATGCTTTCCTTCAAAAGGATTATAAGCAGGCTTATCGTGTTTGGTCGGATCTGGCTAAACAAGAAAACGATCTTAAGTCACAAGAATATTTGGCGCATTTATACAAGAATGGACTGGGCGTGAAGCAGGATTTCAATAAGGCCTACATTTGGTATAAGGAAGCTGCCAATCAGGGATCAGTAAAAGCCAGGTTCAATTTGGGGCGCATGTATCAGCTAGGTCTTGGTACATCTAAAGACCCTGAACAAGCCATGCTTTGGTATAAGAAAGCTGCAGTGGGTGGAGAACAGAGAGCTTATGGGGCGATGGCTTTTCTCTATGAAAAAGGATTGGGTGTCGATCGAAACCCTACCTTGGCAAAGGCCCTCTATAAAAAGGAAGGTAGTCATTGGGCAATGGATAAGTCCAATGAAATTAACAATCTAATATCCTGTCAGTTGGAAAACTCAACTCAACTCTTTGGTGTCGTGCTTAAGTGTGCTGACCGTGCGCAATTGCGCCAGGCCATTAAACAAGCGGGTGCTGAAGCCAGGTTTGAAAGTCGGGCGCATCGTGGTGATGCTTATCTGAGCCATCATTTAATGGAAGGCTCGTCCGAGTTGCGTGTGGGTTACACCAAAGATCATGCTTTTGCGACGGCAAAATATGTCTTTCCTGAGAAGTGGGATATGAATCTGATCACCAAGCTGAAAAAACAACTTCAATTGGAGATGGGCAAACCGGATCAGACCCATGGCGGTTTAAGTAAGGCTCAAGTGCTTTATAAGTGGCAGATGGTGGATGGGATCGAAATAAATCTTTATCGAGATCGCTCAGAACGTATGACGTATCTGAGTTATACCTTTCCGGAACGTAGAAAAATGTTAGTCAGTGAGCTTGCTATACTGGATAATCACTAGAGCTGACAGTTACTGGTTGTAAGTCATTTCTATTCTCGAGAACGCGCCGGACGCTTTGCCTTTTCTTATCGCGCGATTGATTGAATCCAGAAATTCCCGAGAATATTGCCCTTTCGCAAATCCCAGATAATTAAGGTCTTCCTTGAAGGCCTTTGGATGAAAAAGCAGCTGATCTTTGCGCTCGAAGAGATCCTGTTTGTCTTGTAGAATTTGTTTAACCTTGACGGTGCCAGGGCCAAATATGCCCACATCAACACGTTGATACAGGATCATTCGAATTCGGCCTTCGATGTTGCCACTGTCGGGGTAGGGTATGAATAGCTTTTGATTAATGGCGTGGTCAAACTTGTCGCCATAACTTGCGCCTCTGGAGTAGGCGACCTTTAGGCCGTATAAATCGCTTATGTCATTGTATTGAAATTCGTTATTCTTATGAGAAACTGCGATAACTTCGTCGAGATACATTGGTATGGAGTAATCAATGAGCTTCTCTCGTTGAGATGTTTTTGATAAACCAATGATGGCGCCGTTGCCTTCCAGCATATTGAGATAGGCACGCTTCCATGGTTTTAAATGGAAGCTGAACTGGCAGTTAATTTCGTTGCCAATGTAGCGCATCATCTCCACCAAAATACCCTTGGCCTGATTGTTCTCCAGATAGACTTTGGGGTATTTATTCAGATTTCCATAGACCTTGATGTTGCATTCTTGAGCGACAACAAGGGAACTGGTTATTAAGCAAAGAAGAATAGTAGCTAGTTTCACTGGGTGACCTGAATCTGCTGAACATAGTTCGATACTTCAAAAGCGTAGCAGAGTCGACATGTTTTAAGCAAAAAGCCCCGCTACTTTCGTAGCAGGGCTTTCTTTGATTCAAGACTAGAAGGCGTCTTAAATCTCAGCTGCTAAACGCGTACCTTGATCAATCGCGCGCTTTGCATCTAGTTCAGCCGCCACATCGGCACCGCCGATTAAGTGATGTGGTTTATTCAAACCATCCACAAGCTCGCGAAGCGGTTCCTGACCTGCACAAACGATGATGTTGTCTACATCCAACACTTGTTGCTGATCGCCCACTTCTAAATGCAGGCCTTGATCATCGATTTTCACGTAAGAACAGCCTGGCACCATATTTACCCCTTTGTTCTTCAGACCTGTACGGTGAATCCAGCCTGTGGTTTTACCAAGCTTGGCGCCTACTTTTGATTTCTTACGTTGAAGTAAGAAGACTTCACGTGGTGATTCATGAATCTGAGGCTCAACCCCTTCGATACCGCCACGTGCTTTCATAGACATGTCCACACCCCATTCCTTCATGAAGGCTTCAATGTTTTGGCTAGTAGCTTCACCTTCGTGCGTCAGGTATTCGGAAACGTCGAAACCAATACCGCCGGCACCGATCACAGCGACCTTCTTACCAACCGGTTTCTTATCTTTCAGGACGTCCAGATAGTTCATTACTTTCGGATGATCAATCCCGTCAATTTCTGGAGTACGTGGTGCAATGCCTGTTGCGATCACAACTTCATCGAAGTCACCGTTGTTAAGATCATCAGCCGAAACTCGTGTGTTCAGTTTCAGTTCAACGCCCGTTAACTCAACTTGCTTACCAAAGTAACGGATAGTCTCGTAGAACTCTTCTTTACCTGGAATCTGTTTCGCAACATTGAACTGGCCACCGATCTCAGAAGAAGCATCAAACACCGTCACATTGTGGCCACGAGAGGCTGCTGTGGTCGCAAAACCAAGACCGGCAGGGCCAGCGCCTACTACGGCAATTTTCTTGGTTTCCTGGGCTGGCTCAATAACGATTTCTGTTTCATGGCAAGCACGAGGGTTCACTAGACAGCTGGTCATCTTGCCGCTGAATACATGGTCAAGACAGGCTTGGTTACAACCGATACAGGTGTTGATTTCGTCGCTCTTACCTGCTTCCGCTTTTTGAACGAAGAATGGATCAGCCAGGAATGGACGTGCCATAGAGATCATATCTGCATCGCCACGTTCCAATACTTCTTCAGCCACTTCAGGGGTGTTGATACGGTTCGAAGTGATCAATGGAATGTTCAGTTCTTTACGGAATTTCGCCGTAACCCAAGTAAATGCTGCACGAGGTACTTTCGTTGCGATGGTTGGGATGCGCGCTTCGTGCCAGCCAATGCCAGTGTTGATGATGGTCGCGCCCGCTTTTTCGATTTCTTTACCTAGCTCAAGTACTTCTTCATAAGTGCTGCCGCCTTCAACCAAATCCAGCATAGATAGACGATAGATAATGATGAATTTTTCACCCACCGCTTCACGGGTACGACGTACTGTGTCGATGGCTACTTTCATGCGGTTTTTGTACTCGCCACCAAACTCATCATCACGTTGGTTGGTGCGTTTTGCCAGGAACTGGTTTAGGAAGTAACCTTCTGAACCCATGATTTCAACACCGTCGTAACCGCCCACTTGAGCGAACTTGGCCATGCCTACGATGTCCTGAATTTGCTTATCAATACCTTCGGCATCCAGCTCTTTTGGTTTAAATGGGTTGATTGGTGCCTGAATAGCCGATGGCGCAACAGAATTCGGGTTGAACGCATAACGACCGGTATGAAGGATCTGCATACAGATCTTACCGCCTTCAGCATGTACCGCATCGGTGATCGGCTTATGCTTCAGTGCATCTTCATCGCTCTTGATAAGGTTTGTGTGTGGGTGCGTTGCACCTTCGGCATTAGGACCGAAACCACCAGTAACAATAAGACCAACGCCACCACGAGCACGCTCAGCGAAGAAGGCCGCCATACGTTCCACACCATTTTTGTCTTCTTCAAGACCTGTGTGCATTGAGCCCATCAAAACCCGGTTTCTTAAGGTGGTGAAACCTAGCTCAAGTGGTTCCATCATTTTTGGAAAGTGCTGGTTTGGTTGAGTCATATTATTACTCCTTCAAAAGCTGTATCACTGATCAGGCAGCTTACAGTTGTATGTTCTAGTCGGTTTTTATCGAGCACTCATCTATGTGAGCTTACTGCTATCGATAATTAATCAGAGGAGCGGCGAATGTTTTTTACCGTGAGTTAACTCACACCTGTAAGCGGAGGAGGAACCGAATATCCGTCTCTGAAGTTGGGCTTAGTATCCATTCAGAAACGGACTCAATCCTTAACATTTGTTAAATGGCAGAATTTTTTATTGAGGCAGGGGTTAGTTCTTTTTATTGGCTTTGAGGCTAATTTCTCTTCTTTTTACGGCTGCGTCCCAGCGCCTTTGCTGTTCTTCGTTTTTGATTTCAAGCTTTGGAATGGCGGTGGGTTTGCCGTCGTCATCTACTGCAATCATGGTGAAATAACAGGTGTTGGTGTGACGGACGGATTTTTCTTTGAGGTTTTCCGAGATCACCTTAATGCCAATCTCCATGGAGGTTTTACCTGTGTAATTCACGTTGGCAACAAAGGTAATTAATTCGCCAATATACACAGGTTCTCTAAATACGACTTTATCCACCGACAGGGTTACGCAGTAATGGCTGCTATAGCGCATAGCACAGCTCAGGGCTACTTTATCCAGAAGTTTGAGTAATTCACCCCCGTGCATCTTGCCCGATAGGTTCGCCATAACTGGCGTGACAAGTTCGGTCATTTCGGTAGTGGTAATGAGTGCCATAGAGATCGTCCTGTATCGTGGATGGGAAAAGCGAGTAACTTAGTTACTTCGGCATTCACGTACTGCTTTATTAAATTGAATTAAAAAACCAGGTTGATGAGCCAGAAAAACGTTCGAGAAGTATACGCCTAATGGTTTGTCTTTATGAGTGAACACTTTAACTTTTTCTTTGACCTTATACTGGATGAGTAGCTCATCCATTACGTAGTTGTTGCCCATAACGGCATCGACGCGTTCAGCTAACAGCATTTTTAGTAAGTGTTCAGTGTCTTTTGGTTTGCCTTCGATATGATAATTATTTTCTTCCATCCAGCTGAGCATGTTAGAGCCATTAAAGCCGGCTACTGTGGTGTTGGTTTTAAAACTGGGGTGTGTTGGGTAGTGAGGGTTGGTTTTAAGCAAAAACCACTGCCATTTTTGATCCGCAATAATGGCAGACATAGTGGCGAATTCATCTCGAGAGGCTTTGTGGGATGCTGCAAAGAAACCGTTAGATTCGCCCGTTTTAGCCATGGTCTGCGCTCTTTCCCAAGGAACAACCAGTACTTCCAGAGGTACATTGATTTTTTTGAAAGCACAAGAAACTACATCGATGGCTACGCCTTCGAAATCATCATTGGCAAGATATGCTGGCTTGGTATTCTCTGCGTAACAGCCGTAAGGGCAAAGATTGTGAGTAGTGAGTGTTACTTTCAGATCGCTGGAGGAGGGCGAGTAGGTGCTGTCTTCTGAGGCCAAAGCTATTCTGCTGATCAAGCTGATCATTAGTGAGCAGATAAGAACAAATTGAAATCCCGAAAACAGTTTGAGCTTCATACTTGGTTCCAAACACATAATATACCCACTTAAGTATATGCAGGATTGAGGCTTTCTCTACGTGGATTGCTCAAGGATTTGTAACTGGCTTGAGGTTCGGCAGCAGTGGCGTTTAATAAAGCCTTGTAAAAGCAAGCCATAGATAATGAAGAAGTGCTAGAATGCCGCCCGCTGATTTACGGTCACTTGAGTTAACCAAATTGAACGTTGGAATGGTTGATTGAGCTGGATGAGTAGAACGTAAATCACAGAGAGACGTTAAAGTGATTGAGGTAAAAGGGGTTAAGAATCATGCCTGACATTGTTGTCATGTTTTTTGTGTTGGGGCTGGTGGCTGGACTGCTTAAATCAGACTTAAGCATTCCGAAAGCTGCTTATGAGACCCTCAGTTTGCTATTGATGCTGACCATTGGTCTAAAAGGCGGTATGGCGCTTTACGGCTCACTGGAATGGGCATTGGTACTCGAATTACTTGCAGTGGCTTCGCTCGGGGCAATCATTCCTTTGATTGTCATGCCGATCCTGGTGAAGCTGGCCAAAGCGGACAGCGCCAATGCTGCCAGTCTTTCAGCGCATTATGGTTCAGTAAGTGCCGGTACCTTTGCGGTGGCTTTGGCCTATGTTGGGACATTGAATCTAGAGCTGGACCCTCAGGTTACGCTTTATCTGGTTATGCTTGAGCTGCCGGCTATTTTGGTTGCCTTAACCTTGTATCGCAAATTCAGCAAAGACAAACCCGAGTCCGGTGTTGTTCAAAGTGAGCTTTGGCACGAAACCTTTACAAACCGGGGCGTAGTTTTACTGACCGGTGGTGTGATTATTGGCTTTATGTATGGGCCGATTGAGGGAGCTGCGGTCACTGAGTTGTTCACTGGAACGTTCAAAGGTGTGCTCGCGTTGTTCTTGTTGGAAATGGGTTTAACGGCAGCGGATACCTTGTCGCCGATGCCATGGAAAAAGTGGCGTTTGCTGGTTTTTGCTTTGGTTGCGCCGTTCTGTTTGTCCTTTATTGGCTTAGGCGCTGGTATCGCTTTAGGTTTGGCGGAAGGCAGTATCGTCGTATTAGCTACCTTAACCGCCAGTGCTTCTTACATTGCAGCGCCGGCGGCTATTAAGACAGCGATCCCGAAGGCCGATATTGGTTTGGCTATGTTAATGTCATTGGGGATTACCTTCCCGTTCAATGCCATCGTCGGTATTCCTCTCTATCATCAGATGATTCATTTGTTCTGATGTCTTGCGCCTGATCATTCGATTAGGCGCGAATAAATAGGCCTTTCTTGGTCCTTTTTATGCCTTCCAGATCGGTACCTGAAGGCATTCAGACACTTTTTCTACTTGAACTATGAAGGCTGACAGATCGCCATGATCTATCAAATGAATTCGCTCGCCAGTTTTTAAAATCAGGTTCATCTCATAGCTTTCGAAAACGCCTGAGCCGTGGCCTCCGGCAATGGCCTCAATGACTTGTATGGCATGAATTTCATTGAAGGGAAGCGTCTTATTATCTATGGATAACCGCTGCGTTTGTTGATCAAAGATTATTGTGCTGGGCGACATCAATAAATGGATGGCGAAGCCAACCACAATAAAGGTGGTGCCGACGGTCAGCCATTGCGAGAGGATAAGAGTCGGGTTTTCCAAAAAGACGTGAGCCCCTTGCTGAAAGATAACTTCAAGATAATTGAATACGACATTGTTTAAGCCAACGGCTATGAACAATCCATAAAAGATCGTTAGTTGAGCGCTTGGTTGGAGTATCAGCCTTTGATTGCTTTGAATCAGTTTATGGGTCTTAAAATTTGCCGCGCCTGAATGCATGGCCTGCCAGTGCGTCGCTTCAGCGATAGGATCATTCGCTGGATAAATCCAAGGCATGTTCTGCCTCAGGCCTTTAGGCGCAGGGTATTGCTGGCGAGATATGTGTTGTTGTAAAAAGTAGAACCCTAATCCCGTTAGAAGAATCAACAGCATGACTCCGTTTTCTAACCATACGCGATACATTATCGAAAAACTTTGTTCTGTTGCTGGCTTGATAGCGATGGCTTTTTCCAGCAAACGGCTGGTTTTCTCTAAATGGCCGATATGCCAGCGGTCATGGTCTGTTGGGTGCTCTTTTTGGTAGAGCGTTTTCAGCGTCTCTTGAATTTCCTGATATTTGATTTCGTTCTTGAGTCGTAACTTAGCAAACTTGGTATTGGCTGAAGACAGTGCTGCGGATAATTTTTGCTGGCTCTCAAAATGCTGAAACAAGCCCATAATCATGGGGACTGTAAATATAAGAATGATGGCAAATGTTTTTTTCATTGGCAGGCCCCTCCTTGGATCTGAGGGGCGTATCATAGGTGTTTTGTACTGGAGGATATATAGCTTTTTGGCAGTGGATTGTGAATTTGAGAACTGGAAAGAAAAGCATGCCCTTAACATTTGTTAAGGCTGTTCTTTATCGGGTTTCTGATAATCGCTCTCAATTTCCAACTTGCTGATGGTCTCTTCCTGATGGGAAGGTGAATTGAAAGGCAAGCGTCAGAACAGAATAAAAAGATGAGGAGCCTCCATGGCTGAGCAGTTACCTGAATATCGCGTTCCGTTGAAAGACATGCAGTTTTTGTTGAATGAAATGTCTGAAGCCCCTGCCCAAGAAGGCGTTTCGAACGAAGATTTATTCTTCATTCTGGAGCAGGCAGCTCGTTTTGCGGAAGAAGCCTTGGTACCAATTAATCATGATGGTGATACCAATGGCTGTGTATTCAATAACGGTAAAGTGAAGCTCCCTCCAAAGCTTCGCGATGCGTTTCGTAATTACGCTGAAGGTGGTTGGATGGGACTTTCCATGCCAGAGGCGTTTGGTGGTCAAGGTTTGCCAGAGCGCCTTTCAACGCTGGTGGGTGAAATTCTGACCGCGGCTAATCACTCGTTCAGTATGACTCCTGCTCTGACTATGTCGGCGTCTCGAGCCATTATTGGCCATGGTTCTGATGAGCAAAAAGAAACCTATCTTGAAAAGTTATTAACAGGTACCTGGACGGGTACCATGTGTCTGACCGAAGCCCACTGTGGTTCGGATCTTGGTTTGATCAGAACCTTTGCAGAAGAAGTGTCAGAAGGCGTCTACAGCATTAAAGGCAACAAGATCTTTATTTCTTCTGGTGAGCATGATGCGGCGGATAACATCATTCACCTGGTGTTGGCGCGACTTAAAGATGCTCCGAAAGGTATTAAAGGGCTGTCTTTGTTCCTGGTTCCGGCCAAGTTGAAAAATAAAGCCGGTAACTGGACCAAGAAGAACGAAGTGCATTGTATCGGCATCGAAGAAAAGATGGGGATGCACGCTAACCCAACCTGTTCCATGAGTTTTGAAGGGGCAGAAGGTTATCTGATTGGTAAGCCAAATCGTGGTATCAACGCCATGTTTACCATGATGAACGAAATGCGTCTGGGGGCTTCGTTGCAGGGTATTGGTTTGAGTGAGCGCAGCTTCCAGAAGAGTTTGCAGTATGCAGTAGAGCGTACGCAAATGCGGAGTTTGTCGGGAACCAAGGCACCGGAAAAAGAAGCCGATCCGATCATTGTTCATCCGGACGTTCGTCGTATGTTGTTGACCCAGAAAGTATTAGCGGAAGGTGGTCGTGCCATGGCTCAGTTCTGTGCCGACTTACTGGATGAATCCCATAAGCCGGATGCGGACAAAGAGCTGGTGGATCTACTGGGCTTCCTGACGCCAATTGCGAAAGGTTTCTTGACTGATACGGGGCTTGCTTCAGCGGATTTGGCCATTCAAATGTACGGTGGTCACGGTTTCATTAAGGAAACCGGTGCCGAGCAACTGTTCCGTGACGGCCGCGCTTCGACGCTTTATGAAGGAACCACCGGTATTCAATCTTTGGATTTGTTGGGTCGTAAGGTGTTAGCTAACCAAGGTAAGAGCTTGTTGAGCTTCACTAAACTGCTTCATCGTTTGAGTAAGCAAAGCAGTCCAGAGCTTAGTCCACTGGCCGACGTGTTAGGTGGTTATGCTAAAGAGTGGCCGGAATTGGCTAAGAAGGTTGGATCCAAAGGCATTGGTGATTTTGAAGAAGTGGGTGCCGCCAGTTTCGACTTCCTGATGTATTCCGGTTATGTCAGTCTCGCGTACTTCTGGTTGAAGATGGCGAATGTATCGCACGATATTCTGAACGGTACACGTCACCCGAACGGTGAAGGCTTTGATCGTGACTTCCTGGATGCCAAGATTAAGAACGCGCGTTTCTACTTTGAACGTATTTTGCCAAGAGCACGTGCTCACAAAGAGATGATGTTGGCGGGTAAAGCGAGCATGATGGATATCTCTGAATCTCAGTTAATTGGTTAGCTGAGGCTCAGGTTTCTAGGGTAAGCGTCTTTGACGACTTCAATGTTAGAGGAAAGCACGCCTTTGCCTTGAATGCTTTTGGGTCTTCAAGGCATCTTTATTCTTCTCTGAATGGTGATAAAAAGTGGTATTCTGCCACGCTTATTCCGTTCATTATGAAGCTGATTTTATGATATCCCCTAAGCTGCTTGCTTTGGCATTGCTCTCGATCTTTCTGATGAGTTTTGTGCCTGTTCTGATTTATGGTGTCAGTGCCAATGAAGCCACCATTGGTTTAACCCGCTTGGCCGTTGCGGGGGGGAGTATTACCCTACTGATGGCGATACGTAAGCAGTTTCATCGGGTTTCCCGCCGTGATCTGATGTGGTTGATTGTTCTTGGGCTAACGTTCTGGGTCCACTGGTATCTCTATTTCTATTCGATTAAACGAGCAGGCCCCTCACTTGCGGCAATTGCGGTCTGTACCTTCGGTATTCATTTGCTGTTTGTTAATCGGGTATTTTTCAAAGAGTCTCTCCATGGTCGTGATGTCATTGCTGTATTCATGGCTTTTGCGGGCGTTTACATTGCGATACCGTTTGAGGCGAATTCCCAAGAGCAGATTGTTGGCTTTTTAGTGGGGGTTGCCAGTGGCTTTCTTTATGCCTGTTTGCCTCCGGTTAACCGACAGATCGCTCATTTGTCCACCAATTATCGGGCGTTAGGTCAATTCGGTTTTGGTTTTCTTGGCTTTGTTACATTATGGCCAATAACGGGCTGGTCTCTGTCAACACAGGATTGGTATGGTCTGTTAGTGTTAGGTGTGATGTGTACACTGGCAGCCCATACTCTTTGGAATAAAGTCAGTACTGAAATGCCTGGTCAGTTCACCGCGGTAATCTATTATTTGTATATTCCGCTGGCGATGGTTCTGAGTGTTATCTTCCTGGATGAGGTGGTTACCTGGCAGATGACTTTGGGCGCCGGCTTGATTATTCTTGCCAATATCATGGTGGTACTTTTTCATCAAAAACGTCGCTAATTTAAGCTATAGTTAGGGTACTTTGAAGCAAAAGAGTGGTTATGATCAGGTTATATCTTATTACGTTGTTTTCAGTGTTGGTGACTTTTTCACAAGCTTCTTTTTCTGATAGCTTGGCTCCAGGCTGCTCGGTTATAACGGCAAGTGGTAATGCTGAATACCCTCCCTATCTTTGGCGAGATGCAGAAGATCCTTCCCAGCTTACGGGTGCCATTCGATTTTTAATTGATGACTTAGCTTTGGCCATTGGGGTTCCTATCGAGTTGCGATATCACGGGCCTTGGGGCCGCGTTCAGGCAAAAACCGCCGAGGGTCAGGTGGATATGATTTCCGGAGCGTTTTTTACTAAGCCAAGAACCGAGTACATGGATTACATCTATCCGAAATTCCAAGGAACCAAAACCTCGGTTTGGGTGAACTCGAATAAGCCTTTTGAATTTAAAGTCTGGGACGACCTGAAAGCACACAAGGGGATTACCGTTGTGGATAACAGCTTTGGTCAGGAGTTCGATGAGTACAAGAAGAAGTATCTGGATATTGAAGAGGTTGGCAGTCTCAGCCAAGGATTGGGGATGTTAAGCCTTGGCCGTATCGATTATCTGATCTATGAAGAAAATCCAGGTCTGGCTTATATGAAAAAGTCGAATATCAAGGACGTGGAAACCCTTCCAACGGAGGTCACTAGCCAAGCGTTGTTTCTCACCGTTTCCAAGAAGTCCACCTGTAACACGCCTCAATTAAAAGACGCGTTGCGGGATTTATTGATTCGATTCGATCAAGAACAACGTATGGCGCTTTATCTAGAACGTGCTTTGTCTTTGTGGAAGCATCAATCGGTTGAAGTGAAAAGTGGCCACTGATTTACGGGCTTAGCCAGTTAGTAAGCTATTAAGGATAGGTTAGAAATAGCGTGTCCAGATTTCCTCAATCACCCCTTCTTTTTCCATCCCTTTCAAGGCTTGTTCTGAGGCTTTATGCAGGTTTGGATCAATGCGCTTGCTGTAGATAATCCACTGAGGCACGGTTCTGAATTTATGAGAAACGACTTTAAGTGGTAGCTGCCAGTCTTTGATCAGGAAATTCAGTCCCAGGTCGTGATAATAGAAGAGCGCAATACGTTCATTCCTCACCGCTTTTAACCCGGTTTTGAGATCCAGAAAACTGTCGTTGATCCTGACGCCCGTTTGCTTTTTTACGAAAGCAGCGGAAGAGGTACCATACAGAGCCCCGACCACTAATTGCTGATCTTTTATGTCGTCAAACGAGTTAATCTGAAAGGTCTTGTTTTTATGTGATGCCACCACATTACTTACGTGATAGACCGCTGTTTCAGAATAGATAAAACGCTTTTCCCGCTCGGCATTTCGGCCTGCGCCACAGAAAATATGATTTGAATTTATTTCTACTGATTTCAGGATGCGCTTGATCGGTAAAAACTTGCTGGTGATCTTTGAGTCTACTTGCTGGGCTTTCAAGCGTTCGGCCAGAGCTTGATAAATCTCGACGCATAATCCCTTTCTTGGATCATTTGGCAGGAAGTACTTTGGCTGGGAATTCTGCATCAGCATAGTGAGTTTGGGAGCGTCTTGTTCGGAAGCATTAGAAAAATAGCTTATCGCTAATAAGGGCGTGGCGCACAAGATGTATAGGACGTTCTTCAAAGACATAAGCGATATGAGGCTAATTATTATTCAGTTATGTCTTTGATTGTCGTACGTAATTGGCGTTTAGTCTAGGACGATAGATAGTTTTGTTGTTGAAATCGTGGCGTACAGACGCATAGAAAGAGTAAATCCTGTTTTCCGGTATTTTTAATACTTTGATCTTCATCGGCCGGAATAACCACGGTGTCCAGACGGGTTACTTGCGTGCCTTTCAAACTGCCGCTCTCAATGATGCCTTCGCCTTCCAGAATCACATAGCGTTCAATGGTCCCTTTAAGGCGATGTATTTCGGTGGTCACACCGGGCTCAATTCGGGCAAGGGCGACAGAGCAGTCTGGATCATGGCCACTATTGCTCAGTTCATTAATGAAGCATTTTTCTTCGGTGTAGAACTCTTTGTCTGGATCAAAAGGGAAGAGCTGGGCCATTGTTATTTGAGCGTCCTGTTTTTGTGTCGTTGCTGGTGCCAAGTATCGTGGAGTTATCCGGCTAATAAGTTAAGCTCTCGAGCCTTTGCTACTGCTGCGGTACGGTTTCGGACGTCCATCTTGCCATAGATATTGTGAACATGGGTTTTAACCGTGGTGATAGAAACAAACAACTGGTCAGCGATCTCCTGATTCTTGAGACCGTCGGATATCAATTTTAATACCTGATTTTCCCGTTTACTTAAGGGTTCAATAAGATCCGTGGCTGGGGTGTTACTGACGTGTTCGTCTACTGACGGTGTTTGCTTATTCCAGGATTCATCGAGTCTAGCTTGTTGTAGCTCGCTTTCTGACAGAAGGAAGTCGATGTACTCCGGATTAGAACAGAAGGGCTGTGCCAGCTGTAAAATGGTTGGCATATGCGGTCCTTCATCCAGCAGTAATTGTGAGAATCCGTGCTGTTCACAAATCAGTAAGGTTTGCTGTAATAGCTTCAGGCATTCGTCTATTTTTTGTTGTGCTGCGAGGTTGGTGACCATGGCAGCCATCGCTAATGCCTGATTCAACACTCTGTCGTGTTTGGCTGCTTCTCTCTGCACCTTTTCACATACGGACTGACATTCATCGTACCGTTCAAGGCTGGTATAGATTCGTGCCATTAAAAGGCGTTCAGTTTCTGATAGAAAGTCTTCACGGTTACGCAATGTGTGTTCATTTTCTTCCAGCCACTGAGTCAGCGCTTCACTGTCCTGATTGATGATTGAGCGAATCATTAACAGAGAACTGAGACGAGGGAAGGAAAACGGCCAGTCTCCCGGATAATATTTCTGTTGCACCAGTAAGCCTTGTTGCAGCAGGTGCTCGCTTTTATCCAGTAGACCGTTTGAACGATAAATGTGTGAGGCAATGGCGTAGATCGGGATGCATTGTAACGGCTCGTCAGGTACCTGCGGTAAGTAATTCAGTAGGGTATCGACCAGCGCTTTCGCCTCAGGCAGCTTGCCCTGAACTCGATAAATCAATGCCAGCATGCCATCTATCCAAGGAGCAAAAATGGAAGCCGAGGGTTGTTGTTTGTGCCATTTTTCTACGCGATCAAGAATGGCCAACGCCTTGTCGAGCTTTCCTAGCGTCAGGTAGGTTGGAACCAGATTGGATAAACCAATAAGCACAGGAAATGGAAGGTTATCGTGTATGCCTTGTTGAATAATGGCTTCCGACAAATGCATGGCCTGAGTCAGTTTGCCTTGATGAATCAGTGCGTGGCAGAGCGGCATCTGGGCTAGGAGATCAAGATTATCCGTTCCTGACGGCGTTGAAAGCGCGACCGTAGAGAGTTTATGGGCGCTGTTGAAGTCTCCCCTGAACATGGCAACAAAGGAATCCATAATCATCAGTTCCTTGTTGGTGTCCTCTAGATCCATGGCTACCAAACCTGCCTCAGCCACTTTTTCAGGGCTTTGCTGATAAATAGCTAGCTGAACTTTTGCTTTTTCAATAAAGCGGGTGGCTTCATCAATATTGTTGTTAGAGAGATGGATTGCAGCTCGTAAGGCGATTAATCGAGGACGGTCTTGCTGCATTTCTTGTGGTAATGCTCTCAGCCAGGCATCGACTGTCATTTGTTCGCCGTTGGTTAGTTTTTCTCGGGCTTCAAGATTCATGAGCTGAGTAACGCGCTGCCAATCTTGGAGTTGGATGGCCTGATCGATGGCTCGAGAAACAAAACCATTTAATTCGAACCACTTAACGGCTCGATAGCGATGTTCAAGGGTCACTCGGCAGTGACTGTTTAAGGCCTCTTTAAACAGGTCATGGAAACGCCACGTTTCGCCATACTTTACTAGAAACAGGTTTCGTTCAGTCAGGCGCTCAATGAGTTCATCCGAATGATTGATCTCTAGTACAGCATCACAGAGTCGAGGGTGTAGCCAGGGTAAAAAGGCTGTGGTTAGCAGAAATTCTTGTAGATCATTGGGCAGGTTGGCTAATACTTCATCATCAAAAAACGAAATAGGCGTCGATAAATCCAGTGGTCGATTGGATTTCGGGTGTTGATCCAGCACGATGGAGAGCAGCTGAATACCGGCAGGCCAGCCCTCGGTCTTCTGGTGTACTTCATCCAGAGACGAGCTTGCTATCGGCTCGTCGACCAGATGCTGGATGTATTGATGACTCTCCGTTCTGGTGAAGGCCAGTTGATGTTGATCGAGCTCGACGATCTGATGTTTTGATCGGCGCCTGGAGAGTTTTAAGTTTGGTTGAACCTGACAGGTAATGACTAAATTCAAATGAGCGGGAAGAAAGTCCAGCAGCTCATTCAATTGCGCCAAGATGAGTTCATTGGAAATGCATTGAAAGTCATCCAGAATTAGGCAAAAAGGAGCGTCCTGGCTGAAGTTCTGATTGTTTTCGGAATCATCTATCGCGTCATCTTCAAACGCGTTGATAATGGTGCTAGGGCAATGTTCGGCAATTAATTCGGGCGTTAGCTCTGGTAAACGAATGCCTTGATTGGCAAGCGTTGAAAAGACATAGCGCCAGAAACGACCCGGATCATTATCTTTATGATCAAGTGTAAGCCAGGCAAAAGTACGCTGATTTTCTGCCAGCCACTGGCTTACCAAAGTCGTTTTGGAATAGCCAGTGGGCGCTGTTAACAGAATTAACTGTCCGCCTCTGGATTTATTTAATTGCTTAAACAGGCGTTCCCTTTCAACTAAATCGTGAAAGTGCGCGGGTGGTGAAATTTTTGTTTTTATCAGCATGCTTCGTAGAGTAGGTTTCGTCCATGAAGCTTTAACCATATCAAACACCTGTCCTGAGTCCCATTACTCAATGCTAAAAAGCTCAATGCTAAAAAACTCAACGCTAAAAACGCGACGTGTTCTCTATATCAATTTACTCAGTCGAAAGCAGGCGAGAAATGCTTTCAATGGCAGTTGCTTGTGGCTTGCCACGTAAGTGCTAAGTTCCTCACCGCGGAATCGCTGTTTAGTAAATTTGATCCCCTGAAAATTGTAAAAGGACTGGCCGAACCGGGTGGTCAGCTTAAAAAGTCGGAGTAAGGGGGTGGATGAATTCAATGTCATCTCTGGCGTTTCTTTTAGATAGAGAGGGGATAATCCCAAATTCACTAGCTGGATGCCTTCTTGCTTGAACTGCTCTAGGGCCGTGGCCATGATGGCGTAGAATAGGCCTTGTTTGAAGATGTGATTAGCACGGGAAATATTGGGCACGTAACCAATGACCTTGCCTTGCTGATAGATAGGATCAAAGTGCACAAAACCTATGGGCTGCATATCCTTGTAGCCATAGAACCGTCGAACGTCTTTTTTATGGGCCATATTTTTCGGGCGTATCAAAAAGCCAATTTCACTTTTTTTACAACGTCGAGTGGATAGCCAGGAATCAGAGATGTAGTCATCCTGATGTTGTGAAAAAGTTTCCATAATTCGAATGTCGAGCTTTTCTGCTTGGTTTAGTGCCGTTCTAAACACCTGTTTCTTCTTCCCGCGCAATGACCAATCTTCGAGATGGATAATCGATTCCTGCCCGAATTCGGTACTGTACATTCCAAAGCGTGAGGCTAAGAGGTGAGCTGTATCTTTTGAGATCTGTACGAAGGTGGTTCTTTTGGGGGACGCTTTCATGAATTGATTGATCATGAACTCTTTCATATGCGATGCGCAGATGGGATCGGACAGAGCGATGCGTTCTCCCCAGCAGTCCCGGTATGCAATGAAACCAATGCCGGGGATGTCAAAATATTGCATCTGAGGTTGTATGGTTGAGTACGACATCGATTGATTGCCGTATTGTTCCAGCAGAAGAATTCGGTCGGATTCTACAATCGGTTTATGTGTGGAATCGTCTTCAAAGGCAGCAACAGAGTTGTGTTCAAGTAAGGTGTCCATGAGTCACTCGCGTCTCTCTGAGATGTATCGTTATTGTTTTTATAAGGTCTT